>Ga0208297_1000466_pt1 | contig 80343 bp, 69 predicted proteins | sample LMS_cellobiose_e_FD_187367 | JGI IMG/M metagenome (GOLD analysis project Ga0208297, IMG submission 187367) | Rumen-fistulated moose microbial communities from Alaska, USA - LMS_cellobiose_enrichment (SPAdes) (version 2) | ecosystem: Host-associated > Mammals > Digestive system > Stomach > Rumen...
GCGCTAAGCGCATGACAACATTATAGGAGTGCCGGTGACCGGTTTCCATTTCACCGGAACAGCGGTTTCCTTTTCGCCGGATTCGCGGTACTCGCAGGCCGGAATATTCATCGGTTAGGTGCGTATATGCTAAAGGCTTGTCCTTTAGTTTCTCTCTTAAGCCGCGCATATTCATCAGCAAATAATCTAACCGATGTATTTGTCTATCTAGCCCGAGCTGTTTATAAAACAGGTTTACCGCATCATCTGTTGAGAAGTCCTCGCTGATTCTTATGTAGTAGTCCTCGTCCCTAATAAAGGATCGACAAATATCTGGTCCGTCGGGATCAACTTTATAGAGGTCTTCCTCCGAAAGTTCCAAGCTGCTTTTTGACCTGTTGCAGTCGTAACAGGCCAGGACTAAATTCTCTATGCTACCGGCTTGCGCTTTTGATGAAAAGCGTGAGGAATCTTTTGGGATAAAGTGATCGATTTCAAACTGCTTCCACCCGATTATTGATAGAGTTACTCCACAATAGGGGCATTTTCCGTTATATGCCTCAATGAACTGTTTCTTATAGCATGATCTGTTATCTGAAATATACGTGTGCATGTCTTTTGCGCGAGGATGTTCCTGTAGAACTGCTTCTTTGACTTTTTCCTTTTTTCCCTTCAAATCTGACAGCTTGGGACAATATTTTGTATTTCTATAATCGTCATCCATCAAGGCTCTCCTGTATTTCTTTAAAAGCTTGAATGAGTGTATCAATATCTGTTTTCGTCAACTCGTCATAGGTATTTTTACCTTTTAGTGTGGCAATAACCTTGTCCTTTATAACCTCCTCCCAACTATCATTTTTATCGATGAGTTCTGCTAACAGCCAATATTGGTGTATATTTGCTACTGCAGCATCTAAATATGGGGGTAACACGGCTGAATAATACTCTGAAGCTGTTTTTCCACAGCTCTTATCATATTTTGCAACTTTAGCGATTTCCGAGTCCGTGCCATTTTGTGTTATTACAATGACTTCGATGAAAGGAAAAAACTTCTTAAGGACAAGCTTGAACTCTTCTCCTGTAAATTTTCCGCCGGTTGCCGTTCGATTTTCAAACAGCCACGAATCTATCAGTACAATATTGGCAGCTCTTACTTTCGGGTCTGATAAAAGACTTTCATATCCCTCTTCAGGGCGAAATATCACTTCTGAGCATTCAATCTCATAATGCGGGCTTCGAAACTCTTTATCAAGAAACTTTGTCAGCGCTGCTTCCGGTTTATCATCGATATATACCAGGGAATACTTCTCCATTATTTTGATCCTCCCATTGTAAATTCGATACTAAACCCCTTAGTTCCAGCAATCCTTGTTATTTCACCCCCCGACATTGTCACGGTATTGTTCACTATCCACATACCGAGCCCGTGGCCTTTCTTTCGAGTAGTCTCATGAACTTCGAGTATTTTTTCTGGATGATCTATATATTTCTTATCTAGGCCCTTGCCGTTGTCCGCATAAGAGAATGCCAGCATATCTCCAGAGGGATTAACAGAAATAGATATTTCAATATGGTTGAGGTGCTCATTCTGTTGAATACTATTCAAGATAAGGTTATCGAAAATGACCTGCAAATAATCTTCTGAAATTAAATAGCAGATATCTTCGTTCATATTGAGCGAAATGGTAATCCACGCATAATCGTCTTCCCAGTTTTTCTTAATGCGGTTTATAATATCATAAATGCTTTGCCAGGACGTTTCAAACTGCTTTTTCTCAATTTCAGAAAGCATTGTATTCATAAAGGCCAAAACCTTCGTACTGACTTCCTTGTTGGATTCAAGCAGATACGGCACATTCTGATAAGATTTCTCCGTCCGTTCCGGCAGAGTAAGCTCATCCCACATTCCAAATTCTTTAAGAGCATCAATAATGTTATCAATATTTTCAGCAATAGAGTTCCGATCATTTCTCATTTCATGTGCAATAGAAGATGCCTTGAGTCCTACCGTTGCCAGAACATTAAGAATGCGGACATCATATTTATATCTCGTTTCAACATTATCACGCTCACGTTGTGCTTCTGTGTGTGCTTTCTGATATGCTTTGATTTCTGCCGCTAACTGCATTGTCTCTTCTTTTGTTAGTGTCGCAGCGGAACTGGGATTTGATACGATTTTTTCGCTGACAGGAGATGCTTTCTCCTCGAGCGGAGCGTTTTTTACATTTATATGTCGAATAATGTTTTGACGATATCTCTCAAACCCTTTGATGCCAGCAAGAACAATTTCAACAAACAGCTCATAAAAAATATTTTCATCCAATCCTTGTCTGTTTGAAAGGTCTTGCAGAACTGCATTCCTTCGTTTGTCAATTTCAACTTTGCCAGCCATTTGGTTTTCTCTCACACGCCAGGAACCGGTCGGATGAGTTGCTGCAGCGGGGGATTTTCTGGAACGTTTACCAAATCCAAGCCAGTCTTTCTTTCCTTCGTAGGAAGAAATACTAAAAGCGTTTCTGTAAAGAATAACACCTTTCAGAGAATCGCAAGGCAGTGTATGATGCTTGTATAAAAACTTTTCAACATCATCTCGAGTTGGACTGATGGTAAACGAAAACTCTGCCGAAAAACTACCTAAAAGCTCCAAGTCATGCTTTAGTTCTTCGTCTGATAGATCCCACTGATCAATGGCCTTAAGTTCATCGAAAGCATCTATTTTTTGATAGAAGTGTTTTAAGTCGATACCTTCACAATACTTTTCAGCCTCGTCTAGAAACTCATCAGAGATTACTTCGGTCGTCAGCGCTTGGCTAGCACCATCGTACTGAAGATTGATTCTTGCCAAACAGTTTTTCCCAGGAATTAGCTTTGTGATATATGGTGCAATCTCTTTCTCTACATCCGGATGCGATATGATAATCTTCATTACGGTGTCATTATAGGTTTTTGAGAGGAACTGGATAAGATTCTCAACCTTCTTTTTGTTCCATTTTGCGCGTAAACACTCTACTATAATTTTGGTGCCCCGATCATTGATAGTATCGTCAACAGAGACAGTGGATGATACCCAATCTGTTTCCCATACAACGCAAGGTGATCCATCTTTTTTAGATAGTACCGAAGCGGCCTCTCCAAGGCGTGCTAAAGCAAAGCGGCCTACACCCTTAGACCCAGCAAGGACCCTCACCTGATTGTTTTCTAACGTAGTAGTGTAGTCCTTTGTGCTTTTCCCAACATGCATCCACTTATGCCTAATATCATCAACGTCCATTCCGGAGCCGTCGTCAAGAACAATGAGCCTGCTATCTTCAAAAATAAGCTTCACAAATGACGCACGGGCATCATAGGCATTTTTCACCAGTTCCAATACGGCAGACTCATCAGTGGAAAAGTTCTGAACACCCAATAATTCGGCAATGGTTTTGTCTTCGATAATATACTGAAGTTTTTCCATCTCATTGCCCTCCTACAAATCTAAAGTCGTTGATGTCTTTGCAAGTAATCCTTATAGATTTTCCATTAACACTAATTCCAATTCTTCGAATGTATTCCATGAATTGGTCGCTTCTAAGAACTGATATTGCATCGTCCAAGCTATAATCTGAATTCTTGACTGTAATATAAATGCCAGAATAAGGAATAGCATCTTTGCCGATCTTATGTATCTCCACTTTGCGAGTTGTTATAGTAGACACAAGAAGCTTTTCAGTATTTATGTGAGATAGGGCTTGCGATCTCCCATATTCAAACCAAGCGGCATTTTTGTCACTATCTCTTTCTGCAAGCTCTTTTGAGAATTGTTTTAGATGTTTAGTTGCATTCGGAAATAGCTTTTCAAACTCATTTGCTGTAAAACGGACAAGTCCTGACCCATCATATTTATACGGGAAAATGATATATTTTTCCGTCTGATATTGTAATGATCTGGGGCTTACTGCTTTATAAACGACATCAGGTTCTATCTGTTCTTCTTGGATATCCCTTTCACTTAGCAAAAAAGCCTCATTTAACAATGTAGCTATTGATACAGATGCATTAAAAACATCGCCAAATCGTATTGTCCCATCAGCGTTGGGCAACTCACTATCAAAAGTCCATTTATCACCTAGTGCCTTTCTGCTTATGACCCGAGTTTGCTTATTTGTAATGTTTTTATATTGAATATTATCAGAAATATTGTCTTGCTCGTATAAAAACAGACTAACAGAAGTCAAGGTCTTGTCAAACAACTTCTGGTTAGGATAGTCATACACAATAGACAGGTGCACCTTCAGTTTTTCCCTCAATTTCTGAGCGAATACGTTTTTATAAATGTTATTTGGAATGAGCTGAACAAGTTTGCCTGTGTCTTTTAGTAGGCCAATCGCCGATTCGATAAAGGCATAACAATAATCAAATTTTCCAGCAGTGCAAGAAACGAATTTTTCCTTAAGGGCTTTTCGACTCTCAGCGTCCATTTCTTTGTAAGAAATATACGGTGGATTTCCGACAATGAAGTCAAATTTAACGTTAAGATCTATTTCAAGCGCATTTCCTTGAAATAGTTTCCAATCGACGGCAGGCAGAGCGTACTGGCTGACAATATCATTAAGCTCACGTATACAGTTATCAAAAAGCCCCTTATCTAGTTCAATACCGTAAATATCACGGGATAAGCCAAACGAAACAGCTTCTTTACTATACCCTGCACTATTTGCGCTCTTAATATATCGAGCAACAATAGCCTTAAGGATGTTTCCGGTGCCAAATGAGTTCTCCAAGATGGTCTTCCCCATTAGGTCGGTGGTATAGCCTGCCAAATCCAGCATTGTCTCAACAAGCGTATCAGGTGTAAACTTTTGACACTTGGCTTTATTATTGCCGGTTTCCAAAATTGAACTCATTCTATCACCATTTATTCTTACGAAATTGCAATATCTCAATTAATTATGGGGTGTTCTTTTTGATAGACTATTCTTCCAGCCGGTGCCGGATGTCGTTCAGCCACTCGCCCTTGTATTTGAAATAGCGGGGGCCGGCGACGGAGTATTTGCTGCAAGTGAGAAGCTGGGCTAAAGAAGAAAGCGAATAGCTCTGCCCCTGATAGCTAACTGTCTTATCATCTACGACGGTGCACTTGATTTCTGGGTTATTGCAGTATTCGATCTCTTCGCCGGGCTGGATATTACACATAGAAAAGCGGAAGGGCGACTGGCGCTCTTTGTGCTCGGCGTCGATCTCCTGGGCGGTTTCCTCTGCCTGCTTCTGAGCCTCATCCATGGCGATCCGTTTCAGCTTATCCGCGCAGCCGTGGATCTCTGCGATAGCCTCCAGGATGGAATAGGCGTCCTCCGGCGACATGGCGTAGAACTCACGCACGCGTTGCTTCCCGTTGAAGTTTTCGATGGAACGCAGGTTGGGGTTCAGCTTGTCGATAATACTGTGAATTTTCAGATCAGAAAGCCGGGAGTTGACCTCATACGTCGCATAAACCCGGAATGCAAAGGGAATGCACTCACTCCGATTGAGCTGCTGCAGCCGCTTGTCGATATCGTCCGCATACCCGATCTTCACATATTCCGGGAAGGATGGGTTGGTCAGTATGTAAATCACGCCTGTCTTTTCCATTTTTTCATCTCCCTCATGCCGCTACCCAGCCGTAGCCCTGGACAGCCATATCTACAAAGTGCGTTAACAGAAGATCGATTTTCGCGGTAAATGTCGCTTTGTCGTATGAAATGGGTAAGTCTGCATCCAACGACTTTTCGATCGCCGATTTTACCCTGGCCCTTGGCTGCTCGTCCTTGTACCAGTCAACGACCATCAGCTCGGCCTTTTCTTCCGATAGCTTCTTAAACAGATTTTTAGCCGACAGCTTGACCTTCTGTTCTTCCTCTTTCGTGAGCTTTTTCCCGGCAATCAGCAAGTCGAAGATTTCCAGTTCCTCTTCCGACAGTCCCTCGGCTTCCGGCCGCTTGTCCTCCGCTTTCAGATCTTCGATCAGCTGGAGCAGCTGCTCATAATAGTCTTCATTCTCCGATCCACCGGCATTATACCGGTCAATGATATTGCGGAAGCGCTGTGAGAATTTCTGACGGGTACAGTTGCGATTCAGCATCTGCTGCAGTGCCTGCTCGATAAATGTTTTCAGATCGTCGATCTCTACGGCCTTGTACTTGGCTACCTTGATCTCTTTTTTCAGCTCGTCCACATCTACCTTTGACAGGTCGATGACCTTCCCTTGGTGGATGACAAGCCCGGAGTCATTATCCTCCGCTTTCTGAGAAGACACGCTGGTGTCCAGAACTTGCGCCATGCGCAGCCGGGCGCGATTGATCTTTTCGTCGTCGATGGTATGGCAGAAGAGCCCGTACAGATATGCCAGCGGTGCGAACTTCTCATTCTGCCAGTTCTTTTCAAAAATCTCCGGACGTGACGCCTCATACAGATTCATCAGCGTGTTCAGAATCACCTTGAATTTGTCCTTGTTTTCATCATTGGAAATGATCGTATTGTAGGCTTCCCGAAGCAAATCCAGCCGATCAAGGGTGGATGCCTCCGCCACGATCGCGCCGATATCAATACCGAGGCTCAGCAGGAAATCGTCTGCTTCATCTACAGCGCTGTTTAGCAGGACAATCAGCTGGTCGATATCCTTTGCCGGGAACTCTGTTCCGTCGTCACCGGCTGCGTACTCCGTCAAGGCTTTCTGCATGTATTTGAATACATTGACATAGTCCACGATGATGCCACAGGGCTTGCCGGGATACACACGGTTGGCACGAGCAATGGCCTGCATCAGCGTGTGTCCCTTCATCGGCTTGTCCAGATAAAGCGTGGACAGATTCTCCACATCAAAACCGGTCAGCCACATGGCGCAGACGAACACGATCTGCAAAGGATCATCGGGATCTTTAAAGCGATCCTCGATATCCAGGCCCTCCGGCGTGACAGCATTCATCTTCTGCCGATGCGTAGCGATATCCAGCCCCTGCTTCTGGAACTTTTCGTTCTCGTCCGCCTCTTCGGAAACGATGACCGCCATTTCCACCTTGTTCATGTACTGCAGAATGCGCGTCAGTTCGTCCCGCTTCTCCTTCGTATCGGCAGCGTTCCGCTCCTGCATGATCTTTTGTTTCTCAATAGCCCAGTAATGCTGTACTTTGTCGTACATTTTCACCGCCGTATACTTATCGACGGAAACGACCATGCCTTTTCCAAGGAAACCGCGGCGTGGGAAGTGGTGGGCAATATCCTGGGCAATCTTATCAATCCGATCCTCCCGCTTGATGACTTCCAGGATGCGCGACGAGGAGTTCTCCAACAGCCGTGTCTCGTCCTCGTTCAGGTTTTCCTCCTCAATGATATCCACCACGTCGTCATCCAGGAAGTCGTTCTCCAGCCCAACCTCTGGCACGCGGCGGGAATAGAACAGCGGCACCGTGGAGCCATCCTCCACCGACTGCGCGAAGTTATACTCTGACACATAGTTCCCGAACCACTGGTTGGTCAGCCGCTTGCTTCCCAGCAGCGGAGTGCCAGTAAAGGCGATGTAATTTGCATTGGGCAACGCCGTACGCATATTCTCCGCAAGATCCTTGTATTGGGTCCGGTGCGCTTCATCCACCAGCACGATGATGTCGTCCCGAGTGGAGAGCACCGGGTACTTCTTGCCCTTGTCATAGCGGAACTTATGGATCAGGGTGAAAATGAAGGATTTGTTGGTCTGCAGATAGTCTCGTAGCTGCTTACCATTCTTCGGCTGGCATTCCTCTTTCTGCCCGATCACTTCCGTCTTTACGAAATTCTTGTGGATCTGATCGTCCAGATCCTCGCGGTCGGTGATGATCAGAAACGTGAAATTGCCCGGGATCTTACGCCGAACCTTACGGGCGAAGAACACCATGGAAAAGGATTTGCCGGAGCCTTGGGTGTGCCAGAACACGCCAAGCTTGCCCTGCAGCTCCGCCCGGTTCTTTACCGATTCCATCAGATTGTTCACGCCAAAGTACTGGTGGTTTTTGGCAATGATCTTGTTCTTCTGGTTGCGGAACATGATGAAGTTTTCAATATAATCCACCAGTCGATCTTTCCGCAGCAGGCCGTCGATGAAATACCGGACCGAGCTTTCGCCCACGGTATCGGCTTCCTTCAACGCCTGACGGTCAGGCCGTTCCTTCTCGGAGTCCACCTTCAGCCACTCGAAGAAATGATTGTAGGTGGCATTGAAGGCACCGAGCCGGGTCTCCATCCCATTGGACAGTACGCAGATCTGGTTGAAGGCGAACAGGTTCGGAATATCCCGCAGGTAGTTCTTTAGGTTGTCGTTATAGGCTTCCTCCACCTTGACGATGCTGTTTTTCAGCTCAATAAACACCATGGGCAGACCATTGATGAAAATTAGCACATCCGGACGGCGCCAGTAGACGCGCCCCTGTATCCACATCTGCGAAACGGCAGTGAAGGTGTTTTTCTCCGCACAGTCGAAATCCACCAACTTCACAAAATCAAAGTCCTCTTTGCCGTTGCGGCGAAGGCTGATCTTGATGCCGTTGCGGATCTGGTTGTAGTACTTGTAGTTGGTGGCTATCATATCCGTGGCGCTGAAATCGCGGCAGAGGTCGCGGAGGATATCCGCCAGCTTAGCCTGGGGAATGTCAGGATTCAGGCGCGACAAGGCCTCCCGCAGAATAAGTGGGAGTACGCACTCTTTCTTGCTGCTGCGTCCTGTCCCGTCCGGCAGCAGCTCCCGCTTGTCCGGCGAAGGGTCACAGCGGACGATATCATAGCAAAATGGCTCTTCATCCAGCTTTTGCAGGATCGCCTGTTCAATATCGTCTTCGGATATGAAGTTGCGCATTGTGGTCACCACCTTAGCCTTCATTCACATTAATCCTTGAAAAATGATGCAAGTCTGGGATTGTCTGCCGGAAGTCCAATTTCGAGCGATTGCAGATTTTCCTTCTCGTTTTTCCATTGATACCGATTTACATATGCAGTGGATATAGCCTCCTGCAGAGCTCCGATGGCCTGAGCTCTTTCAAACGCATCCGCATTCATTTTTGTCAGCGTCACATTTACGTCATGATCTTTTGATGTTGGGTTATAGTGTGTTATTTGCCGCTCTAACGCCCGTAACTTCTCGTGATTAATAGCAAGAAACAGATGTGTTCTGCACGCAATAGCATGATTATCGAGACATTGGAATTCTTTCCCCTTGTATGTGTTCCATTGTTTGGAAATCCCATTCTCTCTAAATGGTGCATAATCGATCCCACGCAAAGTGTTTATGTAACCGCATATTGCTGGGAGCCTATCACTGAACAGATTTTCCGGCACAGGGGAATCCGGATTCTTAAGATATACATCTGCGTTCTTTGCTTCCACTACCAATTCTGAGTATAATCCCAATAGTGAGAAGTACATCAAGTCCTCAGTTGATCTCTTGCTCATTGAGTACTTTTTAATCTCAGCAAGGAGCATTACACCAAAGCTTGCAAACAGACCACCGAATACGATTTCAAGGAACTCGCTGTTCAAAAGAGGAAAAGAAAACTCTACGACGCTGAAAATATATGTCAATACAAGAAATAGAGCAGTGACCCATGAAAAGAATCGAATAAACTTTTTGTTTTCACTCATTGTTTTATTCCTCCTAACGGTACAGAGCTCAGCTTCGACAGTGCTTTCTGTCAGGTCAAATTACAGCATTGTGTTTGCACAGCGGTAAAACAGCCTGTCTTTCGCTATTTCTTTTATCGGCGTAGGAACTTTCTTGCAGTCATCGATAGCTCCGGCTAATATATCCTTGATGCTTATTCTCGCATTTCGGACATCACGAATGGCTTCCTTAGCAGTGACTCTGCGCTTGGAACTTCTTATCAGGGACTCCATAAAGCTCTGGAAAGAATCAATATAACCCTCGCGGATGCCTTTATTTACATCAATAGCAACATAGTTCTGGAAGTTCAGAACATTTCTTTTTCCTGGGTTATTCTGTAAAACGAGTATCTCTGTCTCGCCAGAATAATTCCAGTGGATGCGATTTTGCAGTTTTTCTTTGAATTCAGTAAAGGCCTTCGTGCTGAAGTACCAGTCCTGCTGCATCATCGCATCAACTTTCCTGTAAGTCCGGTCTTCTGCCTTTGTGAAATCATCTGTATATCCAATCGCATAAATAGAGCAGTATTTGGCAGAATTGTAATGGATATACTCAAATTCCTTTAGGATCTTTTCTTCTGTTGGACGAGCGAAAAGGAAAACGACAATTTCCATGTTTTCGACTTGTTTTTCAATTCTTTCTATTTCCTCATATGTACTGGCGGCAAACATATTTATACCTCCGTGTTAGCTTGATTTCCCTCCACTTTGCTCCATTTCTCTATCAGATAGTTTATAAACGCCGAACAGGAAACCAGCATATATTTTGCATCTTCGGCAGGCGCCCATTTGAAATCAATACCTCCATGACGGATTCCGTCTTCATCTGAAGTATACCCGTACATAGATGAAAACGCACTTTCCATTGACGGGTGGATATGCACTCCGTAATCTTTAAGCTTTTTTATTGTTCTGCCCAGAGTTGCATTTTTTCCGGACAATCCAGTAATAATGCTGCAAATTGCCTCAACTGCACTGATCGACTCTTTAATTGAATTTTCGTAATCAGGTAGGGGCCTACGTGAAAAAAGCTCAGTTGCCTTTTTTAAATGTACATTTACACTGCTATATGGGGTTTGCTGTGCCTGTTCAATACACTTTATTTCGTACTCATTTGTAATAGGGACTACTTGTCTTCCGATTACTCTGTATCCAGCATTCTCAGCCGATAAGACGCCATTAAAGTTATCTATTGCATCGGTGAGGTCTTTCGCCGGGAGAAATGCAAGATATATTTCAACGAAATCATAGATTCGATACCACTCTGCCTGATCATACCATTTCCGAAAAACATCAAGGTTTTTATCCAAATCAACATTATCGTAAACGCTGGTATACGAAAGACCACATGCATCCATTATTTCTTCAAGATAGTGAGAATCAATAACTGCAATATCATTACAGATTTCACATCTATAAATATTCCAAATCCTGTTTCTCAATTCTGTGGTCATGCTTTCCAACTGCAAAGGCTTTACCACATACCCATATCGTTCAGAAAAAGTAGGCATTTTCAAACCTCCAGCTTTCCACTCATCAGACGCGGCAAGAGCAAATCACGCTGCTTGGCAAGGTTCACTTTCTGTTGGTTGAGCTTATTAATCTCTGTAAAAATCGGTTTTACAAACTTACAATATTTTTCTATTAATTCAACCGTCGGTAAATACACTTTAATTTTAGAAAGCATTCCTTGTGTAACAAGTGGTTGGCCTGTCCCACCTTGAAATTTATTTAATTTAAGAGAACGAAGTAAATAGAAATCATAGTATATCGAATCTATATCATCGGTTATTCGCTTGGCGTACAGAGCATTATCAGAAATCCAGCATTTTTCAGGTTCATAATATACTGACCCGCTATAGGCTCCTACACGTCCAATGATGATAATGTTTTCGCTATTGTGTTTATTACACCAATCAGCAATTCCATTTCCTCCATAAACCGGAAACAAAGAGCCTTCGCTGGGTTTCGGTTTTCCCGATCCAAATGACAAAAAATCACTCAAATGACATAGTGTAAACCCCTTCGGTATCCCGTTTTCTAACTCTGCGGTTTCATATCTGGGGAAGCGGAAATGGACGAACCACTCCTTATACAGGTTTTCCGCCATCTGCTCCAACACCTTGATTCGCTTGTTGTTGGTTTCGATCAGGTTGTCATAGGCAGAAAGTATAGAAACGATTCCGCTCTGTTTTTCTGGCCCGTAATCTGGCACAAGATACTTCATTATCGCACTCGGTGTACCACGAGGCATTTTTGTTCCTTTGGATGTGACGGTATCGTAATTGAAGAAATTGTTATCAGACAACACGTAATAGAGGAATTCTGGCGAGAAAGGCTCCTTTGCTGTCAAAACCAGAACATCATTTGAACAACCGCCGTTTCGATTTGCTAGCCAAATCTTTTTGAAGTACGGTCGAATGTTAGAAAGCAGTATATCCCTTTGTAAGTACTTACAAACTGTTTTTGCATCTGGCAAAGACTCGGAAGTAGTTATCCCTCCACGATTGGGAAGCATATTATCTGTAGTGATGTAGGTCTCAAAATCAATACTTGCCGTCCGCTCATTTCGATAATCTGCACAATCAGACAGTCTTTTATATACCATACTCACTCACCAAACAACGCCTTGATATTTTCGCCAATCTGCGCTTCCAGCTTCCTTGCCTCGTCATTCAGCACCTCATATTCCGCATACAGGCCAAGCATAGTTTCCTTGAACTCCGCCTCGGTCATGCCGTCGTCCTCGATGACCACGCCCACGTAGCGTCCGGCGTTGAGGGAATAGTCCTGGTCGATGATGCCGTCCTCGCCTTCCAGCTTCGCTGCCTTGCACAGGCCGATAACATCCCGGTATTCGCCGTCGGGGAATCGCTCGGTCAGCCAGTCGATCTGGGTCTGCCAGTAGGCCTTCGTCTTGGTTTCCTTGTCTTCAGCAGTTTCCGGCGCGGCAGCCAGCGCAGCCTTGTATTCCTCGACTAGCGCGGCAAAGGCAGCCGTGTCGCCCTGATACAGGCAGGTGATGATACCCAGGTTCTTGATCTGCTCGTCGCTGAACTTCCGATGTGCCCGATCCACTTGGGTGAAGACATTGCGGGCGTCGATGAACAGGATCTCATCCTTCTTGTCTGTCTGGGGCTTGTGCTTGTCAAAGAACCAGAGCGTGGCCGGCAGGGTGACGGAGGAGAACATGTTTGAGGGCAGCGTCACCATCTGGCTGATGATGCCCTCTTCGATCATCTTCTTGCGGATCTCATACTCGCTCTTGCCTGCGTCGGAGGCTGAGTTGGCCATGACCAGCGCTGCCTTGCCGTGCTCGTTCAGGGCCGTGGCAAAGTAGCCGATCCACAGGTAGTTAGCATTGGGAACGGTTTCTTTCTTGTCGGAGGCTTTCTTTGCCGACTTGGTGGAGTTGCGGGGAACGCCGTAGGTGTTAAATCGCTGGTCTCCGCTGACACGGTCAAAGGAGACCTCGTCCACGTTAAAAGGCGGGTTTGCCATGACGTAATCAAAAGCGCCGAATGCGTTGTACGGGTCGGAATAATAGGAGTTTGCCTCCGTGATATCGCCGCGCACGTTGTTGAGCAGCAGGTTCATTTTAGCCAGCTTGACCGTGTCCGGCTCTTTCTCCACGCCGTAGCAGCGGAACTTCATTTGCTCCGCTTCGCTGGCGTTGTGGGTATGCATATATCGCGCCGCCTGAACAAACATACCGCCGGAACCGCAGGCAGGATCGAGAAACTTCTTGTCGCCGGGCTGCGGGTCCAGCACCTCCATCATGTAGCGTACGACAGTGGCGGGCGTATAGAATGTGCCGCCGTCCTTGCCCTCCGCCAAGGCGAAATTGCCGAGGAAGTATTCGTAGATTTCGCCGAAGATATCAACGGTGCAGTTTTCGGGGATATCCTTGAAAATGCGCACGATGTTGGACAGCAGCTCGGGTTCTTCCTCCGGCACCAGTTGGGCGTAAACTTCTTTGGGAAGCACGCCGTCCATCTTCGGGTTTTCCTTCTCAATGGCCTCCATGGCCTTTTTCACCAGATCGGCTTTCTCCGCTGTGTCCGGCGCATCGTTGATAAAATCATAATAGGCGCACTCCGGGAGGAAGAAGCCGCACTTCTCAACCGCGATCTCCTTACGCGTCTTTTCCGTGCGGGTGCCAAGGAGTTTTGTATACTCCGCGTCGATCTCATCCTTGTGCTGCTTGAACAGGATATCCGCATAGCGAAGGAAAATCAGGCCAAGGATTGGCTGGCCGTATTTGCTCGCCGCCAGATGCGCCCCGCTGCGGAGCACGTCCGCCGCGTGCCACAGGTTGTCTTTTAAGGTTTTCAGTTCTCTATCTGTCATATACTTTCACCTGCACTAATTTGGGGGATCAATTTCCAGATGGGAAATCAAGAATTGTTCTGTAAAAACATCACATCATAGATCGGCAAATACGTGATCTTGCCATTTGTCGTGATCTCGCGGGCGTTGGACAGAACATAGGCCTTTTTCACGTGATAGTCTTCGTTTTTTACGAAGGTGTTCAAGGCGCTGTGGACGGTGTAGTCCTTGCCGGACTTGACCTCGATGGGGACAGCAGAGAGGCTGTCGTAATCGTCGATCAGATAATCCACCTCGCCCTTGCTGCGGTTATCGTAATAAAACAGCTTATAGCCATGGGCCGCCAGCTCCTGGGCCACAACGCTTTCATACACGGAGCCGAGATTGATACCCGTCTCATCGTCCAGGATCGCCCGGATATTGCTGCCGTACAAAACATCCGTCAAAAGCCCTACGTCGTTCAAATAGAGCTTGAGCAGGTTTTTGCCGACGGACTGCGTAAGGGGGAAGACGGGGTTGGAGATGGCGTTGACGTCCAGGGCGATCCCCGCGGAGATCAGATATTCAAACTCATCCTGATAGTCGGAAAAACGCTTGCCGCGCTTGTCCTCGATATCCTGAAAGACCACCCGTTTCTTCTTGCTCTCCAGATTGGAGGGAATCATATCGTAGATCCTGCGGATCTTCAGTTTCCTGCTGTTGTCCGCCTCGTACTTCGACGCGTCATCAGCATAGAACGCGCGGATATCCCGATGGATCGTCCTGACCTTTACGATATTGGTGTCTGCAATAAAGGAGTTTACGGCGTCGGGCAGCCCGCCGATCAATAGGTACTTCTTAAAGAGGTCCATCACCTTCCCGTGCATGGCTGCATCCAGGCTCTCGCCGGCAAGGAACTTCTCATGCATCATATCGATAGCAATCCGATTGAATCCGTTTGCCAGCAGGAACTCCTCAAAATCCAGCGGGAACATGCGCTTGATCTCGATGCTCCCGATGGGGATCGAGGTGGTCTTTTTCAAGGTCACGCCGAGCAATGAGCCGCTGGCGATATAGGTATACCTGTCATCCTGCTTCAAAAACTTCAGCATGGTCAGCAGGTGCGGATACGCCTGGATCTCATCCAGGAAGATCAGCGTGTTTTTCTTCTCTCCCATTCTCTCGCCGGCGATGGTGCTGACCTGGAAATAGAAGTCCTTGACGGTGCGGACCTGTTCAAACAGCCTGGGGCCGTTATAATCCTCCGCAAAGTTCAGCTCGATATAGTTCTCAAAGAGCTGCTGCCCGACGTGGCGGATAATAAACGTCTTTCCGATCTGCCGCGCCCCGTCGATAATCAGCACCTTGTTGGAATCGGATTTCAGATAGTTTTCAATATACGGTTGGATTTTTCGATATAACATTGCACACCTCCGCACTTTTCAGCATAGTCAACGCGCCGGCGAATACATAATTCAAATTATTACGTGCCGTGTGGCACACACATTTCAATATCTATTATACTCACGATTTCGCACAAATCAATAGGCCGCACAAAAATATATCCCGTTGTCAAGACTGCAAATCTGATTATTGCACATTGGACTCCGGCGCTGCGCTGAATTATCATATACGCGAAGGGAAACTAAAAACGATGCGTATATGAAGGAGGCGCGGTATGGAAAACAGATTTGCGGCGGCGCGGAGGCGGTATCTGCGCACACACATGGACGGGATCTACACGGGGATGCTGCTGACGGGGACCCTGGAGCCGCATCTGAAGGAGATTGGCGAGTCGGCGCAGGCCATGTTTGACCGGCTCATGGCTCAAATGAAGAAGGCCGAAGGCGTCACCGAGCAGTTGAAGGCCTCCGATCAGATGGAATGGGTCGGACGGATGAACTCTATCCGCAGCCGCGCGGAGGAGATCGTCTTTTCCGAGCTGATCTACTGCTGAGGTGCGGCCATGTTCGGACGGAGTAAAAGAGACCGGGTTCTGGTGCTCTGCGCCGGCGAGCGCCGGCTGCTGACAAGTGCGATGTTGGCCTTTCGGAACAAGCTGCTGGCCGGCGGTAAGCCCACGGAGGGCGTCAACGAGCTGCTGATCCGGCTGATGAAGTAAAACTGAATAATACCAAAAGAGCGTATGCTTCTGAAAAGAGGCAGGCGCTCTTTTTGTGTTCTGGCCATGAAATCCCATTAATTTGTGAATTTTCTGAGAAATATCAAAAATCGATGTCGTTTTTCGGCCTCCGAGGTTGCGGTAAGAGAATAGAGGGACTTTTTGAAAAAGCCGTAATTCGATGTCGTTTTTTGCCCTCCGATGTTCCTGTTAAGAGAATGAGGGGTATTCACAGCATTTTTGAATTTGTTGTTGAAAAATCTCCGCCCGATGTTGCGGTACAGGAATAGAGGGCTCTTCAAAAAAAGATTACGATGCGGTGTTTACTTTTTTGCTTTTGATGTTGCGGTACAGGAGTAGAGAGAAATTTTCAAAAAGTTAGAAAAAGTGTGTCGTTTTTTGAGCCTCCATGTTGCTGTAAGGGGATGGAGAGATCGAGAAAATACAGGCTTCCGTTACTGGCAAAGAGGACGCTCCATAAATTTTTCCAAGATATTTCGAAATTTAATGTCGTTTTGGAGGCCCGAAGGTTGCGGTAGGGTGGTGGGAGGAGGTTTTGCAAGAAATTGGCTCCGTTTTGGCGCCAGATGAGAAAGAAAGCCGGAAGTTGGCTCCGTTTTGGCACCAAAAAACGAAAGAGGAACGGTTTTCAGCCGAGTGGTATCAATTTTGATGCCGCCTCCAGAGGCCGAATCGGGCTATGGCATCAATTTTGACGCCATAGAAAGGTTTTTTCGCCGAAGCCTTATATTTTTCGCTTTCCCATGATCTACCCCTTGAGAGGGTTTTCAAAAAAAATTCAGGGAGCACCCATAATAACAGGCCTTCTTATTCCTTACTTAGTGAAGGGACTCAAAAAATTCTTTCCGAAAGGCTTAATTTTTCGCCTTTCCCGTGATCTACCACTTGAGGAAAGAAATTTTTTCCGGTGACACCCGTAAAAACGGTGCTTCCCATTCCTAAGTTAGTGAAGGGCCTTGAAAATTTTCTTCTGCACGGCTTATTTTTTAGGCTTTCCCGTGACCTACCACTTGAGGGAGAAAATTTTCCTCTGCGGAACCCATAAAATCGGCCCTTCCCAATCATCCCTTAGCGAAGGGGTATATCGAAACAGGCCGATCACAAAAAAATTTATCCCGGCACCCTGAAAAAAGCCCTCTCAAATTGCTTAACTAGTAGAGGGGTTTCTCAGGAGCATCCGATTCCCTCACCCGACAAGGAGGTGATAACCAACCGACAACTGAATAGCCGTCACCGAAACAGATATGATCGCGCGAGGATATGAGCGCGGCGACGCTGCGGGGCAGCCGAAAGGTCCCGGGGCAGGCACGCAAAAACCGTATCGGAAGGACGGCGCTGAAACCTAAGCAAAAACACAATTACCAGCTAAAAAGAAAGAAGGTGAAAACACGTGAACAAGATTCAACTGATTGACGCGGAGACGCTGTACTACAAGCCGCTGGCGCACCCGAGGATGCTCATTGACGGCATTCTCGCCGACGGGCTGGCGGTCATGGCCGGCGACTCCAAGATCGGCAAGAGCTGGATGGTGCTCTGGCTCTGTCTGCAGATCAGCAAGGGCGAGCCGGTATGGGGCATCCCCACCCGGAAAACCGACGTGGTCTACCTGGCGCTGGAGGACCGGGAGTGGCGCATCCAGCAACGGATGCAGGAGCTGACCGAAACACCGCCGGAGAACCTGCATTTCGGCTTCTCCTGCGGTCAGCTCGGCTCTGAGCTGGAGGGTCAGATCGAAGCCGTGCTGCAGGATTACCCCTCCACGGGGCTGATCTTTATCGACACACTGCAGATGATCCGGGACAATGTCTCCGGGAAAGTCAACGCCTACGCCCAGGATTACAGGGATCTGTCTTCCCTGAAGAAGATCGCCGACAATCACGGCATCTGCATCTTTCTGGTGCACCACACCCGCAAGGACCGAGACAGCAGCAATATCTTCAACGATATGACCGGCTCCACCGGCATCATGGGCGTGGCTGACACGGTGATGATCCTCCGCAAGGAAGAACGCTTCGGAGACGCCGCTGCCCTCTGCATCACCGGGCGCGACGTGGAGGAAAAGAAGTTGAAAATGCAGATGTGCGGCGTCCGCTGGGAGATCACAGAGGAGCTGAGCGCCGATGACCTGCGCCGGGAGCGGATTCCCGATTTCGTGTACGAGGTCGTGGAGTTCCTTTTTGAGCACAGCAAATTTCAAGGCACCGCCACCGAGCTGCTGGCCGCCGTCGGCAACACCGAGCTGAAGCCCAACATCGCCAGCAAGTATCTGACGCGGTATTACAGCGAGGTTTTCCTCCCCATGGGGATCAGCTACGAGTACCGCAAAACGGCGGCAGCACGGTTGATCATCCTGGAGCTGCATGACGGTGCTGACGGTCATGACGATGTTACCGGGAACGAGGGGCTTGCGTCACAGCGGCGAGAGAGTGACGGTAGCGCCCAGCTTCCCATTTTACCGTCACAGCCGTCATCTGCGTCACGGAAGGAGGCCGACGGGAATGAAGCATCGTAACGTGGCTATACAGAGCTTTTTTATCCGTAAGGGTAACGAGCATGGGATTTGTGTAGCCGTCCGGCTCCCAATTCCCCCGTATCCACAGATACGAAAGGGGCAAGCCCCTGTAACCCCTCCCGAAGGAGGTGAGCGATATGCGCAAGCGCACGGAGGAAATCAATGTGCGCGTCTTTAAGACCGAGAAGAATCTGATCCGCAGAAAGGCAAGGAAATGCGGCATGAACATGTCGGAGTATCTCCGCACTCTGGGAACAAATGCCACAGTCAAGGAGGCACCCCGCGAGGAACTGATGCAGGCATACCGGAAGCTGACGCGGCTGCACGACGGCATCCGCTACGAGGTCTCTATGGCGGCGTTCAGCGACGCGCTGACGGAGATCGAGGGTCTGCTTCTGAAAGCCTATCACGGAGAGGAGGACGACGCCGATGGCGGTGACGAAGATCTGGGCGATCCATGACAGCGTTTCCCGCGTGGTGGACTACTGCAGCAACCCAGAGAAGACCCGGCTGACCGACCTAGAGCAGGTGCTCGTCTACGCCGCTGACAAGGCCAAGACTCTGGACGAGGGCGAGCAGAGCTACGCCGTCACCGGCATCAACTGCAGCGCGGAAACCGCAGCCAAGGAGATGTCCGCCACCCAGCGGCGCTTCGGCAAGACCGGCGGCAACGTGGCCTACCACGCCTACCAGTCCTTCAAGACCGGCGAGGTATCGGCGGCGGAGTGCCACCAAATCGGGCTGGAGACCGCACGGCGCCTCTGGGGTGACAGCTACCAGGTGCTGGTGGCGACCCATTTCAACACGGGGACCTACCACAACCACTTTGTCGTGAACTCCGTGGGCATGTGGGACGGGCGCAAGCTGGAGGCCAAATACGGCGTCTACTATGCCCTGCGGGCCATGTCGGACCGTATCTGCAAGGAGCACGGCCTGTCGGTGGTGCAGAATCCGCAGCGGCATAAAACCGCGCGCTCCGTCTACTTTGCCGAGAAGAACGGCGAGCCCACCCGCTTCAACCTGATGCGCGAGGCGCTGGACAAGGCGCTGTCCCTGTGCGGCAGTTGGTCGGAGATGAGCACGGTGCTCCGGAAGCTGGGCTACGAGTTTGAGTGTGGCCCGTATCGGAAATACGCCACGATCCGGCCCTTCCGCTCCAAGAAATGCACCCGCACCTTCCGGCTCGGCCCGGCCTACGAAAAGGAGACCATGGAGGAGCGGCTGCTGGAAAACCAGCGGGACTTGCGCGTCACGCAGAGCTACTACGCATTTCTCAAGCCCTATTCCAGAGACTACGCCAGAGCCAACCCGCCCGCGGAGGTCTACTACCGCAAGCGGGACTTCTACTTCAAGGCGCCGCGCATCACCGGGTACGTCAGCTTCTTCCGCGCCGTGGCCATCGTGCTGGGCATCGCGCCCATGTATGAAAAGGAGTACCAGAAGCCCCTGTCGGCGGAGTGCCGGGAGGCCTGCCGCCGTCTGGACCGCTACACCGCCGAGATGACGCTGGTGGAACGGGAGCACCTGGAGACGCCGCAGGATCTGCAGGCCTTTATCGCCCGCATCAATGCGGAGATCGACGAGGTGAGCGCCGCACGGAACAAGGTCCGCAACAAGCAGCGGAACTGCACCGATCCGGAGCGGATGGCTGAGCTGAAAAAGCAATGCGCCGCCTGCACCACGGTGCTGGCCGATCTGCGGAAGAAAAAGAAAACAGCCTGCAACGTCATCGAGGACCATCCGAAGCTCCGGGAGCTTCTGGAGAGTGAATTCGAGGCGCGGCTGGAGAACGACCCCTATCTCTCGGAGCGGGAGAAAAGCGCCCTGCGGCGTGAGACCGCTCCGGCGAGAGAGGAAAAGCAATATGAACGCTGATCACAGCAGAAAGAGAGATGATAAAAATGAAAAACCAAACCATTGATTTGGGTCTGAGCGGCTATGACGAGCTGTTCATGACCGAGCAGGAGCGGGCAGACACCCGCAAGCCGAAGGTAGAGGAACTTCCGCTTTCTGAGCTGATGCCCTTTAAAAACCACCCCTTCAAGGTAAAGAACGACGCGGAGATGGCGGAGCTGATGAAGAGCATCGCCGACGCCGGCGTTCTGTCACCCGCGCTGGCACGCCCGAAGGAGGGCGGCGGGTACGAGCTGATTTCCGGCCACCGGCGTCTGGCGGCCTGCACGGCGTTGGGGATGGACACCATGCCGGTGATCGTCCGCCGGCTCACGGACGAGGAGGCCGTCATTACCATGGTGGACAGCAACCTGCAAAGGGAGCACATTTTGCCATCGGAAAAGGCCTTCGCGTACAAGATGAAAATGGATGCATTGAAGAGTCAAGGCAAACGAACAGACCTAACTTCGACACAACTTGGGTCGAAGTTGAGAAGCAACGAAATCGTTGGTGCTGCAAGTGGAGACAGTCGAGAACAGGTCCGACGCTATATTCGCCTCACCAATCTGATCCCCGAAATCCTCCAGATGGTGGACGACGGAAAGATTGCCCTGACTCCGGCGGTGGAGCTGTCGTACCTGCAGCCGTCCGAGCAGGAAATGCTCTTCTCCATTATGGACTGCGACGAGGTGACGCCGTCGCTGTCCCAGGCTCAGCGGTTGCGACGCATGAGCGAGGAGCAGATGTTTACTGACAGTGCAGTGATGCAGCTGATGTCCGAAGTCAAGGGCAATCAGGTGGAATATGTGAAGGTGCCGGTGGACAAGCTCCGCAGCTATTTCCGGCCGGACACCTCTATGAAACAGATGACCGAGACGCTTGTCAAGGCTATGGACTTTTACAACAAACATTTGGAGCGTCAGCGCCGGGAGCGCGACGCCCGCTGAAAGGAGTTTTTACAATGAAAACAAATTTTGATCTTAACCGCCTTACCGAAGGCAGAAAACAGGAACTTGACCGCATGGTAGCAGATTTTTCTGAGGAAGGATGTCTTTTTGTTGAGGATCTTTTCATTGAATTTCTCATCGACGCCGATGAGGGTATTGACCGCAGCTGCGACAAGCTGGCGGTCACTTTCGATGACGAGCTCGGGCACGAACTTGTTTTCGTTCTTTCTCAGGAAGAGGTCCACTATGTTATCGGAGCCATTACCGAAAAGCTCAATAATATTGAAAGCGACAGCGTTACGCCCTTCGGCGATGATGAAGCCGAAGATGGTACGGTCAGACTCACTCCAGTGAATACCGAAAAGGAGCTGGATATGCTTCTCGCTCATATGCTTGGCGACGATGGAGGGGGTGGTTTTGATGACGAAAACTGAGCTGCAGGCCATGTATGAGGTGATGTTCACGGACTATCCCGACATCGTGAACGTCGCCCAGGTCCAATCCATGCTGAAGATCAGCCGTCATCTGGCCTATGAGCTGATCGGCGGCGGGTATATCCCCGGCATGAAGATCGGAAACGCCTACCGCGTTCCGAAAATCAACGTGATCCGCTACGCCCTCTCGGCGGGAAATCCCCAGCCGGCGGCGTGACGGGCAGCACCGGACAGAGCGGGGTGTGCGGATGACGCAGGCAGATTTTTCGTCAGGCGAAGCAAAAAACGCAGGGAATACTGGCCTGTATTCCCGAGGCTTTTTGCAAAGTATGGCGGAAAAGATGCAAGTCAGACGTGCGCCATCGTTCTGTCCGGGGTTGCCCTGGATTTGAACTGAAATGACACATTGGACGGGCACCCGAGTAGGCCCTATAATGAATACGGTCCGAAAGGGTGCCCGTTCATACGTTGTCAGCAAAAGGAGGTATTGATGAATGATAGCGGGACACCTGCAAATCAAAAACGACTATTATTTCATGGTCCTGAACTACACGGATGTCAACGGCAAACGGAGACAGCCGTGGGTAGCGACGGGACTGCCGGCAAAGGGAAACAAGAAACGCGCCGAGAAAATGCTGATGGAGCTCCGGCAGAGCTACGTCCCTCCGGCGGCCAGCAAGGGAAACGGTGAGTTTTCCACCAATATGCTTTTCGCCGACTATATGGAGCTTTGGCTGGAGATCATTCGCGGCTCCGTCGAGAAAACGACCTATTCCTCTTACACGCAGATGGTGAAGGGGAAAATCGTGCCGTACTTCCGCGACACCGGTATCTCTCTGGGCGGTCTTCAGGCGCGGCATATTCAGAGCTTTTATCTGCACGAGCTGAAAACCGTTTGTGCCAACACGGTGATCAAAGAACACGCAAATATTCACAAAGCTCTGAAATATGCCGTCAAGATGGACCTCATTCCGTACAACCCCGCCGACAAGGTGGAGCGGCCAAAGAAGCAGAAGTATATCGCGGATTACTACCGTCTGGAGGAGCTGGAGCAGCTTTTTGAGGCGACGAAGGATCACCCCTTTTCTCTGCTGATCCAGATGACCGCGTTCTACGGACTGCGGCGCAGCGAGGCCTTGGGCCTGAGATGGGACGCTATCGACTTTGAGCGCAACACCATCACCATCAGGCATATTGTAACAACAGCCAAGGTGGACGGCAAGTATGAGGTCATCCGGGCAGACCGGGCGAAAAACACCTCCAGCCTGCGCTCTCTGCCGCTGGTGCCGAATATCCGAGAAAAGCTGCTTGCTCTGAAAGAGCAGCAGAAGGAGGACAGGCGAGTCTGTGGAGACTGCTACAGCAAGGAATACGAGGGCTATGTTTTTGTGGACGCCATGGGAAACCTTTTCAACCCCAAGACCTTGACCGCCGTTTTCAGCAGGCTTCTCGAAAAGGCTGGCCTGCGGCATATCCGGTTCCACGATCTCCGGCATAGCTGCGCTTCGCTGCTGCTGGCCAACGACGTGCCCATGAAGCAGATCCAGGAGTGGCTGGGCCACAGCGACATCAGCACCACGGCGAACATCTACAGCCATCTGGACTACAAGTCCAAGCTCACATCGGCGAATGTGATGGACAACATTCTCAATTTGCCGGACTCCACACAGGCTGGATGGCGCACCTGAGTTCTTGCCGAAAATGATGTCTATGAATGGCAGATTGCCCAAGGAGAGGCCGGTTTTTGAGGCCTGTCAGCAGCTTTGCTGACGGCCCCGCCACCCACCGCTGATCGAGCTGGTTTTGTCAAATCTCAGCCGTTTGACACACCAGGACAAGTTGACCGTTCCGATCCCGTCGACTGCTTCTGCAACGGGTTGGATGACAAGATTTCTTGCCAGAAGTCATGTGCACAAATGTCTGTTTGGGACAAAAGAATTAACCCAGTCATATCGGCTGAAAGCCTTGATATGACTGGGTTCTGGCGGAGGGTGTGGGATTCGAACCCACGTGGGCTTGCACCCAAACTGATTTCGAATCAGCCCCGTTATGACCACTTCGATAACCCTCCGTGTATCTCAGTGTATATCCTGTTTTGGAAAAAAGCAAGACAACACGCAAGAACGATATGAAGTTGTGAAAATTCGATCCCGGAGGATCTCTTGTGCAGCCGGAAAAGTTCGCGGACGTACTGACCTTTGAGTTCGAATCTTTCGAGTCAGCCCCGTTATGACCGCTTCGATACCGCTGCGCATGAGCGGCGCTTCTGCCGCCGCATCATCATACCACACTTTTTTTCCCCTTGCAACCGCAGATTTTTCTCCCATTCTCTGCCAGGGTATGATATAATACCCCCTGTGAGGAGGGGATTCCATGAAACCAGCCATTTACATTTTCGGCGAAGGCCCTTATCCCAATTATATCGCTGCCCTGACAGCCGCCGGCGCTGTCCCCGTCACCCGGAAAGACGACACGCCGCCTGCGCTCTGCCAAGCCCTGCTGATGCCCGGCGGCGACGATATTCCCGGCGGTCTGCCTCCGGAGGAGGACGCGGTGATCCGCTCTTTTGTGGAGAGCGGCCGTCCCATCCTGGGCATCTGCCGTGGTATGCAGTCTCTGAACGTCTTCTTTGGCGGCACCCTGTATCAAGACATCCCCGGCCATCGCATTCCGGACGGTGTCATGGTCCACCCTACCGTGGCCTGGGGCGTCATAGAGGAGTTGTTTGGGGCCGCCCCCGTTGTCAATTCCATCCATCATCAGGCCGTGGACCGTCTGGGCGAGGGGCTGATGATTTGCCAGCGTGCCGCCGACGGCACCGTGGAAGCGGTAGCCCATACCTCTCTTCCCATTCTGGGCGTTCAGTGGCATCCGGAGCGTCAGTGCTTCGGCATGCTCCGCCCCGATGCGGTGGATGCCGCGCCGATTTTCCGGCGGTTTCTCCAGTTGGCCTGCGCGGGAACATTTCCCGGGGTCTTCTGAGGCTCCCCCGCCTGAAAACCGCAAAAAACCGCCCGAAAGGCAAACTTTTCCCTTGACAGCACAGGGGTTTCATGCTATCCTAATTTAGCTGACGGTTTCTGCGGATGGTATGTGCGGGTGTAGCACAATGGCCAGGGCACCAGCCTTCCAAGCTGGGGATGCGGGTTCGATTCCCGTCACCCGCTCCAACTGTTATCTATGCGCCAATAGCTCAGTTGGATAGAGCAACAGCCTTCTAAGCTGTGGGCCGGGGGTTCGAGTCCCTCTTGGCGTGCCATTTTCCCCGGCGCCGGCCAGCAGATCAGCTTCTCGTGCGGACGTATATGTGGTGGGTGTAGCTCAGTTGGTTAGAGCACCGGATTGTGGTTCCGGGTGTCGAGGGTTCGAGTCCCTTTACCCACCCCACAGCAGAAATCAGGGATTGGGAGCGATCCCAGTCCCTGATTCATTTTTCCACACAGGGGTGTAGCCAAGTGGTAAGGCAAGGGACTTTGACTCCCTCATCCGCTGGTTCGAGTCCAGCCATCCCTGCCAGACGATTTGGGCCCATGCCCTTTATATAGATGCTCCGTTAGCTCAGTCGGTAGAGCACCTGCCTTTTAAGCAGGGTGTCCGGGGTTCGAATCCCCGACGGGGCACCAAAGAATAAGACCACCCATCGGGTGGTCTTATTCTTTGGCATTTTGCTCCGGAGGGAATTCGAAACGAATTCCGAAGGCGGCAAGCGCCAGTGACGTCCCGTGAGCAGCGCGCAGCTGACGGAACAAGTGCCCTTGGGGTACGCCAGCGCAGCCGGCTTCGGCAGCCGACATGCCGGTGGCATGTCGGCGCAATGAGAGGAGAATCCTCGACGGGGCACCAGAAAAAGCGACAGGTCAAAACCTGTCGTTTTTTCTGGTATCGGCGCTTTGCGCCGAGCAGATCAAATCCACCGAGAGGGGACTCCCATCCCCTCTCGGGCTCACCCCATGGAAACTTGAAACGATACGCAAATACAGGCGTTTAATTCGGTTGATGTAAAAGAAAAAGACGGCTCATGCCGTCTTTTTCTTTTGCTCTCAAGGAGGGGATTCGAAACGAGCTCCAAACGCCGCAAGCGCCAGCACAGCGGGGTTTGGCAGCAAACGATCCGGTGGATCGTTTGCGCAGCGAGAGGAGGATCCCCGACGGGGCACCAACAAGCGATTTCTTATGTCTGCTGGAAGAGGCTCCTTGTTGCTTTTGACGCGAACGCCTGTTATAATAACACATACAATAACACATGTAAAACTGGAGGGGTGAAAATGAACATCTGGGATAAGGCGCAAACTATACAGCTCCAAATTTCAGAGAGTATTCAGCCCGGTTTTAATATAGGATTTGACAAAAGGATCCCCACCGAAACAAGAGAGGAATTGTGCCGTTTTATTGGATGGGTCGAGAGCAACTATCGAATTCCGATTGCCCTGTGGGTAGATTTTGAGTACAAGCATTATCTTGTCAGTCGAGAAGGAAAACGGGCAGGATACTTGTTCTATTGGGCAGATTTTGCTGAATATCCCGTTTTCGGCAATCCGGATGATATTCCCGAGGTACGTCTGCCGGTGAGAACAGAGCATTCAACGATGGAGGCGATCCTTTGCTCATTGATTGAAGCCATTTCGGATTATTATGCTTGGATCTGCAACGAGCTGCAAAACGGATATCATGCAAGTGAAAGCGAAATTGAAGAAGTGCTGCAGAAGTATGTAAGCTCTCGAAAGTAATACTGTGGGCGCCCTTTCAGGCGCTCTTCCATAAAAGAAAAAGACGGCTGGCGCCGTCTTTTTCTTTTGCACCTAGGGCATGTAAGCCCCCTTATCCTGCCGCCCCCACGGTGAACACCACCGGGATATCGCCCAGGTCCAGGTGCTCGATCTGCTCGAGCACCTCCTCCCGGGTACAGCCCACGCCGATGAGGTTCACATTGCCGTGGGGCAGATACAGATAGCCGTATATATTGGTACCCACCTGGAACAGCTCGAACACCGTGCCGTCCGCCGACGCTGCCTGCTCGTGAAGCTCATAGGAATCGCCGGATACCATCAGCTCGCTCTGCCGGAGGGTGGGCAGGTAGGTAAAGCCCGCCGTCAGCGCGCCGCCGGAGGCGGTGCGGTACGTGCCCTGGGCCCATATGTTGTACACCTCTTCGTCACCGCCCGGCTCCGCGTGGACCTCCCCCCAGGGCTCCTCGCTTCCGCAGGGGCGGCGGGTATCGACGGCGTAGACGAAGGTGCCCTCCACCGGCGTCAGCGTGCTCTCCAGATAGCTGAGGTCCGGATGGAAGTCGTCCTGCCACTCCCCCATGGTGGAAAGGGCCGGCATGGCCTCCGCATACAGAAAATGATCCCACTTGATGAAATCGGGGTCCTCCGCTTCTTCTATGGTCGCGGCGCCCACCGCCTCGCGCCAGGTGCACTTGCCGTTCATCTTCAACTCCCCGGCGATGCTTCTGGTCAGGTCCCGGAGATGCTCGTCAACGGTCTGCTGGTCCATGTCCGAAAAATACGCCCCGGGCACGATGTCCACGCCCAGCTCTTCGCTTCCCGTCAGTGCCCACCGCTCCTGATCCTCTCTATTGACGAGCCGGACGCCCGCGCCGCTGGCGACAGCCCAGACCGTGGCCAGGCAAAGTACCGCCGCTGCGGCAGCGACGAGGCACACCCGCAGACTTCGCCGCGCGTCTCGACCGCCTGTCGGCTCCTTCGCCTCCCGGATAAATTCTTCGTCGATCTCTCCGATCGCCTGGAATAAAGTCTCCCGCTTCACAGCAATCCCTCCTTATCCAAATATTTCCGCAGCTGGCCCCGGGTCCGGTGGAGCATGGATTTCACCTTGCTCTGGGAGTAGCCGAACCGCAGCGCGATGTCCGCCACGGAGTCCACGTACCAATACCGGCAGACGAACACGTCCCGCTGCTTTTTCGGCAGACCGCGGATAAACCGATTAAGCGCGGCGGACAGCTCTGCCGCCTCCACGTCCTCCTCTACGGCGCCCCGGTCGGGAATACACTCCGCCAACTCCTCCAGCGCCAGAGCTGTCTCCTCCCCCTGCCGCTTGGTCGCGCAGCGGGAGGCCAGCCGGTTAACGGCGATACGCCGGGTGATCTTCCCCACGAAGGGGGCCAGATGCTCCGGGCGGTGGGGCGGGATGGCGTTCCACACCGCCAGATACGTGTCGTTGACGCACTCCCGGGCGTCCTCCGGGTCAGACAGGATCCGGTTGGCGATGGCGAAGCAATAGCTCCCCAGCTTCGTCTCCGTCTCGGTGATCGCCCGGTCCGAGCGACGCCAATAGAGCGCCACGATCTCCCTGTCCTCCATCGCCTCACCTCCTTCTCGGAAGGGTCCTTTCACACTTCTACTCAAGAAAAACGCTCCGCCGTTGCGCCGAAGCATTATTTTTTCTCCATTATACCACGGCGCCCCACAAAGAGCACGCCCCCGGAGGCTCTCGCCTCCGGGGGCGTCTCTCACTTCACCAGCTGGGCCCAAGTCTGGGGCCCCACCACGCCGTCCACCGCCAGACCGCGGCTGCGCTGATAGGCTCGCACCGCCTTATCGGTGGCGGGACCGAACACGCCGTCCACCGCCAGTCCGGCGTCGTCGTAGGCGTTCAGCAGGAGCTGCACCGTCTTCACATAGCCGCTGCGGCTGCCCTGCCGCAAATAAGGTACCTGCACCTGACACACCTCCTTCGCCGGGCTCGCCCCGTCTGACCGGGCATAGCCGTTCTTCCCCTCCCACCGGATGATGGCCGGGTAGTCGATCAGCATATAATCCTGGTCGCACACCACCCCCGCCACCTTGTTGCTGCGGATGAGATTGGTCTCCCCGCCGAACTGCCACATGCCGAAGCAGCTCTCCGGCTGGAAGGAGCAGGTCTTGCTCCAGGACGCCACCCAGTGGGGGTACTCCGTCAACTCCTGGTCGTAGAGATAGGTGGAGAAATTCCACAGCGAGCTGTAGATCCCCGGCATCATACCCCGCTTCTCCAGCGCCTGGCACCACGCCTTCACGATGTCCGTCAGCTGCCGCTTGCCCACCGCCAGCTGCTTGCGGTTCTCCACGTCCATATAGACCGGCAGCTCGAACTGCCGGCCCTTCAGCACGTTGTCGTAAAAATACGACGCCTCCTGCTCTGCCGCCTCCACGGTCAGGGCCCGGCTGAACCAGTAGCACCCCACCGGCAGGCCCAGGGTCCTGGCCAGCCGGTAATTGCGGTCAAACCGCCCGTCCACGTAGAGGCCGTCGTCACCGCCGCCGCCCTTGAGGATGACGAACTTCACCCCCTCGGCCACGGCCTTCTCCATGTCGAAATCCCCCTGCCAGCGGGAGATGTCGATACCAAACGTCTTCATCGTCGCGTATATCTCCTCTCTATTCGTCCACCTCGGGCAGGCCTGCCACGCTGGTCAGCAGCGACAGGATCCCCGCCAGAAGCGAGGCGCTGGCCACCATGGGCCAGTCGATGTCGCTCATGACGGCGCCCACGCCGATCAGGGATGCCGCCGCCTGGGCCACGGTCCTGACCGCCCGGATGGCCGCCGCGCGAAACCATTTTTTGCTCATATCCGTTCCTTTCTCCCGCCCTGACGGCGGGTTTTTCTTCTGCATACCGCCCCATTCTCACCCTATGCCCCGTCCGCCGCCCCCGTACCTGTCATGAGACCACCGTCCAGCGGCCCACCTCCTCCCGGATCTTGTCGATGAAGGAGTTGCCCTTCAGGGCCTTATAGGCCTTGTACTCCAGCTGGAAGTTCTCAAACTCGTACTGCCGGATGGTCCTGCTCTCCCGGTTGCGGTAGTAGGTCCGCAGCATGCTGCTGCGCAGCAGGCACCGCTGGCCGTCCCGGAGGCGGCTGGCGCCGGTGACCCAGTCCCGCACCGGCCGGATCAGCAGCACCGCCGCCGCGATGACGGTGGTGAGGCAGGAGCACACCTGTGACAGGAGCATCAGCTTGTCCACGTCTCTCACCTCCTTTCCTCTCCCCGTATATAGGGCGCCAACGGGCGTTTGTTGACCGTTTCCCGGCAACAGCGAAAAAATTTCTCCCCCGCCTTGACAGGGGAGGTTTAATGTGTTAAACTCTCCTCAACAAGAGGTTTAACAGTTTCGACCTATCGAGAGGAGTATCCTATGGCCACACCGAAGATTTTTGAGAGCGAATACCGCTTCTGCCTGATCCTGTGGGAGTGCGAGCCGGTGAACAGCACCGAGCTGGTCCACCTGTGCAGGGAGAAGCTGGGCTGGTCCAAGGCCACCACCTACACGGTGATCCGCCGCCTGGCGGAGCGGGGCGTGGTGAAAAACGAGAACGCCACCGTCACCTCCCTGGTCAGCAAGGAGGAGGCCCAGGCCGCGGAGCTCGACGAACTGGTGGAGCGGGCCTTCGGCGGCTCGCTGCCGGCCTTCGTGGCGGCCTTCGCCCGCCGGGAGAAGCTCAGTGAGGAGGATGCCGCCGCCCTGCGGCGGATGATCGACGCATACGAGGAGGGATGACCATGAACACCTTCTTTCTTGGCTTTGTGAACCGCTCCGTCACCGCCGGATGGCTGGTGCTGGCGGTGCTGGTGCTGCGATTCCTGCTGCGCCGGGCGCCCCGCCGCTTCCACTGTCTGCTGTGGGCGGCGGTGGCGGTGCGGCTGGTGCTGCCCTTTTCCCTGGAGAGCCCCGCCAGTCTGATCCCCACCACCCAGACCGTGGTGCCGGAGACCGTATCCACCGGCCACCCGGTGATCCAGACCGGCATCCCGGCGGTGAACAGCCAGATCACCGGCTACATGGGCAGCCGCTACTTCGAGGGCGTCACCGTCCCCGCCGGGGCGGCGGTCCGGGCGGCGGACACCCTGTCCGTCCTCTGGCTGGCGGGCGCGGCCCTCCTGCTGCTGTACTGCCTTGGCACCTGGCTCTATATGCGCTCCCGGCTCCGCACCGCCGTCCGCCTCCGGGACGACCTGTGGCAGAGCGAGTGGGTGGACTCCCCCTTCGTGCTGGGCCTGTTCCGCCCCCGGATCTATCTCCCCTTCCGCATAGACGCGGACACTCTCTCCCAGGTGGAGGCCCATGAGCGCGCCCACATCGCCCGGGGCGACCATGTGTGGAAGGTGCTGGCGTTCCTGCTGCTGACCCTCCACTGGTTCCATCCCCTGCTGTGGGTTGCCTACCTCCTCTTCTGCCGGGATCTGGAATACGCCTGCGACGAGCGGGTCATCTCCCGGCTGGACAGTGACGGCCGCAAACGCTACTCCGACGCCCTCCTGCGGTGCGCGTCGCCCCGCCGGTCCGTGGCCCCCTGCCCGGTGGCCTTCGGCGAGACGGGCGTGGGCGGGCGGATCAAAAACGTGCTCTCCTACAAAAAGCCCGCCTTCTGGGCGGCGCTGATCGCCGTCGTAGCCCTGATCGTCGTGGCGGTCTGCTTCCTCACCGATCCCCCGGTGAAGAACGGGACGCAGTGGCTCCGCACCCGCCGCGTCGGCAATCTCACCGGCAGCGAGCTCATGGTCAACTACGGCACCGGCGTCACCTCCTACAACACCCCCCTGTCGGAGAGCCAGCGCCGGGAGCTGGCCCGGCTGCTGCGAAGCATCCCCGACGATAAGATCACCTCCGGCGGGGCTCGGGTAGGCGATCCGGAGGGCTGGAGCCTCTACTTCCCCAAGGGACGGGTCTCCCTGTCCCTGCCGCCCTACGTCTCCTACACCGGACTGGTGCTGCTTGTCTGTCAGGAGCAGCAGACCCTGATCGACTCGCCGGAACTGGCCCAGTGGCTGCGGCAGGTGCTGCCCGGCACGCCGCTGGTGTGGCGCTGCCCCTATGAGGACGGCACGCCCACGTCCGCGCTGACGGTCCAGGCGGCCTTCCTCTTCGACGATCTGGAGATCAGCTACTGCACCGGCGCCTTCTCCGGCGGCACGTTTCCCGTCCTCCAGTCCCAGGGCGGCGGCAGCGCCTCCCTCGTCGCCGGCGAGGTGACGCTCTCCCCGGGCCAGACCACCGTCTGGACGCCTCCTGCTCTGGAAGGCAGCAGCCCCCGGTCCGACTCCTTCCATCTCACCTGGCGCACGGGCGTCCACTCCACGGGCGAGCGCAGCGCCGAGGTGAACGTATCGGCCCTCCCCGTCTACGACGGCGACAGGGTCACGGCCGTGGACTACTGCTTCACGGTGCTCTCCAACAGCGCCACGCTGGTGTTCACCCTGGACGGCGACACCCTGACGCTGGAGACCGTTTTCCCCGTCATCGACGGCATCCCCTTCAACGACTTCTATGGCTCCGTCCGCTGCGACATCGACGGCGACGGCGTGGAGGAGTACTGCACTCTGGGCATGGGGCCCACCTCCGGCCTGTTCACCTTCACCTTCGTCGCCCAGGCCGGGGACCGGGTGAAGTACGCCTCCATCTTCAACACCAGGTGGTACGACCTCTCCTTCGCCTACCGAAACGGCAAGCTGGTGGTCAAGGGCGTCACCCAGTCCGGCGGTGAGAGCTACTTTGATATCTCCCTCCGGGACGGGGCCGTGGTCCTGTCGGAAAACGGTGAGGAGCTGCCCTACTGGGGCGCCCCTGCCAGAGGCAATTAGTACTCAAAAACGCAAAAAAACCGCAACACCTTGCAGAAGGTGTTGCGGTTTTTTGCGTACGTTTTTCGGCTGTTTTTGCGCTCAATCCAGCGCGTCGTGGCTGTCGAAGGTGTCCCGGATGGTGCCGTAACGGTCGAACTCCGGCGGCTCCTCCTCCGTCTCGCCGCCGTTCATCTTCATTTTCATCTCCTGCCACTGTGCCTTGGTGATGAGGATCTCCCGGGGCTTGCTGCCGTTGAAGGGGCCCACGATACCCCGCCCCTCCATCTGGTCCACCAGACGGGAGGCCCGGGAATAGCCCAGCTTCAGCTTCCGCTGCAGCATGGAGGTGGAGGCCTGTCCGATCTCCAGCATGATGTCCACGGCGGCGGGCAGCAGCTCGTCCCCGTCGTCGTCGGAGGCGTCCTCCTCGTCGGAGCCGGCCTTGCCCTTCTCGTCCTTCTTGATGGCGGCCTCGATCTGGTCCATGACCCCCTGGTCGTAGTTGGGCTTGCCGTTTTCCTTGACGAATTCGATGACCCGCTCGATCTCCTCCGGGGTGATGAAGCAGCCCTGCACCCGCAGGGGCTTCTGCATGCCCAGGGGGAAGTACAGCATGTCGCCCTTGCCCACCAGCTTCTCGGCGCCGGTGGTGTCCAGGATGATGCGGCTCTCCATAGCGGAGGCCACCGCGAAGGCGATGCGGCTGGGGATATTGGCCTTCATGAGGCCGGTGATCACGTCGGCGGAGGGCCGCTGGGTGGCGATGACCAGGTGCATACCGGCGGCGCGGCCCATCTGGGCCACCCGGCAGATGGATTCCTCCACCTCCTTGGCCGCCGCCAGCATCAGGTCGGCCAGCTCGTCGATGACCACCACCACGGTGGGCAGCTTCTTCAGCTCCGGGTCGTTCTCGGCCAGGGCGTTGTACCCCGCCAGATCCTTTACGCCCTTGCCGGTATCGTGGAAGAGCTTATAGCGCTTCATCATCTCGAACACCGCCCACTGCAGGGCTCCGGCGGCCTTCTTGGGATCGGTGACCACCGGGATCAGCAGATGGGGGATGCCGTTATAGGGTGCCAGCTCCACCATCTTCGGGTCCACCATGATGAAGCGGACCTCGTCGGGCGTTGCCCGATAGAGAAGGCTGACGATCAGCGAATTGGTACACACGGACTTGCCGGAGCCGGTGGTGCCGGCGATCAGCACGTGGGGCAGCCGGGAGATATCGCCCACAATGCTGCTGCCGCCGATGTCCTTGCCGATGGCGAAGGCCACCCGGGACTTGTGCTCGGCGAAGGTCCGGGACTCGATCACGTCCCGGATGCGGACGGCGGTGACGGCCCGGTTGGGCACCTCGATGCCCACCACGGAGATCTTGTTGGGGATGGGCGCGATGCGCACGCCGCTGGCGCCCAGAGCCAGGGCGATATCGTCGGCCAGATTGGTGATCTTGCTGAGCTTGACGCCCTGGTCCAGGGTGAACTCGTACCGGGTCACGCTGGGCCCGTGGATCACCTCGCCGGCGGTGGCGTCCACGCCAAAGGAGCGCAGGGCCTCGGCCAGGCGGCGGGAGTTGATCCGCAGCTCGGCGCCCACCTCGCTGATGTTGCCGGAGGCGTTGGCGTCCAGCAGGGTGACGGGGGGATACTGATAGACCTGCTTAGGCACCTGCTTCTCGTCGATCTCCTGGGTCACCTTCTTGGTCTCGGCGTCCAGCTCCTCCGGCGACATGGTCTTCTGCCGGCGGCGGGGCTTCTTCTCCTCGGGCTTGTCCTCCGGCGGAGCCTGCGTGGGGTCCAGCACCTCGGCGGGGGTCTTCACCTCCGCGCTCTTGCGGGCGAAGAAGCTCTTCTTCTCCGGCGGGTCCAGCTCCGTGGAGACCGGGGCGGCGGGGCTCTTCTCCCCGGGCAGCTCCGGCACCTCATCGTCCAGGGGGAAATCGATCACCGGGCGCTTGGGCCGCCTGGGGCCTGTCTCTATGGCCTTCTGCCGGGGCGACACGGGGACGGGATCCAGAAAGTCGTCCTCGTCCTCATCCTCGTCGTACCGGGGCCGCTCCCGGATGGCGGTGACCACCTGGGCGGGGGTAATACGGGCGGCGCCCATCAGAGCCGCCAGCAGCAGCACGATCAGCACGATGACGGAGATGGCCTTGCCGAACACGGCCTTCAGGCCCACCGCCGCGCCGCCGGAGATCACGCCGCCGCCGATGACCAGCTGCCCGTCGCCCCACAGGGCTTTCACCATGTCCACGCCGGGGGTATACTGGGCATGGCTCAGCAGCAGGTGCAGCAGAGCGCCGGCCAGGGGCACCAGCAGCAGCGCGCAGACGGTACGCAGCACCACGGGCCTGCCGCCATGGCCGATCTGGATCACGCCCACGGCGCCCAGGATCACGGCGGCCAGCCAGTAGCCGTAGCCGAACAGGCCCTTGACGAGCCGGGCGAAGAAGGTGAGAAACAGGGCGTCCACCCGGAAATAGCTCACCAGCACGCACAGCGCCAGCAGCAGGCACACCAGGCCGCCCACCAGCCGGGCCGCGGCGTTATAGGCCGGTTTCTTCGGTGGGGCGCTCCGCTTCTGTGCCGCTTTGCTCTTGGTATTGGTTTTCTTCTGTTTCGTTGCCATATGTTCCCTCACTTAACGGTTGATGGTCCCGATCACCAGCGTCACGACACCCACCGCCCAGCAGTAGTAGGCGAAGGAGCCGAACCGGCCCTTCTCTGCGATCATCTTCAGCAGCCGGATGCAGAGATAGCCGGTCACCGCTGCCACGATCACGCCCACCAGATAAACAGGCACCTGGCTCCAGTCGATCCCCACCTCCAGGGCGTCCTTCAGGCTCAGGATATTGGCCCCCAGCACAGCGGGGATGGACAGCAGGAAGGCAAACCGCACGGCGAACCGGCGCTCAAAGCCGGAGAAGCACCCGGCGGTGATGGTCATGCCGGAGCGGGAGATGCCCGGCAGGGTGGCGATGGCCTGCCCCACGCCCACGATGACGGCGTCCAGCCAGGTGGCGCTGCGCTCATCCTTGCGGCCCTTGCGGATCAGGTCGCAGGCGAACAGCAAAAAGCCGGTGACGATCAGCGCGCCGCCGATAAAGCCCATATTCTGGGACAGGGCCTGGACCTTCTTGTGGATGGGCAGCACCAGGAACAGGGGCAGCGTGCCGATGATGATCAGCAGGATCAGCCGCCGGGCCGGCGGCACGGGGACGGGTGTGCTCCGGTGGACCACGTCGCCCACGCCCCGGAAGAACTCCATCACCATGTCCTTGATATCCTGCCAGTAGGCCACGAAGATGGCCAGCAGCGTGCCCAGATGGAGCAGCACGTCGAAGAACTCCGGGACCTCCGCGTTGAGGTTCAGCAGGTTCTGGGCGATGGCCAGGTGGCCGGAGCTGGAGATGGGCAGAAACTCCGCGATGCCCTGGATCAGCCCCAGCAGTATAGACGTCAGAATGGACATATCGATCTTCTCCTGTCTTGCCAGATTTCCGCCGGCGGCGGGTCCAATGCCCCGCTGCCGATACTTCTCAATTTTATCAAATTATTATACCATGTCTTTTCAGAAAATGCCACCCCTATTTCCCGCGAAAGCGACAGGGCGGCCCTCCGCCTCTCTCCGGCGGAGGGCCGCTCCCGCGGTCACATCTCGTTTTCCAGCTGCTCCAGCGCCGCCCGGGCGGCGTCCTGCTCGGCCTCCTTCTTGCTGCGGCCGCTGCCCAGGCCGATGACCTGGCCGTTGAGCGTCACGCAGGCGGTGAACACCTTGGCGTGGTCCGGTCCGGCCGAGCCCACCAGCTCGTAGCGCAGCACCTGGTTGGACTTGCGCTGCACCACCTCCTGGAGCACCGTCTTGCAGTCCCGGCGCTGCTCGGCCGCCTCTTCCCTGTCCCCGTCCAGCAGCACCCGGTGGATCAGGGCCCGGGCGGCCTCCATGCCGCCGTCCAGATACACCGCCGCGAACACGGACTCGGTGGCGTCGGCCAGGATGGACGGGCGCTGCCGTCCGCCGCCGCTCTCCTCGCCCCGGCCCAGCCGCAGGTAATCCCCCAGCCCCAGGGCCAGCGCCACCTGGTAGAGGCTCTCCTCACATACCAGGGCCGCCCGCATCCTCGTCAGATCCCCCTCCGGCGCGTCGGGGTGGGTGCGGAACAGATGCTCCCCCACCACCAGACCCAGCACCGCGTCGCCTAAAAATTCCAGCCGCTCGTTGCTCCGGAAGCCGCCGCCCCTGTGCTCGTTGGCATAGGAGCTGTGGACCATGGCCCCCCGGAGCAGGGTCTTGTCGCGGAAGGTGTAACCCAACCGCTCTTCCAATGTCTGCATATTCATTCCTTTCTCCACAGCTGAAAAAGGAAACCCCGCTTTCCAGCGGGGTCTCTTTTTTCAAATGTTGATGGTTATCTTCCCGGCGATCAATCGCTGAGCTTGCCGCTCAGATAGCGGACGCAATCGCCCACCGTCTTCAGGTCCGTCAGGTCCTCTTCCGCGATCTCACCGATGTCGAATTCCTCCTCCATGGCCATCACCAGCTCCACCAGATCCACGCTGTCAGCGCCCAGATCGTCCGTAAAGGAGCTGTCCATGGTGACCTCATCGTCCTCCAGCGCGAACTGCTCGGCAATGAGACCCTGCATTGTTTTGAAGATCTCCTCCATCGTCATGAGGGTATTCCTCCTTTCGCCGTTTTTATCTTGGAAAATAATACGGCAATTGGTCAGCCGTGTCAATAGCTATTTTATGGCTATTTTGTGAATTCCTCTTTTTCCACCTTCATCAGCTCCACGTTGTTTTCGATGTCGGCGATGAGCCCGCTCTCGGCAAATTGCTTCGCCTGGCCCATGGCGTTCTCGATGGCCTCGGCGTTGGAGGAGCCGTGGGCCTTGATGACCGGCTTGGAGATGCCGATGAAGGCCGTGCCGCCCACCTTGTTGGGGTCCATCATGGCGCGGAATGCGTTGAGGCCCGGCATCACGATGGCCGCCGCCAGCTTGGTCAGCAGGTTCTTCTTGAAGATGGACTTGACGGCGCTGCCGGCCAGGGAGCCGGTGCCCTCGATGCTCTTGAGCATGATGTTGCCGGAGAAGCCGTCGGTCACGATCACGTCGCAGCCGCCCTTGATGGCCTCCTTGGCCTCGATGTTGCCGATGAAGTTCAGGTGGCCCTCCTCCCCGGCCTGCCGCAGCCAGCAGAGCGCCTCCTTCTGGAGCTCGGTGCCCTTGCTGTCCTCGGCGCCGATGTTCAGAAGGCCCACCCGGGGGTTGTCCAGTCCCAGCACCCGTTTGGCGTAGAAGCTGCCCAGATATGCGAACTGCACCAGGTATTCCGGCGTGCACTCGGCGTTGGCGCCGCAGTCGATGAGCACGGCTCTGCCGGTGGTGGTGGTGGGGATCACGGGGGCCATGGCTGCCCGGCGGATGCCCCGCACACGCTTGACGATCAGCGTGGCGCCGGTCAGCAGCGCGCCGGTGGACCCGGCGGACACCACCGCGTCGCCCTTGCCGTCCCGCAGCATCTGGAGGGCTACGCCCATGGAGGTGTCCTTCTTGCGGCGGAACACCGTGGCCGGGTCGTCGCACATCTCCACCGTCTCGGTGGTGTTGGCGATCTCCATGCCCTTGGGCAGCTCCTTCACGCCGCAGCTCTCCAGCGCCTTCAAAATGGCCACCGTGTCGCCGGTCAGCGTCACGTCCATGCCCCAGCGCTTCTGGCCGGACAGTGCGCCCTTTACGATCTCCAGGGGGGCGTTGTCGCCGCCCATGGCGTCTATGATGATCCTCATCGGTCCATGACCTCCGTTCTCAAGTTCTCGATGATCTCCAGCGACCGCTTCGACAGCTCCGCGTTCTTGTTGCGCTTGCCCTTCACCCGGTAGCCCAGGGGCGGAATGATGCCGAAGTTGATGTTCATGGGCTGGAAATCCCCCACGCTGCCGCTGCTGACGTACAGGGCCAGGGCGCCGATGGCCGTCTCCTGGGGAAAGTCGACGGGGTCCTTCCCGGCCAGACGCCGGGCCGTCTCCACCCCCACCAGGAAGCCGCTGGCGCAGGACTCCACATAGCCCTCCACGCCGGTCATCTGACCGGCGAAGGCGATGCGGGGCTCCTTTTTCAGCCGGTAATACCGGTCCAGCAGCCGGGGGGAGTCCAGATAGGTGTTCCGGTGCATGACGCCGTAGCGCAGGAAATTCGCGTCCTTCAGCGCGGGGATCATGGAGAACACCCGCTTCTGCTCCGGCCATTTCAGGTGGGTCTGGAAGCCCACCAGGTTGTAGACAGTGCCGTCGGCGTTGTCCTTGCGCAGCTGGACCACCGCGTAGGGCTCCCGGCCGGTTCGGGGGTCCGGCAGGCCCTTGGGCTTCAGGGGCCCGTAGCGCAGGGTGTCCTCCCCCCGGCGGGCCATGACCTCTACCGGCATGCAGCCCTCGAAAACGCCGCCGTCGTCAAAGCCGTGGACCTCCGCCTCCTGGGCTGAGCACAGCTCCCGCCAGAAGGCCTTGTACTCCTCCTCGCTCATGGGGCAGTTGATGTAGTCGGGGGTGCCCCTGTCGTAGCGGCTGGCAAACCAGGCGCTGCCCATATCCACGCTGTCAAAGGCGATCAGCGGGGCCGCCGCGTCGTAGAAGTTCAGGGTGTTTCCCTGGCCGAACAGTTCTGTCAGCTTCGCAGCCAGCGCGTCGGAGGTCAGGGGGCCGGAGGCGATCACCACGTCCCCCGCCGGGATCTCCGTGACCTCCCCGGGCACCACGGTGATGCCGGGGTGCCGGCGGATCTCCTCCGTCACCATCCGGGCGAAGCCGTGGCGGTCCACCGCCAGCGCCCCGCCGGCGGGGACCCGGGTGGCGTCGGCGCAGCGGATGATCAGGCTGTCCAGCCGCCGCAGCTCCTCCTTGAGGAGGCCCACCGCGTTCTCCAGCTGGTCCGACCGCAGGGAGTTGGAGCAGCACAGCTCCGCAAAATATTCCGTTGTGTGGGCGGGGGTGGTCTTGACGGGCTTCATCTCCCGCAGCGTCACCTCCACGCCCCGCCGGGCCAGCTGCCAGGCGCACTCGCTGCCCGCCAGGCCCGCGCCGATCACGGTCACAGGGTTCATGCGTTATCCTTCTTCGTCTTCCGCGTAGTGGTCTTTTTGGCGGTCTTTTTGGCGGCGGTCTTTCTGGCCGGCTTCTTTCCGGCGTCCTCCGCCCCCTCGTCAGGCTTCTTGTAGTAGCCCCGCTTGTCCTCGGGCAGGAAATTGGCGCAGTCGGGATTGATGCAGAAGGGTCGCTTGTAGCCCCGGCCGGCCCGCTTGAACATGGTCTTGCCGCAGGAAGGGCAGTCGTCCTTCACCGGCACATCCCAGGTCATAAAGTCGCAGGTGGCGTTGCCGCCCCGGTTATTGGTGAACTCACAGCAGTAGTAGGTGTACTGCTTGCCGCTCTTCTTGCTGACGCCGGTGCGCTTCATCAGCCGCCCGCCGCACTTGGGGCAGCGGCCCGGCATCTGGACCACCAGGGGCATGGTGAAATTGCACTCCGGGAAGCCGGGGCAGGCCAGGAACGGGCCGAACCGGCCGTCCTTCTCCACCAGGTTCCGGCCGCAGACCGGGCAGATCTCGTCGCTGACGGCGGCGGGGATCTTCACGTACTCGCTCTCCCCCGCTCGGCTCAGATGGTCGGTGAAGTCGCCGTAGAAGTCCCGGATCACATCCTTCCAGAAGGTCTGTCCCTCCTCCACGCTGTCCAGCCGCTGTTCCATATGGGCGGTGAACTTGGTGTCGGCGATGTCGGTAAAGTACTTCTCCATCCAGCCGGTGGTGGCGTGACCCAGGGGGGTGATGCACAGGTACTTGCCCTCCTTCTTCACGTAGCCCCGGTCCAGGATCGTGGACACGGTGGGGGCGTAGGTGGAGGGCCGGCCGATGCCCTGCTCCTCCAGAGCCCGAATGAGGGTGGCCTCGGTATAGTGGGCGGGTGGCTGGGTGAAGTGCTGGCCGGACTCGAAGCCCTGGAGGGCGACGGCTTCGCCCTGGCGCAGCTCCGGCAGCGGCAGCTCCTTCTCCTCCTTCTCCTCGTCCCGGCTCTCCTCATAGACGGCGGTATAGCCGGCGAACTTCAGCGTGCTGGCACTGGAGCGGAGGGCATGCTTGCCGGCCTTGACCTCCACGTTGACGCTGTCATAGACGGCGTTGGCCATCTGGCTGGACAGGAAACGGCTCCAGATCAGCCGGTACAGCCGGTACTGCTCCCCGGTCAGATCGCCCCGGACCTGCTCCGGCGTCAGATACACGTTGCTGGGCCGGATGGCCTCGTGGGCGTCCTGGGCGCCGGCCCTGGCCTTGTACTGGCGGTAGGTATTGGGCCGGTACTGGGAGCCGTAGCGCCCGTCGATAAAGGCCCGGGCGTCCCGCTGGGCCTCCGTGGAGATGCGGAGGGAGTCGGTACGCATATAGGTGATGAGACCCACGGTGCCCTCGCCGGTGATATCCACGCCCTCATAGAGCTGTTGGGCGATGGCCATGGTGCGCCGGGGGGTCATGTTCAGCCTGCGGGACGCCTCCTGCTGCATGGTGGAGGTGGTAAAGGGCGGCGCCGGGGAGCGCTGCTTGTCGGCGCGCTTGACGCTGCTGACGGCGAAGGGCAGCTGACGCAGCTCCTTCTCCAACGCCTCCACCTCCTCCCGGGAGGAGGGCTCGTACTTCTTGCCGCTGCGGCCGTAGTAGTGGGCGGTGAAGTCGGCGCCGGCCTCGTTCTTCAGCATGGCGTCCAGGGTCCAGTACTCCTTGGGCTGGAACTCCTCGATCTCCCGGTCCCGGTCGTCCACCATCCGGGCCGCCACGCTCTGGACCCGTCCGGCGCTGAGGCCCCGGCGGATCTTCTTCCACATCAGCGGGGAGATCTCATAGCCCACGATGCGGTCCAGCACGCGGCGGGCCTGCTGGGCGTCCACCAGGTCCTGGTCGATGGACCGGGGCCGGGCGATGCTGTCGGTGACCACCTTGCGGGTGATCTCGTTGAAGGTGACCCGGCGGGCCTTCCTCTCATCCAGCTCCAGCAGGTGCCGCAGGTGCCAGGAGATGGCCTCTCCCTCCCGGTCCGGGTCGGTGGCCAGATACACGGTGGAGCTGGCGTCCGCCGCCTTCTTCAGCTCCCGGATGATCTCCTCCTTGCCCTTGATGGGCCGGTAGTTGGGCTCAAAATCGTTGTCCACGTCCACGCCGATGGTGCTCTTGGGCAGATCCCGCAGGTGGCCCATGCAGGCCCGCACCTCGTAGCCCGGGCCCAGGTACTTGCCGATGGTCCGGGCCTTGGCGGGGGATTCCACGATCACAAGGTTCCGTTCAGCCTTCTTTGCCATACTCACTGTTCCTCCTGATAAAGCTCTGCCGCGCGCACGAAGCGGCGGGCGCCGCTCTGGCGGGCAAAGCCGTCGATTTCCAAAACTGTCAGGGCCGAGAGCACCCGCCGCACGGGCAGCTCGGTCCCCTCCGCCACCTCGTCGGTCAGCAGCGGCGTTTCCGCGCTGAGAACACGCATCACCCGGAGCTGGTCGTCTGTCAGGGCCGCCGTCTGCTCCCGGCTCATCACCGGCAGGGTATCGGACGGCGCCGTCTCCGGCACCACCTCCTCCGCCCCGCCCTCCGGCAGGTCGGGAAGCCTTTCGGCACGATGGCGGAGCCTGTGGGGATAGCGCCCCGCAAACTCGCTGAGGATATCCCAGGCGCAGCCGGCCAGGCCGGCGCCGCTGCGGATCAGCTGATTGCAGCCCCGGCTCTCCGGGGAGTCGATGGGCCCCGGCACGGCGAACACGTCCCGTCCCTGCTCCAGGGCGGTGTTGGCGGTAATCAGCGCGCCGCTCTTCTCCGGCGCCTCCACCACCAGGGCCGCCACGGACAGGCCGCTGATGATCCGGTTCCGGGCGGGGAAACGCCAGGCCTCCGGCTCGCTGCCGGGTGCGTACTCCGACAACAGCACGCCGGCGGCGGCGATGTCCTCATAGAGACGGCGATTGGCCTCGGGATACACCACGTCCACCCCGCCGCCCAGCACCGCCGCCGTAAAGCCGCCGGCGCGCAGGGCGCCCCGGTGGGCCGCCGCGTCGATGCCCTTTGCCATGCCGGAGACCACCAGCGCGCCCTCCCGGGCCATCTGGTAGCTGAGCTCCTCGGCGGCGTGGAGGCCGTAGGGCGTGGCCTTTCTGGTGCCCACCACGGCCACGGCCGCCTCCTCGTCGAACAGGGGCATGGCGCCCCGTCCGTACAGCAGCACCGGCGGGTCGAAGATATTCCGCAGCCGGTTGGGGTAGGCCGCGTCCTCCATGGTCACCACGAAGATCTCCTTTTTGGAGCACTCCGTCAGGATCCGGTCCGTCCGCTCCAGGGACTTGTCGGCGATCCGTTCCGCCTGGTCCCGGGCAAGTCCCGCCGTCATGGCGGCCTCCGCGTCAGCGTAGTATACCTCCTCCGGCGAGGAAAAATGCTCCAAAAGCTGCAATTTGCTCCGGTTGCCCAGCCCCGGCAGGGCCGACAGCCAGATCCAGTACTTCAAAGCCGCCATCACCGATACGCCTCCCACAACAGGATCGCCGCCGCCATGGCCGCGTTCAGGGACTCGCACCGCGGGCTCATGGGGATCCTCACGGTGGCGTCGCACAGGGCCAGCACCTCTTCGCTGAGGCCGCGGCCCTCGGAGCCGATGGCGATGGCGGCGCCGTCATAGCTGAGGTCGCGGGCGTCCGCCGTGTCCTGCCGCAGCGCCGCGCCGTAGAGGCGCAGACCGCTGCGCCGGAGCAGGGCGCTCATCTCACCGGCCGTGCACTGCCACATCGGCCGGCGGAACAGGGCCCCCATGGAGGCCCGGATGGTCTTGGGGTTGTAGGGGTCGGCGCAGCCCGGCAGCAGCAGGATCCCGTCCGCGTCGAAGGCGTCCGCCGCGCGCAGCACGGTGCCCACGTTGCCCGGGTCCTGGACGCCGTCCAGCACCACGTAGCGCCGTCCCGTCAAACGCTCCGGCAGCTCCTGCCGGGGCATGGCGCAGACGAACAGCACCCCCTGGGGCGTCTTCATGGGGGAGACGGATTCCATCACGTCTCGGGGCACCTCCACACAGCGCACGCCCTTGGGCAGCGGGGGCAGGGTATCCGGCTCGGTGCAGACCACGGTCTCCACGCCGGCGTGCCAGCGCAGGGCCTCGGTCAGCAGCTTGGGACTGTCGCACAGAAACCGCCCCTGCTCCCGGCGGACCTCGCCGGAGGCGGCCAGCGCCCGCAGCTCCTTCACCAGCGGATTGCTCCGGCTGACGACCCGTTCGGCCATCTATGACCCCCCTCTCCCTGATATGGTCAGCATTGTAACCTATTTCTTTTTGTTTTGCAATACTTTCTTATATAAATATGTATAACAGGCCGTACCGGCGGGTCCTCCCCGTCCGGTACGGCCTGCTGCCGTCTCGATGTTTACTTCTCCATCCTCTGGACGGCGGTGCCGCCGTCCAGGCCGAAGTCGTCCTCCACGCTGGCGCTGTCCCGGCGCAGCATGGTCTCCATCACCTTGATGTCGCTGTCCACGTCCATGGCGTCGTTCTGGTACAGCTGATCCAGCTGGCGCTCGAAGCCCGCCACGATCTTGTCCATGGTCAGCTCGATCTTGGCCTTGGCCTGGCTCAGATTCTCCCCGCTGACCCCCGCCTCCTCAAAGTCGGCGTAGCTGTCCAGCAGCTTCTGGGTGGTGGGCAGATAGTAGTTGAGGAAGGTGTTGGCCTTGTCCCGGCGGCTGGGATCGTCCTCGATGGCCTTGAAGATCCGGCCGGCGATCATCTCCAGCCGGTCGATCTTGGCCGACAGGGCCGGGTCGGAGATCCGGTCGTTGGCCCGGCGGATGTTCCGCAGGATGCCGGAATAGCCCTCCTCGGTCTGCATGGGCGCGGTGAAGGCGGGCTTCTCCTTCCGCTGGAAGTACTCCGCCGCGGCCGCCTGGGTCCGGAAGAGCATGTCGTTGGAGTTGTCCACGAAGGCCTCCGGGCCCCACAGGCCCTTCTCCACCATGATCTCCAGGTCCTTCTCGGCCTTCCGCTCGGGAACCTCGGCCACCTCCGCCAGGCGGTTGATATCCACGGCCTCCTTCTTGCCGGCGGCCGCCAGATACTTGGCGAAGCGGCGCTCCCGGCGCCTCATGCTCCGGCCGCCCAGCAGCAGCCCGATGCCGCCGGCCAGGAAGCCCAGGGGATACGACAACCCCTCCAGCAGCAGCTCGAAGAAGCTGTTGTACATCCACATTTCCGTCAGCCCGTCCACCAGGGCGATGGCGCCCACGAAGGCCAGCACCAGACCCACGATGGTCATGACGCGGCTGCCCTTGTCGCCGTACTGGGGCGTTTTGGTCACCTTGGACACGGCGCTCTTGGCCTTTTCGCTCTCCGCGGAGGCCTTCTGCTGGCTGGTGTTGGCAGCCGACGGACGGGCCGTGGTGGTCCGGCCGTAAGTGCACTTCTTCTTGCCGCTGCCGTCGGACAGCTTGGAGATCAGCAGAAACAGGCCTAAGGGCCACAGTCCCGTCACGAAGAACAGGGCAATCAGGGCCCAGGACAGGAAATCCCCGCCCTCGGGCGGCTTTCCGTTATTTTGATTGTTGGAGTAATTGCCCCCGCCGTAATGGTATTCCATCAGGACATCACTCCTCCTTTCCCCCTCAGTTTTCTCTTGTTGCCGTGCTCATCCACCACATAGGTGTGCTCCAGCTCCCGCCGGAGATTGCCCACCACCGAGTCGATGTACTCCCGGCGCAGGATATCCCGCTCCCGGATTTCTTCGCCTGTCAGGCCCTCCGCCGTCCTGGCCTTGCGGGCCAGGGCGTTGATCCGGTCGATCTTCTTTTGCTCCATAAAGTCTCCTGAAAATGCCTACAAATATCGCTCCACGGTGATAAAAACGCGTCCCTTTTTGGTGACGTTTCCCACCTCTGCCAGCCGGCATTTGCCCGCGCCCCGGACGCTGATCACGTCCCCCTGGGCCAGGAGCTTGTCCGGCTTCTGGCACACGGTCCAGTTCACCTGGACCCGCCCCGTCTCGACGGCCTCCGCTGCCTTGCCCCGGCCGGTGGAGAATCCCACCGCCAGCACGCTGTCCAGCCGCAGGGAGGACACGGTGTCCCGCAATTCCTTCACCTGCTGCACCGGGGCGGTGATCTCCGCCGGGTCGATCTCCCGTACCTTCAGCGCCGTGCGTCCGGCGGCGGTCCAATCCCGCAGCAAAAAGTCCGCCACGGAGTCCGCCACCAGCACGTCCGCCTGATTTTCCGACACCAGTATATCGCCGATCTTCTCCCGGGTCAATCCCAGACCCATGAGGCTGCCCAGAAAATCCCGGTGGGTCAGCTTCCCCGGCTCGAAGAAGGCGCAGCGCAGGCAGCGGATGGCGTCGCGCTCCGGCTCCTCCTGCCAGTCCGGCAGGAAGTGGAGCTGCCGCCGCTCCGCGGCCTCATAGCCGCCCCACCAGAGCCAGCCCTCCACCGCCCCCAGCATACGCAGCAGCCGCTCCGCCGCCGCCTGCTCCTGGGGGGAGAGAAAGTCGGAGTGAGCCGGGATATTCCGGTTCCGGCACTGATCGTATCTGTCCCAGATCCGGCTCAGCAGCAGCCGCTCCTCGCCGTCCCGGGCCGCCCGGTCCAGCACTTCCCGCCTCTCCATCACGCGATCTCCCCCAGGTTCTGGGTGTGGTAGAGCTTGGCGTAAGCGCCGTTTTTGGCCAGCAGCTCCTCGTGGGTACCCTCCTCGGCGATGACCCCGTCCTGGATCACCAGAATCCGGTGGGCCCTGCGGATGGTGCTGAGCCGATGGGCGATGATGAGGGTGGTCCGGCCGGTGGACAGCTCGTCAAAGGCGTGCTGAATCCGGCTCTCGGTGACGCTGTCCAGGGCCGAGGTGGCCTCGTCCAGGATCAGGATGGGCGGGTTCTTCAGGAAGATGCGGGCGATGGCCACCCGCTGCTTCTGCCCGCCGGAGAGCAGGGTGCCCCGTTCGCCCACGTAGGTGTCGAAGCCGTCGGGCATGGCCATGATATCGTCGTAGATCTCCGCCTTCCGGGCGGCCTGGGCCACCTCCTCGTCGGTGGCGTCAGGACGGCCGTAACGGATATTTTCCCGGATGGTGTCGGCGAACAGGAACACGTCCTGCTGGACGATGCCGATGCTGCGCCGCAGGGACGCCTGGGTCAGATGCCGCACGTCCTGGCCGTCCACGGAGATGGCGCCGGAGGTCACGTCATAAAACCGGGGCAGCAGCTGGCACAGGGTGCTCTTGCCGCCGCCGCTGGGACCCACGATGGCGACGGTCTCCCCCGCCGCCACGTCCAGCGACACGTTGTGGAGCACCTCGGTGACGGCGTCGTAGGTAAAGGACACGTGGTCCACCGTCACCCGCCCCTTCACGTCCGTCAGGTCCACCGCGTCCGGCTCGTCCAGGATGGTGGGCTGGGTATCCATCAGCTCGGCAAACCGCTTCAATCCGGCGAAGCCGTTGGAGAACATCTCGGCGAAGTTGGCCAGCTTGCGGACGGGCGTCACGAAGGCTGTCACGTACAGGCTGAAAGTGATCAGATCAATGTAGTTCATCCGGTCGTTCATGATCAGCCAACCGCCCACGGCGATGACCGACACCGGCAGGATGGTCACCAGGAATTCCATGCAGGCGTTGAACAGGCCCATCTCCTTGTGGAAGTTCCGCTTGGCGGTCTTGAACACCTCGTTGGCCCCGTCGAAGCGCTCCTGCTGCTCCGTCTCGTTGGCGAAGGCCTTGGTGGTCCGCACGCCGCTGAGACTGGACTCGATGGCCGCGTTGATCGTGCCGGTTTTCTGCTTTGCCTCCCGGGACGCCTGGCTCATGCGGCGTCTGCGGCGCATGAGCACCGCCAGCATGGTGGGCACGATGACCAGCACCACCAGCGCCAGCTCCCAGCGGATGGAGAACATGACGATCAGCGCGCCGATGATGGTAACCACCGAGATGAACAGGTCCTCCGGCCCATGGTGGGCCAGCTCGGTCACCTCGAACAGGTCGGTGGTCAGCCGGCTCATCAGCTGGCCGGTACGGTTGCGGTCATAGAAGTCAAATCCCAGCTCCTGCATGTGGGAAAACAGGTCCCGGCGGATGTCCGCCTCCACCCGGATACCGAAGGTGTGGCCCCAGTAGCTCACCACGAAGTTGAGACAGGAGCGGATCACGTAGCACACCACCACGATGGCCATCACCGTGAAGAAAACGGTGAACTTCCGCTCCGGCAGCCAGTGATACATGGCGGTGCGGGAAACCAGGGGAAATGCCAGATCGATCAGGGCGATCATGAAAGCGCAGCTGATATCCAGGGCAAAGAGCTTTTTATGATTTTTGAAATAGGACAGGAAAATGCCCAGCAGAGATCGGCTCTGTCCGGTCTTCTTTTTCATGGCGGTATCCTCTCACGCGTTGCGTACTAATTAAGTAATTATATCATACGCCGACGGCAAAAACAAGACGGAACCTCCCATAACGCGGCGCCGGCCCTCCGGGGCGGCCCACCCCGGAGGGCACAGCCGGAAGCCCATATGCTCCCGGCCGTGCGCAGATCAAACGTGAAGAGGGGACTCCCATCCCCCGGTTCCTTTAGTTAAGGATACTGATTTACAATTCAATCGATCTTGCCAACGAAACGGAAGATGATTTCGATTTCCTGCTGTCGGAAGCCGAAGTCGTCTTCCGTTGCTTCATGGACAACGATCTTCTCGATCAGGGTATTCAGAAGTTCCGCAGTCAGTTCCTTGGGAACGCCGATCTGCTTGATCAGTTCGACCCACTTCTGGGCGTCCTCAACGGTCTGTTTCCCAGCGGAAAGAGCCGCCTTGCCGGTCTCGATTTTCTGCTCCTGCTCTTCCTGCTCTTTCTGATACCTCTGAGAGAGCAAATTAAAGTTGCTTTCCGTGATGCGATTCGCAGCCCAATCCTCGTACATCTTGGCGAACATGTTGTCCAGCTCGGCCTTGCGCTTCTCCGCCTTTTTCAGCTCGGCGGTTTGCTTTTTGATCGCTGCTGCGCGTTCCCGATCTCCGGACTTGAGCAGATCCTCCAAGAGCTTGTCTTCATCCTTCTTGGCTCGGACCGCCCAATGCTGGATTCGCTCCAGAACGTAGGTGTAAAGCACATCATACCGAAGATAGTGCCGGGTACACTCTCCGCCCTTGTAGCGATACGCTCGATGCTTCCCGCAGACATAGTAGCCGAAAGGATTCTTTGCGTTGGCGTTTCGAGCGAAAGTCATCGCCCATCCGCAGTCGGCACACTTGAGCAGTCCGGCAAAGATCTGGGTCGTCGCGTCCTTCTGCATCCTGCGTCGGGTAGCGATTTGATCCTGTACCTGATCGAACAGATCCTTGGTGATGATCGGCTCGTGCGTATTCTCGACACGAACCCACTCTTCCTTTGGATTTTGCACGACCTTCTTGTTCTTATAGGATATGGTCGACTGCTTGTGATGGATCGTGTTGCCGATGTAGGTTTCGTCGTTCAGGATAGTCCGGATTATCGCGAGCGACCAGGAATACGCTTTGTCCGGTGGAGCGTCCGCGAAGACATAATCGAATTTTCCCTGACGCATGTAATGCCAATAGGCCGGAGTCGGAACCTTTTCGTCATACAGGACCCTCGCAATCTTGGCCGCGCCGCAGCCATGAGCGGCGAGGTCAAAGATCTTTTCGACGACCCACCTGGTTTCCTCGTCGATCACGATCTTGTTTTTTGCGTCGGGGTCCTTTTTATATCCGAGCGGTGCATAGGTTGCTGTTCTTTCCCCGGCTGCGTGTTTGGCTCTCAATGCGGCCTTGACCTTGCGACTGGTATCCTTAGCAAACCACTCATTGAACAGGTTCTTAAAAGGAACGAAATCGCTCAGCCCCTTTTCGGTGTCTTCGTTTTCTGTGACGGCGATGTAACGGATGTGTTTTTCCGGAAACATGAATTCCAGATAATAATCCATCATCACATGCTCACGGCCAAAACGGGAAAGGTCTTTCGTGACAATGCAATTGATCTTCCCGGCCTCTACATCGTCCATCATGCGCTTGAAGTCCGGACGCTCAAAATTGGTTCCGCTCCATCCGTCGTCGACGTATTCATCGACCACGTGAAGATTATTGTCGCTAGCGAACTGGCGGAGGATCGTTCTTTGCGTCTCTATGGAAACGCTGTCGCCGTATTTCTCGTCATCACGGCTGAGTCTCATGTATAGTGCGGTATTGTACGGTTGCTTCAAATAGTAAGCCTCCTTCGTGTGAAACAACCCACGCTTACAATACTTCCTGATGAAATTATACTATAAGCGAAGGTTAGATTCAATTGTGGGATTTAACGATTTAAAGCGTTAATCTTTGGTTGCTTTCTTTGCTTCGCGGACGATGAGGTCTTCCAAAAGCTCGCCCATGGTTTTCCCGTCTTCCGCGAAATGCTCTGTGATCTTGATCTTGGTATTCCCACAGCAGTAGTATTCGACGCCGTTTTCATCAGTTAAATAGAACGCTGTATCCGCAAGTGTCGGCTCCCGATCACCGGGATCGATGAATTCTTCCGGCACCTGCTCGCTCGGCTCATAGCAGGTGCACAGGTCATACGGATCTTCCTTTTTTCTTTTTGCCATAAGGTTCGGTGTTTTTCTCCGGCCAAAATAACCGAGAGGAGGCAAAAGACGTGAACAAGAAAAAACTCACAGCGCTGTGTGCTCTTTGCATCACCGCCACAGCGGCGCTGGCCTTTGCAAAGAAAAAGCTGGGCTAATAACAGTAAACCCTTGGCCGATCCCATCAAACGGATCGGCCATTTTTGAGAAAGAGAGAGGATAAAATTGAAGATTGCAGTCATTTGCGACGTGCTGGGCAAGGAGAACAACGGCACGACCATCGCCGCCATGAACCTGATCCGGTCCCTGCGCGCCAAGGGCCACAGCGTGCGCGTGGTCTGCGCCGATCCGGAGCATGCCGGGCAGCCGGATTACTATATCGTACCCAAAATGAACTTTGGGCCGATCAACGGTTACGTTGCCAAAAACGGCGTGGCTCCCGCGAAAGTGGACCGGGGCATCCTGGAAGCCGCCATTGCGGATGTGGAGCTCATTCATGTGATGATGCCCTTTGCTGTAGGCTGCGCCGCAGCCAGGCTTGCTCACGAACTGGGGCTCCCTCTCACGGCGGGATTTCACTGCCAGGCGGAGAACTTCACCGGGCATATCTTTATGAAGGATTTTCCCCCCGCCAATTGGATCGCCTATCACGTGTTTTATCGGAATCTCTATCGCTACTGCGACTGTATTCATTACCCGTCCCAGTTTATCTGCGATACCTTTGAAAACATCGTCGGCCCCACACCGCACCGCATCATCTCCAACGGGGTCAACAGCGCCTTTCGACCCATGCCGTTTGAAAAGCCGGAAAAGCTCCGGGAACGCTATGTCGTTCTGTTCACCGGACGCTACAGCCCGGAGAAATCCCACAAGGTGCTGATCGACGCGGTGGCTCTCTCCCGCCACAAGGACGAGATCCAGCTCGTTTTTGCCGGCGACGGGCCTCTCAGGCAGAGCCTGGCGCGGCAGGCCAAGCGCCGGGGCGTTCACGACCCGATCATGAGGTTTTATAGCCGTGAAGAGCTTGTAAAGGTCATCAACTACGCGGATCTCTATGTCCATCCCGCCGAAATCGAGATCGAAGCCATCGCCTGTCTGGAGGCCATCGCCTGCGGCAAGGTGCCCCTGATCGCCGATTCCCCGCGCAGCGCTACGCGGCATTTTGCCCTGACGGATCACAATCTCTTTCACTACAATGATCCGCAGGATCTCGCGGACAAAATGGACTGGTGGCTGGAGCACCCGGAGGAAAGACTCTCCTGCTCAAAAAGCTATCTGGGCTATGCCGTGCAGTTTAATTTCACAAGCTGTATGGATCAGATGGAGAAGATGATCCTGGACGTATCGGAGGGCAGGCATGAGAGCTGAACGGGTCTACGCCTATTCCGATCCGCTCAACGATGACTTCGCGGGTACGAACATCACCACCTGCCGCGTTGGGAAGGAGTTTCGTTTTGTCCGTTCTTCTCTCCTCTGGCGTGCGGTATCCTTCGTCGTTTACTATGTGATCGCTTTCCCCATCGTCTGGCTGGTGGCCAGACTCTATCTGGGACTGAGGTTTGAGAACAAAAAGGTGCTGCGTCAGCTCCGCGGAAAAGGGTTTTTCCTATACGGAAATCACACGCAGATCCTTGACGCGTTTCTCCCGGCCATCGCCGCGTTTCCCCGGCGGGCGTATATCGTTGCGGGGCCTGACGTGGTGTCCATTCCAGGGATCAAGCATCTGGTGATGATGCTCGGCGCGCTGCCGATCCCCACGGAGATGTCAGCCATGCGAGGCTTTCTGGACGCCATCTCTCTCCGTTATCGCCAGAATGCCTGTGTCGCCATGTTCCCCGAGGCGCATATCTGGCCGTATTACACGGGGATCCGGCCCTTCCCGGACACCTCTTTTCGCTATCCCGTCAAGGAAAACGCCCCTGCGGTGGCCATGGTCGTCACATACCGGAAACGGAAGGGGCTTTTTCGTTTCCTCAAGCGGCCGGGGATCAAGGTGAGCTTCTCTGAAATTATGATGCCCGACAACTCCCTGACGCCTCGGAAAGCGCAGGCGGAACTGAGGAATCAAGCCTTTGCGTTTATGGATACCGTGGCAAGGAGCAAAGATCAAATCCGTTATATTCGCTATGAATATATACCAAAAACCGACACGGGGGTACCCCGTGAAACTGAAGGAAAGGAATATGCCGTATGAAAGACATGAAAAAGGTCGAAAAGGAAATCAAGGACGAGCTCAGACAGGCTTCCCGCAAAAGCCGCGAAGACATGGACGCTCTGAAACAACAGGTCCGCAGCGAGGCAAAGGAATTCAAGAAGTCCGCGGGAGAGGCGCTTGAAGCCCATGACGTGGAACGGGAGATCCGCCACGAGCGTATCCGAGCCGAAGCCGCCCATATTGCCGAGCAGCATCAACTTAAAAAAGATGTAGAAGCAGAAGCAAAAGAGTTCAAGGATCTGATAGGTCAGAAGTGAAAAGGCAGAAAAGGAGAAGCCGTTAAAGCCTCTCCTTTTTTACTCCTGTCATACAGCTCCAAGTCTTTTCTACTTCAAATCTCCCATATGAATGTTGCCACAGGCAATTTCCGAATAATGGCTGATAACTGCAGGAAAAGATGGGGTCCACCGCTACGCAGCTCGTAACAAGACGGGAAATTCACCCTTGACAACATTGATCTTCCAGAATCAGCATCTCGACACCTCCCTCAGCAATTGACAAGATCGTTCAGCACGATCTTTTCCGCACGGCTGCGGATGCTGTTCATGCGACGCACCCACTCCATCTGATTGGAGGCTTTGAGCGCTTCGGTCACACCTTCGCGCGTGGCCATCTGGAGGACAAGCAACTCGCTTCGTTCCTCGCAGGCTTCGTCGATTTCCAATAGGTACGGATACAATTTCCCGGACAGCAGTAGTTCCAAATAGATCAAGGAGTGCTGCTCTTTCAGATAGCGTTTCCGCATTCGGCCATATTTGCCGATAGGTTGCTGTCCATCTTCTCCAATGGTAAGGTTCGGAAGGAGCACATCGCCAACCTGCGTATAAGTGCCACTGTTCTGCTCAAAAAAGGATTTCTGCGTTTTCATGGGTTATACTTCCAAAATCATATATGGAAGTATCGTACGCGTGAGTTTTGGTTAATTGTATCCTTAACTGAATGAATCCCCTCTTCACAATCTCCCCATGCCAGACGCCGCCCTGCCCTTCTACCCCGCCGATACGGAGAGGGCCGGCCCTCCGGGGCGGGCCGCCCCGGAGGGCACAGCCGGAAGCCCACATGCTCCCGGCTGTGCGCAGATCAAACGTGAAGAGGGGACTCCCATCCCCTCTTCACAATCTCCCCATGCCCGGCGGCGGTTTTCTCTCCTGCCCCGCCGATGCGGAGAGGGCCGGCGCTCGGCGCCGGCCCTCCGGGGCGATATGTATTCCCTTTACTTCTTGCTCAGGTACTCGTCGATGGACTGAGCGCCCAGCTTGCCGGCGCCCATGGCCAGGATGACGGTGGCCGCGCCGGTGACGGCGTCGCCGCCGGCGTACACGCCCTGGCGGCTGGTGAGGCCCTCCTCGTTGACGATGATGCCGCCCTTGCGGTTGACCTCCAGGCCCTTGGTGGTGCTCTTGATCAGCGGGTTGGGGCTGGTGCCCAGGGACATGATGACGGCGTCCACCTTCAGCTCGAACTCGCTGCCGGCCTTCTCCACGGGGCGGCGGCGGCCGGAGGCGTCCGGCTCACCCAGCTCCATCTCGATGCAGGTCATGGAGGCCACGCAGTCCTCGCTGTCGCCGTGGATCTCCACGGGGTTATTGAGGGTCTTGAAGATGATGCCCTCCTCGATGGCGTGCTCCACCTCCTCCTTACGGGCGGGGAGCTCCTCCATGCCGCGGCGGTACACCACGTACACGTCGGCGCCCAAGCGCTTGGAGCAGCGGGCGGCGTCCATGGCCACATTGCCGCCGCCCACCACCGCCACGGTCTTGCCCTTCAGATCCATGATGGGGGTATCGCTGTCCTCCCGATAGGCCTTCATCAGGTTGATGCGGGTCAGGAACTCGTTGGCAGAGTAGACGGCCTTCAGATTCTCGCCGGGGATGTGCATGAACATGGGGAGGCCCGCGCCGGAGCCGATGAACACGGCCTCGAAGCCGTACTCCTCCATCAGCTCGTCGATGGAGCAGACCCGGCCGATGACCATGTTGGTCTCCACCTTCACGCCCATATCCTTCAGACCGTCCACTTCCTTCTGGACGATGCTCTTGGGCAGACGGAACTCGGGGATGCCGTACACCAGCACGCCGCCGGCCAGGTGCAGCGCCTCGAACACGGTGACGTCATAGCCCTTCTTGGCCAGGTCGCCGGCGCAGGTCAGGCCCGCGGGACCGGAGCCGATGATGGCCACCTTGTGGCCGTTGGGCTGGGGACGGGGCGGCACCTCGCAGGTGTGCTCGTTGTGCCAGTCGGCCACGAAGCGCTCCAGCCGGCCGATGCCCACGGGGTCGCCCTTGATGCCCCGGATGCAGTACTTCTCGCACTGGCTCTCCTGGGGGCAGACGCGGCCGCACACGGCGGGCAGGGAGCTGGTCTCATGGATCACCTGATAGGCGCCCTCGAAATCACGCTCGGTGATCTTCTTGATGAACTCGGGGATCTTCACGTTGACGGGGCAGCCGCCCACGCAGGGGTGATTGCGGCAGTTGAGGCAGCGGGCCGCCTCGTCCAGCGCCTGCTCCTCGGTATAGCCCAGCGCCACCTCCAGGAAGTTCTTGTTGCGTACATTGGGATCCTGGGAGGGCATCTCGTTCTTCTTCAGACTCATGTTCGGCATCTTACTCGGCCTCCTTCTTAAACAGGTTGCAGGTCTCCTCGTGCTTGTGCATCTCGAACTCCCGGTACATCTGGTTGCGCTTGACCGCCAGATCCCAGTCCACCTGGTGACCGTCGAAGTCGGGGCCGTCCACGCAGGCGAACTTGGTCTCGCCGCCCACGGTCAGACGGCAGCCGCCGCACATGCCGGTGCCGTCGATCATGATGGGGCTCATAGACACGGTGGTGGGCACGCCGTAAGGCGCGGTGGTCTTGCAGACGAATTTCATCATGATCATGGGGCCGATGGCAAAGATCTCGTCATACTGGTTGCCGGCGTCCAGCAGCTCCTGCAGCGCCTGGGTGACCAGGCCCTTCTGGCCGTAGGAGCCGTCGTCGGTGCAGATCTTCAGCACGGAGCTGGCCTCACGGAATTTATCCTCCAGGATCACCAGATCCTTGTTTTTGAAGCCCACCACAGCGTGGACCTCGGCACCGTTATCGTGGAACTTTTTCAGCACGGGATAGGCGATGGCACAGCCGACGCCGCCGCCCACCACGCAGACCTTCTTCTTTCCCTCGGTCTCGGTGGGCTTGCCCAGGGGTCCCACGAAGTCCTGAAGGCACTCTCCCTCCTGCTTGTGGCTCAGCTTCTCCGTGGTGGCGCCCACGGTCTGGACGATGATAGTCACCGTGCCCTTCCGGCGATCGAAGTCGTGGATGGTGATGGGGATACGCTCACCCAACTCGTCCACCCGCAGGATGATGAACTGGCCCGGCTCAGCTTTTCTGGCGACCATAGGGGCCTCGATCTCATAGAGGATCACGGTGGGCTTCAGGGCTTCTTTTCTCACGATGCGATACATATCTGGATCCCTCTTTTCTTTCTTCTTTACCAATCGCGTCTCCGCGGGCGGGCCTTGCCCGCCACCGCTTATTGTAACACGGGCTGTTCCGTCCGTCAATTCTGACTTGGCCCTCTTTGTGAAATATTTATCTTTTTCGGAGCCTTTTACAAAAAAAAGAGGGCGATCCTCCGGAATCGTCCCTCTCTTTTACCGCTTCAGTTTCCTGTCCCGCCGGCGGCCGATCATCCCGTAGACCACCACCCAGCCCAGAACGCCCACGATCAGCCCCGCCGCGATATCGATGACGGCGTGCTGCTTGACCAGCAGCGTGGAGGCGATGATGACTACCCCCAGCGCCGTGGCGCCCAGGCGCCATTTCTTCAGCCCCGGCTCCCGGAACAGGGCGTACAGGGCCGTGGTGACCCCCACCACATGGACGCTGGGAAACACGTTGGTGTTGGTGTCCGCCGCGTAGGTCATGCGCACGATCCGGGCGAAGATATCGTTGCCCTCCACCACCGCCGGGCGCAGGTCCTGGCCGTTGGGTACCAGGACACAAAAAATAGTGGACACCCCAAAGGTGAAGATTAGGCACCAGATGTACCGCCGGAAGCTCTCCGGGCTCTTCACAAGGAGGTACAGGCCCATGATGAACAGCATCACCGCCCACAGATCGTAGGTAATGATGAAGTACTTGCAGAAGGGGATATAGTCGTCGATGGGCAGCTGGGTAGCCCAGTAGTTGTCGGTGATGAAGTGCTCCACGGTAAAGAACACCGCCAGGTAGCCCGGCACAAAAAGACTCCACCACACGTGAGGGTGGGTCTTGATATATTCGATGATGGTCTTCATGGCTCTCCTCCGCAGATACCTTGTCGATTAGCGCTTATTGTACCATAACTTTCTCAAAAAGCAAATACCGGCGCGGAAATTTACAATTCTCTCACAATTGCCCCTCCCCTTCCGCAAAACAGTTGCCAAATCACCGGCCCTTGATTATACTGTATCTATCCGCAAATGAGAACAAGGGAGGAACTACCCATGACCATGATCCGCCGGGAGGACAAGGAGAACCGCCGGGTGCTGCTGACCGTCCGCGTCGACCGGGACACCTGGCAGAGTGCGCTGGATGACGCCTTTGAAAACACGAAGAAGCTGTTTGACTGCCAGACCCGCGCCCAGTTGGAGGAAAAGCACGGCGCCGACGTGCTGTACCAGGACGCGGTAAACGCCACCTTCCCCGCCGCGCTGACGGAGGCCGTCAACAGTCAGGGGCTCATGGTGGTGGGCGCGCCGGAGCTGAACATTGTCGCCATCGGCCCCGACGGCTACGACTTCACCGCCCTCATCACCCTGTACCCGGAGGTGAAGCTGGGCCAATACAAGGGGCTCAAGGCCGTCTATCCCACCGTGGAGCTCAGCGACAACGACGTGACCGCCGCCGTGGAGGAGTACTGCCGGACCCACACCGTGGATCATCCGGTGGACCGGGCCGCTTTGGGCGACCGGGTCACCCTGGACTTCGAGGGCTTTCTGGACGGCGTTCCCTTTGACGGCGGCAAGGGGGAAAACTACCCCCTGGTGCTGGGCAGCGGCGCCTTTATCCCCGGCTTTGAGGAGCATCTGGTGGGCATCCGCCCCGGCGAGGAGCGGGATATCGCCGTTACCTTCCCCACCCGGTACGCCCCCGAACTGGCCGGCAGGGACGCCGTCTTCCACGTAAAGGCCCGTGCCGTGGACCGCTCCCAGGTACCCATCCTGGACGACGCGTTTGCCGCCGCCCAGGGCTTTGCCGGCGCCGCCGCGCTGCGCCGGGATATCATGGCCCGTGCCCTGGAGCGCAAGGAGTCCGAAGCCCGTGGCGCCTTTGCCGACGCCCTGATCGGCCAGGTCATCGCCGGTACGGAGGCGGAGGTCCCCGCCGCCATGGTGGAGGACCAGATCACCGGTCTCATCGGCCAGCTGGCAGCCCACCTCCAGGCCCAGGGCATGGAGCTGGACCAATATCTGGAGATGGGCGGCATGACCATGGACGATCTCCGCGCCCGCGTCCGGGACCAGGCGGAGTATGCCGCCCGCTATGAGCTGGTGATGCTGGAGATCATCCGCCGGGAGGGCATCACCGTCACGGCGGAGGACGTGGAGCCGGAGTACCGGGAGCTGTCCCGGAAGCACGGCGTGCCCGTGGAGCAGGTAAAGCAGCTGCTGCCGGTAGCCCGTCTGATCCATGAGACCCGGCTGCTCCGGGCCCGGGCGGTGGTGGTGGACAGCGCCGTCCGTATCTGACCCGCTTTTCAGCAACAAGATCCCGGGAGGACTCTTTCTCCCGGGATCTTGTTCTATTCTATCTTGGTCAGTTGGCCACCTGGCGGACGCCGTCGAAGCGGAACACCCCCAGCCCGTCGGACAGCAGCCCGGCAAAGCCGGGACGCAGGCGGTAGGCCCGCACGTCGTGAAACAGGGGTATGGCGTTGCCCTGATCCAGCAGCAGCAGCTCCGCGTCGGCCAGATAGGCGTCCCGGGCCTCATAGCTGGAGGACGCCGCCGACACCCGTATCAGCATGTCGTAGGCGCTGGAGGCAAACAGGGCCACGTTGTCCCCGCTGCCGGAGCGCCACATGTTCAGCCAGGCGCTGGCGTCGTTCCGGTCGCCGTCCCAGCTGACCAGGGCCACGTTGAACTCGCCCCGCTGCAGCTTCGTCGCCATCTCCTCCGCCGTCATGCCCTGGAGCCGGGCCGTTAGGCCCAGCTTCTCCTGCCACGCGCTCTGGATCATGCCCGCCAGCTGGGCGTTGATCCCCGTCATCTCATAGAGGATCACCACGTCCCGGATGGCGGACGTATCCCGGTTTTGCAGCCGGGCCAGGGCATCGGCGCAGTTTTTCTCGTAATCGGTGTTGTCGATGAGGGCTCCCTCCGCCTCCCGGAAGACCCGGCCGTCCGAGGCGGTGATGCCGTAGGGGATCAGTCCCTCCGCCGGGACGCGCAGTCCCGCTCCCGGCAGCTCCGCCAGAGCTGTCCGGTCGATGGACAGCGACATGGCGGGCCGGATTCCCTCGCCCAGCAGCTGTTGGGCCCGCTGGTTCACCACCAGCATGGTGGTCCGGGGACAGGCCTCCCTGGCCCACCCCTCGTCCGCGGCAAGAGCCTCGTCATCCAGATTGCCGGCAAAGTCCACGGTACCGTCGCCCAGCAGCCGCTCCGCCTCCTCCGCTGTGGCGCAGAAGTAGAGCTTCAGCACGTCCGGTCCCACCCGGCGGGTATCATAGTAACGCTCTGACGCGCGCAGCGTCAGTACGCCGTCGGTATCATCATCCCAGCAGTAGGGCCCGTTGCCCACACGGCGGTCGCTGCCGGCCAGGTCGGCCCGCCGGGGCATGGTGGCGGCGACGGTGCAGATGGCCCGCAGGAAATAGGGGCAGCGGCAGGACAGGGCCACCTCCAGCGTGGTGTCGTTGACGGCCCTCACCTGCAGCGCGTCCAGATCGCCCTGCCGGGCGGCATCGTAGCCCGCCACCATATCCAGCAGCGCCGCGTTGGGGGACGCCGTGTTGGGGTCCGCCAGGTGCTGCCAGGCGTAGACGAAGTCGCCCGCCTTCACGGCCCGGCCGTCGGACCATTTGGCGTCGCTGCGCAGATGGAAGGTATACGTCTCCGTGCCGTCCAGATTGTCGGCGCACTCCCAGCTCTGGGCCACGGCGCCCACCACCTCGGTGCCATTTTCTCCGCTGTGCAGACGCATCAGGTTTTCGTAGAGGTGGACCGCCGCGATCTGCTCGCTGACGCTCACCGCCAGGGCCGGATCGTAGGAGGACGGGACCCCCTCCAGGGCGGCGGAGAAGGTCACCTCCTCCTGCTGTCCGCAGCCTGCCGCCAACGTCGCCGTCAGCAGCAGCGCCAGCAGCAGCGCCGCCGTTCGTTTCCACAGCTTCATGGAAAAACTCCTTACTCTTCGATGAAATCAAACTTTCCCCGCAGAAAATGGCGGTATTCCGGTTTGCCCTCAGCCTCCCGGTACTCCCGCCGGATGGTCTCCCGGAGCCAGTCCATAAAGGTCTGGTTGGCCGCCAGGCGCTCGTAACGGGCGATTTCGATGAGGCCCGCGCGCTCCGCCTCCAGAATCGCCTCATAGGCGTCGGGGATAAACTCACACCCCCGTACCGCCACCGGCTTCGCCGTGGCGAAGGCGTGGGGGATCTGGATGTCGTCCGCCGTGGGGATGATCCGACTCACCTGGTAGATATAGCCGCGAACGCCCCGGTACGTCTCCTCCGTGGCGTGGGGGTAGTACTCCTCCAGCTGCAGCCGCCCGTCGGCGGTGAAGCCGTAGGAGGCCCACTTGGTCCAGGGTCCCTCCCGGGAGAAGCCCGTCTCCCGGCAGTATTTGGCCACCGCATTGCTCAGGTACGGCAGCACGTTTTCCCGCCGGTCCGAGAAATAGATCAGCGGTACGCCGTGGTTGGACACATGGGGCTCCAGCACCTGAATACCGGGTCTGCGGGACGCGTGGTAATACACGTCGCTTCCTCCTCCCTGTTATTCCTCCGGCCTGACGTGGCCGGACTCGTCCAATACGGCGCGGATCACATGGCTGCGGGTATTGCGCACGATGTTGTCCAGCCGCATCCGGCTGGGGAAATCGCCCAGCAGCGTGTAGGCCACGCCGTGCTTCTTTGCCCGGCCGGTCCGGCCGATGCGGTGGATATAGTACTCGTTCTCCTCCGGCACCTCAAAGTTGAATACCGCGTCCACGTCGTCCACGTCGATGCCCCGGGAGGCCACGTCGGTGGCCACGAAGATCCGCAGCTTGCCGTCCCGGAACCGCTGCATGATCTCCTCCCGCTTCTTCTGGGGGATGTCCCCATGGATGCACTGGGCGTCCAGACCCCGCATCTGGAGGAACTTGTTGAGCCGTTCGGTGCTGCCCTTGGTGTTGCAGAAGCAGATCACCCGGTCGTAGCCCTCCGCGGCGATGATTTTGGCGATGGCGTCCACCTTGCCGTCGCCGGGCACGTCGATGCGGTACTGGAGGATGTCGGGCTTATTCTCCTTGGTGGCCTGGACGGTGATCTCCACGGGGTCCCGCTGATAGACCCAGGAGATGTCCATGACCTCCCGGGAGATGGTGGCGGAGAACATGCCCAGGTTCTGCCGGGAGGGGATCTTGTCCAGGATGCGGGTCACGTCGTGGATGAAGCCCATGTCCAGCATCCGGTCCGCCTCGTCCAGGATGACGGTCTTCACCTTGTCCAGCCGGACGGTGCGGCGCTTCATATGGTCGCTGAGCCGGCCCGGCGTGGCCACCACGATCTGGGGCTTGCGGCTCAAGGTTGTGATCTGCTTGCCGATGGGCTGGCCGCCGTAGAGGCACACCAGCCGCACGCCCTCGTGGCACACGGCGATGTCCCGCATCTCGTCGGTGATCTGCAGCGCCAGCTCCCGGGTTGGGGCCAGGATCACCGCCTGCACCGCCTCGCTGGCGGCGTCGATCTTCTCGATGATGGGGATACCGAAGGCCATGGTCTTGCCGGTGCCGGTGGGGGCCTTGGCGATCACGTCCTTTCCCTCCATCATGGGGGGGATACACCCCGCCTGGACCGGCGTGCTGATCTCGTACTGCTTGTTTTTTACGGCGCGCATGGTGGCCTCCGACAGGCCAAACTTCTCAAAGCGCACGCCTTCCGTGACTTCCATAGCGTGTTCCTCGTTTTTTCTCCATAGTATAACAGATTAATTATATCATGCCTGTCAACATGGAAAAAGGGAGCAATCCGCAAATCCTGCTTACTGATTGCTCCCTTGATCGCCTTTTTCGTTCGTTATCAGCGTATATGATATCTTTTTTCTGACGACATGCGCGTCAGAAAAAATACCTCTCGCCTCACGAAGTGTGCAAACGAAGTGCGTGCGCGGAGTGGGGCGCAGCCCCTCTCGGTCAAAATCCGCAGATTTTGGCCGAAAGCGTTCACTTGTGGTCCACGTGCCAGATGATGTCGGCATACTGGGCCACGGCCCGGTCGGCGGCGAAGATACCGCTGCGGGCGATATTGTGGAGGCTCATGGTGTTCCAGCGCTCCCGGTCGCCGTAGGCATAGGCGATCCGCTGCTGGGCCTCGGCATAGCTGGGCAGATCCGCCAGCAGCATATACTGGTCGGCGGGGCTGTCCGTCCGCTGGAGGAGCCGCTGCCACAGGTCCTCGTAGCTGACGCCGTCGGTAAAGCCGGTCTTCAGCTGATCCACCACCCGGCGCAGCATGGGATCCCGGTCATAGAGCAGCCTGGGGTCATAGGTCTCCTTCAGTCGGGCCACCTCGTCGGCGTGCAGGCCGAAGAGGAACATATTCTGCTCGCCCAGCACCTGGTGCATCTCCACGTTGGCGCCGTCCAGGGTGCCGATGGTTACGGCGCCGTTCATCATGAACTTCATGTTGCCGGTGCCGCTGGCCTCCTTGCCGGCGGTGGAGATCTGCTCGCTGATCTCGCTGGCGGGCATCAAAATCTCCGCCATGGAAACCCGGTAGTTCTCCAGGAACACCACCTGCAGCTTGTCCTTGCAGACGGGATCGTTGTTGATCTGGTTGGCCAGGGAGTTGATCAAATGGATGATCCGCTTGGCCACGGCGTAGCCCGGGGCGGCCTTGGCGCCGAAGAGGAAGGTGTGGGGACTCATCTCCATGTCGGGATCGTCCCGCAGCAGCTGATAGAGGTGGATGATGTGCAGCACGTTCAGGAGCTGGCGCTTGTACTCGTGGAGCCGCTTCACCTGCACGTCGAACACGGCGTCGGTGTTCAGCACGGAGCCCTGGTGACGCTTGGTCCACCGGGCAAAGGCCTCCTTGTTGGCCTTTTTGATCTCCTCCAGCCGCTTGAGCACCACGGCGTCGTCGGCGAAGTCGTCGAACTTCTCCAGCTCGGAGGGATGGAGCAGCCAGCCGTTGCCGATGGTGTCCTTGAGGAGGCCGGCAAGGCCCGGGTTGATCTGGGCCAGCCACCGGCGGTGATCCACGCCGTTGGTGACGTTTTTGAACTTCTCCGGCTCCATCTCCGCCGCCTCGCGGAACACGTCGTGGCGGAGGATGTCGGAGTGGAGGGCGCTGACGCCGTTGACAGCCAGGCCGCCGGCGATGCACAGGTTGGCCATGCGCACCTGGCCGTTCCAGATGACGGCCATCTTGGCGGTCTTGGCCTCGTCGTGGTAGAAGTCTTCGATCCGCTCCTGATAGCGGTGGGAGATCTCCTGGATAATCTGCCACACCCGGGGCACCAACGTCTCCAGCAGGCTCTGGGGCCACACCTCCAGCGCCTCGGCCAGCACCGTGTGGTTGGTGTAGGCCACAGAGTGGGTGGTGATCTCCCAGGCCTCGTCCCAGCTCATGCCGGCGTCGTCGATGAGGATGCGCATCAGCTCCGGGATCACCAGAGCGGGGTGGGTGTCGTTGATCTGGATGACGTTCTTCTCGTGGAAATTCTTCAGCGTGCCGTAGGTCTGGATGTGCTTGCGGGTGATGGACTGGACCGTGGCGCTGACGAAGAAATACTGCTGCTTGAGGCGCAGGGACTTGCCCTCATAGTGGTTGTCCTCGGGATAGAGCACCTTGGAGATGGCGTCGGCCATGGTGCGCTCCTCGTCGGCCCGGAGGTACTGCCCCTGGTTGAAGAGGGCCATGTCCACCGGCCGGGGGGACTTGGCCTCCCACAGCCGCAGGGTATTCACATGGTCGGTGTCATAGCCGGCGATCTCCATGTCGCAGGGGATGGCCAGCACCCGGGTGTAATCCTCGTGGACCACCATCAGGTGGCCGTTATCCCAGCGGGTGCGGATCTTGCCGCCGAAGTGGACCTCCTCGGCGTCCTGGGGCTTGCGCAGCAGCCACGCGTCGCCCAGGCCCATCCAGTCGTCGGGCAGCTCCACCTGCTGACCCTCTACGATCTTCTGGCGGAAGATGCCCAGCTCATAGCAGATGGAATAGCCGGCGGCGGGGATCTCCAGCGTGGCCAGGCCGTCCATATAGCAGGCGGCCAGGCGGCCCAGACCGCCGTTGCCCAGACCCGCGTCCGGCTCCATGTCGAAGATGTCGGCGGCCTTGAAGCCCAGCTCGTCGATGGCCTGGGACAGGGTGTTCAGCAGGCCCAGGTTGTAGGCGTTCTTGGCCAGGCTCCGGCCGATGAGGAACTCCAGCGACATGTAGTGCACCATGCGCCCGCCCTCGTCGGCGGTGCGCTGGCGGGTCTCCACGCCGTGCTCGGCCATGATATCCCGCAGCACCATGGCGCAGGCCTTCATCATCTCGCCGTCGTTGGCCTGGGTCTCGGTGCAGCCGTAGTTGAGCCGCAGCTTCTGTACGATCTGTTCTTTCAGTTGGTTCTTGCTGTAATTCATTGATTTCCTCCTATTGGAAGCCGGGATTTATCCCAGCAGGCTTGCGTAGATATCGCGGTAGGTCCCGGCGCTCTTCTTCCAGCTGAAGTCCTCCACCATGCCCCGCCGCTGCACCGCCTTGAAGTCCTCGCTGCGGTACAGGGCCACCGCCTGGCCGATGACGCTGAGCATATCGCCGGCGTCATAGTTGGAGAAGACGAAGCCCGTGCCGTCCTTCTGCCCCGCCTGGCAGGAGCGGACGGAGTCGTTGAGGCCGCCGGTCTGGCGCACGATGGGCACCGTGCCGTACCGCATGGCGATCATCTGGCTCAGACCGCAGGGCTCGCTCTTGGAGGGCATCAGGAACAGGTCCGCCCCGGCGTAGATCCGCCGGGCCAGGGCGTCGGAATAGGTGATGCAGGCGGCCACGCGGCCGGGATACCGGCCCTGCATGCCCCGGAAGAAGTCCTCGTACCCGGGATCGCCCATGCCCAGCACCACCAGCTGCGCGCCGGTATCCATGATGCCGTCCGCCACCTGGCACACCAGGTCCATGCCCTTGTGGCCCACCAGCCGGCTGACGATGGCCAGCACCGGGGTGTCTGGCTCCTGACGGAGTCCCAGCTGCCTCTGGAGCTCCGCCTTGCAGACGGCCTTGCCCTCCAGATTGCGGGAGCTGTAATTTTTGGCGATGGCCTTGTCCTTCTTGGGGTCGAAGCTCACCACGTCGATGCCGTTGAGCACGCCGCTCATCTTGTCGGACACGCTGGCGACGACGCCCTCCATGCCGTGGGCATAGAAGCTGTCGTGGAGCTGCCGGGCGTAGGTGGGGCTGACGGTGGTCACCGCGTCGGCGGTCAGCAGGGCCGCCTTCAGCAGGTTCACGGCCCCGTCCATCCGCAGCACGCCGGTGTCCCACCAGCCTCGGTTCAGACCCAGCAGGTCCTCCACGCAGTTCTCACCCAGCCAGCCCTGGTACTCGATGTTGTGGATGGTGAACACGGTGCGGATGCACTTGTAGGCCGCCTCCCGCACGGCCATGTCCTTCAGATATACCGGCAGAGCGCCGGTCTGCCAGTCGTTGCAGTGGACCACCTCCGGCATGTCGTCCAGATGGGGCAGCAGCTCCGCCACGGCCCGGCTGAAGAAGGCGAAGCGTTCGCCGTCGTCATACTCGCCGTAGAGCCGGTCCCGGCGAAAATACCGCTCGTTGTCCACGAAGTACCAGGTGACGCCCCGGTGCTCCAGGGAGAACAGGCCGCAGTACTCGTGGCGCCAGGCCAGATCCACGTAGATATACTTCCGGTAGGTCATCCTGGACCGCCACTCCTGGCCGATCTGACCGTACAGGGGCAGGATACCGGCCACCCGGTCCCCCGCCGCCGCCAACGCGGGCGGCAGGCTGCCGGCCACGTCCGCCAGGCCGCCGGTCTTGCAGAAGGGGGCCGCCTCGCTGGCAACAAACAGAATATTCATTCTCTCACTCCTTGTCAAGAGTTGCTTTTCTCGCCGGGAGCGGGCCTCCCGGCCCGCTCCCATCGATTTTTCGTTCAGACCTCCATCCCTCTGGCGATCACCAGCGGATACTCCCCGGCGCCCACCAGCGGGGTGTTCTCCCGGATGGTCACGTACTTGTCGGTGATCACATTGCGCACCACGGCGCCCTTTTTCACCACGGTGCCCTTGAAGAGCACGCAGTTTTCCACCACGGCGCCGGGCTCGATCTGCACGCCGCGGAACAGGACGCTGCCCCGCACCGTGCCCCGGACGTCACAGCCGTCGGCGATCAAGGCGTTGACGCACTCGCCGGCGGGGTCGATGTAGCTGGAGGGCGCGTCGTTCTCCTTGCCGAGGATGGGCCGCTGGGGGCAGAACAGCTCCGCGCGCAGCTCCGGACGCAGCATCTCCATGCTCCGCTGGAAATAGGTCTCGATGGTGTTGATCCGGGCGGCGTACCCGTCCCAGATGTAGGCGTTCAGATGCAGGTCCCTGCCCCTCTCCTGGAGCACGTACCGGCGGAAGCTGAACTGGTTGTGGGCCATGCAGTCCTCCACCAGCTTCAGCAGCAGCGCCTTGCTGAGCACGAAGATGTTCAGGCAGCGGCAGCCCTCCGGCGTGTGGATGTTGTAGATGGTATCCCGGATCCGGCCGATGTCGTCCAGCTTGAAGTAGGTGTCGCTGCCGTCCCCCAGCACGTTGGTGCACACCGCCGTGATGTCGGCGCCGGCAGCCACGTGGGCGTTCAGCACCTCCTGCAGGGGCAGGTTGATGACCAGATCGCTGTCACAGAGGACCACGTGGTCCTGGCGGATATGCTCCAGATATTCCACCACGCAGCCCAGGGCCTCCATCTTGCCCCGGAACTGGCCCACGCTGTCCCGGTTCTCCGCGTAGGCGAAGGCGGGCAGCAGCGTCAAACCGCCGGTGCGGCGGCTGAGATCCCAGCTCTTGCCGGTGCCCAGATGGTCCAGCAGGCTCTGGCACTTGCCGTGCATGATCACGCCCACGTCGGTGATGCCGGCGTTGACCATGTTGGAGAGCATGAAGTCCACCACCCGGTAGTCCCCGGCGAAGGGGATAGACCCGTGGACCCGGTGCTCGATCAGCTCCCGCAAGCCCGTTTTCTTCTCATAGGAGAAGATGATCCCGTGCATTCCTTTCATGCTTTCACCTCCCGGTTATGGCTCTTGTCCAGCATGGTCCTGGGGGCCACGGTCTCCCCCGGGCCCACCGCGGTGTCCGGTCCCAGCACGGCGATGCCCCACTGGTCCGGATCGGCGGCGCTCTCCGGCGGCGCGCCTACGGCCGCCCCGGCGCCGATATGGCAGTTCTCGCCCACGATGGCGTAGGACACGGTGGCCCCGTCCTCGATGACGGCCCCCGGCATCACCACCGAGTAGATCACGGTGGCTCCCTTGCCCACGGTGGCGCCGGTGCTCATGACGCTGTTTTTCACCTCGCCGAAGATGGTGCAGCCCTTGGCCACGGCGCTGTTGGCCACGTCGGCCTTGGGTCCCAGCAACGTGGGCGGGCAGACGGGGGTCCGGCCGTAGATGGGCCAGCTCTTGTCCAGCAGATTGAGGCCCGAGCCCGGCAGGAGCATGTCCATGTTGGCGTCCCACAGGGAATCCAGCGTGCCCACGTCCTTCCAGTAGCCGTCGAAGCGGTAGGCCATCATGCTCTCGCCGTTATGCAGCATGGCGGGGATGATGTTCTTGCCGAAGTCGTTGGAGGAGTTGGGGTCCGCCTCGTCCTCCATGAGATACTGGCGCAGCTTCTGCCAGGTGAAGATGTAGATGCCCATGGAGGCCAGGTTGCTCTTGGGCTCCTTGGGCTTCTCGGCGAACTCGGTGATCCGGTCCTCACCGTCCACGGCCATGATGCCGAAGCGGCTGGCCTCGGACCAGGGCACCTCCATCACGGAGATGGTGCAGGCGGCGCCGCTCTGCTTGTGGCAGCGCAGCATATCGGAGTAGTCCATCTTGTAGATATGGTCGCCGGAGAGCACCGCCACATACTCGGGGTCGTACATGTCCACGAAGCCGATGTTCTGGTAGATGGCGTTGGCGGTGCCCTTGTACCAGGATGCGCCGGTGGCGCTCTGGTAGGGCGGCAGGATGTGGACGCCGCCATCCATCCGGTCCAGCTCCCAGGGCTGGCCGTTGCCGATGTAGCTGTTCAGCTCCAGCGGGCGGTACTGGGTCAGCACGCCCACCGTGTCGATACCGGAGTTGGTGCAGTTGGACAGGGGGAAATCGATGATCCGGAACTTGCCGCCGAAGGGGACGGCGGGCTTGGCCATGTCACCGGTCAGGACGTACAGGCGGCTGCCCTGTCCGCCGGCCAACAGCATGGCCACGCATTCTTTTTTCATGAAGCATCCTTCCTTTCTGCTGCGTCGCTGCGAGATCTATGCAAATTTTTTCAATTCTTCTCATTTTTCCCGCCGTAATAGTGGCCCTTCCCCTGGAGGATCACAGCGCCCAGGGGTGGGATTCGGACAGCGATCGACTGCTCCCAGCCGTGGGACGGGACGGCCTCGGTGCGGATCGGCGCGCCGTTCGTTACGCCGCTGCCGCCCCAGGCGGAATCGTCGGTGTTGAAGACCTCCTCGTACCGGGCCTTGGCCGGCACGCCGAAGCGGTAGCTCTCGTGGGTCTCCGGCGAGAAGTTCACCGCGCAGACCAGCTCGTGGCCGCTGCGGTCCCGCCGCACAAAGGCGATGATATTGTTGCGGTTGTCGTCGGGCACCAGCCAGCGGAAGCCCTCCCAGTCCCGGTCGTTCTCCCACAGGGGCCTGTGGGCCTTATAGAAGTGGTTCAGCGCCCGGATGCACTGGTGGGTCCTGGCCGTGGGCTCGGCGTCCAGCAGATACCAGTCCAGCTGGCCCTTGAAATCCCACTCGTGCCACTGGCCCAGCTCCGCGCCCATGAAGGACAGCTTCTTGCCGGGATGGCACAGCATATAGGCGTAAAAGCTCCGCACGCCTGCCAGCTGGCGCCAGTCGTCGCCGGGCATCTTGCCCCGGAGGGAGCCCTTCATGTGGACCACCTCGTCGTGGCTCATGGGCAGGACGAATCGCTCCGAGAAGGCGTAGACCATGGAGAAGGTGATGTCGTTGTGGTGGTGCTGGCGGAAGAAGGGGTCCATCTTCAGATAGTGGCACACGTCGTTCATCCAGCCCATGTTCCACTTCAGATCGAAGCCCAGACCGCCGTCGGAGACGGGGTGGCTGACCTTGGGCCAGGCAGTGGACTCCTCCGCCACCGTCACGATACCCGGCATGGCGGCGTGGACCGTCTCGTTGAGCCGCCGCAGGAAGTCGATGGCCTCCAGATTCTCATGTCCGCCGTAGCAGTTGGGCCGCCACTGGCCGCTGGGCCTGTCATAGTTCAGGTACAGCATGGACGCCACCGCGTCCACCCGCAGTCCGTCGATGTGGTACTGCCGCAGCCAGAAGGCCGCCGAGGACAGCAGGAAACTGCGGACCTCGTTCCTCCCGAAGTCGAAGACCCGGGTACCCCAGCCGGCGTGCTCCCACTTGAGGGGGTCGCCGTACTCGTAGAGGCAGGTGCCGTCGAAGTTGATGAGACCCTGCTCGTCCTTGCAGAAATGGGCGGGCACCCAGTCCAGGATCACCGCCAGGCCGGCCTTGTGGAGCCTGTCCACCAGATACATGAAGTCGTGAGGCGTGCCGTAGCGGCTGGTGGGGGCGAAATACCCGGTGCACTGATAGCCCCAGCTGTCGTCCAGGGGGTACTCCGTCACCGGCAGCAGCTCCACCGCGCTGTAGCCCATGTCCTTCACGTAGTCAGCCAGTTGATCGGCGCTGTCCCGGTAGCTGTAGGTGGTCCCGTTCTCATGGCGGCGCCAGGAGCCCAGATGCACCTCGTAGATGTTCATCAGCCCGTCCGCCAGCGGCTTCTCCTGCCGGTGACGGAGCCAGGCGTCGTCATGCCACTCATAGCCCGAGAGGTCGTAGACCTTGCTGGAGCTGTCCGGCCGGGTCTGGGAGTGGAAGCCGTAGGGGTCCGCCTTCCAGCGGACCTGTCCGTCGGCCCCGTGGACGATATATTTGTAGGAGTCATAGACCTTGGCCTGGGGGATCACGATCTCCCAGACGCCGTCCCGCCGCACCATGTCCTGGCCCTGCCAGCCGTTGAAATCACCGGATAGCTGCACCTCCCGGGCGTTGGGCGCCCAGAGCCGGAAGATCCAGCCCCCGTCGCAGCGGTGCGCGCCGAAAAATTCGTACGCCCGGTCGCACGTTCCCTGATAGAAGCTCTCCTGGATCATATGGAACCACCTCGCGTCACGTTTTGATAGGATACGCCCTGCCCGCCGCGGAAACGGTCGAAATCCGATCCGCCGTAAGCATATATTTTATCATCGTAATTATACCTTTTTCCCCCTTCATCGTCAAGGATACGTTGTCCCCCTCCCCCATAAAAACGTAAGGCCCCCGGCAGCACGCCGGGGACCTTTTTTCATGCTTTCTTATAAGCTTGAAAAACGTGTATTGCACGTGAAGGGGGAGTCCCCTCCCCCTTCACGATCCCCCATGCAAGAGAAAACCTTCCCGCGTCTGACTTGATCTGCCGGCTGCGGTCAGCCGCACGAGGCGTACCTTTGCTTTTGTGTCCGGACTTCGTTACAGGTTTTCCTGCCGCAGGGCGTCGATGGTGTTGTCCCGCCGGATCACGCCCATGGCGTAGAGCATGGTGGCGAACACCACGGCGAACACGCTGCCCACCGCGATAGCCACGCTGTACCAGGGGATGTAGAAGCCCCGCTCCAGCACCTCGACCGTCACCCGGTAGATGGCGTAGGTCAGGGCCACCGCCGCCGGCAGGCCCCACAGGAGGCCCTTGGACCCGTAGATGATGCACTCGTAATTCATCATCTTCCGGAGACCCCCGGCCCCCAGGCCGATGGACTTGAGCATGGCGAACTCCCGCCGCCGCAGCATCACGTTGGTGGAGATGGTGTTGAACACGTTGGCCATGGCGATCAGGGAGATGAGGATGATGAACCCGTAGGAGAACACCCGCACCACCAGCACCAGCATCCGCTGGGACTCCTTGTCGGCGGCCTTGTCGTAGAGACGGCTGGCGTCCATGCCCTCGGCGTTCAACTGATCCCGGATGGTCTCGTAGGCCCGGGCGTGGTCCGGGGCGATGAGGGCGAAATAGGTCTCATCCACCGTCACGCCGCCGTCGGCGAGCACCGCCTCCTTGGCGCTGTAGGGATAGATCAGGGCCGGCAGACTCTCCGGCAGCAGCGACACGGTGCGCTTCACCGCGGCGTCCGCCGTCAGATCGGTGTAGATCCGGGCCTCCTCCCGGGTCTTCACCATGGCGTAGCTGCGGTCCGGGTCCTCCGGCTCGCCCTCCTGGTTTCGGCGGTTGTACTCCTCCACGTAGTCGATGGGATAGTAGTAATAGACGCCCTCGTCCTCCTCCATCAGCACGTAGCCCTCAAACCCCCGGGTCCGGACCAGGCGGATCGTCAGGGGGAGGCGGCTCTCGTCCGCCAGCTTCACGTCCGCCCAGTGTACGTTGCCCTCCTCGTCGTAGGTCGTGGTGACCTTCCGGTTGTACAGCAGGGCCCGGGGCGATGCGGCGCTCAGATAGTCCTCCGCCCGGAGGCCGTTCTCCTCACACAGCTCCCGGAAGGTTGCCTCGTCCACGAAAGCCACGCCCACGTACTCGTGGAGGGCGCCCTCGCTCTCCCAGGCCTCCCGGCTGGCCTCCGTATTGCTCCAGTAGTCGCCGGACACGTCGTCCAATCCGATCTCCGCCACCATCTGGGCCACGTCGGCGTAGCAGCCTCCGGTGACGCCGGGCACGGCGGTGAACCGGGCCAGCAGGGCGTCGGGATCGGTCCGCTGGTCGCCCACGGTGTAGTAGGTGATGTCGCTGCGGCTGTCCCCCGCCGTCACACCGCCCACCAGGTCGGTGAGATAGGAGCAGAAGCTGGAGGCCGCGATAAACAGCGTTACGCTGAGAAACAGCGACACCACCGTGGCCCGGTAGCGCTTGCGGTTGCGCTTGAAGTTCTTGGCGGCCATCATGCCCTCGAAGCCGAAGATCCTCTTTGTCAAGGGAGAGACCTTTACATCCTTTCCCCGGACCTTCACGTCCTCGGTCTGGCGGATGGCGTCGATGGCGCTGACCCGGTTGGCCCGCCTGGCGGGGATCCAGGCGGAGATCAGCGTGGTCAGCATGCAGACCGCCGCCGCGATCACCAGTCCCAGGGGCGACACCGCCAGCTTCATCTGCACGCCGGTGCCCATGGTGAAGGCGCTGAAGGCGTCCCGCAGGGCCCACAGGGTGATGCCGATGCCCAGGATGCCCACCACGGCGCCGCCCAGGACGCCGGCTGCCCCCAGCAGCGCCGCCTCGTAGAGAACGCTGCCCCGGATCTGCTTGTTGGTGGCGCCCACGGACTTGAGGATGCCGAACTGCCTGGTCCGCTCGCTGACGGAGATGGCAAAGGAGTTGTAGATCAGGGAGATGGACCCGAAGGCGATCAGGAAGATCAGTATCGCGGCAAAGCCGTAGATGACGCTGCCGATGCTGGCCGAGCGGACGGAGCCGTAGAGCCGCAGCAGATCCGTGTGGGCGTTCCAGCTGTCCGACACGGCGTATTTACCCATATCGGCGTGGAACCGGGTGGGGTTCTTCACGGTGAAGAACACGCCCACGTCGCCGCCGGCGGTCTCATCCCAGCCGGTGAGGGCCGTATAACCGGGGCAGGAGAAGTCCTCCACCAGATTGTCCAGCCGCTGATAGACGCCCACCACCTTGTAGGTGCGTTCGGTTGTATCGGTCAGGTCCTCCGGCACGTATGGGTCGTAGGGGTTGTGCTCGTTCAGCTCGTAGCCGTCCGTCATCCGGCGGCCCACCTGGAGCGTCAACGTGTCCCCCACCTGATAGCTCACGCCGCCGTCGGTGGCCAGATGGACCGGCAGCAAAATTTCGTCGGCACTCTCCGGCAGGCGCCCGGCGGTGAGATGCACCGCCACCAGATCGGTGAAATTTTCATCCACGGACTGGATCAGCAGATAGGGCTTGTATTCGTTCCGGCTGCCGATGTCCGCCCAGCCCACTGTCCGCCAGACGGCGGAGGCCTTCACGTTGGCACTCTGCCGTGCCCGCTCCGCTTCCTCCCCGGTGAGGTCGTAATAGTAGGCGTGGAAGGCGCCCACCCGGGCCGCCTCGGACCGGATCAGGAACCGGATGCCGCTGTAGGCGCCCTGGACCACCGCCGTCACCAGCGCCATGCTCAGCACGATGCCGATGACGGTCACCAGCGTGCGGCTGGGGTTGCGGCGCAGGGAGGCGCGGGTAAACCGATGGAATACGTTCATGCTCTCGCCCCCCGGATTCGCTCGTCCCTCACGATCCGGCCGTCCTCGATGGCGATGATCCGGTCGGCCTGGAGGGCGATGCTCTCGTCGTGGGTGATGACGATCAGGGTCTGGCCGTACTTCCGGTTGGAGAGCTTCAGCAGCTCCACGATCTCCTGGCTGTTCTTGCTGTCCAGGTTGCCGGTGGGCTCGTCGGCCAGCACCACGGCGGGGGCGTTCATCAGCGCCCGGCCGATGGACACCCGCTGCTGCTGTCCGCCGGAGAGCTGGTTGGGCAGGTTCTTCCGCCGGTCCTGCAGGCCCAGGGTGTCCAGCAGCTCATTGAGGCGCTCCTCGTTTACCGGCCGGCCGTCCATCAGCACCGGCAGCGTCATGTTCTCCACCACGTCCAGCACCGGGATCAGGTTGTAGAACTGGTAGATGAGCCCCACTTGCCGCCGCCGGAAGATGGCCAGCTGCTCCTCGTCCTGGGCGTATACGTCCTGCCCGTCCATCCACACCTTGCCGCCCGTGGGCCGGTCCACGCCGCCCAGGATGTGCAGCAGGGTGGACTTGCCGGAGCCGGAGGGCCCGATGATGGCCAGGAACTCCCCCTTCTCCACCGAGAAGGACACCCCGTCCAGGGCCCGCACCTGGTTCTCCCCCTGGCCGTAGATCTTGGTCAGGTTTTCGATCTTCAATATCTCCATAGCTATCGCTCCTTTCGGCTTGTTCTGCGTTCAGCATAGCAGGCCAAAGTGACAGCTCGGTGACAATTCGTTGAAGATTTTCTTAAGATGCGCAAAAAATCCGGGCGGCCTGTCCCGACCGCCCGAAATGTCATATCACACTCTTGTAAAACCGCACCGTGAACCGGGCGCCGCCGCCTGGTGGGTTGTCCGCGGCGATGGTGCCGTTCTCCGCGGCGATCACCATCCGGCTCATGGCCAGGCCGATGCCGATGCTGCCGCTGCCGGCGTCCTTCCCCCGGTAAAACCGCTCGAAGAGATGGGGGATATCCTGGGCGTGGAAGCCCGGCCCCGTGTCATGCACCACGATCTGGGTATAGAGCGGCGTCTCCTCCGCCGTCACGGTGACGGTGCCGCCCTCCGGCGTGTGCTCCATGCAGTTCTTGAGGATGTTGCCCAGCGCCTCCGCCGTCCATGGGAGATCGCCTGTAAAGGTCTCCTCCCTTACGTCCAGCCGCAGCTCCTGGCCCCGCAGCTCCATGGGGATCACCAGCGCTTCCGACGCCTTCTCCGCCAGCTCCCGGACGGACACGTTGTCCTGCCGCAGCGTCACGGTGCCCGCGTCCAGCTGGGACATTTTCAGCAGCGTCTCCACCAGCCAGCCGGTGTGCTCCAGCTGCTTTTTCAGCTCCCGGGTCAGGGCCAGCCGCCGCTCATAGGGCAGGTCCTCCCGCCCCAGCAGCGACGTCTCCAGATTCATGGCCGTCAGGGGCGTGCGGAGCTGGTGGAAGATGTCCTCCATGGCCCGGGTCAGATATTTTTTATCCGCCAGCAGGGCGTCGGAATTCTCCTTCAGCCGCACCGTCATCTTCTGGACCTCACTGCGGAGGATGGACAATTCCCCCTCGTCGCTCTCCCCGATCAGCACCGATTCCTGCCCGTGGAGGATTCGGTCTATCTCCGTACCCAGGGCGGCGATGTCCCGGTAGCGGCGGCGGGTGAACAGGGCGTGGAGCCCCATGAACACCGCCCCGGCCAGCAGGACCAATCCCCCGCACGCCGGGCCGACGGCAAACCCCGCGGCGGCGAAGATCACCGTCGCGGCGCCGTAGGCGATCCACTCCCGCCGGTATTCCCGATTGCGCAGCTCTCTCATGTCAATCCACCCGGTAGCCCAGACCCCGCACCGTCTTGATGATGACCGGGTTCTGGGGATCGTCCTCGATTTTCTCCCGCAGTCGTTTTATGTAAACTGTCAGCGTATTGTCGTTGACGAAGTCCCCCGCCGCGTCCCAGATCTCCTCCAGCAGGCGGTTCCGGGACAGGAGGCGGCCCCGGTTGTTGAGGAACACCAGCAGCAGCCGGTACTCCAGGGCCGACAAGGGGATCTCCCTGCCGTCCTTTGCGGCCGTTCCCTTCTCTGTGTCCACCGCCAGGTTCCGCACCTGCACCACGGCGTCTCGTCCGGCGCTGCGGCGCAGCACGCCCCGCACCCGGCTCAGCAGCTCCCGGGGCCGGAAGGGCTTGACGATATAGTCCTCGGCGCCCATGTCCAACCCCGCCACCACGCTGTTTTCATCGCCGTTGGCGGTGAGGAAGATCACCGGCAGTCCACGCTCCCGGGCGGCGGCGCACACGCCGTAGCCGCTGCCGCAGCGCAGGGACACGTCCACCAGCAGCAGGTCGAACCGCTCCCCGGACAGCAATCGCTCCGCCTCCGCCTGGTTGTCGGCGGACGCCGTCTCGAAGCCCTCCCCCGCCAGATACGCCGTCAATCCGGCCACGATGGCCTCGTCGTCCTCCACCAGCAGAATCCTCGCCACAGCCCTCACCTCCTTTCGCCCCTATCATACCACACCCCCGCCTCCCTTTCAACCGCCGGAAAAATACCCGTCGACAAACCGGGGCGTTCGTGATACGATAATACCATGATTTAACAGGAGGACGTTTTTATGGATATTCTGGAAGCCATGCGGCAGCGCCACAGCGTGCGCCAGTACCGGGACACGCCCCTGCCGGCGGAGGTCCGTGACCGCCTGCAGGCGGAGATCGAGGCGTGCAACCGGGAGGGCGATCTGCACCTGCAGCTCATCGCCGACGAGCCCGGCGCCTTCACCGGCGCCCTGGCCCACTATGGCCGCTTCAGCGGCGTCGCCAACTATATCGCCGTGGTGGGCAAGCCCGCCCCGGACCTGGAGGAGCGGGCGGGCTATTACGGGGAGCGGCTGGTGCTTCTGGCCCAGCAGCTGGGTCTGAACACCTGCTGGGTGGCCCTGTCCTTCTCCAAGCGCAAGACCCGCTATACCCTCGACGACGGGGAAAAGCTCCTGCTGGTCATCGCCCTGGGCTACGGCGCCGGCCCCGGCGTGCCCCACCGCAGCAAGCCCATGTCCAGGCTGGTCCGCTGCGACGGCCCCATGCCGGAGTGGTTCCGTCTCGGCGCCGAGTACGCCATGCTGGCCCCTACCGCTGTCAACCAGCAGAAGTTCCTGCTGGAGCTGACCGCCGGCGGCGCCGTCCGGGCCACCGCCCTGCGGGGTCCCTGGTCCCGGCTGGATCTGGGCATCGTCAAATACCAGTTCGAGCAGGCCGCCGGACCGGAGAACTTCACCTGGGCATGATCCGATAAATGAGCAAAAAGAAGCCGCCCGGCCGGGCGGCTTCTTTCACGTTTTGGCTTGGACTTCCGCAGCCCGGTTACTTCTGGACGGGCTTCAGGTCGCCGGACTCCCACTGATGGACGCAGACGGAGCAGGACACGTCGCCCACCACGTTCAGAGCGGTACGGCCCATGTCGAACAGACGGTCGATACCGTAGATGATGCCGATGTAGGTGGGAGGAATGCCCACGGCGTCCAGCACCATGGCCAGCATGATCATGCCGGCGCCGGAGGTACCGGCGGTACCGATGGAGGCCAGGGTGGCGGTGACGATGATGGTGATCATCTGGACCAGGGTCAGATCCACGTTGATGCACTTGGCCAGGAAGATGGCGGCCACGCACTGATAGATGGCGGTACCGTCCATGTTGATGGTGGCGCCCAGAGGCAGCACGAAGGAGGAGATCTCGTTCTCCACGCCCATGTCGTCAGCGCACTCCTTGGCAATGGGCAGGGTAGCCACGGAAGAAGTGGAGGTGAAGGCAAAGGCGGCGGCGGGGAACACCTTCTTGAAGAAGGTCAGGGGGGACATCTTGGCGAAGATCTTCACGGACAGGCTGTACACCAGCACCACATGGATGACGTAGCCGATGTAGGCGGCCAGGAGCACCAGACCCAGGGAGCCCAGGATCTTGACGCCCTGCGCGGCCACGACCCAGGTCATCAGGCAGAACACGCCGATGGGGGACACGGCCAGGATGAAGCCCATGACCTTCTGGGTGACCTCATTGAAGGAGGAGATCCAGTTGCCGAAGATCTTGCCCTTCTCGCCGGCCACCAGGATGCCGCAGCCGAAGAACAGGGCGATGACGATGATCTGCAGCATGGAGCTGTTGGCCAGGGGGCTGATGGCGTTGTTGGGGAAGATGTTGACGATGGTGTCCATCAGGTTGGCGGTCTTGGCCTCGTAGGCGGCGTCCTCAGCCAGAGACAGGACGGGGAACGCGCCCTTGAAGACGTTGGCGACCACCAGGCCGATGATGCAGGCGATGGCGGTGGTGACCAGGAAGTAGACCACGGTCTTCCAGCCGATCTTGCCCACCTTGCCGATATCACCCATGGAAATCACGCCGTCCATGATGCTCAGGAGCACCAGGGGCACCACGATGAACTTCAGCAGGTTGACGAAGATGTCGCCGAAGGGCTTGATCCACTTGGCGGTGAAGGCACCGGCTGCCTCGGCACCCATGGCCGCCCAGAAGATGGCGCCCACGATGATGCCCAGGACCAGGCCGATGAGGATCCTTGCGCCGAGTCCGAGTTTCTTTTTCTGCATTGTTTGACTCTCCTTCCAAACAAAAAATAGACAATACTCTCTTTTCTCACTATTGTCTTGCGCTTATTATATAACCGCTGCGGAAATCCGTAAAGCCGTTTCGCCCTTCCCTCAAAAACTTTCAGCGGTTTCCCCAAAATTTGTTAGGGCCTTTTTGCTCTTTTGCCGAAAATTTTGGTCATTCTTTGTTATATTTGCCACAAAGTTGTTACTTTTTCTGAAAAACCCGGCGCGGCGGAGTCCCCGCCGCGCCGTTTTTCACACCTCTTTTACCTCATACCCGCAGTAGCGGATGGCCTCCTTGGCCAGCTCCTCCGTGGGGTCCACGAAGGGTCCCTCCGCGTCCAACGTAGCGGCCACGATGGGCAGCTCCGTGCACCCCAGGATGAAGTAATCCGCCCCTTTCCTTCGCAGACCGTCCAGCAGAGCCGCCCAGGTCTCCGCCTCCGGCTCCAGCGGCGCCGATGCCTTCACCACGTCGTAGATCAGGTGCATCAGCACGTCCCGCTCCGCCTCGTCGGGGAGGATGTAGTCCACCTCCGTCCGCTCCAGCGCCTCACCGTACAGCCCCGTGGCCAGGGTGCCCCGGGTGGCCAGCACCGCCGCCTTCTTCCCGGGAAACCGGTCGGCGCAGCTCTCGCCGGTGATCTCCAGCATGTTGAGGATGGGCGTGTCCGTGAACGCCCGGAGCCGGGGCAAAAAGTAGTGGGCCGTGTTGCAGGGCATGATGATGCAGTCGGCGCCGCAGGCCTCCAGGTTCCGCAGGGCGGAGACCATCTCCTCCACCGGGTCCGGCCCGCCGGACAAAATCGCCGCCGTCCGGTCGGGGATGGCGCTGTTGCTGTCGATGTAGACCCGGATGTGGTCGTTGTCCCGATCCGCCCTCGTGTGGGTCACGATCTTGGTAAACAGGTCCGCCGTAGCCAGCGGGCCCATACCGCCCAGAATACCGATGGTCCTCTTCATCGTCTCACTCCTCTCATCCCGCGATCAACTCGTATACTACCTTAATTGCCAGCAGCGCCAGCACCACCAGCACGGTGGGCCTGACGATCTTCGAGCCGTCCTTGATGGCCAGTCCCGCCCCGATGTAGTGCCCCGCGATGGAGAACACCGCGCCGATCAGGCCCAGCACGATAAACACCTTTCCGTTCATCAGGGAGGTGAACACCGCGCCGATGTTGCTGGCCAGATTCACCAGCTTCACGTTTCCGGCGGCGGTACGCACGTCCATCTTGCCCCAGTTGCAGAAGATCAGCAGCAGGAATGTGCCGGTGCCGGGTCCGTAAAACCCGTCGTAGGCGCCCACGATCAGCGACGCCGCCAGCACGATAGCCGCCTGCCTGGCCGGGGAAATGTCGCCCCGCTCCTCGGGAAACGTCCTCTGCCGCAGCACCACGAAGGCCACGACGGGGAGCACGATCAGCAGCAGCCATTTCAGATACCGCTCGTCCAGCGCCAGCTGCAGCCTGGTGCCGAAATGGGCGCCCACCAGGGCCAGGAGGATGGAGGGTATCCCCAGCTTCCAGTCCACGTAGCCGCTGCGGACGAACCGCCCGGCGGATACCGCCGTACCGATGCAGGAGGAGAGCTTGTTGGTGCCCAGCGCCAGGTGGGCCGGCAGGCCCGCCAGGAAATAGGTGGGAACGGAGATGATGCCTCCGCCGCCGGCCACCCCGTCCATAAAGGACGCCAGGAACACGCCCACCACCACGATCAGCACCATCCGCAGCGACAGCTCCATGGGAAACAGCATCGCCTGCATCCAATCCCCTCCTCAGTCAAATAGCAGATTCCGGTCCACGGCGGCGCCGATCCCGTCCACCCGGCCGGTAAAGCTGTACTGCCACAGGTCGACGGCATAGTAGAAATCGGTCCACCCGTTGGGGTCCGACACCCAGAAGGCGTACTCCCCCAGCGCCGCCAGGTCGTAGTCGTAATACCCCTGCTGGCGGTTGAAATAGACCCCGGCCCGGTAGCCGCCCCTGGTGATCCGCCGGCAGAAGGCCTGGGCGCAGGCGTTGACCGTCTCCCCGTCCACGCCGGCGGACCGGGCGTCGGGCTTGTCCACCGTCTCCCAGTCGAAGAACACCGGCAGCTCCAGCTCTCTCCCGTCCAGCACCTGCAGCACGTAGTCCGCCTCTGCCTCTGCCTCGGCCTCGTCCGTTGCCTGGGAGAAAAAGTAGACGCCTCTGTCCACTCCCGCCTCCCCGGCGCCCCGGAGATTGTCCTCAAAGCGGATATCAGTCCGCAGCTGTCCCTCGGTGCTGCCCCGGTAGCCCAGGCGGATCACGGCGAACGTTATCCCATCGGCGGCGGCAGCGGCCCAGTCGATCTCCTCCTGGAATTCAGACACGTCCACGCCCTGCCGGGCGGTATATGCCCCGCCCACGTACCGCACCACGCCGTCCTCCTGGCGGAAATCCTCCTCCGATAAGCGGCTGACCTCCACGCCCTCAGCGGGTGTAATGGTGATCCAGTTGACACCATCAAATACCTCCGCGACCCGGGAAACCGGCTCCTCCGCCGGTCGCCGCAGCTCCGAAACCACCGCCGCCAGCACCAGGAGCGCCACCACCGGCAGCAGGATCGCCGCCGGTCTGATCCGGCGCTTCGTTCGATTCGGTTTTGTACCGGTCCTGGCCATAGTGCCGTCTCCTGTCAAAAACTGTTGTTTTATTATACCACGGCCGCCGCGTTCCCGTAAAGGGCGCCGCGAAATAAATATCCCCCGGCCAAGCCGGGGGTATTTCATATGCGGGCATAGCCCTATGTTACCAGCCACGCCTCATGCGGCGTTGGTACGGTCTGACATTTGCATG
>Ga0208297_1000468_pt1 | contig 79673 bp, 57 predicted proteins | sample LMS_cellobiose_e_FD_187367 | JGI IMG/M metagenome (GOLD analysis project Ga0208297, IMG submission 187367) | Rumen-fistulated moose microbial communities from Alaska, USA - LMS_cellobiose_enrichment (SPAdes) (version 2) | ecosystem: Host-associated > Mammals > Digestive system > Stomach > Rumen...
GCTCTTCAGAGCGGCGAGCTGACGGCCCTCCTTGGATCCGACAAGCTGACTTATGACGGATTTGCGGAGCTTTCCGCGGCGGGCTACGGCAGCAGGGTCAACGTAGCAGGTACCAACAGCATCTATCTCGGCATGCGTATCGCCGATACCGTGCTCTGGAACGAGGATTACAGCAAAGTGGTACAGACCGTGCCAGCCGGGGTCTTTGCGGATAAAAACGTGCGTCTCGCCGCCGCTTACGCCATTGACCAGCAGCTTCTTGCCGCGAGCGTCTTCAACGGCATAGAGACCCCTGCGGAAACGCTTTTCGCCTCAGACAAGCCCTACTGCAACGTGGCGCAGACCACCTATGCCACCGACGCCGCCCTGGCTGAGCAGCTTTTGAGCGACGCCGGCTGGGCAGACACAGACGGCGACGGCGTTTGGGAAAAGGACGGCGAAAAGCTTGCCGTAACTATATCCTTCACAAATGACTTCGGTACTCTGGCTGCCGCCATGGCCGGCGTCAAGAGCCAGCTTGAGGCCGTGGGCTTTTCCGTGGAGCTGGCCCCTGCGGCGGATATGATGGGCTGGTTTATGGCCGCCATGACCGGCAGCTACGACCTCATCTACTGGGAGACCAACGGAGGCGCCATGGATCCCTCCTCCACCGTCAGCAACATCGGCTCCGTGGCCGACCCGGTGCTTGGTAAGCTGACCGGCTTCGGGAACATAACGAACGAGCTCATTGCCGAGCTGGACACAACTCCCAGCGAGACGCGGGTGCAGGAGATATATGAGACGATCCTCACCAGCATCGCCGACGAGGCGCTGGTGATCCCGCTGGTCTATAAAAACGAGACGGCCGTCTGGAACAGCGACGTGATCGCGGACTACACGTTCTATTACGATCCCGGCTACACGCTGGTACAGAACATTACTCTTAACTGAGAAACAAAGCGCTCCGCCCGCGAACACCGCGGGCGGATACCGGAAAGGAGGGATTCCTTTGCTTGCAAGCGTGATGCGCTATGCCGGGCGGTGGAAAAGAACAACGGCCGCCGCCATGCTGCTGATGCTCCTGGGCATATTGTGCCTGGTCGCCCCCTACTGGTTCATATACGAGCTGATCCGGGGCCTGTTGCTGCACGAGCCCATGACGGCGTCCTTCATCGCGTTTCGCGTGGCCGCCATAGCCGTTTGCAGTGTGCTCTACGGCCTGCTGTATATCAAGGGGCTGGATCTGAGCCACGCCGCCGCCTACCACATCCTTGAAAACCTGCGCTTCTCCCTGCAGGGCAAGCTGGAAAAGCAGCCCTTGGGTGTGATCCAGGAAAAAGGGACCGGAACGATCAAAAAGCTGTTTGTGGATGATATCGACGCCATCGAGCTTCTTCTCGCTCACGCGCTGCCGGAGGGCTTCGCCAACGTTGCGGTGCCGGTCGTCATATTCATCGCCATGTTCTTTGCAGACTGGAAGCTGGCCCTGCTGTCGCTGGCATCGCTCCCGCTGGGCCTTCTGGCCATGGGAGCGATGTACAAGGCCGGAACAAGCAAAATGGGTGCATACTATGCCGCGGCACAGAAGATGAACAACACCATCGTGGAATATATCAACGGCATGGAGGTCGTAAAGGTCTTCAACCGTGACGGCGAGAGCTATAAACGCTTTGAGACGGACGTGCGCTCCTATCGGGATTTCACGCTGGAGTGGTATAAGGTCTGCTGGCCGTGGATGGCGCTGTATAACAGCATCCTGCCCTGCACCGCGCTTCTTACGCTGCCCTTGGGTGCGCTGTTCGTCCTCCTCGGCTGGTCGCAGCTCACGGATCTGGCGCTTGTGCTGTGCATGTCCGCCGGAATCGGCGTACCGCTGCTGCGGGCCATCAGCTTTATGGCCACGCTGCCCCAGGTGGATTATAAGATCAAGGCGCTGGAGGCGACTCTCGGCGCCGCGCCCCTGCAGGAGACTGACGCGCCGTTTCACGGCGGCAGCCGGGACATCGATTTTGAAAACGTGAGCTTTTCCTATGCCGCGCCCTCCACGGAGCAGGATGAGACTCCAAATGCGGACGAGGTGATCCACGGGATCAGCCTTCATATCCCGGAGGGAAGCGTTACGGCGCTTGTGGGAGAGTCCGGCAGCGGAAAATCCACGCTGGGAAAGCTGCTGGTACACTTCTACGATGTGACGGGCGGCGCCATCCGCCTGGGCGGGCAGGACATCAGGGAGATGAGCCTGGCCTCTCTGAACGACCAGATCTCCTATGTGGCGCAGGAGCAGTTTCTCTTCAACACCACGCTGATGGAGAACATCCGCATGGGCCGCCCGGAGGCTACGGACGCCGAAGTGATAGCGGCGGCGGAGAAGGCACAATGTATGGAGTTTTTTGCCCGATTGCCGCAGGGCGCGAACACCCCGGCGGGCGACGGCGGCAAGCAGCTCTCCGGAGGCGAGCGGCAGCGCATCTCTCTGGCCAGAGCCATTTTGAAAGATGCGCCCATCGTCGTGCTGGATGAAGCCACCGCCTTCATGGATCCGGAAAACGAGGAAAAAATGAACGAGGCCATTGCCGAGGTGATAGAAGGGAAGACAGTCATCGTTATCGCGCACCGGCTGCGCTCCATTATCGGCGCGGACCAGATCTGCGTGCTGCAAAGCGGCAATCTGGCTGACTGCGGGACGCATGAGGCGCTGCTGGAGCGATGCGGCGCGTATCAGACGCTGTGGGCCGCCTCGGAGCGCAGCGCCGCCTGGGGCGTTTCCGCCGGGGAAGGAGGCGAGGGAGCATGATCTCGCTGATGAAGCGTATTCTGGACGTATCTGGCGCCTATCGCGGCAGGATCGTTGCAGCTTTCTTTACTTCTTTCCTGAAGTCTATGTTCTCCAAGGCGCCGTTGATGCTGTCCTATTTCGCGCTGGCCGCTTTTTATCACGGCACGGCAGATAAGCGGCTGTGCCTGCTGCTGGGCGCCGGGATGCTCGCGTGCCTTGTCCTGCAGGTGATCTTTCAGCACAGTACCGACCGGCTGCAGTCCGCGGCGGGCTTTATGATCTTCTCCGACATGCGAATGAAGCTGGGCGAGCACCTGCGGCGCATGCCAATGGGCTACTTCACCGAGGGGAATATCGGAAAAATCAGCTCCGTTCTTTCCTCCGACATGGTTTTTATTGAGGAAAACTGCATGACCGCCCTGGCGGATATGATGAGCTACGGCTTTTCGCAGGTCATCATGCTGCTGTTCCTGCTCTTCTTCAATCTGTGGCTGGGACTTGCTGCGCTGGCGATCTCGCTGATCGTCGTGCTGGTCGCCCGGGGTATGCGGAAGGACTCACTGGAGAAATCCGCTGTCCGGCAGGAGCAGAACGAGAATCTCACGGAAGCCGTGCTGGATTTCACCGAGGGGATCGGCATTGCAAAGACCTATAACCTGCTGGGCGAGCGCTCGGCGGCGCTTACCGGAAACTTCCGGGAGAGCTGCCGCAGCAGCATCGCCTTTGAGCGCAGCCAGATGCCCTGGCAGATGGTGCTTTACTGCATTTACGGTATCGGCGCCGCTGTGCTGGCTTATATGGCGCTGGTGCTGAGCCGCAGGGCGCTGATGGACGTCACCGCTGTGATCGGCATGATGCTCTTTGTGTTCGACGTATTCGGGCCTTTGAAGGCGCTCTATGGGCAGGGCACCCGTCTGACCGTCATGAACAGCTGTATGGACCGCATCGAGGAGGTATTCGCCGAGCCGGAGCTGCACGACACGGGAACTCAGCATATCCCGGCAGCCTCCGACGCCCCGGAGATCGAGCTGCGCGGCGTGCGCTTCGGTTACGGCGAAAAGGAAGTCCTGCACGGGGTTTCCTTCACACTGGAAAAGAACCGGATGCTGGCGCTGGTCGGCCCCTCCGGGGGCGGAAAATCCACCGTGGCGAATCTCCTCGCCCGGTTCTGGGACGTGCGGGACGGCCAGGTGCTGATCCGCGGCAAAGACGTGCGGGAGGTCCCGCTTCGTGAGATGATGAACGAGATCTCCATGGTGTTCCAGCGAGTCTATCTGTTCCAGGACACCGTCTACAACAATATCGTCATGGGCAGACCAGACGCCACGCGGGAGGAGGTCGTTGAGGCGGCAAAAAAGGCTCGCTGCTATGATTTCATCATGGCGCTGCCGGAGGGCTTCGACACAGTGGTGGGCGAGGGAGGCGCGTCTCTTTCCGGAGGGGAAAAGCAGCGCATCTCCATTGCCCGCTGTATCCTGAAGGACGCGCCTATCGTCATCCTGGACGAGGCCACCGCCAACGTGGACGCGGACAACGAGAGCTATATCCAGGAGGCCATCAGCGAGCTTTGCCGGGGCAAGACCTTGCTGGTCATCGCCCACCGGCTGAATACTATCCGGCACGCGGACCGGATCCTGGTGATCTCGGACGGGCAGATCGCCCAGTCCGGCACCCATGAGGAGCTGATGGCGCAGGGAGGGATATACCGCGATTTTGTTACCGTCCGTTCCGCCGGGAGCGGATGGAACAGGCGGCGCAAGGGCAGCTGAATCTGGAATTTTCGGTAAAATGCAGAATGTGCAAAACCACACTCGAAGCTATCTCCGCAAAAAAACAGACGGTCGTTTGACCGTCTGTTTTTTGGCTTACAGCCTGAAGATGATCTTCAGATAATTCCAGAGATAATAGGGGACAAGGCAGTCCGTGTGGTAATAATCGGAGATCGCGAACAGCAGGTTGTTCTTAGAGGGGTCCGTACCGTAGGAAAAGACGCTCTGCCTGCAGAGCAGGTCTATCTGCCTGCGCATGCCGGGAGTGTCCCGCATGCCGCCGCAGGCGGCGTATATGAAAAAGGGAAGCTCCGGATGCGCCTTTATCGGCGCGGTGATGTAATCCACCAGCACCTCGTCCGGGAAGACGGGGAAGCGCCCGGCCTCGGGAGCCTCCGTCATCGGTATATCGCAGGTAGTGCCGCTGCTGGTAGGGCAGAACCAGCGGAAATATTCAAACGCGTAATGGAACATCCGCCACGTCCAGACGGAGCCGCGGGAGTAGCCGGTAAAGCCGCGGTGATCGCGGGAAGCCTTTACGGCGGCTTCGGACGCGTCGGTCAGGTAGGTGTTGTACTTCAGCTCCACCGCCGGGATGATATCCCGGACTATCTCTTTATCGTAGTTCGCGGGGATGCCGGGCGTCTCGCCGTCGCCGGCTTCCGCGCCGCCGGTCCTGGTGCGGATGGCGGCGTCGCGCACGGGGTCCATGTAATAAGTGATGAAGACGATTATGCAGGGCTCTATCTCGCCGGAGTCGAAGAGCATATCGAACATATACTTATTCCCGCCGACAGCCAGCATGTCCGGATCGCAGGTGTTGCCGTGCTGGAAATAGAGCACGTTGTACTTCCTGGCCCTGTCGTCCTGATCGTAGCACCAGGGAAGATAAACGTACAGGTATTTGTGATAGGTCTTTCCGTTTTCGTAGACGGCGGTGTCGTATTCGAGCCGCTTTACCTTGCCCATTTTCTCGGGCACGCCGGTACGCAGGCGGACGTTTTCCTCAAACACGGTCTCATAGGGGATGACCTCGCCGGGCTTCGTGACGATCCTTCTGAATTCGTTCATTTCGCACTCTCCCTTCCACTGAGCATTTTACAGAGTTTTTTGCCGCATGGCAAGCGGATCTCCCGAAACGGTCCGTGTTTTTACAGTTCGGCGTCACCTGCTCAAAAATAAGGAATTATTAACCAAATAATAGGCGCGCGAGCAAATATTATTCGAATAAGGCCGGCAATATGTAATATTTATACAAAAAAGCCAGCTTTTATAAATTTTTATCAAATTGTCTTGACAAGTTGCCGCAAAACAACTTATAATGATGATGCTTGAGCAGCCGAACGAATTCCGGCTGAAAGTTGAAAAGAGCATATAGAAATCCTTTTTTCTGCCTTTAATGGCAGCATGGAAATGGGTAAGAACCAACGCGACCGGCACTGTGCGGCTTTCGGGCCAAGTCAGATACATGGAAGAAAGGACCTCGCTATTCGAGTTCAGTAGACGAGAAAAAGCTGTGTGCGGGATGCGCGCGGCTTTGGGGTCATGTCTGTCTCGGAGTCGGGACAGATTTTTTTTGCCCCGTCCGATCTGCCGCAGAGAAATAAAAAGGGGAGCCTCATGTCTGAAATCAAAACAAAGATAGAAGTGTCAGAGAAAGAAGAAAAGCTGCTCAGACTGATCCGCGAGCTGAAATTCGGCGAGCTGCAGGTATTCATCGCCGACGGCCAGCCGGTCCGGGTGGAGGAAGTCCGAAAGAGCATAAAGCTCTGAATATAATACACAGAAATTAAAAATTCTGTCCGACTGAACAACAGCAGGGCATGTCCCACACCTTTGCGGGTGCGGGATATGTCCTGTTTTTGTTTTTAAAAACCAATCATCACTTTAAAAGGAGCCTTGAAACATGAAAAAACTTATCTGTCTCATCCTGATCCTCGCCCTCTGCCTGCCTCTGGCGGCGTGCGGCGCCAAAAAAGCGGAGACCGCGGGCGACGCCTCCGGCGCCCAGACTTCCGGAACACAGACTTCCGGCACACAGTCTTCCGGCGCTCCCGCCCAGGGCAGCGGAGCCCAGAGCGGAGCCTCCGAAACCGCGCCTCAGGACCCCGAGGATTATACGCTCGTACTCGGCGCAAAGGCCGATTTTACGAACGAGGGCAAAAACCTCGTGCTCGACACTCTCATGTGGCGTGACAACAGCTACGAGGCTTCGCCGTATATAGTAACCACCGAGCCGGAAAACAACTACACAAAGTACACCCTGAAGGTCACCCCCGGCATTACCTTCTCCGACGGCACTCCGGTAACGGCTGAAGTGGTCAAATACTCGATAGAGACTCTTGCCCCCGCCTCCAACCTCGGCTTTGTGGCAACGCTTGAGAGCATGGACGTAGTAGACGACCTGACTCTCGTTATGAACTTCAGCGCCCCCTACATGGGCCTTAACTACAACCTCAGCTACGTCTACTGCATAAAGCCCGGCGCCGCAACCGCCGAAGGCAACATCACCGACTGGACCGGCACCGGCGCATACGTGCTCGTTGACCATCAGCCCGACACCAGCGCCACCTTCGAGGTAAACGAAAGCTTCTGGAACGAGGCAAAGAAGCCCCAGAACGTAAAGAAAGTAATATGGAAGGTCATTCCCGAGGAATCCGCCCGCCTTATGGCGCTGGAGAAGAAGGAAGTCGACGCGCTCGGCCCCGACAGCCACGCCGGCGCCGGCATATCCTACTCCGCGCTGAACGATCTTATGAAGGAAGGCAAGGTCGAAGTTGAGTTCCGCAACGAAAGCGGCAGCCCCAACACCTACATGTACAACTGGAAAAACGGCTTCCTGGCCGATATTGAGCTCAGAAAGGCCGTCACCTACGCCATTGACCGCCAGGCGATGGTAGACGCGGTCACCTACGGCATCGGCTACCCGATGTACACCTTCCTTGCCGACGACGCTCAGTACGCGCCGCGCAACGGCGAGCATTTTGATTTCGATCCCGAAGTTTCCAGGAAGCTGCTCGCCGACGCCGGCTATGTCGACACCAACGGCGACGGCATAGTTGAAAAGGACGGCAAAAAGGTAGTCCTGCAGCTCGTTACTCTCTCCTCCAATGAAACCTACAGGACTATAGCCATCCTCTTCCAGGAATCTCTTGCCGCGGTAGGCATAGGCTGCGAAATAAGCGCGCTTGAGACTACAGCCTTCAGAGAGCGCACCAACGCGGGCGATTTCGACGTCTGCATGTGCCACCCCTGGACTACCGCCGTTGCCTACTTCACCACTCAGGGTGTTGCCGAGGCCTACAACAACTGGGGCACCGGCTGGCGCCTGATCCCCGAATTCGTCGATTATTCCGAAAGGATCCTTGCCTCTACCGACCCGAACGAGATCCAGTCTCTGTTTGACAAGGTATGGGCGGAGATCTATGCCGACTACCCGGCGATCCCGCTTTTCGCCGCAGGCATCCACTACCTGCATACCGACGAGGTATCCGGCTTCATTTGGACAAGAGGCACCTCCAACCTTATAGATCTCTCCGAGGTGGTCATAGACCGCGGCTGAGGCATGAACTGACTGAACAGGAAAAGCTGAACAGCTTATTCTCATAAGCTGTTCAGCTTTAACCTGAGGAATACCGCTTTTGAGAGGTATGAAATGAAAGCTGTTCCGATCATTAAAAAAATAATCATCTCGCTGCTCACGGCGCTGTTCGTTTCCTTTATAACCTTCGGCCTTCTTTATCTCTCACCGGGCGATCCGGCCGAGATGATGCTTTCGAACAAGCTCGGGAACACGGTTTTGAATACCGAGGTCCTGCAGAAATACGCGGAGATACTCGGAACGAACAAGGGCTTTTTCCCGATGTATAAGAACTGGTTCGTCTCCGTGCTTCACGGAGACCTCGGGACTTCTTACAATACGGGCTATCCGGTGATCAAGGAGTTCGGCCTGCGGATAGGCTGCTCGCTGCGGCTGGCGGTATTTTCAACTCTTATCTCCCTGGTGCTCGGAGTCGGGCTCGGCATCCTTTCCGCCAGGCGGAGAAACCGCTTTATCGACCGGGCGACGCGAATCTTCAGCTCGATCAGCATTTCCGTGCCGACGTTCTGGATGGCGATACTTTTCCTTTGGGTATTCGCCGTGAAGCTGGATCTGTTTCCCATTTCGTCTTACGACGGCTTCAAGAGCCTGATACTGCCCTCGCTCGTAATGGGCATAAGCGGCTCGGCCTCGCTTATACGCGTTACAAGGATATGCGTGCTCGACAATCTCAGCGAGGGATACGTCGTTACGGCCAGGGCGAGGGGCCTGAGCGACAGGCGGGTCTTCGTGGGGCATGTGCTGAAAAACATACTGCTCCCGGTCATTACGATGGTTACCTCCAGCCTCATAGCTCACATCGGCGGAAGCGTCATCATAGAAAACATCTTCAGCCTCCCCGGCACGGGTAATTATCTTCTGCGCGCCATAAGGATAAAGGATTACCCGGTGATACTCGGCTTCGTCCTGCTCAAGGGAATGATAGTTATAGTACTCACTACGATTGCGGATATTTTGTATTACGCCATTGATCCGCGGATAAGGCAGGGCATGTATGAGAAGAAGTAAAGAGAACAGAGGCCTTTTGATAAAATGCTCCATACTTGCCGTCATGCTCATAGTGATAATACTTTCCAAGAAGCTCTTCTCCTGGGGCGACGTCGTCAAGCTCCCGATAGCCAACCTGCCCCCCAGCTGGAAGCATCTTTTCGGCACGGACAATCTCGGCAGAGACCTTTTGTGCCGCTCCTTTATAGGGCTGAGGCTGTCTCTTCTGATGGCGTTCATTATGCAGGTGATATGCCTTGCGCTCGGCGTTGCCATAGGCACGATAGTAGGTTATTTCGGCGGAGTGCTGGACAAGATCTTCGTTTTCCTTCAGAACGTGATCCTCTCTTTCCCGGGCACCGTTCTCACGCTGTGCATAATGCTGCTGCTCGGCACCGGCATTTTCAGCATGATAGTGGCGCTGTGCATCTTCGGCTGGCTCTCTTACGCCAGGCTTACGCGCAGCCGCGTGCTCACTCTGAAGGAGGCGAACTTCATAAAGGGCGAGATCGCCATCGGCTCTTCGCTCTTCCGCATACAGTTTCTCCACATAGTCCCGAACCTGATAAGGACGCTCATCCCCATATTTACTCTTATGATCGGCCATTCCGTTCTCGCCATCGCGGGCCTTTGCTTCCTCGGCTTCGGCGTTCAGCCGCCCCACGCGGAGATCGGCCTTATGATACAGGACGGCCTTGCGTACATCCGCTCGGATCCGTGGATGTTCATTTTTCCCGGTCTGCTCCTCGCCTGTTACTCGGTGATGTTCAACGTCGTGGGCGACGCGCTGCAGGACAAGTTCGACCCTCACGATCCCGTGAACGCAAGCAAGCTGTAGGTGATCGCTATGCAGGAATTATTACAACTGAACCACGTGTCTACGGCGTTCAACAGCCGGAACGGCCTTGTAAAGGCGGTATGCGACGTGAATATGACTGTCTCAAGCGGACAGATAGTAGGGCTTGTCGGCGAGACAGGCTGCGGCAAATCCGTGCTCGGCCAGTCCATACTGCGGCTGCTGCCCTCTTCGGCCGTAACTTCCGGAGAAATAATATTCGAAGGGCGGGACCTCGCGCAGATGGACGATAAGCAGATCCGCTCCGTAAGAGGGCGCAGGATCGCTTATATAAACCAGAACCCCTCCGAAGCGCTCAACCCCGTTCTGAAGATCGGCACTCAGCTGCTTGAATCGCTCCGGGTGTGCGGAGGCCTTTCCCAAAAGGAGGCAAAAGTCCGGGCCGTAGATTTATTGAGATCGCTGTCTTTTGAAGATCCTGAAGATATCATGAAAAAATATCCTCTCGAGCTCAGCGGAGGCATGAAGCAGCGCGCGCTGACGGCGATGGCGATGTGCGGCACGCCGCCCTTTCTTATAGCCGACGAGCCCACCAAGGGCCTCGACGCGCTCATAAGGGGGCAGGTGATAGAATCGCTGGAAAAGTTCATATCGATAACCGGCTGCGCGGCTATCATAATCACGCATGATCTCAAATTCGCGAACACGATCTGCGATACTCTCGCCCTCATGTATGCCGGGGAGATAGTTGAGTTCGGAAGCACCGGAAAGCTTTTTTCCGCCCCGAAACATCCGTACCTTTCGGCGCTGAAGGCCTCGATGCCGCAAAACGGGATGCACGTGCTGAAGGGAAACTCCTGCAGCCTTATCGACATGCCGGAGGGCTGCCGATTTGCGGACCGCTGCGGCAAGGCCTGCGAAAAATGCCGCAGGGAGCATCCGGAGCTGCGCCCGGTCGCGGAGGATCATATGGTGAGGTGCTGGCAATATGATTGAAGTCGAAGGTCTTACTAAGGTATACAGATCCGGCGTGCTCGGAAGAGACAGGAAGCTGGCGCTGGACAACGTATCGTTCAGCGTGAACAACGGCGAAACCCTCGGCGTGATCGGCGAGAGCGGCTGCGGCAAAAGCACTCTTTCGCTCATCCTCTGCAAGCTGCTGAATCCCACGAGCGGCAGGATAATGCTCGACGGGAAGGACGTCTCCGCCCTGAACAAAAAGGAGCTTAAGGAATACCACAAAAGAGTGCAGATAATATTCCAGAATCCGGAGACGGCTCTCGACCCGAGAATGAAAATAGAAAAATGCATCCTTGAGGCCATAAGGAATTACAAAATAAGAAAAAGAGGCAGCCCGGAGGAGCGGCAGCTCCTCGCGGAGCTCATAGACAAGGTCGGCCTGCAGAGGGAGCACCTGAACAGATACTGCTGGGAGCTCAGCGGCGGCCAGATACAGAGAGCGGTGCTTGCCAGAGTTATATCGCTTGAGCCCGAGCTGCTCATAGCGGACGAGCCGACCTCCATGCTGGACGTTTCCGTCCAGGCGCAGATCCTGTCGCTCATCAAGGAGCTGCAGAGGAAGCTGAATTTTTCCATGCTGTTCATCTCTCACGATCTCGACGTAGTCAGAGCCGTCAGCGACCGGGTCATCGTCATAAACCGCGGAGCCGTTATAGAACAGGGCCCCGTCGAAGATGTTTTCGTCAATCCCGCGCAGGAATACACTCGGAACCTGCTGCAGACCTTTTACTACGAAAACGATCATCTTAACATACGGGAAGAAGGGTAAACAACTTGCTGCTGATAAACAAACAGTTATTAAAACTGGGAAAGCATTCGTGGGGCTGGATTATAGCCATAGTCGTCACGAAGCTCATAATACTCCTCTCTTTTATGATCGTGGTATCCTCCATTGCCAAGCTCATAGGCAGCATAGGCGGAGAAGATACCTCCAATATAGGAACGCAGATAATGATCGCGCTGATATCCGCAGTCGTCGGGCTTATAGGAAACCTTATACTCGGGGAGGTCAAATTCCGCTGCACCGCCAATATACGCATAAGGCTCAGGCACGACATTTATCAGAAAATGCTGGACCTTGAGATGGATTATCTGGTAAAGATGGGCACCTCGAGAGCCGTCACCGCCTCCATAGACGGAATAGAGGCGCTCGAAAAATATTTCAGCGAATACCTTCCGGATCTTATCTACTGCTTTATAGCGCCGTTCATTCTGTTTTTCCGCATCATGCCCTATTCTCCGGGCGCGGCATGGGTGCTTCTGGCGCTGTCCATAACCGTAGTGCCGGCAAACGCCGTATTCAAAAAGATCATGGCCCTGCTGCGTAAGGACTACTGGGATACCTTCGACAAGCTCAACGAGTATTTCCTTGAAAGCCTTGAGGGCATGACCACGCTCAAGCTCATGAATCAGGATAAGGAGAGAGCGGAGAATCTTAAAACCCGCTCCTTCAATTACTACTACATGATAGTCAAGACCATGCGCGTGTCGTTTTATTCCACCATACTCACTCAGGGCTTTATATACGGCGGCATGCTCTGCTCCACCTTCATCATCATAGCCGCCTGCTCCCGCGGGAGCATAGTGCTTTCCGCCGCCTTTTACGCGCTTATGCTGGCCTTCTCCTTCTTCAGCCCCGTGAAGGATCTCATCAACACGGGCCATACCGCGCTCAACGGCGTCGCGGCGGCGAACAATATCTTCACCTTCCTCGATCTGGTCCCTGCCCGGGCTCCGGCGGACGCCGGCCTGCCCGAGGCGGAGGATAAGGACGGGATAGTACTGGACGACGTGACGTTTTCGTATGACGGGCTGCGCAACGCGGTGGAAAACGTATCCATCCGGGTGCCGAAGGGGAAGACGGTCGCGCTGGTCGGCCAGTCCGGCTGCGGAAAAAGCACGCTGGTGAATCTGGTGATGCATTTCAACGACGTGGATTCCGGCCGCATTTCTCTCGAGGGGAAGGATCTCCGGGCTATCGGCCAGGAGGACCTTCGAAAGCGCATTTCCCTTGTGCCGCAAAGCACGTACATATTCTCCGGTACCATAGAGGACAACCTGAGGATAGTGGATAAAAAGCTCACTGAGGAGAGGATGCTCGAGGTGCTCAGAGACGTGCATCTCGAAGACCTCATAGAGAAGGACGGCCTTAAGACCGACGTGGGAGAAGGCGGAGCCAAGCTCTCCGGCGGACAGAAGCAGAAGATCGGCATCGCCAGGGCGCTGCTGTCAGACGCCGAATACATAGTTTTCGACGAGGCGACCTCCAATGTGGACGCCGCCAGCGAGGAGGATATCTGGAACTGCATCCACTCTCTGAGCAGCACAAAGACCCTGCTGATAATATCCCACCGGCTTTCCACCGTGCGCAACGCGGACACGATATACGTAATGGATCATGCCTCCGTTGCCGAAAGCGGAACTCACGACGAGCTTATTGCCGCCGAGGGACTCTACTCCCGGCTGGTGAGCGAACAGAATGTGCTGGAGAACTACGGAAGGAGGGCGGTCTGACATGGGCATTCAAGCAAAAAAGCTGAGCGTTCCGTATATCCTCAAGCGGCTGTTTAGGTTTACGAAGCACGTCAAGAAGGAAATGCTCGCGTGCGTGTTCGGCGGCGTGATCGGAGGGCTGGCAAAGATAGGGGTCTATATCAGCGCGGGCATGCTCCTGGCGATCGCAGCCGGCCAGGCATCCGGCATGAGCCTTACCCCGCCGATAATCCTTATAGTCGTCTGCACGGTCCTGATCCCCATAACCTACTATTTTGAAATGTTCAAGGGGCATGACGTGGCATATCATCTGCTGGCGATACTGCGCACGGAAATGTTTGACGAGATCGAGCGGCTGAGCCCCGCAAAGCTTACGGGCGAGCAGAAGGGAAACATCATCTCCACCTTGATGGCAGACGTAGATACTCTTGAGATATTCTTTGCCCACACTATCGCTCCGATCGCGATCGCAACGGTGTGCACGATCTTTTCGATAGTATTCATAGCCGTAAAGGCTCCGTCTCTCGCGCTTATAATAATCCCGCTTTATCTTTACGTGGCGCTCATAAGCCCGATGCTTATCGCCAAGGCAGGCAGGAGCAAGGGGAGACGGTACCGCCGGGAGCTCGGCGACCTCAAGTCCTATATCCTCGACAGCCTGCGCGGATTGAAGGAAGTGCTCATCTTCCGCGAGGGGCAGGAGCGGCTTGACAACATAGACGCGCGCGGCAGAAGGCTCAACTCGCTTCAGATCGGCCTGAGCCGCCAGAACGCCCTGCTCATGGCCGTACCCAATTTCATTATCCAGCTTTCGAGGATCATAGCCTTTGCCGTATGCGGAGCGCTTGTCGTAAAAAACGGGCTGAGCCCCTACAACGCCATAGTGCTCATGCTGATGGTGCCCGCGACCTTCGATCCCATCCTGCAGCTGAGCGGCTCCACCTCCGGCCTGATACAGACCTTCGGCGCGGCGGAGCGAGTATTTGCGCTGATCGACGAGCCGGCGCAGGTGGAGGACAGCGGAAAGGAAGAGTTCCCGGATAAAATAGAGAGCATCGAATTTGAAAACGTATCCTTTACATATCCGGGCACGAAGACCAAGGTGCTTGACGGCTTCAGCCTTAAAATAGACGGAGGAGAGAATATAGGCCTCATGGGCGCAAGCGGCTGCGGAAAGACCACCACCATGCATCTGCTCCTGCGCTTCTACGACCCCAATGAAGGGGTGATACGCATCAACGGTACGGATATCCGGAGCTTTACTCTTGAGAGCCTCAGATGTGGCGTTTCCATGATGCAGCAGGATACCTTCCTCTTTAACGACAGCATCAGCAACAACATAAAGCTCGGCAAGCCCGACGCGACCGAGGAAGAGGTCATAGCCGCGGCGAAGCGCGCCTCGATCCACGACCTTATAATGACTCTGCCCGAAAAATACGAAACGAAGGCGGGCGAGCTCGGGGGACGGCTTTCCGGAGGGGAAAAGCAGCGCATCGGCATAGCCAGGACGCTCCTCAAAGACAGCAATCTCATGCTTTTCGACGAGCCGACCAGCAGCCTTGATATCCTCAACGAAAAGGGCCTTTTAAAGACCATAGACGAAAACTTTTCAGACAAGACAGTCATCATGATATCGCACCGCAATTCCACGCTCGGCGCCTGCGACCGCATCTGCCATGTGCAGGACGGACACGTAACCGAAAAATAAGGCGCGACAGGTTTATGCAAAAAGCAGCCGTCCTCTCGGACGGCTGCTTTTTATGCTTGCCGGAAAGACGCGGGCGGATGGCGAAAAATGTTGAAAAAGGAAGAATTTTGCGGTAAGATGATTACGTTGTAATCATTTTATTTTATCGCCGTTTCGCTCCCGCCGGAGGCGGAACCGCGAAAGACGACTATATACCGCAGACAGTATAAACCCCGGCGCGCGGGGCCTTTCCGCGCGCGGAGCGAAAGGATGATGCCCATGCCCGGAAGCGAGCTTTTTACTTTTTTATCCGACTGCATGAAGGAAAACCTCAACCACGCGCGCCACGTGGAAAACGAGATACACGCCTTTACGGGGGTGTACATGGCGGTAGTCGCAGGACTGCTCGCCTTCAACCTCTCGAGCAGCGACGCCGATATGCGCTTCGCGCTGTACATTGTGATGCTATTCGCCGGGGCGATAGCCCTCGGGCTCGTACACCGCTGGTACAAGGTGCTCGACAATCACACCGCCGCCGCGCAGAACATCTACTACGCGCTGGCGGACGTGCACGTAAACGGCAAATACCCCTACACGGAGCTCGACAGGCTCAGAGAGCTGCAGAGCTGCCGGCCGGAGCAGAGAAAGGCGCTCATGGCAAAGTATGAGGACGATGACAGGCTGAAGGCACTTTACGTCTTCTCGCATCCGAGAAGGATAGACTGGCTCCATACGCGCAGCCTTGTGTACGCCTTCCACATCGCTATTTGCATAGTCATCCTCGCGCTGTTCGTACATACGATAGCGGTCAGGCTTGGCGCGTGAGGTGAGACTATGATAAAGCTTATCGCCGCCGATCTTGACAATACTCTGCTCAACTCCCGCAAGGAGCTCACCGCCGGCAGCATACGGCTTCTGCGCCGCTGTGCGGCCGAGGGGATACTTTTCGCCGTGGCCACGGGGCGCTCGCTTTATTCCGCGGAGGCGGTGGCCGAGAAGATAGGGATAGAGCACTGGTCCATCTGCTACAACGGCGCGCTCGTCATAAACCCCGCCACGGGCGAGACGCTCAATTCCGGCGCTCTCGACGAAAAGACCGTGCGCGAGATCACGATCTTCTGCCGCGAGCGCGGGCTCTACATGCAGATGTACGACAATAACGTTATAACCGTTGAGAAGCTCTGCCTCGACCGGCACAAGGACCCGGACCTCAACTACGCTCCGCACAGGGAGGTGGGCGATTTTCTCGCGCATCCGTTTTTCCCGACGCCGAAGATACTCGTCGCGGCGGGGGAGAGAGTGCCGCAGATGCTCCCGGAGATGCAGGAAAAGTTCGGGGACAGAGCCTATATCACGCAGTCGGAGCCGCACCTCATAGAGGTCATGTCCCCGGGGACGGATAAGGGCGCCGGTCTGCGGCTGCTGGCCGAAAGGCTCGGGATAGAAAAGAGCGAGATAATAGCCTTCGGCGACAACACGAACGACATACCGCTTCTCGAAAACGCGGGGATATCCGTGGCGGTTGCAAACTCTGTCGACGAGGCGAAGGCCGCGGCGACTTACGTTTCAAAGGGCGAGCGCGAGCGCGGCTTCAACGAAGGGATAAGAAAATTCATTCTCAAAGAGAGAAGGAGAGCGGAAGCACAGAAGGAGGAGAAAGAGCATGCAGTTTGAGACAGATATCTTCGCGCAGTTCAACAAAAAATGGGCGCTCGTGAGCGCCGGCACGAAGGAAGACTACAACGCCATGACGGTCAGCTGGGGCGGCATGGGCACGCTCTGGGGAAAGAGCGTGGTGACGGTATACATAAAGCCGATACGCTACACCTGGCAGTACATGGAGAAAAACGACTATTTCACCGTCAGCTTCTATCCCGAGGAGAACCGGCAGGACCTGCAGATCATGGGAAGCAAGTCCGGGCGCGACGGCGACAAGGCCGCCCTCACGGGCCTTACGCTCAAGCCGCTCGAAAAGGGAGTGACCTTTGAGCAGGCGGAGGTGACTCTCGTCTGCCGGAAGATATACCGGCAGGACCTCATCCGCGACACGATGCCGGAGGAGGTCATCGCGAGGCTCTATACGGACGAGGAGCCGCACACGATGTACGTCGGCGAGGTAGTGGAGATACTGCGCAAGTAAGTTATTTCAGGACGAACGGAAACCCGCTGTGACGCTTTGGCACAGGCCAAAGCGTCACAGCGGGTCATACTCTTTCGGCATGGCTCGACCGTGCCGGGAAACGTCGGTATGATCGGCTCGACAAATCGGAATTTATGGGGGTACATATATTGATTTCTATCGAAACACAACGACTCCATCTGCGGAATGTGATGCCTGGCGATGCAGATGTGGTATTTGATTATAGAAATAACGAGCTTTGTTCCCGTTTTCAAAGAGGGCAAACAAAAGACTATGAAGGTATTGTGCAGTTGCTTGAAAGTCATGAAGGTGATGTCCTCTCTGTTGAGTCATCCTTCATGGTTGCCGTAGCAATAAAAGAAACAAATGAAATGATTGGCGAAATCATTGTTATGCCGAACGATAACACGATTTCTCTTGGATACACGTTTTCCTATCAATATCATCGGCAAGGGTATGCCTTTGAGGCTCTTTCAGCTCTGATTGATATCATTCATGGGATGGTTCCCGATTGGGAGTTTATCAGCTTCACAGAGCCACAAAATGTTGCAAGTATAAAGCTGCTCCTGAAACTGGGTTATAAGGATTTGGGATACATTCCGTCTATGGAGTCTCAAGCGTTTGGTAAATGGATAAAAGCAAGCACGAAAAAAGAAATTGCGCAGTTAAGCTGACAAATCCCGATTTATCTTTGTCGAAAAGAGCAGCGTAATGGAAAAAGAGGTGCGAGCCGCAGGACTTGCACCTCTTTTCGATTCTTTGCGGAGCCCGCCCCAAAGCGCGGGCTTTTGCGTTATGCGGAAACGGTTTTCAGATGAGCCCCTCGGCGCGCATGAGCGCGAAGAGCTTTTCCTTGTGCTCCTCCTCCATGGGTGTGAGCGGCATGCGCAGAAAATTCTCGCACCAGCCCATGGCGGCCATGGCGGCCTTGGCGGGGATGGGGTTGACTTCGCTGAAAAGCGCGTGGATGAGCGGCAGATACTTAAGCTGCAGCGCCGTGGCGCCGGCGGTATCGCCCTCGAAATACATATGGCACAGGCGCGAGGTCTCGGCCGGGAGAAGATTGCTCAGAACGCTTATCACTCCCTTGCCGCCGAGCGAAAGGATGGGGAGTATCTGGTCGTCGTTGCCGGAATAGAGATCGAGTTTGCCGGCGGTGAGGCAGGCGGTCGTGGCGATCTTTGATATATCGCTGTTGGCCTCCTTGATGCCGACTATGTTCTCGTGCTCGGCAAGGCGGGCGTAGGTCTCGGGCTCGATGTTCACTCCCGTGCGGCTCGGGACGTTATAGAGTATTATCGGCTTGGTGATGGAATCGGCTATGGTGTAATACATCTTTATAAGCCCGTTCTGCGTGGCCTTAATGTAATAAGGGGTGACTACGAGCACGGCGTCGGCCCCGGCCTGGCAGGCATACTGGCTCATGCTGATCGAAACGCTCGTTTCGTTCGAGCCCGTGCCGGCGATCATCGGCACGCGGCCGGCTATGCGCTCGGCGCTGTAGCGGATGACCTCCTGGTGCTCGGGGATCGTTAAGGTCTTGCCCTCACCCGTGCTGCCGGCGATTACAAGAGCGTCGATGCCCTGATCTATCTGCCAGTCGATAAGCTTGCCGAGCGCGGGATAATCTACCCCGTAGGGCGTGGTGGGGGTTATCAGCGCGGTGGCCGCGCCGGTAAAGACAGGTTTTTTGGTCATATATAAATCCTCCTGAAAGAGCTTATGAGCTTTTTTATCATTTTATCACATCCGGCGCGATATTCAAGGCACGGGCGGAACTTTTTTGCGCGCGCAGCGTCTCATATACCGAAGGAGGCGATACCATGAAAAGATTTGCAGCAGCGGCGCTCGCAGTTTTATGCCTGCTTTCGCTCGCGGCCTGCACCATGAAAAAGGTGCAGGAGGACCGCGTTCCGGAGGATCAGAGCGAGACCACAGGCCCGGGAGGGCAGACAGAAGAGATAAAGACACCGGAGAAGGAAGATGCCTCGAAGAAAAACGGTCCGGTTGACGGCGTTATGACCGGCCCGCCGGAGCTTACGATAGTCGGCGCGCAGATGAGCGTGCAGGCCTCGGGGAGCACATACTCCTGGCACTATGACAATAAGGACGGCACGCAGACCGGCATAGAAGCCGACGGGATGCATCCGCTCGACATGAAGGAATATATGGAGCCCCTCATCCAGACGGGGGAGGACGCGGCTGTGAAGCTCGATTTCGGCTTTGAGCCCTCGGGCGTTACCGTCCGCTGCTGGAGCGACGAGCACTGGGGCGATATGAGCGCTCCGGAGGAGCACTCTGAGCTTGATGGAAAGACGCTTACTCTCAAGCCAGGGGGATATATCTACCAGGTAGTGGCGTCCTTCAGAGGAAACGCCTTCGGCGGCAATGCGTACTACGCCTTTTACGCCGAGTATACCCCCGCCGGGGAGGACGGAGCGGAATTCGAGGCGCAGTATATCCGCACGAACGGCTATCACGACGGCGCCGAGTACCCGAGGACGGTGCTCATAGAGAGCCGCGAGGCGCTCGAGAAATACTATGAGGATAACAAGGAGCTTTATGACCTCGCGCACAAGGAGAAGGTATACTCCGACACCACCGTCGGCTTTGCCGACGCGATGGAGAAATACACCGAGGAGTGGTTTGCAGATCATGTGCTGCTGATGGTCCTGCTTGAGGAGGGCAGCGGCTCCGTGCGCCACGAGGTGACGCAAGTGACGGCGGACAGCGTGACGATAAAGCGCATAGTTCCCGAGGTCGGCACGGACGATATGGCCGAGTGGCACGTGCTCATAGAGCTCGGAAGCGACTTCGAGAGCGCGGGGGAAATGAGAGTGGTTTTTGAAAAGTAAGCGGATCCTTCTTCCGCCGGAGCGCGCCCGGCGGCAGGGGATGATATAAAAAGCAGGCGGTGGAAACCCACCGCCTGCTTCATTATTCTGTTTCAATTATCTGCCTGAAGCGGAGATCAGAATTCGGGGATCAGCCACAGAGCGGGGCGGACCGCGAAATCGCTGCGATTTACGCCGTCGCCGCGGGTGAGGACGCTGCCGCCGTAGCTGACGCTCGCCGCCGCGAGAGCATTGAAGCCGGGAGTGCGCAGCCACCAGCGGAAGCTGCCGTTGCTGGCCTTATCCGCTTCCTGGGCAACGCAATATGCAGTGCCGAGGCACTGGCAGGCATCGTTCGTATCGAAATACTTATAGACCTCATTTACGCTCAGAAGGAAGAGCTTGTCCTCAGTGTCGTTCCCGGGCGGAGTGTTGTACGAAGGATTCTTCTCCGCGGCGACGGTCGAGAGGAGGATGCTCTCCCGCTCCTGAGGGCTGAAGGCCGCGCTGAGAAACTCGCCGTTGAGCCATTCGCGCAGGGAGGAGGTCTCCCAGGTGACGTTGTTTCTCACGGAGTTGTACTGCCGGCACTCGAGGGCGTATCGGCTCACGAGCAGCAGGGACATGCCGTCCCTGTCAAGAACTATCCATTCTATCGCTTCTTTGCCGTCGGAAGCGTCGTTATCCTGCTCGTACGCGCCGAATACGTACGTGTCTCCGACGCCGATGCTCTTGTTCATGCTGTATTTTTCTTCGCCGTATTTGCCGATATAGCATTTTTCTATCAGCTCTTCGCTGTCCTTGTAGCCCTTGAGGGCCTTGAGGGCGGAGACGGCTTCGTCGTAGCTGCCGGACTCGTAGAGCTTTACCGCGGCTTTATACCTGCCGTTCGGTATGATGACCTTGATCAGAACGATTACAAAGGCGACGCAGAGCACGAGGGCGGGCGCGGCGATGGCGATGATCTTTCTGATTTTTGCCCGCCTGAAGCTGTCAGATGGGTATCTCATAGGTCACACTCCTGTTTGTTCGTCTTTCATTCCCACTCCACGGTGGAGGGGGGCTTGCTCGTGATATCGTAGACTACGCGGTTTATGCCGGAGACCTCGTTCACTATGCGCACGGAGACGCGCTCGAGAACGTCGAAGGGGATGCGCGCCCAGTCCGCCGTCATGAAATCGTCGGTAGTGACGGCGCGCAGGGCAAGGGTATAGTCATAGGTGCGTCCGTCGCCCATGACGCCGACGCTGCGCGTATTCGTCAGCACGGCGAAGTACTGGTCAGCCTTCACGCCGGAGTTTTCAAGCTCCTCGCGGAAGATATGGTCCGCCAGGCGGAGGGTATCGGCCTTCTCCTTGGTTATATCGCCGATTATGCGAATGGCGAGCCCCGGGCCGGGGAAGGGCTGGCGCGAAACTATCTTTTCCGGAAGGCCGAGCTCGCGGCCGAGCTGGCGCACTTCGTCCTTGAAGAGCATGCGCAGCGGCTCGATTATCTCCTTGAAATCAACGCAGTCGGGCAGGCCGCCCACGTTGTGGTGGCTCTTTATGACGGCGGCCTTGCCTGTGCCGGACTCTATGACGTCCGGATAGATGGTGCCCTGGGCGAGATAGTCCACGGCGCCTATCTTTTTTGCCTCGTCCTCAAAAACGCGGATGAACTCCTCGCCGATTATGTGGCGCTTGTGCTCGGGGTCGCTCTCACCGGCGAGCTTGAGAAGAAAGCGCGTTTCGGCGTTGACGCGGATGAAATTGAGCGCGCGGCCGGCGAAGGCCTGCTCCACCTCGTCGCCCTCATGAAGGCGCATGAGCCCGTGGTCCACGAAGACGCAGGTCAGCTGGGAGCCGACGGCCTCGGAGAGAAGCGCCGCGCACACGGCGCTGTCCACTCCGCCGGAGAGCGCGAGCAGCACGCGGCCGGAGCCTATCTTTTCGCGCAGCGAGCGGACGGCGATGGCCTTATAGTCGCCCATGGTCCAGCCGCCGGAGGCATGGCAGACCTCGTACAGGAAGTTTCTTATCATCTGCGTGCCGTGCTCGGTGTGGTTCACCTCCGGGTGGAACTGCACGCCGTAAAACCCGCGTGTAGGGTCGGCCACGGCGGCGTTCGGGCAGACCGCCGAATGCGCGGCGGCGACGAAGCCCCCGGGCAGGGAGGAGACGGAGTCTCCGTGGCTCATCCAGGAGACGCCCTCGGCGGGGAGCCCCTTGAAGAGAGAGCAGGAGGAGTCGTAAAAGGTCTGCGTTTTGCCGTATTCGCGGGCGGCGGCGCTTTCGGCCGGGGCGACGCTGCCGCCGAGCTGCCACGCCATGAGCTGGCAGCCGTAGCAGATGCCGAGTATCGGCACGCCCAGCTCGAAGACCGCCGGGTCGCAGCGGGGGGCGTCCTCCGCGTAGGCGCTGCCGGGGCCGCCCGTGAAGATTATCCCTATGGGGTCGAAGGCGCGGATTTCGGCTATGGGAGCCGTGCAGGGCTTTACCTCGCAGTAGACCGCGCACTCGCGCACGCGCCTGGCGATGAGCTGCTGGTACTGCCCGCCGAAATCGAGGATGAGTACTTTTTCCATATGGCTTTTCCTTTCGTATGGAATGGTATGGCCGCGCGGATCACTCCGCGGTATCGAACGTAACAGTGAAAACGGTGCCGGCGCCGGCGCCGCTCTTTACGCTTATCTGCGCGCCGAGAAGCTCCGTCATCTGCTTTACTATGGGAAGGCCGAGGCCGTGCCCGCTTTCGGAGCCGCGGGATTTATCGCCGCGGTAGAAGCGCTCGAAGATATGCTCAAGATCCTCCGGCGCGATGACGCTGCCGGTGTTATGAACGCTCAGCTCCGCCTTTTTCTTTTCGGCGCCGAGCGACACGCGCACGAGCCCGCCGGCGCTTTCGTACTTGATGGCGTTTTCTATGAGCGAGCTGCAGATGCGCTCGGCGTATTCGGGCGAGGCGGGCACGAAAACGCCCTCTTCGATATCGGTCTCGAGCGTTATGCCGCGCTCGTAGGCCAGCGGCTCGAGCTGCAGCGCGGCCTTTTCCGCGGCGGAGGAAAGGTCCACCGGCCGCTTTTCAACGGAGCGGCCCGCCGATTCGAGCGAGGAGAGGGTGAGCATCTCGTTGACGAGGCCCATCATGCCGCGGGCGGCGCTCTCCGTGCTCTCGAGCCACTGCTCGCGCTCGGCGGCGGGGGCCTCGGGATTCGAGCGGAGGATGCTGCTGTTTGCAAGCACCACCGTTATGGGAGTTTTGAGATCGTGCGAGATATCGGCAACGAACTGCCGCTCCATCTCTATGGCGCTTTCCATCGGCCGCGCCGCTATCTTCGAAAGGCGGCGGCTGATGAGATAGACGAGTGCCATGGCGGCGATATAGGCAAGGGCCAGCATGAGGACTATTCTAAGTACGCGCGCGCGCAGATATGAAGCGGGCGCGAGGGCTATCTTGAAGCTCGGGCCGCTGCCGTCGCGAAAATAGAGATAGCCGGAGACGCGGCCGGAGTTTTCATCAGAGGCCGCTATTTCGCGCACGGCGCCGGCGATATCGGCGCTTTCCGCCTCTCCGCCGCGCGAGAGGACGGAAATTTCGTCCTTTTCCGAATCGTAGAAGACGGTGATTATCCCGCTCTCGGCTCTGCCGGCGGAGCGGAGGCCCTCGAGCCCTTCCCCGCGGGGAGGCATGGAGCCGTCAGGCAGCTCGGGCGGAGCTTCGCCGCCGAGCGTGCGGAAATCCTTGCCGGGGGTATCCCACGGCTCGGTTATAAGGCGCATGGTGTTTTCAAGCTCGTTCGAGCTGCTGCGGCAGAGGAAAAAGCCGAGCGCCGCGAGGGCTATGAGCAGAACTATGCCCACGAGCAGCATGTTGAAGGCGACGAAGCGCCTGCGGTACCCCTTCAGCACGGCTCCACCTCCAGGCGGTAGCCTATGCGCTGGAGATTGCGGATGCCCACGCGCGACTTGAGGTACTTGAGCTTCTTGCGCAGAAATGATATGTATACCTCGACGTTGTTGTCCGTGGCCTCGGATTCGCTGCCCCAGGCGTTGTTTATGAGTATGTCCTTCGTGAGAGTCATGGATGGATTGTAGAGAAAGGTCTTCATGACCTCGAATTCCTTGCGGCTGAGCTGAACGGACTGCGTCCCGCAGCTCAAAACGGCGGACTTCACGTTAAGCGCCAGGTCCTCGTATTTTATTTCATCCACTATGACTTCGCCCGTTCTGCGCGTGAGCGCGCCAACGCGCGCGAGAAGCTCTTCGGTATCGAAGGGCTTTGTCATGTAATCGTCGGCGCCGGAGTTGAGCCCGGCGACCTTGTCAGGCACGGTCGAGCGCGCCGTGAGCATGAGTATGGGCGTGTTCACGCCGCCGCCGCGCAGTATGCGCAGGACCTCGAAGCCGTCCAGCCGGGGAAGCATGACGTCCAGTATTATAAGGTTGTAGTCCATGCCCTTGCCGTAGTCCACGGCGGAGAGCCCGTCATACACGGCGTCTACAAAATAGCCGTGCTGCTCGAGTATCTTCTTTACGGCGTTGGAGAGGGAGACCTCATCCTCAACGAGCAAAATGTTCATATAAGCAGCCCCTTTACGTTGCTTGATAGGTTATACCATGTCCGCAGGACATGGTATATAGCCATCTTTTGCGGTTGCCGCGTAAGCGGCGAGCAAAACGGCGATAAAAGGTAATAACCGCTTGCGGTTATTATACCATAATTATAAGCGGCGTGCTGAAAAAATCCTTAAAAAACTTTTTCTGATTTTTAAGGACCCTTTAAGGACCGCGGGTATAATGAAGGCAAGCAAGGGGGAAGACCCCCGAAGGAGGTTTTTGAAATGAAAAACAGCAAAAAGAAACTGCTTGCCGCGCTGCTCGCCTCCGCGATGATAGCGCTCTCCGCGCTCTCGCTCACCGGCTGCAGAGTAACGGAAAGTTCAAATAAAGAGACCGCGGAGGTCTCGCAGACGACGACAGCACAAACGGCGGCCGCTGCCGGGGCCGCGCAGGAAAAGACGCAGAGCCCGGCGGCCGAGAGCTTCGCGGCGGAGTCCGCAGCCGGGCTCACGGCGGGCGGAGAAAACACCGGCGCGGTCGAGGCGGCCGCCACCGAGGCGGACCTTACCGACGCCACGCTTTTCACCTTCACGGACGACAGGATAAGCGTAACGGAAGGCAGCTATACCGGCTACAAGACGGAGGGCACGGCGCTTACGATAAGCGAGAGCGGGGTATACGCCGTCTCCGGCAGCTGCGCTGACGGCTCGATAAAGATCAAAAAGGGCACGACGGGAGTGACCCTCGTTCTCAACGGCCTTGAGCTCACCTCCGCCGACACCGCGCCGATCAGCTGCAACAAGAGCACCGAGGTGACGATAATCGCCGCGGAGGGCACCGTCAACACTCTTACCGACAGCGAATACAACAACGACGAGACATACTCCGAGAATGAAAACGCGGAAAACGCCGTTATAAAGTGCAAGGACGGGGCGCAGGTCACCATCTGCGGCGCGGGCACGATAAACGTTGTCGCCAACGGCAAAAACGGGATAAAGGGCGGCGCGACGACCGACGAAGAGGGGGCCGCGAGCCTTACGATAAAGGAGCTGACGCTTAACGTCACCGCAAACGCGGACGACGGCATAAAGAGCGATCAGGAGCTCAACATCCTCTCCGGCAACATAACCGTCTCCGCCGCGGACGACGGCGTGAAGAGCGACCTCGTTCTGAACATCGGCGCCGAAGGCACGGCCGGGCCCAACCTGCTCGTGAAGCAGAGCGTGGAGGGCATCGAGGGCGCGATCATCAATATCTGGTCGGGCAATATAGCCGTGAACGCTTCCGAGGACGGCATAAACGCCGCCAACAGCGATCTGGGCAATTATGCCTTCGAATGCAACATCTACGGTGGAACGGTCTATGTGAACGCCGAGACCGGCGACGGCATTGACTCCAACGGCTCGCTGAACATAGCCGGCGGCACGGTGGAGGTCTATTCCGCCTCCTCCGGCGACAATTCCCCGATAGACGCTGAGAGCGCCGTTGATATCAGCGGCGGCACGGTCATCGCCCTGGGAGCCGCGGGCATGGGCGTGAGCACCGGCTCCGGCGGGCAGGCCTGCGTGAGCTTCGGCGGCTCCGGCATGGGCGGCGGCTTCGGCGGCATGCAGGGAATGACGCCGGGCGGGGTTGCCGCAAGCTCCGCGGACTTCGACGAAAGCGAAGCCGCGGGTGAGATTACTCTCCTTGCATCCGGCGGCGAACTTACGGCCGGCATGCAGGGAGGCGCGGGAGTCGGCGTAAGCGCCGGCGATGAGATAAGCATTCTCGATCCCGACGGGAATGTGATCTATACCGCGAAGGCGGTGCGCGCGGCGAGCTGGGTATTTTTCAGCTCAGCAGAGCTTAAGGATGGCGAAACTTATACCCTCAGCGTAAACGGCACGGCCTCGGCGACAGCCGAGGCCGGCGCCGCGGGCGGCTTTGGCGGCATGGGCGGTATGCAGGGCGGCTTCCCCGGCGGCTTCGGCGGCGAAAGGCCGGAAATGCCTGAAGGCGGGTTCAGCGGCGAGAGACCGGAGCCTCCCGAAGGCGGGTTCAGCGGAGAAAGACCCGAGATGCCTGAGGGCGGCTTCGGCGGCGAAAACGGAATGCCTGCTCCGCCCGAAGGAGGTTTCCCCGGCAGCGGGACGGCGGCGCCTGCCGAAGGCGGAGCGCAGAGCTCAGTCGAGGGCGGCGCTGCCTGAGTACGGATAATTAACACATGCGGAAAAACCGGAAACGCTCCCGGGCGCCCGATAAGGCGCCCGGGAGGCCTTTTTGCGCAGGAAAGAGCAAAAGGCTTGACAAATAAGGAAAAGCATGATATACACATATAAACTCTTTACACTGCAAACGCGCTAAAAGTGCATCTACAGTATAAACTGAGCAGGCGATGGACCTCCTGGGGTCCGTGGGGCTGGGCCGCGAAAGCGGCAGCAGAATGAGCATATGCACATCTGTGGGACAGTAAGATGTTCTATAGGTGTGTTTTTTTCTGCGGGCCGAAGGCCCTATCCCGGAGGTGAAAAAATGACAGAGGAAAAGATAATAAACAGGCTCTCGCGCGTGGGCATTATAGGAAACGTTCTGCTCTCCTGCTTCAAGCTGTTTGCGGGAATAACGGGCCGCTCGGGGGCGATGGTCTCGGACGCGGTGCACTCGTTTTCCGACGTTATAGCAACGTTCATAGCCATGATAGGGGCGAAGATCGCCCGGCGCAGCGCCGACAGCCGCCATCCCTACGGGCACGAGCGGTTTGAGTGCATAGCAAGCCTCGTGCTCGGGCTTATCCTTGCCGGCACGGGCATAGGCATAGGCTATTCGGCCGTGAAGAAGATACTGGCGGGCAATTATTCCTCTCTTGCAGTGCCGACGCTGCTGCCGCTGATAGCGGCGGCGGTTTCGATACTGGCGAAGGAGGCCATGTACCGCTATACGATGCACTATGCCAGAAAGCTCGGCTCGGCGGCCTTCGAGGCCGACGCCTGGCACCACCGCTCGGACGCATTCTCATCCATAGGCTCGCTCATAGGCATAGGCGCGGCGAAGCTCGGAGTGCCGATAATGGACCCGATTGCCAGCATAGTCATCTGCATCTTCATCCTTAAGGTGGCCTTCGACATAGTGAAAGACTCTCTCAAAGGCATGCTCGACACCGCCTGCGACGAGGACTTTGAAAAGCAGCTGGAGGACTTCATCTGCGCCCAGCCCGGAGTGGAAAAGGTGGACCTTCTGCACTCGAGGCTCTTCGGGGAAAAGGTCTATCTCGACGTTGAGATATCCGTCGCGAGGGAAAGCTCCCTTCTCGCGGCGCACGAGGTGGCCGAGCAGGTGCACGATGCGCTGGAAAAGCAGTTTCTGAACATAAAGCACGTTATGATCCACGTAAATCCCGGTGCGGAGCAGACATAAAAAAAGATAAAATTCAGGTGGCGGACGAATGTTGAATTAATATTCGTCCGCCGCTTTTTTTTCTGCAAATAATTCAGCGGAAGGGCGCTCCCGCCGCAAGAATATTGAATCAATTGTATTAAGGTATGGCGGCCTTCTTCCGGGGGCCGCCGCGGCGTTGGTACGGCGTGACTGAGGATCAGCATAATGAGGATGACTTGAAATAAAATAAGGAGAGACAAGCATGAAAAAAAGCTTAAAAAGATACTTAAGTATCCTCATTGCACTGGCGCTTTGCCTGACGCTGCTTCCGGCTGCGGGAGCGGCGGTGAGCGGCGGCGAACCGGAGCACTGGAAGAGAGTGGTCCAGAACGAAAACGGGACTTACACCATTTCGCTGGACATAACGGGAGACAGTGAAAAAACGGTAAGCAAGGCGAACGTCGTGGTAGTCGTGGACACCTCGAGAAGCATGAACGAGGCGACCGGCAACACGGAGGTAACGTATACGCCCACAAACAGCCACGGCAATAGTCTCTACGGCCTTGTAAACGGCGAATACGTGCCGCTGCACAGGGTGACGAGCGGGCCGATCTGGAACCAGACCAGCACCTACTATTACCCATGGACTGGCAGCGCCTCCACAAGCACCGTTTACACCGGGCAGAGGTACAGCAGACAGGTGAACAACCAGAGCAGACTCGAAGCTGCGCAGGACGCAATAAACGATCTGGCGCAGTCTCTGCTGGCGAATAACGGCACGGGAGACGAGAGCGACATCGTGGAGATGGCGCTTGTGAGCTTCGCTACAAACGCCACCGTGCGCCAGCAGCCGACCACCAGCTACTCCGACTTCTCCGCGCGAGTAAACGCGCTCACTGCCAACGGCGGCACAAACTGGGAAGCCGGCCTCACCGCTGCGGGAAACATCGATTTCAACGACAGCAACACTACTTATATCATTTTTGTTTCTGACGGCAACCCGACCTTCCGCGATTCGGCCAACGGTTACACGGGCGACTGGAACAGCGGCTCGAGGGTCTATGGGACAGGCCAGGAGGGAGAGGAGAACGTGGCCCGCTGCTACGCCGCGGCGCTCTCGGCCGCCGCAGGTCTCGTACAGGACGGCTTTGTGCTCTTCACCATAGGAGTTTACGGGAACGTGAGCCGCATGGAAAGCCTTGCAGCAGACTCGGGCGCGGGAGTGGGAAACTATTACGCCGCCGACGATACCGCCGCCCTGCAGGAGGCGCTCGCCGATATACTCGGAAGGATAGAGCTGGCGGGCATAGCGCAGGTGCATATAAGCGACGGCACCACAAGCATGGTGACGACCGGCGCGGGAGTGGTGAGCCTGCTGAAGGTAGACGAGGATTCGTATAAATACTACCGCGCGGGCGGCTCTGACGGCGCGGGAGGCGCGCTTTATGACCCGACGGCAAACGGAGGCCTCGGAGAGGTCTGGGCGGAGGCGCCCGCGGCCGAGCTGATAAACGGCGTCGTGGAGTGGGACCTTTCAGAAGTGGGCGTGCTCGAAAACGGAGTGAAATATACCATTACCTTCGAATGCTCGCCCAGCCAGTTCACCTTCGACCTCATAGCCGACCTGAACAACGGTGACGCGGACTATAACGAGCTGGACGAAAACATAAGAAGGTATCTCATAAATAACGGAAACGGCTCGTATTCGCTGCTCACGAACACGAGCACGAGCCTTTCATACATAGATACCCGCGAGGAGAATCCCGAGCCGCACGTATCCTCCTTCAACGAGCAGGAGCCAATGCCCACGGAGGTCTCCAGCATGGTAATAACCAAGCGCTGGCTCAACGAGCTGGATGCGCAGACGGCGCAGCCGGTGGAGATGAGACTGGTGCGGGATGGCGTTCCTGTGACCGGAGCGGGAGGGCAGCCACTGATGCTCTCGCTCAACAGCGGCAACGGCTGGAGCGATTCCGTATACATAGCCGTAGGGCAGATGACGACGGACGCCGCGACCGGGAGAGTGAACGTATTCGCGCCGGGACACGACTATGTTGTCGAGGAGCCGGAGGGCGTGAGCCGCTACTGGGAAATGGAGATAGACACCGTAAGGCCGATGCTTCTCAACGGTTCGCTTGAAAACCTTGTGCTGCTCACGGAGAACGAGATCCCACAGGGCATGGAGGGCGCGGACTGCTATACAGACGGCAGCGGAGAATACTGCCGCGTGGAGGGCAAAGTCTACCGTGTGCGCTCCGGAAGCAGCGGAGCGGTGCTGACGGCCACGAATTACCGCCGCAGCTATCTTGACCTGAAAAAGACCGTAATCGGAGCGGGCGCGCCGGCAGACGCGCAGTTCACATTCAGCATAGGAGCTTCCGATCCGCATGGCGAAAGGATACGCTTCGCGGTTTACGGCAGCGGCAGCTCATCGCAGCCGCTTACTGACATAGTGACCACCGCGGAGCCGGAAACGGAAAACGGACAGCAGACGGGCTTTTTCAGCTTCGCAAGCGGCAGCGAGATAATCGTGACGCTGCAGGCGGGCTGGAATCTGCGTATCGGAGATCTTCTTTCGGGGACGGAATATGAAATAAAAGAGCTCCAGAATATGATGCCGGCGAGCTTTGCCTTCGAGCAGGCAACGACTACGGAAAAGCTGTTCGGCGAAGACGGAAGTGTGCAGTTAACTACGGAAGCTTACGAGCTGCCGGTCGTTTCGCAGGCGATACAAAACCCGAACGCCGACTACAGCGTGGAATTCACAAACAGATACGAGCTCGGCTCGCTCCGGATAGTCAAACAGGCGCAGGGCGCGCAGACGCCGGAAGGGGCTCAGTTCACCGTTACCGGCCCAGATAATTACAGCAGGACGCTGAGCTACGCCGAATTTGGAAACGGACAGTACACTATCGGCGGCCTCACGCCCGGGAGCTACAGAGTTTATGAAAACGAGCAGAGCGCCGGAGCGGCCGGCTATTCCCTGGAGGTGAGCTATACTCCGGCGAGCGCGGGGACTGCGGCCGGAGCGGAGGTCACGGTGGAAATGGGCGAAACGGCGCAGGTCACCGTGACAAACGAATACACGCGCAATACGGGCGATCTGCTTATACGCAAGAGCGTGGAAGGATTGGAAAAGCTGCCGGAAACGACTGCCTTCACCGTCACCGGCCCGGATGATTTCAGACCGGTGACTATAAGCTACGCCGATTTTACAGACGGCGAATATCTCCTTCCCGACGTTCCTTCGGGAGCTTACAGCGTTGTTGAGACGGGTGCCGAGGTCGGCGGCTATTCCTTGGCTGTGAGCGGGAATTTCGGAGCGGAGGTCGAAAGCGGAAAAACGGGCGAGATATCCATTATCAATTCCTACGTTCAGGATACCGCAAAGCTCATAATAACCAAGACCCTCGGAGAAAACAGCGCCGCTGTGGAGCTGCCGGAGGGAATGAAATTTACCGTTGCCGGTCCTGACAACTACTTCAGCGAGATATACTACGGCGGCTTTACGAACGGCTCTTACGAGCTTGCGGTCCCGGTGGGCGAATATACCGTCTCCGAGGATACGGATTCCGCTGGGCTTGCGGGCTACTCGCTCTCGGTAAGCGCGGGCAGCCAGACGGTAACGCTCGGGAAGGACGAGGAGAAGACGGCAGAGATAGAAAATACCTACACACGCCTCACGGGAACGCTTTACCTGGTAAAGGATATCGTGAGCCGGAACTATTTAGAGGTCCCGGGCAGCGCAGTATTTACCGTTACCGGCCCGGACGGCTTCAACAGGACGGTGACGTATTCTGAATTCTCCCAGGACCACACCTATATCCTTGAGGACGTGCCCGCCGGAACGTACATGGTTTCGGAGCAGGGCGCGGAGATAGAGGGCTATGGCCTGAACGTCCAATACGGGACGGCAGAAGTAACAGCGGGAGAAGAGGCCGAGCTGAGAGTTGTAAACGTCTACACAAGAAGGATGGGCGGGCTCAGGCTCCAGAAGACGGCAAGCGGAGCAGATGTGCCGGATGGGACCGTGTTCACGATAACCGGGCCGGAGGACTTCGAGCCGCTGGAGCTTACCTACGGGCAGATAAACGGCAATGGCTTTTACGCAGAGGTGCCGACGGGCGAATACACCGTGACTGAGAATGAAGACTCCGCCCAGGTGCAGGGGTACACGCTGACGATAAGCGGAGACAACGGAACAGAAAAGACCGTTTCCGAGGGCAGAACGACGATATTCACAATAGCGAACGTTTACTCCGGAGACCTTCCGGAGCCGCCGCCGCACCCGCCTGAGCCGCCCGAACCGCCTGAGCTCGACACCGAGAACCATTACGGCTATATCATCGGCTATCCTGACGGCACCATCCGTCCGGAAGGAAATATTACCCGCGCCGAGGTCGCCACTATATTCTTCCGCATGCTTACGGACACGAGCCGCAGGGAATTCTGGAGCACTGAAAACGACTTCACTGACGTCTCTGCCGGCGACTGGTACAACAACGCCGTGTCCACGCTGGCAAAAGCCGGGGTGATATCCGGATATCCGAACGGCAGCTTCAGACCGGACGACCCGATAACGAGAGAGGAGCTTGCCGCCATGGCTGCCGGCTTCCTCGAGAAAACGGAAGAGGATATGGCCGGAGCGGACGTATTTTCCGACATAGGCGATACCTGGGCGAGAGATTTCATAAACCTCATGGCCGAAAACGAGATAATAAACGGCTATGGCGACGGCACCTTCCGCCCGCAGCAGACCATAACCCGCGCCGAGACGATGGCGCTGATGAACCGCCTGCTCAAAAGAGCGCCGGACGCCGGCCACCTGCACGCAGGTATGGCCACCTGGCCGGACAACGCCGACCGCTCCGCCTGGTATTACGCGCACGTGCAGGAGGCTGCAAACAGCCACGTGTATACCATGAACGCCAGCGGGACCTACGAGGTCTGGACGGCGATGCAGGCAGCGAGAGACTGGACCGCGCTTGAAAAAGAGTGGTCCACGGCAGGCTCTGCAACCGGCCCGGCGGTAACAGGCTGAGGCAGAAAAACAAAAAACGGGCCCCCGCTCCAGGCGGGGGCCCGTTTTCGCGCAAAAGGGATGGCGGCACGGAGAAATATATGATAGAATAATTATAAGGCAATCACTTTACCCGGTCGCCGTTTTGCTCGCCGCACGGCGGCGGGGCTGCAAAAAGACGGCTATATACCGTACTCTGCGGGTATGGTATAATGGAAGCACGGAAGAAAAGGAAACGCGAGAGCGCCAAGAGAAAGGAAGATGAAAATTGAGCGAGAGAAAATGCGCCCTTGAAAGCGCCGCCTATCAGGCGCTGAGGGAATACTATCTCGACCGGGACAAGGCCGCGCGCGAGTGGAAGATGAGCGGGAAAAAGACCGTGCTCACGCTCGGGGACGACGTGCCGGACGAGATAATAATCGCGGGCGGGATGCTGCCGCTTCGCGTTGCCGGGCAGTTCGGCGAGCAGCCGGAGGCCGACAAGTACCTCGAGCATTCGTTCGGGCCCGTGTGGCGGGCGATGTGGGAGAAGATAGTGGGCGGAAAGAGCGCCTGGCTCTACGATTTCATAGCGATATCGAAATCGTCCGACATGCTCATCCGCATGTTCTACTATCTGCGCGAGCTCAAGCGCTTCGAGCCCGAGCGGCCGATAGCGCCGATAAAGTTCCTCGACTACGAGCTCATAATGCGCACCGGCGACAGCCAGAAGTGGAACGAGAGCGAAACGAGAGAGTTCATACAGACCGTCGAGGGCTGGACGAGCTCGAAGATAACCGACGAAAAGCTCCGCCGCGCGAGCGAGATTTGCAACCGAAACCGCGCCGCGCTGCGCGCATTCGCCGCGCTCAGAAAGGACGAGTGCCGCGTTACCGGCACCGAGGCGCTTACGGTAATGGGAGCGGCGCTCTTCATGGAAAAGGAAAAGAGCACCGGGCTCATAGAAAAGCTCACGGAAGAGGCGAAAAGCTGGCCCGTCGTCGACGCCGTGCCGATTTACTACACGGGCAGCCTGCAGGAGGACCTGGAGGTCTATTCGCTCATAGAGGAGCTCGGCGGAAACGTCGTCGCCGAGGATCACGACTGGGGCGAGAGGCATTTTGACGGCGACGTCAACACCGCTATCGAGCCCTTCCGCGCGATAACGGCGAGGTATATGTACCGCATGCCGGCGAGCGAGCGCGGGCTCGTGGCCGACCGCTGCCGCGCGATAGTGGACAAAATAAAGGAAGACGGCGCGAAGGCGCTGCTCGTTTATATGAACTACAACGACGAATCCTATCTGCTGGACTATCCCAGCCAGAAGAAGGAGCTCGACGCGCTGGGCATCCCGTCTGCCGATATTACGCTGCAGCAGGTGCCGATGGTAAACAAGGAAGCGGCCGCGGCAAAGATAAAGGCGCTCATAGACACCGCAAGGGCTTAAGGAGGGCGGAGAGATGGCTGAAGAATACAACAGAAGATCGGTAAAGACGCTGCAGGCCGCCAAGGCCGCGAGCGCCCATCAGAAGGAATGGTTTTTGAGCCTGCGCGAGAGAGTCGCCGCGGGCGAGCCGCTGCTTTTCGGCATGGCTCCGCTTGAGGTCATCCACTCGATGGACATACCCTGCATCATCACCGTCTGGTGGACGGCGCTTTGCTCCGCGAAGCAGTACGGCAAGCAGATGTACGGCTATCTTGACGACGCGGGCTACCGCTCGGACGTATGCTCCTACTGCATATCCGGCCTTGCCTGCGGGCTCGACCCGCACCCCGAGCAGGGGCCCTGGGGCGGCCTGCCGAAGCCAACGCTGATAATAGCGGGCTCCGACTGCCAGAACAACGTGAAGATAGGCGAGCTGATGGCGAAGGAATTCGGCACGAAGGTCTATTTCCCGACGGGCACTACGGCCACCGAGGTGGACCCAGACCAGCCCTGGTGGGACATCGCCACCGACCACTGGGACCTCATAGTGCAGGACAAGCGCCTTGACAGAGCCGAGGAGGAGATATGGAACATTATCCGCTTCCTCGAGCAGGAAACGGGCCGCAAGCTCGACATGAACAAGCTCATCCAGGCCATAAACTGGGGCGTTGAGCAGAACATGTGGTTCAAAAAGGCGAGGGACCTCATAGCAAGGACAATCCCCGCGCCGGTCGCGATAGCGGACGTCGTCGGCGCCGTTATGCAGACGCAGTGGCACAAGGGCACGGAGTGGGCCGTGGGCCACGCCAAGGCCTTCTACGAGGAGATAAAGGAAAGAGTCGACAACGGCGTGAGCGCCATAAAGAACGAGCGCATACGCCTTATGTGGATAGGCAGAGGACTGTGGTTCAACCTGGCGTTCTACCAGTACTTTGAGGAAAAGTACGGCGCGGCCTTCATCTGGAGCATGTATCTGGCCATGGCCTCCGATACGCACCCGAGGAAGATAATAGGCGACGACCCCGTGCGCGCGCTGGCGGCCTACGAATCGATGAACATACTGCACACGCCGCCCTGGAACAACAACTGGTACCTGCACGAGGCGATAACGAACCACATAGACGGCGTAGTCTATCTCGTGCCGGAAAACTGCATGAACAACGGCGACTTCGCCTACTTCATCTCCAAGCGCCTCGAGGACGGCGGCTTCCCCGTATGCGTTCTGCGCGCCGACCCCGCGGACGACAAGAAGTGGGACCAGGAGGCGATGACCGCCGCCGTGGAGGACCTGATCGTAAACCGCATACTCCCGAACCAGGAGAAGAAAAAGAAAGCACAGGCCGAATAAAAAAGAGCATAAAAAAGCGCCCGCGGGCTGATCGCCTGCGGGCGCTTTTGCGTCCAAATCCGAAAAGGGGTTTTCGCGCCGGATCATTTCTTATAATAGTCTTTGCAGAGCTCGTAGGCGGCCCTGGCAAGGGCGACGTTTATTTTGAGAGTTTCCTCGGGCGTACTTCCGGAAACGATCATGTTGCCGAGTATGAAGCTGCCGTGAGGAGCGTAGGTATCTATTGCTCTGCGTATTTCGGCGACGCGCTCCTCTTCGGGTGTGCCGATAAGGCCCGGCCTGCCGTTGCCGTCGTACCCGCCGATGAAGACCATTTTGTCGCCGTATTTCTTCTGCATGGAAACTATGTCGTTCATAGGCTGCAGAGAGGTCCAGGCGGCGGCGCCCTCGTCAATGAAGTCCTCTATGAGCTGCTCGGCCTTGCCGCAGCAGTGGTTTATGGGGATAATGCCGCAGGCCTTGATGGCGTCGTTTATGCGCGTGTGCGCGGGCTTTATGAACTCGCGGTAGACCTCCATCGTAAGGAAGGGGCCGTGCTGATAGGCGACGTCGTCGTAGATGGTGATGAAATCCACGTACTTATAATATTTTGCCACGAGGTTTATGTGCTTTATGCGGTATTCGACGTAGGCGTCGAAAAAGTCATGGCAGGCCTCGGGCTCGTCGAGCAGGGCGTAGATCAGCTCCTGGTAGCCCATCAGGTCGAGCAGGCGCTCGAAGGGGCCGTTGCCCATGCCGTACTCGAAGACCTGGTTTTCCGGGTCGAAGCCGGCGCTGTCCTTTTCGGCCTTGGCCGCCCAGTCTATGGCGTCGAGATCGGGGAAGCGGACCTGCTCGCGCCAGCGGGTGATGTCCTTTATGAGGTGCACTCTTTCATCGGGCACGGGGCCCATTTCGTTTACGATCCAGGGCATTCCGAAGCCGTCGAGCCCGCCTCCGGTGGGACCCTTTTCGAATTCATCCAAAAATCCCACCGAATGACGGGCCGGCTTCGTGTAGATGGGTATGGAATCGGGCTTTTCGTGCCGTATAACGGCAAGATAGTTTTCTCTGTCAGTCATATCAAACCCTCCCGGTATTCTTTTTCTCCGCAAAAAGTATATCCCCTGCGCACAGAAATGTAAAATACCTATATTGAATAATCAGTTATTCAGTATTAAAATAACAGTAGGAGGGATGAATATGGAGCTGAGAGTTTTGAGATATTTTCTCGCGGCGGCGAGAGAGGGCAACATAACGAGAGCCGCCTCACAGCTGCACGTTTCGCAGCCAACGATGTCGCGCCAGATAAAGGAGCTCGAGCAGGAGCTCGGAGTAAAGCTCTTTGTGAGGACGAACTACTCCGTAAAGCTTACTGAGGAGGGCAGAAAGCTGGCGCGCAGGGCGGAGGATATAGTGGAGCTTGCCGATAAGGCCGCCGCCGAGCTGAAAGCGCGGGAGGAAGTGCCGCACGGAGACGTCTTCATAGGCGCGACGAGGGAGGAGTCCATAATTTCCGCCGCCGACTGCTTCGTTGAGATACTCGAGAGCTGCCCGGATATACGCATGAACATATATTCCGGCCCGCTTGCGGACGTGCTCGAGCGGCTCGACAGCGGCGTTCTGGATTTCGCGCAGACCTCCGGCTTTCCGGAGATAGAAAAATACGCTCATTTCCCGCTGAACATGAAGGATACCTGGGGGCTCGTGATGCGCCGGGACGACCCGCTTTCAAAGAGGGCGAGCTTCACGGTGGAGGAGCTGTGCGCTATACCGCTGATATGCTCGCGCAAGTGGATAGACCAGGGCTTCCCGGAGTGGATTGAGAGAGTGAGCGGAAGGCTGAGGATAGTTGCGGCGATGAACATGGCCTACCACGCCGGCGTGCTCGTAAGGAGCGGCATGGGCTGCGCCGTAACGGTGGACAAGCTGGCAGACGTGGGCGGAAGCGACCTTTGCTTCAGGCCGATAGAGGGCGCGCTGACGCAGGATATGCACCTTGTCTACAGGAAAAAGGCGGCGCTCTCGCCGCAGGCAAGGCTTTTTGTTGAAAAGCTGAGAGAAAAGGCGGAATGACGAATAAAAGGCCCGCGGGGCTGAAACCCCGCGGGCGCTTTTTGTTTCGTTTATTTCCTGCCGGCTATGAACTCCGCCGCGAGGTAGCCGAAGACCAGCGCGGTGCCGTGGCTGCTGCCGGGGACTACGAGCGGATAGTCCATGCCGTAGCGGCCGCCGCCGGCGTTCCCCACGGCGTAAAGCCCGGGGATGGGGTCAAGCTCGCCGTCGACCGCTCTCAGCCGCTCGTCCGTCTTGAGCCCGCCGACGGTAGTGAGCAGCGCGGCGCCGAATTTGAGCGCCATGTAGGGCGGGGTATCGAGCGGGATCAGAAGCTCGCGGCGCTTTCCGAAATCAAGGTCCTTTCCGGCGCGGGCAAGCTCGTTGTAGCGCTCGAAGGTCTTTTTGAGCTTATCCGCCGGGACGCCCATCTTTTCGGCCAGCTCCTCTATGGTGTCGGCCTTCAGGAGCGCGCCGGCCTTTTCGCTGCGCTCGAGCGCGCCGCGGTCCTCCTCGGCGGACCAGGCGTCTTTTATATCGCGGTCCTGGTCCCAGAAGATGCCGCCGCCGTAGGGCAGCGTGAGCGGCACCTTTTCCGCCCAGGCGGAGTCTATTATGCTCCAGGCGAAGGGGCGGTTCTGCCGGAAGATGGCGTTGCACTTGCCCTGGACGTAGTTATCCTCGTTCATGAAGCGCTCGCCCTTGTGGTTTACGAAAAGGAAGCAGTAATTGCGCAGCGCGGGGTACTGCGGGTGCACCATGAGCGGGAAGGGGACGTTATCGAACATGCCGCCGGCCCAGAGGCCCATGCGGTGGCCGTCGCCGGTGTTCTGGCCGACGGGGAAATAGATCTTCTTTATGCACTTTTCGGCGTCCGGGCAGAGGTCCTCCAGCATTTCGGGGTTTCCGCTGATATCGCCCGTGGCGAGCACCACGCCCTTTTCGGCGGAGAATTTTATATAGCTTCCGTCCTCGCGCGAGGCGATAACGCCGGCGACGCGGCCGCTTTCCTTGAAAAGCTGCTCGCCGCGGGTGCTGAAGTAAAAGCGCACTCCGGTATCGACCGCCAGCTCGTAAAGAGCGTTCACGACGTCGGCCCCGCCGGGGCGCATGCCCTTCTTTGCCATCGGCCCGTCCATGAAGCGGTGCGAGCCCGGCAGCTCGCGGTAAGTTTCGCCGCGGTATATTGCGCCCTGGACTATCGGGCGGGTGCGGCCGTCCTTCGTCATTATGTCAAAGAGCCAGTCCATGGCCTCGAGGGAGTTGTTCACGTAGAGCCAGACTATCTTTTCGTCGCAGCGGCTGCCGCAGCGCTTTACCCACTCGCGCACGAAGGCCTCTTTGTCTATCTCTATACCCTGCGACCTGAGAAAGCTCGATTCCGGCACGCCGAAGTTGCCCCCGCGGCCGGACCAGGTCTTCCCGCGCTCGAGGACTATTACGTCCTGCCCGAGCTGCGCGGCGCGCAGAGCCGCCGCCATGCCGGAGACTCCGGCGCCGACTATAACTACCTCGCCGGAGACTCTTTCGCTTATCTTTTCCTCGGGGATCGCCTCCGGGATATCCGCCCAGGAGCCCCATTTTCCGCTTGCCCATTTCGCTCTTTCAGCCATGCCGCCGCCTCCGTTTTGTTTTATTTCCGAAGGTATTATCCCACACGCCGGCCGCTTTTGCAACGGGCAAAGAAGCAGTTGAAGCGGCAGGAGCATTATGCTATAATTTCCAATATCAAGAGAGAAACGGAGGTGGAAGTATGCCGCATGGACTGGGCGGGCCGAGAGGCGTGCTCACGGAGGAGGAAAAGGCCAACAGCCCGAAGCTGACGAAGGGCCTTCTGAAGCGCATATTTTCATATCTGAGGCCGTACTGGCTGCAGTTCGTTTTCGTATTCGCAGCGATACTGCTCGCGGCCGTGGTGGGGCTGCTGCCGTCCATCATAACCGGCCGGATAGTCGACCAGGCGCTCGTGGGCAAAAACCTGGCGCTGCTCATACGCCTTTTGATAATGGCCTTCTGCGCGCTGGCCGTGAGCCAGGGCGTGGTGATACTCGAGAGCTACATAAACGCATGGATATCCCAGCGGATAATATACGACATGAAAAACCAGATGTACCGCCACCTGGAATACATGCCGCACGCCTTTTTCACGACCGAAAAGCAGGGCGATATCATAACCCGCATGAATACCGATATAAGCGGCGTGAGCACCGTCATATCCGTTACGCTCTCAAATATAGTGAGCAACGTGGCCACGGTCATTACAACGGCCGTGGCGCTCGTTACCATGAGCTGGCAGCTCGCGATAGTGGGCGTCATAGTCATCCCGCTGCTGATACTGCCTACCAAATCCGCCGGCAGGATGAGATACAAGGCGCTCAAGGCCAGCCAGGCCAAGAGCGACGAGATGAACCAGATAATAAACGAAACTCTATCCGTCAGCGGCTCGCTTCTCGTGAAGCTCTTTACGCGCGAGCAGAAGGAATACGAGAACTTCGAGGGCGTGAACAGGGAAGTGATGCGCCTGCAGATGAAGGAGCAGAGAAGCGGCAAGTGGTTCCACATGATGATGGGCATCTTCACGCAGATCGGCCCGCTGCTCATATACTTCGCGGGCGGGCTGCTGATAATAAAAAACGTGAACCCGGCGCTTACCGTCGGCACCGTAACGGCGGCCGTCGCCCTCGTGAACAGGCTTTACAGGCCGGTGGAGTCGCTGCTCAACGTGCAGGTGGATTTTACGCGCTCGCTCGCGCTTTTCACAAGAATATTCGATTATCTCGACAGAAAAAACCCCATCGTCTCTCCGGAAAACGGCCTCAAGCCCGATATAAGGCAGAAGGACGTGGTTTACGACCGCGTGCGCTTCGGCTACGAGGACGGCGCGGATATCCTCAGGGACGTGAGCTTCACGGTGCCGGGCGGGAAGATGTACGCCATAGTCGGCCCCTCGGGCGCGGGAAAATCGACCATAGCGAACCTGCTGCCGCGGCTTTACGACGTAAGAGACGGCTCCGTTTCCGTGGCGGGAGTAGACGTGCGAGATATGGACCTTGCCTATCTGCGAAGCAACATAGGCGTAGTCACGCAGGACACGTATCTTTTCAACGGCACGATAATGGATAACCTCCGCTACGCAAAGGACGATCTCACGCAGGAGGAGGCCGAAAGGGCCTGCCGGATTGCGAACATACACGATTTCATCTCCTCCCAGCCGGACGGGTATAACACGATGGTCGGCAACCGCGGGCTCAAGCTCTCCGGCGGAGAGAAGCAGAGGATATCGCTTGCGAGAGTCATACTCAAGGACCCGAGCATACTGATACTGGACGAGGCCACCTCCGCGCTCGACTCCATCTCCGAGAGCTCCATACAGAGCGCGCTGGAGGTCATGATGCAGGGAAGGACGAGCATTGTCATAGCGCACCGGCTCTCCACCATACTCAAGGCGGACAGGATACTCGTAATAAAAGACGGCGTCATAAAGGAGCAGGGCACGCACGAGGAGCTGCTGAAGCTGGAGGGTGTATACCGCGAGCTATACGAAACGCAGTTCCGCCGGGCGATAGAGGGCGAGCAGGAGGCGGAAAGATCCGCCGTCGATATCGGCGCCCTGTCCTCGGAATACAGCGCGCGCGCGCTCACCGAGAGCGACATCGAGGACGTTTACGCCCTGGCGCGCTCGAACAGGCGCTACTTCAGGCAAAACCGCGCCGAGCGCCCCGCGCGCCGGCTGACTGACGTAATAAGCAGCGTGCCGGAGGGCGCGGAGGGCGGAGAAAACGTCTTCGCCGGCTTCTACGACGGCGAGGACCGCCTTGTCGCCGCGCTCGATCTCATAATCGGCTACCCCGAAAAGGAAAACGCCTTCATCGGCTGGTTCATGGTGGACGCCGAAAAGCAGGGGCAGGGCATAGGCACGCAGATCTTCGCGGATATAAGGGCGGCGCTGGCCGGGCAGGGCTTCAGGCGAGTTTCGCTCAGCTGCGAAGTGAAAAACGAGCGGGCCATAGCCTTCTGGATGAACAGGGGCTTCGCCCGGACGGGCGAGGAAACGGAGCGCGAGGGGAGAAAGAGCATAATACTCGCGCGGGATATATAAAACCGGAATACGCAAAAGCGCGGCCAAACGATGAAAACGGCCGCGCTGTTTTTATATGCGGCGGCCGCGACTGAACTATAATTCACCAAATATTCCAAAAAGCCCCTTTACAGAAGCGCAAAAAGCGCGTATAGTGAACTATGGTTAAGACAAAAGGAGGCAGAACCATGCTTTTCGGAGAAAGACTCAGGGCCCTGCTCGAGGAAAAGGGCGTATCAATGACGCGCCTGGCAAACGAGACGGGCATAACCTACAACATGATAAAGAAATACTGCGCCGGCGGCGCGGAGCCGACGGTATCTTACGCGGCTCTCATGGCCGATGCGCTGGAGGTCTCGGTGGACTCTCTCATGGGCCACGAGCCGAAGACGAAGAAAAATATGTTCCGCGAGGTCTTCGAGCGGGATTTTACCTACATAACCGGCTTTATGAGAAACGTCCGCCGCTTCGGGGACAGGACCGCCGTGATAGACCCTCTCGCGGAGCGGGAGTGGACATATAAGCAGCTCAACGCCGAGGTCAACGCCTTTGCCAACGCGCTGCTCGGCCGCGGGGTCGGGAAAAAGGACGTTGTGCTCTATCAGCTGCCGAACAGCTTCGAGTACCTGCTGTGCTACCTCGCGCCGCAGAAGCTCGGCGCCGTCAACAGCCCCGCGAACTACAATTTCTCCCCGGCGGAGACGGCCGTATGCCTCAATACGAGCAGGCCGAAGGTCTACGTTTACGATTCTTCGCTCGCGGCCGTGGCCGTTAAGGCGCTGGAGATGGCGGAGGAAAAGCCCGAGATCGCCGTCATGGCGGGCGAGGGCGAGCTCCCGGCGGGGCACGTGCGCTTTGCCGATTTCGTAAAGGGCTGGCCGGACAGCGAGCCGGAGACGGACTATGAGCCCGATATCTACGACGAGGTCATGCGCCTTTATACCTCCGGCACCACGGGAAAGCCCAAGGGCGTGCCGCTTTATAACGCGAACGAAGTGCTTACGGCGCACGACGTGCTCATGCACTTCCCGATGAACAATACCGACGTTACCATGAACACCTCTCCGTGGTTCCACCGCGGAGGAATACATTCCGGCGGCCCGAACCCGACGCTTTACGCCGGCGGAACGATAGTCATAATGCGCACGTTCCAGAGCCTGCTGACGCTCAAATACATTGAGAAATATAAGATCACGTTCATAATAGGCGTGCCGTCCATAATGAAGATGCTCGTGCGCCACCAGCTGAAGTACAACGCCGATCTCTCGAGCCTGCGCGGCGCCGTGACCATGGGCGCGCCGTTTGAAAGAGCGGACTGCATGAAGGTGATGGAGGTGCTCACGCCGAACCTCTTCAACGGCTACGGCACCACGGAGACCTTCTGGAACACGTTCCTCCGCCCGTACGACCTGCCGGAGATGTCCGGCACGGCGGGCAGGTCCTGCACAGACGACGAGGTGAGAGTCGTAAAATACCGCGAGGACGGCGAGAAAAGCGAGCCGGACGAGCTTGCCGCCATGGACGAGAGCGAGACGGGCGAAGTCATAATCCGCTCGCCGAAATCCTCCTACTGCTACTTCCGCAATCCGGAAGAGGAGGCGGGGAAGTTCTACAAGGGCTGGATGTACACGGGCGATCTCGCGACATGGGACAAAAACCAGTTCATAACCATAGCCGGGCGCAAGGACGACATGATAATCTCCGGCGGCGAAAACATCTACCCGCCGATAATCGAGGAGGCCATTAACACGTACCCGAAGGTCGCGCAGTCGGCCGTTACGGGAGTGCCGGACGCCGTGCGCGGCGAGGCGGTTGTGGCGTACGTAGTTCCGGAGGACGAGACGCTCACGGTCTCCGAGCTTGTTGACCACTGTAACGCCTCCGATATGCTCTCCGGCTACAAGAGGCCGAGGTATTACCGCTTCGTGAAGGAGCTGCCGATGACGGCCACCGGAAAGCTGCAGCATTTCGTAGTGCGCGAGATGGCGCTCAGCGACCTTGAGCAGGGACTGCTGAAGCTGGCCATCTCCGCCGGGAAAAAGGAATGACGGCGGCATGGATACGATAGTTTACAGCCGGGAGGTCCTCTATTACGAGACCGACCGCATGGGGATAGTGCACAACTCCAACTACCTGCGCTACTTCGAGGAGGCCCGGCTCGAGCACATGAAGCAGAGCGGCCTGCCGTACATAAAGCTGGAGGAGCGGGGGATAATCATCCCGCAGACGGAGGCGCACGTGAAATACGAGAGCGTCCTGCGCTACGGGGACGCCTTTCGCGTGGAGGTAAGGCTCACGGAGTATACCGGAGTGCGTATCGGTTACGAATACAGGATAGTAAACGCGGAAACGGGGAAAACGGCGGCCGAGGGGAAAACCTGCCACTGCTTCCTCGACGACGCGAAAAGGACTCCGGTGAACCTCAAAAAACGCCTGCCGGAATTCTCCGCGGCGTTCGAAAACGGCATTGACAGATAAGGCAGGAGCGGAAAACCGCAGAACAAAAGGACGGGAAAGCATCAAGCTTTCCCGTCCTTTTATAATGATGAAAGGAGATCTGTTACTGCGCGGCCTCGCGCGCTTTGGCGGCCTTCTCTTCGCGGCGGGCGTCCACCGTTTCGAGCAGGGCCTTGATGCGCGTTTCGACCTGCGCGTCGTTGAAGTAGGATGCGTCGGTATGGTCAGCCTCGAGCACTATGCAGGGAACGCCGAGCTCGTTTTCGACTCTCTGGCAGAATTCGCGCGTGGTAAGCGTCCACGGGCGGCAGGTATGCGGCGCCTGGATGATTACGGCGTCGATGCTGTACTGCGTGATGAAGCCGACGAATTCGTTTTTCCACTTGGTGTCGTAGCTGGCGATGTAGGTGCCGTTTACGGAGCGGGCAGCGATGGACCACAGAGGATCCTTGAGGTCGTAACCGTCGGGCGGGATCAGCTCGCCGCCGCGCGGAGCGTCAAGATACGAGAAGCCGTATTCGCCGCAGACGAGCTGCGCGTCGTACTTCGCGAAGAGCTTCGAGAGGAAGCTGATCTTGAACCACGGGAAGTTGCCGCGCCACATGATGCGGTATCTCTCGTTGTCGCAGGAGCCGATGCCGTGCTTTACGCGGTCGAGCATCTCTTCCATGAACTCCTTGTAGAAATCGGCGGCCTTCTGGTTTTTCATCGAGAGCGCCGGAGTCATGGAAACGGCGTTGTCTATGAAGCTGGCCGGAGCCGGAACGACTCTCTGCAGCGCGGAGATGTTGTGCTGATAGAAGTCCATCTCGCGGCAGCAGGCCATCTGCTCGTTGAGCTTATCCCAGTCGTAATCTTCCTTGCCGGAGCACTTGAGCAGGAACTTCTTGAGCTCCTCAAGCTCGGCGCGGACGTACTTGGCGTTGCGGCGCAGATGCTCTACGGTGGGGTCGTAGGCGAAGGGATAGTCGATGATGAACACGGGCACGTTGAAGAGCTTGCCGAGAACGTGCGCCCACTGCATCATGCTCGGGCAGATATTGCCGGCGACAATGAGGTTGGGCGGGTTGAGGCGGTAACGCTCTTTTACAAGATCCCAGCGGCCGTCCTGCTGAGCGAGGATGTGGCCGATATTGATCTTCGCGTAGGAGCACATATCGGGGCTGACGCCGCGGGCCTGGCCGTATTCGATAAGGGGGACCTCGTCATGCCCGCCGGCGATACGCGCCGCGGCGCTTTCGGCCTGGAAGCAGCTTACGCCGGCCGCGCCCATCATTTCATAAGCGGAGGGGCCCATGCACCACGCCACGCAGTCGAAATGCGCCATGCTGGCGTAGTATTCGTCCAGCATCGGGGAGACCTTAGCCGTACATTTGATTCTGTTTACGTTTGCCATAATTCTCAGCCCTCCATTGTCTCAAAGAAGCCCTGCAGGCGGGTCTTCAGCTGGCCTTCGGGAGCGCTGTCGTGCTCCGTTTCAACGAGCATCTCGGGGATGCCGGCTTTTTCAAAGTATCTGTGGGCGGTGAAGTAGAAGTAGTCGTGCGACTCGCAGAACTTCACGATGACCATGATGATGCCCTTGGCGTTGGCTTTCTTTACAAGGTCGGTGAGGTATTCGCCGGGGTCGGCCTCGGTGTACCTTGTGGGGCAGGGGGTGACGCGCTCGCAGTAGGCCTTGAGCAGAGCGTCCATCGGGGCTATGCTCTCGTCGTAGGTGGTGATGAAATAGCGGGAGCCGACGTAGAGATCGTCGTCCACTATGACGCCGCCGGTGGCCTCGATGTTGTTGAGCACGTAATCGTCGCAGCGCTCGCAGAGGCTGCCGTGAACGACTACGGGGAAAGCCTTGGAAACGGGCTTGGCCTTCTCCGGCTCGAGAAGGACGAGCAGACGCCTGAGCAGCTCGATATGGTCTTCCTTCGGCATGCACATGCCGGCGGCGACTATATCGGAGACCTGCACGCCTGTGAGGATGCCGGGATGGGAGCGGCGTATATCATAGAGCTCGATGAGGAGCTTTTTCTGCGTATTGAAGATCTTTATGCTCTCGGCGAGGGCTTCGTCGGTGATCTTTACGCCGGCGATATCCTCCATGCGCTTGCGCATGTCGTACATCTCGTCAAGCGTGTAGCTCTGGGAGGTCTTGTACTCCAGCATGGGCGGGAAATAGACGAACTTGATCTTCTTGATCTTGTCGCAGAAGGTATGCATGGCGTCGCCGAGCATACGGATGATATGGCAGCAGTCATGGAAAAGTATCTCGTCGCAGAATTCGAGCTGACCCTTGAGAGCCTGGTCGACTATGCTGCGGATATATCCGCACTGGTGCATTTCAACGTGAGCGTTGCCGAGGGTTACTGCCTCGTCCCTGTCGAGCAGGACGACGGGGAGCATGCCCGCGGCGTGGATGATGGGCTCGGGAACGTCCAGGCCGGCTACTCCTATTACCTTGCCGCCGGTCTTTGCCTTCCACGCGTTGGCTGCCTCTGCGGGTTCTCTTGCGCGGAACTTAAACTCCTGGAGCAGTTCTTCGAGAGTACAGTTTTTAAGATCCATAAATATTCCTCCCAGTATGATTTTTGGCCGGAGCGCGGCCGCGTTTTATTATTTTAAAACGCGGCCGCGCTCGGTTGTTCCTGAAAGCTAAGAGCTTCAGCCGGTAATGTAAGGAGCCTCGTAGAACCAGGCGAAGTTCGGGTCGCCGTCGCCGGTGAAGCTCATGCCGACGAGCTCGGCGGAGCTGATGGAGATGACGCTCGGCTGGCAGAGTATCCACATCGGGACGTATTCGCGGGTCAGAGCCTGAATTTCGGCCCAGGCGGCCATGTTCAGGTCGGGGTCAGTCTCGGTGTAGATGGTTTCGCACAGCTTCTGCAGATCGTTGATGTCGCCCTCGTACCAGTACTGCGGGTTGGTCCAGCCGGGTACGGAGAAGTAGTTGCTGTTGGGCTCTACGCGGGTGACGTTGATCTTCGGGTTCGGGTTCTGCGCGCCGGACATGTAAAGCTCGAAATCGCCGGCCTTTGCCTTTTCAAAGGAAGCGATGTTTTCCATCGGCTCGAGCACCAGCGTTACGCCGATCTCCTTGAGCATGTATTGCAGAGCCTCGGCCATCTTGGACATATAGGGCTGCGCGGTGGAGTACAGGAAGGTGAAGGAGACGCCTCCGTTGGGATAGCCGGCCTCTATCATCTTCTGCTTGGCGAGCTCTATATCGTAGCGGATGAAGTTTGTCGCATCGTCCGGCTCGGTGTAGTAGGTGACGGTGTTCGGGCACATGGCGTTGTAAGTCGGGATGGCGGCTCCGCCCATGCCGACCTCAACGAGGGATTCATAGTCGATGGCGAGAGCCATTGCCTGGCGCAGCGCCTTGTTGCGCAGGGCCTCCACCTCGGTGTTGCAGCGGAAGATAAGAGTGGAGCCGAGCGTGGCGGTGTTCCAGACGGTGAAATTGTCGTTGCCCATGAGGGCGGCGCCGGTAGAAGCGGAAAGGTTGTTTGCGTAGGTCGCGTCGCCTGCTTCAACGCTCATTCCGCGGGCGGTAGCGTCGATATTGACGTTGATGGTTATGTACTTGTAGTAGGGGAGAGTGCCCTGCCAGTAGTCGTCGTTGCGGACGCACTTGATGTAGGAAACTTCGTCCGTGCTCACGAGCTTGTACGGGCCGGTGCCGGGGGCGGGATCCCAGTCGAGCTTGTGCTGATCCCAGGTGCCGGTGGCTTCGTCGTAAGCTATCGCCTTGGCGGACTTCTCGCAGCCGACGGAGAAGTAATGGCAGGTCATGTCGAGCGTGAGGTACGGATAGGGATCCTTGGTAGCAATGTCGATCGTGAGATCGTCGACGACCTTGATGTTCGGGAAATCGAGGACCGCCATGTAGGTCGGCAGCAGGCCGCTGTCGTTATAGTAGTTGAGCGACCAGAGCACATCGCTTGCCGTTACGGGGTCGCCCGCGATGGACTTGATGCCCGGGTAGAGCTTTACGCGGAGGGTGTAGTCGTCGGTGTATTCCCAGCTTTCCGCGAGGCCGGGAGCGATTCGGTTGGTTATCGTGTCGTAGTTGAACAGGGTCTCATAGAACGGGAAAGTCACGCAGGCGTGGTCGTTCTGATGGCCGAGCTCGGTGAGCGAGGTGAAGGTGAACGAGAACGCCATTACGAATTCCGCATCGTCGGAGGGATGTACGGTCATCTCGCGGAGCTGGTTCTGAGAGTAGTTGCCTACCTCGGAGGAAGCCGCAGCGCCGGAGGCCTGAGGAGTCTGGCCGGTGGTCGTGGAGATCGCCGTGCCGGTCTGGCCGGCGCCGGAGGGCTGAGCGGAAGTCGTGCCTTGGCTTGCGGAGGTCTGAGCGCCGTCGATCTTGGGGTTGGTGTCTTTCTTTTCGCCGCATGCGGCAAACAGGCAGAAGATCATGAACACAGCGAGGATCAGTGCAAGAGTTCTTTTCACAGTTAACCTTCCTTTCATATTTTGATCAGCTTTTGTGAGGGGCGTACTGTTTATATTTTTGCCCTGTCCCTCCTTTACGACAGAGCGGATATACCTTCGGGAACTCAGATGACGTTTTTGGCCTTGAGCTCGGCGAGCTCATCCTTCGTAAAGCCGAGCATGCCGCAGTAAATCTCCTCGTTCGCCTGGCCGTTCACGCCGCAGGAAACGGGGGTGATATCGCCGTTGGACATGTGCACGGGGAGGGTGGGCGCCCAGGCCATGCCCGTCTTCGGGATGCCGGGGTCCACCATCTCGCGGAAGATGCTCGTGCCTCCGCGGAGGAAGGGATCGTTGTAAACGTCGTCGATGCCGTTTACCGGCGCGCAGGGGACCTTGTATTCCAGCGCGAGGCGGCGCATTATCTCGGCGCGCCTGCGGTGGCGGGTCCATTTGTTTATCTCGAAATCGAGCGCCTGGCGGTTTTCATAGCGCAGGGCGGGGGTGGCGTAGCGCGGATCGGCGAGAAGATCCTCTCTGCCGATGGCCTTGCAGAGGTTTTCGAAATCCTTCGACTCGGGATCGGCCGAGCAGGAGATCATGACGTAGTTTCCTGTCGGGTCGTAGCCCTCGGCCTCGTAGATGTTATGCGGGGCGGTGGGCTCAAGGCCGCGGTAGGAATTGCCCGCGCGGCGGACCTTGCCGCCGTTTGCGTAATACTCCCAGAACATCCTGCGGCTCTGGGACATAACGGAAACCTGCATCGGGGTTTCCATGTAGCAGCCCTTGCCGGTGACTTTCTTGCGGAGCAGAGCGCCGGCGATGACGGTGGCCGAGACTATCGAGGAGCCGGCGTCGCCTATGTTGATGCCGCAGAGCATGGGGTCGTCCTCCTCCATGCCGCTGAGGAAGGTGCTGCCGCCGGTGCTGCAGGCGACGGGGTCGTAGGTGATGCATTTTTCAAAGCGGGTCTTCTGCGGGAAGCCCTTGAGCGTTACGTAGACTATCTCGGGATTGCGGGCCTTTACCTCTTCGTAGCCGAAGCCCATGCGCTCCCAGGCGCCGGGCGCGAAGTTTTCCACGAAGGCGTCCGCGCTCTCGATGAGGCGCCACATGATCTCCTTGCCCTCGGGGGCCTTGGTGTTGAGGGTTATATCCTTCTTGTTGCAGTTGCGGATGGTGAAATCGAGGTACCGTTTGCTCGCGTCGTCGTCCGGGCGGTTGATATGTATCACGTTCGCGCCGAGGAAGGCGAGCATCTGAGTGGCCACGGGGCCGGATTCATGGAGAGTGGCGTCGATTATCGTTACGCCGGCGAGTACGGAATTCTTCTTCATTTTTCCTGCCTCCTTCCTTACTCAAGCGCGCCGAGTATCTCGGCGTTGGCGGCTCCCGGGCGGCCGGGGCTCACGGCGGGGGTATCGATATCGTGGTAGATGGCCGGGCAGCCGGGCATCCACATCTCGCCGAGCTCTTCGTCCTTGATGCAGCGCAGAGCGCCGATATCGCGCAGGTCCTGGGAGTTTATGATATCGTCCGGAGTGAAGACGGCGGAGCTGATGATGCGGTTCTTGCCGAGCAGCAGCTCCATTATCTCGAACTTGTCGTGCTGTATGGCGAAGGCGCTGATTATGTCCATGAGCTCCTCGAGGTTCTCGTTTCTGTGCTCCATGGTATCGAACTTCGGGCTGCCGATAAGGTCCTCGCGGCCCATGGCGGCGAAGCACTTGTTTACCATGTGCTCCTCAAGGCAGGCGATGAGCACGAAGTCCTGCTCGCCGCCGCCCTTGGTATGGAACATTCCTATCGGCGACATCATCGGCATCGTGGGGAAGCCGTTTCCTATGCGCCCGCTGCGGTTGAAGCTGTGGTACTTCTCTATGCAGCTTCTGCCCTGGGCGATGACGGCCTCCTGCATTATGGCCTCCATGTAGGAGCCTTCGCCGGTGCTCTCCCTCTCGTAGAGCGCGCCTATTATGCACAGCGCGGAGTAGCCGCAGGTGCTGGTATCGGCGAGGGTGGGGCCGGGCTCTACGGGCGGGTTGCCCAGGTAGCCGGAAACGTACGTCGCGCCCGTGATGGCGCTTATCGTGGAGCAGTCCCACGCGGCGTCCTGCCAGGGGCTGCCCTTCGGATATGGTTTGATGGCGCACCAGACTATGCGCGGGTTGAAGGCCTTTACGGTCTCGTAGCCGAGGCCGAGCTCCTCCATAAAGCCGAAGGGACGGTTTTCAACGAAGACGTCCGCCGTTTCGAGGAGCTTTTTGAGCTTCTCTTTTCCCTCGGCGGTAGTATAGTCCAGCGTTACGGACTTCTTGTTGAGATTCGTGGCGATGAAGCGGGCCTTTTCACCTTTGGTGAGCTCCTTTTTCGGGGGCAGCTCCACTCTCACCACGCTCATCCCAAGCAAGGCGAGATACTCGCTGCAGATCGGGCCGGCCTCAGCGGTGGTAAAGTCGATGACCCTGAAGCCTTCCAGTCCCATTTTTTCCATTCGCGTTCTACCTCCTTTGCGTTTTTCCGGCGGCGCGCGGAATCCCTCCGCAGGGCCGCAGGAATAACATGTTTGATGAAAATGTTAAGAATTTTTTAAATTTCCCATTTACTATTTGTAATGTTACCACAATAAGCGGCCTTATAATAAATACCGTGTTGTTATATGAAATAAGCACTTCTTATTACATATAAATATTTCTGATAAGACTTTGGATTCCAATTAGTGGGAAAAATGCCGCAAAAATTGTTACAAACATGCCCGTGCGCTCTTGCAAATGCGGCGGCGTGAAAGTATAATATTCACAGCTAAAGGAGGGCGGAGCATGGAACTTGCGCAGCTTATATATTTTGCGAGCGTGGCGAAAACGGAAAACATGGTAATGTCGGCGGCGCAGCTGCATATTTCCCAGCCCGCGCTCAGCATGTCTATAAAGCGCCTTGAGGATGAGCTCGGAGTGAAGCTCTTTGACAGGCGCAACAAGAGCATCAGGCTCAATGAATACGGCCACGTCTACCTGCGCTACGTGGAGGCCGGCCTCAAGCAGCTGGAAAACGGCCGCGAGGCCGTGGCCGCCATCGCGGCGGAAAGGGAGAAGAGGATAAAGATAGTCGCCCCGGCGTACTATATCTACGGCAGCTTCATGGAGAAGATAAACGCCGCCTTTCCGGATATAGTCATCGAATCGCGCAGGGTAAGCAGCTGGAATATAAGCGAGGCCCTGCTTGGAGACGAAATAGATATCTGCATCGGCGCGCGGCCTATCGAGGCGGCGGAGCTGGAGAGCGTTTTCCTCGTAAGATGGCGCAGATGCGTGCTCGTTTCCGAAAAGCACGCCCTGGCAAACCGGAAGCAGATAGCCTTTTCCGAGCTGAAGGATGAAAACTTCGTCGCCTATACTATAGACAGCGTGCCGAGATACGATCTGGACGAGCTGTGCAGGAAGAAGAACTTTTCCCCGCGTATAATATGCGAGTCCGGCTCGCTCTATGAGCAGCTCGAGGTGGTGCGCCGGCAGAACTGCGTCAAGGTGACCTCGGAGGAGACGGCGCGCAACGTGAACATAAGCGGGCTGAGGATGATCCCGATATCGGACGAGGATACATTCATAGACCTTTACCTGGTCTATAAGAAGGGAAATGAGAGCCGGCCGCATCTCGCGGAGCTGAGGGACTTCATAGCGGAATACTTCCGAGGCATCCGCGCGGAGGCGGAAAAATAAAAAACGCGGCCCGGGAGGCGAGAGAGCCCCCCGGGCCGTTTGCGTATTTGATTCATTTACGGTATAATAAGGAAAACCAAACACACTGACAGGAGAATGCAAAATATGGAGAAAAACAAGCCCATAGCGCAGCTGAGAGTGAACGACGAGACGGAGGGCTTTTATATACTTCGGGGCGCGTATCCCAAGACTACCGCCGCCGGAAAGCCGTTTTTGAGCGCCGTTCTTTCTGACAGAACGGGCGAGATAGAGGCAAAGGTCTGGGACTACGGCGGGCCCATCGGCGAGAAAGAGCAGGGGAAGGCCGTAAAGATACGCGGCATAGTCACGGAATACCGCGGCGCGAAGCAGCTGAACGTGGAGCGGATACGCCTCGCCGGGAATAACGACGATATTGACGTTTCCGCGCTCGTGCCGACGGCTCCGATAGACTCTGAGGCGGCCTGGGAGGAGCTCGGGGCGATAGTGGAGTCCATAAGCGACGCGGACTACCGCGCCGTATGCCGGCTCATACTCGAGCGGCGCGGAGAGCGGCTGAAAACCATACCGGCGGCAAAGAGCGTTCACCACGCCTTTCGCTCCGGGCTCTTGATGCACACGCTGAACATGCTGCGCGCGGCGGACTTTTTCGCCGCCATGTACGCCGATACGCTCGACCGCAGCCTGCTCCTTGCCGGCACTCTTCTGCACGACATAGGCAAGCGCAGCGAATTCGATCTTTCGGAGTTCGGCCTCGTTTCGGACTATTCCGTAAAGGGAGAGCTCCTGGGCCACCTGGTAATGGGCGCGCAGGAGGCGGCAGAGGCCGCGAAGGAGCTCGGGATCCCGGAGGAAAAAACCGTTCTCCTGCAGCATATGATCCTCTCGCACCACGGCGAGCCGGAGTTCGGCGCGGCCGTGCGCCCCATGTGCGCCGAAAGCGAGCTTCTCTCTGAGCTCGACAAGCTCGACAGCCGCATGGAGATATACCGCGAGGCGCTCAGCGACCTGAACGAAGGCGAATTCAGCCAGCGCATCTTCGCGCTGGATAAGAAGATTTACAGGCACGGTGGCATAGGATGACCGCGCACCCTATACCCCCGGTATGGGACGAAAGCTCGCGCATACTGATCCTCGGCTCGTTCCCGTCGGTCCGCTCGCGGGAGGAGGGCTTCTTTTACGCGCACCGGCAAAACCGCTTCTGGCGGCTGCTCGCCGCGCTTTTCGGCGAAAAGGAGCCGGAGAGCATAGAGGAGAAAAAGCGCCTGCTGCTAAAAAACCGCGTCGCCCTCTGGGACGTCATCCGCGCCTGCGAGGTGACGGGCTCGGCCGATTCCGCGATAAAAAACGCGGAGCCGAACGATATTTCCGGCATCCTCGCCGCGGCGGACATAAAGCGGATATACGCCAACGGCGGCAAGGCATACGAGCTTTACATGAAGCATATTTTCCCGCGGACGGGAGTGCCGGCAGTGAAGCTGCCGTCCACGAGCCCGGCAAACGCCCGCTGCTCCTTCGAGCAGCTGCGGGAGAGCTGGAAAAGGATACTTGAAGCGGAATAAACTGAAAAAGCCGCTCCGTGCTTTAAGCTCGGAACGGCTTCCTTTTATGCGCTGATATCATCGATCAGTGGGGGAGCGCCGCGGCCTCGGGGATAAGGCCGCGGCGCTGTTTTGGAGGAACTCCCTTTGGAAAAAAGGGGTTTGGACATGATAACCGGAAGGGAGGAGAAAGGAATAAAAACCGCCCCCGGCTGAATGTATGATACTCCCCGCGGATTAACGCAGGACCAACGTAGAAAAAGCGCCCACAGGGCGTTCAAGTTAGGGATACAACAGCCTCAAGAAGAATCTTTTCGCGGCAAGCTGAGTTAAAAATGCTCGGAATACATAGCCGGTATTCCTGCGCTTTTTGCCTTGCCTGCCACAAAAATCTTTCTTCTTGAGGTGCAAAGCAGTTTTGAGCGAGAAATTTTTCGTTAAGGTAAAACAAAATAATCCGGGAATACTTGACGTATTTCCGGATTATTTTATGAAGCATGGGCGGGAAAGGGCCGCTCAAAACCTATTGTCTCCCTAATTGAACGCCCTTTGAGCGCGGCGCTTTCACTTATACGGTTTTTTGGGAGAACGTCAATCCTCCGTGAACTCGTATTTTGCCCACATACCGTTGCGGTCCACCTTGACTACGATGGTGCCGTCCTTCTCGATAGTTACCTCCTGCGGGCTGTTCGGCTCTAAGGAGCGGACATAAGCCGCGGGATCGTCGGTAGTGACGGTGCGTATCTCAGAGCGGGTGGGCGCCTTGCCGCCGCAGGTGGGCTGCTGCTCTTCAAGAACAAGCTCGTAAACTGCCATAATGGGATCCTCCTGTGCTTTTATTTTATATCTCATTATATCACACAATAAGAAAAAATAAAATGCTCTTTTGTCTTGCGGAAACTCGCCCGATCCTCGGAAAAATCAACGCCGGAGGCTTGCGCAGAGGGCGCTGGAGATTTGTGCTCTGTATGTCAGCCGGGAATATATTTCTGTAAAAAGCATACGCCGCCCGGAAGGGCGGCCTGCCCGCTTTCCGGCGCCGCCCGGGAAGGCGGGCGGAAGAGCGGCGGGCGGCGGAAACGGAGATGGGTATGAAAAAAAGAGCGGCGGTACTGCTGCTTTGCGCTGCACTGTTAATGGGTCTGTTTCCCGCTGCGGCCGCGGCTGCGCAGAGTGAGCCCGGGGAAAGGCAGGAAGAGACGCAGTGGCAGATATCGAAATCGAAAACGGCGGAGCCTGCGATACTCCGCGAGAACAGACCGGTGGCGAGGGTTACGCTTTCGCTCCCCTCGGCGGAGATGGAAAACAGCTTCGATATTGTTCTGGTGCTGGATAATTCGGGTTCTGCCATAGTGGCCGAGGGAAAGAGCTTCGCGGAATACGCGGCTGACATGCTGGAGGAGCTGAAGGGCAACGGCGCGAACGTAAACGTAGCCGTGGTGGGCTTCAGAGGCTACGCCACCGACATGACGGAGCGCGCGAGCGGCGGGGCGGAAAGAGGTCTCGTCTCCATACAAAGCGACGAGGGCTATAACGCCGTGCGCGCGGCGCTGCAAAGCTCGGCACCGGGCCGGGGCTCAAACATCTCATCCGGACTGCGGATGGCGCGAGGCTTCCTAGAACAGAGCGGGACCCCTGCGGAAAACCAGTACGTAATACTGCTGACGGACGGCAAAAGCTACATCTGGAACAACGAAAACGAGGAGCCGGTGACAGTATACAGCCAGTATTACGCTCGCTCCACCCCGGCCATAAGCGATAATGGGATGGCGGTGCTGAGCCAGTCGATGGAGTACCACAAATACTCCATGTACGCGCCGGAGGGCGCGCTCAGATTCGACGGCATAGAGGACCTTATGGCCTCGGAGCATCCGCAGCTCACGGGGAAGACCCCCTATGAGATGGGCGCGTGGTACTCCGGGTATTACGAGGATAAGAGCGGGGCAGGCGTCACAGGGAGTTTCATGGAGCCCGGTACGGTAGACGTATTTACCTACAATGCTGCCGTGAATCCAGGCGGCTGGACGCCGAGCGCGCCGTTCAACAGCAGGTATTACGCCTACTCTCTGCCCGAGGGCTACGACCCGGAGGAATACGTATACATGGAGGCGAATCCATACGAGGTCGTGACGGACGGCACTGAATTTGCCTACACCGGAGAGAAAAACGAAAAGAGTTATTTCTGGAATGTGGGCTCGCTCGAAAAGGCTACCTATGAGGCAGCAAAACTCTACGAGGAGCTGACGCAGACCTATCACACCGGGGCGGTAGTGAACGTGGACCTCGGCAAGACCTGGAGCAACTACAGCCACATAGCCGCGCTGGTATACAACAGCGCGAACCAGAGCGCGGCCGACAGGGGCTTCGACAGCTGGCTGTGCAGCAGGAGCGAATTCTCCGTGGGCATAACGAAGGCGAACGAGCCCTCGCTGCCGGGGAAGAACGCGAGCGTGGAGGAATTCTTCGAGGACATAAAGGCGGAAATACTCTATCTCCTTGCCAGCGGAGTCGTAGTGGACCTGATAGGCGAAAGCTTTGATCTCGAACAGCGCGAAGGAGTCTGCCCCGTAAAGCTGACGGTAGGAGGAGAAGAGCTGGAGGCCCATGAGAGCGGGCAGGGTGATAGCTGGTATTTCGGGCAGGAGAACGAGCAGGGGATATATCCCTATGAAGTGGAATATTTCACTGAGCCAGAAAGGCTCGAATGGCGCATAAACGTTCCGGTGGAAAACGCGCGGCCCGTCACCCTCTCGTACGAGGTGCGCCTTACGAGAGACGCAATAGAGGCGCAGGAGCCAGGCAGTGAGATGCGCTATCCTACAAATGATTTGGCCGGGCTGGACTATGTTTCCAGCGCGGGAGACGCGGGCGCCGAGGAATTCGAAGTGCCGATGGTTTCGTATTACAAGCCGGACGGAGATCTGCCCTACACCCCGCCGGCGCTGAACGCCGAGGACCACCGGGCGTATATAGTGGGCTATGAGGACGGGACTGTTCGCCCGGAGGACAGCATAAGCAGAGCCGAGACGGCGGCAATATTCTTCCGCCTGCTCAAGGATGATATAAGGCAGGAATATATGACCGGCAGGAACGCCTTTTCCGACATTTCCGAGGGAGACTGGTTCTGCACGCCGATATCCACGCTGGCGGCTCTCGGCATCGCGGAGGGCTATCCGGACGGAAGCTTCGGCCCGAACGAGAAGATAACGCGCGCTCAGTTTGCGGCGATGGCCGCCAGATTTGACGGCTACGGCGCCGAAAGGCGCTCCGGTTTCAGGGATATTTACGGCCACTGGGCCGAAAGCGAGATAGACCGCGCGGCTGAGCTCGGCTGGGTGCTCGGCTATCCGAACGGCGACTTCGAGCCCGATATGCCCATAAAGCGGGCCGAGGCCATGGCGCTGATCAACCGCGTGCTCGCGCGCGGAGCGGAAAACGGCGGGGACCTGCTCGCCGGCATGATAACCTGGCCGGACAATGACGCCTCGAAGTGGTATTACATAGACGTGCAGGAGGCCACCAACAGCCACGATTACAGGCGCCGCGGCGGCGGCGGAGAATACTGGACAGAGCTGCTGCCGCCTGTGGACTGGACGATATTTGAAAAATAAAAGCCGGCAAAGTCAAAGCCGGGTGGGAAAATCCCGCCCGGCTCGTTTTGCCGGGAAAAATGTTTTTATCAGGCCCCGAGGACCGCGCGCTCGAGCTTTTCAAGAAGCGGGCGCACGCGCAGCAGGCGGAAAAGCGCGGCGCGCGCGGCGTCTATCCCCGAGGCGGCAAGATATACGGCCGCGGCGAGCGCGGCGACCGCCGCCGCCATGAGCGGAGGGGAGAGCGCGGAGAGCCCCGCCAGAGAGCCGGCCGGAACGGCGAAGGACCAGAGAAGGGCGTTCGTGTGCAGGATATAAACTCCGAAGGAGCGCGGCCCGAGCGCCGCGAAGGCGCGGGAAACGGGGCTTTTGCAGCTGCTCATACGGGCGAAGAACAAAACGAGGCATACGGCCGAAAGAAGCACCGTTGCCGAGGTGTAGGAAAGAAGATTGAGCGACTTGGCGTGCGGCAAAACGGCGGAGAGAAAGGTAAGCGCCGAGAAAAAGAGCGCGAGCGCGAGGAAGGCCGCCGGCCTTTTGAAAAGTGCGGCGAAATCCCCTCGGCGCATGAGCGCCCCGAAGAGGTACATCAGCAGCAGCCATATCAGCGCGTAGCCGCCGCGCATATGATAGGGGTCGGCGGCAAAGAGCATCGGAAAAAGGCAGAAGGCGACGAGCATCGCCCCGGCGCACAGCGCGCAGCGCCTGCGCGAGAGCCTTTCCGGCAAGCCGCCGAGCAGCGGCGAGAGCAGAGAGAGCCCGAAATAGGCGGAGAAATACCAGTACTGCCTGCGGCTCACGGGCAGCAGCGCGGCGAAAAGCTCTTTCCTGCCGGACCATTCGTAATTGACGGCGCGGAAAACGGCCGCATATAAAACCGAGAAGAATACCACCTGCAGCCACAGCTCTGCGAGAGCGGCAAAGCCTCCCCTGCGCAGAGAGCCGACATAGCCGGAAATGAGCGCATAGCAGTTTACCGCGCAGTAGCACAGGCTCTCGAGCAGCCACGCCGTATACCACGCGCCGGAGCGGGCAGGCGCGGAGGCAAGCACGCCGCCGTGCCCGAGGATATGCAGAACGATGACCGTGAGCATGGAGAGAGTGCGCAGAGAGTCAAGCCCGGCTATGCGGCCGGCGCGGGCCTCCGATGAGAGCGGCATGGCGTCGCCTCCTTTCGCTGTAAAGAATAACCGGCTATAGTCTATACAAATAGACCGGGCCTGTCAAGCTTTTTACCGCTTTTTTCCTGCCGAGGGAAGCGGCAGAAAAAACGGCAGAGGCCCCGCTCTCCCGAAGGAGACGCGGAGCCCCGGACGAAAACTTCTTCTATATCTTGAAAGCAGAATGTATCCATCGCCTGAAGATTATGACCTTTGAGCAAACTCGGCAGTTAATCGAATTGATGAGTTTATCTTTTCACATAACAACCAGCGAGTCCAGCTCATAACAAAACTGACGCCGCTTGAATTGCGGCGTCAGTCTGGTGCTTAATTCTTTTTCCCTGCATCAGGGCTTTTTATGCTGTTCGCACAATCTGGGGCGGTTCAAGTGTGCGGGGCGGGTTCTTTTATCTTTGAAATCACGCGAGAGAATCGAAGAAGAGGTATTTTACCTGGCTGCTGCCGCCGTAAGCGAGATATTCGTCCGTTATGGAAAACACCCTCGTTTTTTCGCCGAGCGACTTTACGAGATTGCCGGAAAGGTCATAAAGACCGAGCACGCCATCCGGCGATACTGCGGCGAAGTAGCCGCCGCCGATGCCGCAGGAGAAGTTTCTGATTTCATAAAAATCATTGTAATCATAGCTTATGCGGAATGGAGGGAAGAGCTCGTTTTGGTCCTCGTCGATCACGGTGGCATAATAGCTGCCGTCGCCGCCGTGGATTATGAGCAGCGCGTGCCCATCGTGGAAGGGGGAACACCAAAGCTCGTTTTCGGGATAGAGATTGAGCTCAATGATGCGCTCGCCGTAAACATTCATGAAGCAGTGGTCAATATAAAACAGGGAGTTTTCAACGCAGAAGGGCGCAAAGAAATCAGCTTTGTAGCGTTGGTCGCCATTGGAGACGGAGTAGAAAAAGTCTTCGTCATCGCGAACACGCGCGCCTCGTTCAACCATGGCGTCAAAATCCACGGCAGTTACATCCCTTATGCCCCATGAATTGCTGTTGAGATTAAGCAGGCGGCCGTCCGTTACAGGGCCGTTCATCTTTTCACCCGAGACAAGCTTGCCCTCGGAGGGAATGTAGAAATAGGAATAAGCGCCGTTCCAGGTCTCAAAGAGGCGGTACACGCCGTCGCCTATGTAATAGGAAATGTGTTTCGTGAGCTCATAGCCGTCGTAAAAAGCTTCCGAGGCAAAACCCTCTGCCCAGAGTTTGCCGCTGTTGAGCGCAACAGAAGTAAGATTGCGGTCGTAAAAGGAAGAGACCGTGAAATCATCTATGATATTTCCATAGGCGTCCATTGTGCCGAAGGAATAATAGCTGCCGGATATATCCTCGGTGTGGCGAAGGACCACGAACTTGCCGCCGCCGGAGCAGATTATATGATCGCCGAGATAGCCGGTTGAGCTCTCCTTCTGCTCGGTGCGGAAGTATTCGGTGCCCTCGGCATCGAGCACGATCTCGCAATAATCATTCTCATCCAGGCGGGAACCGCTCCCGGTCTGCTGCACGCGAATGCGCAGGAAGGTATACCCGTCAGAAACAGGGGCGGCATAGAGGACCGTTTCGGTGGTCTTGTACATCACGGAGCCGCTTCTATCGACAAGTGCGGTTATGGTGGTAAGGTTATCTCCGGGGAGCTTGTATTTTATCCAGGCAAGCTCTTGGCAAAAATTGCCTCCGTGGGTGATATCAGCTGTTGCGAGGTCTATATGCTCGCGCTTGACTGGCTCGGGCTCCGGCTCTGGATCAGCGGGCGTTGCCTCAGAGGAGCTTACGCTCTCCGGAGCAGGCTCGGCATCTTTTGCGGACTCGGATTCATTTTCAGGCTCGGAAGAGGCGACGCTTTCGGAAGGTGGAGAGGCATGCTCAGTCGTTTTGGCGGAAATGGAGCAGCCGGCGTAGAGGGGGCAGAGCAGCAGGAGCAGGGCCAGAAGTATAAGGGCTGTTCTTCTCATATGTGAGGCTCCTTTCGGAAAATAAGGGCGCTCGCTCGGGCCCGGATGGAAGAATGATACCACATATCGGCTGCAAGTTCAATACAAACGCGCCACGCTCATCAGAGGGATTCGGAGCTTCGCTCCGAAACGGCAGAGGCCCCGCTCTCCCGGAGGAGATGCGGAGCCTCTGCCGAAACCATGAAAAGAAGCGATTGCCCTCACAAAAGCTTTTCGTCCATTATCAGCACGTTGCGGCGGACCGGGGAGTTCATCGTGCTGTCTATGGCCTCGGCCACCTTCTCGAGCGGGAAGCGGTTGGAGACCATGGAATCGAGGTCTATCTTGCCTGCCTTGTACAGCTGCAGCAGCTTGGGGATCTGCGTGCTTATGCGCGTGGAGCCCATGCTCGCGCCGCGGATTACGCGGCCGCGCGTTACCTCGAAGCCGTTAAGGTCCAGCGGCTCGTCACGGCTGTAGCCGAGGCAGAAGAGGGTGCCGTGGTTGGCGGGCAGCATGTTGAAGCCCTGGCGCTTGAGCTGCCCTCCGGGGGAGGCGACAATGGCGCAGTCCACGCCGTAGCCCTCGGTTATGCGCCTGACCTCCGCGACGACGTCGGGGGTGGTTTTGGCGTTTATAACGTAGTCGGCGCCGAGCTTTTTGGCATATTCGAGCTTTTCGTCGAAAACGTCTATCGCGATTATCGGGAAGGCACCGCAGAACTTCGCGCCCTGCAGGGCCGAGAGGCCCACGCCGCCGCAGCCGATGACGGCGACGGTATCGAAGGGCTTGAGCTCAGCGCGGTTGACAACGCCGAAGAAGCCGGTTATAACGCCGCAGCCCACGATGGAGGCGATCTCAAAGGGGATATCGTCCGGGATCTTTACGAGGTTTTCCTCGGAGGCGAAGGTGTAGTCCGCCCAGCCGGAGAAATTGGTGCAGGCAAAGTAGAGAGCCTCGCCGTCGGACTTATAAATAGGGGAAATATTACGGTTGGGAGGCATGGCCTTGCCGGCGTTGGTGGAGTTTGTGCAGGCGTAGCGGTTGCCCTCGACGCACTCGCGGCAGTGGCCGCAGCCCTCGCGCGCGAGCGTGGCTATGACGTGGTCGCCCTCCTTGATGCGGGTCACCTTCTCGCCGACGCGGTAGACTATGCCGGCGATCTCGTGCCCGGCGAGGTTATGGCCCTCGTAGGGGAAGGCGTCGGAGGCGCCGCCGAGGTCGCTCCCGCAGATGCCGCAGGATTCCACGCGTATAATGCAGTCATAAGGGGCAAGGTCGGATATATCCATATCCACTTCTTCTACCACCCAGGGCTCCTTGTAGCCCTTGTAGGCGGCGCGCATCTTGATTATTTCAGACATTTCGTTCTTCCTTTCGTTCAGAGTTTTATGGTTATGCGCTTGATGCGGAAATATTCTTCAAGAGACCATGTGCCGTAGGCGCAGCCGAGGCCGGAGGCCTTCCAGCCCGGATGCGGGAACTGGATGCCGTTTACGTCGGTCGCGTTTATGACGACCTCGCCGGATTCGAAGTACTCGCAGGCCTTGCCGATGGCGCGGGAATCATGGCCGAAGAGATAGGAGGTGAGCCCGTAGTTGGTGTCGACGGCGCGCTTGAGAACGTCGTCAAAGTCGCTGTAGGGCTGCACGGCTACGATGGGGCCGAAGATCTCCTCGCGGCAGACGCGCATATCGTCCTTTACGTCCTTGAGGACGGCGGGGTTGATGAAGGCGCCCTTTTCCAGGCCCTTCGGGATATCGCCGCCGCAGAGCAGAGTGGCTCCGCCCTTTACGGCTTCGTCGATGAGCTCAAACATACGGTCGCGCGCCTTGAAGTTTATCATCGAGCTCATGCCGGGACCCGGAGTTTCGCCCATGGTCACGGGTACCTTGGTAATGGCCGCGACGACCTTTTCAAGGTACTGCTCGTAGACGCTCTCGTGGACATATATCCTGTTGTAGCCGGAGCAGATCTGGCCGCTGCTGAGGGTCTTTATGCCAACGGTGCCCTTAGCCGCTTCGTCAAGGTCGGCGTCGGGCATGACGATGACGGGGCAGTTGCCGCCAAGCTCAAGAGAATAGTACTTTATGCTCGTGCTGCCTTCCTGCATTACCTTCAGGCCGGTCTCGGCGGAGCCGACGAGGGTTATCATTGCAGGGATGGTGCTCTCGTTGAGAGTCTTGCCGACTATGCTCGAGGGGCCGTGGACTATGCTCAGAACGCCCTCGGGGATGCCGGCTTCCTCGGCGGCCTCGCCTATGAGAAGCGTGGAAAGGGGAGTCTCGCTCGAGGGCTTTATTATCACGGGGCAGCCGGCCATCATGGCGCTTGCGGCGCGGAAGCCTACGCCGCCGAGCGGCGCGTTCCACGCGAGGTGAGCCACTACAACGCCGCGCGGCTTTTTCTCCACGGCCGTGAAGCAGTAGCCGATATCGTGGCGGTATTCGGGGAGGGTGGTGCCGTAAACGCGCAGCATCTCCTGAACGTAGTAATCGATGCGCGCGGGGATGTTCATAAAGTCGAACGTGGCATCCATAATGGTCTTGCCGGACTCGTTGAAGAGGGTGTTGATTATCTGGTCCTTTCTCTTCATTACGGCCGCCTTGAGCTTTTCAAGGTAGTCTATCCTCGTCTGGATAGGCGTGCGAGACCAGATGGGGAAGGCCTTCTGCGCCGCTTCGAGCGCCTGGGTTACCTGCGCGGCGGAGGCTGTGCCCACGGTGCCGGCGACTTCGCCGTTCTTGGGGTTTATTACGTCGAAGGGAACGCCCTCGCCGTCTACCATCCTGCCGCAGATGTACTGCTTATACAACATTTGCTTCGCTCCTTTGCTTTAAGTATATATTATCGGTCATCAGCCGGTGATATACTCTCTCGGATAGATCCATGCCATGTTCTGGAAGCCGTAAACGCTCAGCGAGAAGCCGACTATATCCGAGGAGGATACGAAGATGTTCTGCGGCTGGTAGAGGATTATCTGCGGGATGTATTCGTCGGTAAGCGCCTGCATCTCGGTCCAGGCGTCGGCGCGCTTTGCGTCGTCGACCTCGAAGTAGACCTTGTTGCAGAGCTCCTGCAGATAGTCAAGATCGGCATACCAGTAGTTGTTGGTCCATCCGGGGAGGCTGTAGTCCTTGGAGGGATCTATCTTATATACGTTGTTGGTGGGGTTTGGGGCAGTGGCGCCGGACATGGCCACCTGGAAGTCGCCGGCCTTCACCTGGTCGAAGAAGGTTATGGCCTCAAGCGGAACGACCTCGAGCGTGACGCCGACCTGCTTGAACATGAACTGCAGGGATTCCGCCGTTTTGGAATCTCTCGTCTGAGAGTTGGCGAATTTGAATTCCAGAGTTATGCCGTCGGCAAAGCCGGCCTCCTTGAGCTTTTCCTTTGCAAGCTCCGGATCGTAGCGGACGAAGTTCTTTTCGGCCTCGGGCAGCTTGTAATATTCGCTGGTGGTCGTGACCATGGCGTTGTATGCGGGCTCGGCCAGACCGCCGCAGGCTACCTCGCAGAGCGTTTCATAATCTATCGCGAGGGCCAGCGCCTGGCGCAGCTCCTTTATCCGCAGCGGCTCATAGGCCGTGTTGATGCGGAAGATGACGACGGCGCCGAGGGTGGAGAGATTCCAGAGGCGGAAATCGTCGTTATCTATAAAGGGCGCGGCCTGCGCGGCGGAGAGCTGATCGACAAACTGGTAGTTGCCGGCCTCAAGAGAGAAGGCGCGGGTGGAGGCGTCGAGAACGGAAAAGACGTTTATGTATTTGTAGTAAGGCTTGGTCTCATTCCAGTAGTTCTCGTTGCGCTCGCACTTGTAGAAGGTCTCGGTCGGATCGAGCTCGATGAGCTTGTAGGGGCCGGTGCCGTAGCTGGGATCCCAGTCGAGCACGTCCTGGTCCCAGGTCCCGGTGGCCTCGTCATAGGCGATGTCTCTGGCCGTCTTTTCGCAGCCGATGGCAAAATAGAAGGAGCAAAGGTCCAGCGGGAGATACGGATATGCGGATTTCGTGGCGAGGTCTACCGTGAGGTCGTCCACTACCTTGCAGGCGGGCATGTCGAGATAGGAATAGTAAGTGGCGAGAAGGCCGGTGTCGTTGTTGAAGTTCAGCGACCAGAGCACGTCGCTCGCGGTGACGGGATCGCCCGCGATGGAGGTGATGCCCGGGTGAAGCTTGACGCGGAGAGTAGTCTCGTCTATCCACTCCCAGGATTCGGCCAGGTTGCCCTCGATGCGGCTGTTGATGCAGTCCCACTCCATAAGGCTTTCAAAGAAGGTGTAGTACATTATGGCGTGGTCGAGATAGTGGCCGAAATAGCTCAGAGAGGTGAGCGCCGTGTAATAGGTCATGTTGAGAGTTGCGGTATCGGACGGGTAGGTCTTCATGGAACGCAGCTGGGTGAGATAGTAGTTCATGTCACCGTCGGATACGTTTGCCGTGTCGGGCGGCGTCTGGGTGCTCTGCGGGCCTGTGCCGTCGGGCGTTTTGGCTTCGCCCTTTTTATCGCCGCAGGCGGCAAAGAAGCAGAACACGAGGGCCAGAGTCAGCAGAAGCGCGATCATCCTTTTCACGTTTTTTACCTTCCTTTCTTATAATTCGTGCGCGGCTTCGGGCCGCTTGCTCGTGCGTTTTTTGTATAATGATGCTAACATTCAGTTAATAATTGTTTCAATGGGAAATAGCTTGCAGAGCGCAAGAATGTATATCGGGAACATACAAAAGGGCGAATGATGTTATGTTTGAAACAATGTTTATTGTGACATTTGCACAAATAGGGGAGGACGCTTGAAAAGTGTGTTTTTAAATGATAAGTTACAATTAGTAAAGTATACGTTCATAAATATGCGGAAAGGAGGAGCGGTATGACAGGAGATAAGCTTTTTGCGGAAACGCGTGCCTGCACTGTGAAATACGGCGATCCGGAGGGCTTCGTAAGGCCGCTGCCGGAGACGCTGGTTTTTCTGGACGATCAGCGTCGGCTCGTTGCGGGCGTGATATACCTGGCGACGGAAAAGGCGGCCTGCACCATGCTCTCGCGCTGGGAGGTGACGGTCAGCGAGGGGGCGATGCTCATTGTCTCGGATGCCTCCGACGTTATCCCCGAGGCGCTCGCCCGCTACCGGAGGCTCACGGTGATAGGCGTGGCGGAGACGATGGGCCGGCTCTACAACAGCCTGAGCATACGCCTTGCTGCGCGCAGCGGAGACGCCTATATCCTCAACGACGACGATCTGTTCACCGCCCTCTGGAACGATATACAGATTCGCCGGCCGCTGAGCTTCGGGGAGATATTCAACCGGCTGAAGCAGTTTAAGAACTTCAGGGGGCCGTATGTGCGCATGGCGGTAGTGGACTTCGACGTGAACGATATCGCGCAGATACCGTTCCGGCACGCGGTGGCGCGGCTGCATGAACTGATAGCAGACTGCTTCATTACCATTTCCAGCAATGAGATAGTGATACTTATGTACTCCGAGCAGGAACGCTTTGACGGATGGCTATCAGAGGAGGTCATGACGCAGATATCGGCCTTTCTCGGCCGCTATAACGGCCGCATGGGCGTGAGCCACAGCACTACGAACCTCGTTAATTTAGGCTGCATGGCAGCAATAGCCAAGCAGACGAGCTTCCTCGGCAGCAGGCTAAGCCCCGTCCCGGACAGGAGGGTATACACCTCCGAGAGCTTCGGGACGCACCTGATAGTGGACATGTGCTGCAAGTACTTTTACGAATCAACGGGGATGGCGGATCTCTCGAATCTCATCCACCCGGCGGTGCTGAAGCTGCACCATTACGACAAGGAGAAGGACGACAATCTCGTAAAGGTTCTGAACTGCTATCTTTCCAACGATCGCAACCTCGGCAAGACGGGCGAAAAGCTCTATATGCACAAGAACACGGTAGTGAACAAGCTGCGCAAGATACGCCAGCTCGTGGATGTGGACTGGGACAGCAGTATGACGCGCCAACAGCTTTTCATATCCACTCTTATAGTGGATTACTGCATGCACATACAGGGGCGCAGCATATAAGAAGGCATAAAAAGAAAAGCGCGGGCTTTCGGAAGAAAGCCCGCGCTTTTTGCGGTCTGTCAATTATCCTCTATTTTTCAGCGGTCTGCGCATCCGGCTCGTGGGAGGAGGAGTCGGCATCCTCGGACGGGGTGAGCCAGCCGAGGCGGCCGTACAGCCGCGGATAGGCCTTTTTGTCGCGGAGGATCAGCACCGCCGTCAAAACGGCGGCAACGGCCAGCAGCGAGAGCACCATACTCCAGGCGCTTATGCGCCCGGCGTTATCGTACAGCCGGCCGACTATCAGCGCGCAGGAGGCCTGGATGACCGTTCCCAGAACGCTCGTGACTCCGTTTATTCGCCCGCGGTGGCTCGCGGGGACCCGCTTCGTGAGGTACGGCCCGCCGGCGATGGTATGGAACACCTCGCCCCAGGTGAACAGCAGCATCGCGCCGTAGTAGGCAGGGACGCGCCCGAGCAGAAGAAGGAAGGTTACGTAGCCCGCGGCGATGAGCAAAATGCCCGTGAGCAGCTTCCAGGGCTCGGAAATGCGGCGGAAGACCTGCGTTATTATCGGCGTGAAGACGACCACGGCTATGCAGTTGAGGCTCGCGACGGTGCCGAAGATGACGGCGCCGTTTTCGCCGTGGACCTTGCCCATATCGAAGGGCATGAGGTAGTTGTACTGCTGGTAGGCCGCGGAGTAGAGCGCCGCGCCGACGAGGTAGATGAGGATGACCTTGTTCCTCTTGAGGATGGAATAGATGCTTATTCCCGTCTGCGCGCGCTGGTAAACGGCCTCCTCGCTCTTGTCCTCGACGGGGGTTATATCCTTAATGCGGAAGAAGATGAGCACCGTAGAGCAGGCTATGGCGAGGCCGCTTATGAGGAAGCTCAGCCAGAGGAAGTCCTTGAAGAGAAGGCCCGCTATAGTGGGCGAGAGGACCAGACCGAGGTTCGCGCCGAGGTACTGCAGCGAATAGGCGCGCTCTCGGTCCTTGGTGGTGGTAAGGTCGGCCACGAGGGCGTTGTAGGCGGGGTGCTCCATGTTCTGGCCGATGGCCGCGCCGAGCATGAGGCCGATGGAAACGTAGCTGAGCGGGATGGCCGAGCAGATGATATAGCACACGATGGAAAAAAGATCGCACCAGACGATTATCATCTTCTTGTTGAGCTTGTCAGCCATTTTGCCGCCGAGCAGATGCGCCGGCATGAGAAACAGCATAGCCCCCACCATAACGGCGCTGATGGTAAAGGCGCCGAGGCCGAGCTTCTGGTTGAGGATCATCGTGAGCATGGGCCAGACCATGCTGCCGAGATTCGTGACCATGCGGCCGAAGAAGAGGATATATATTTCCTTTTTCAGGCCCCTGTACTGAGAGAAGAGGCCGAGTATACTTTTCATGGCTTTTCTCCGATATGTAAATATCAAGGATGGCATATATGGTAGCATATTTGGAGGGAGAATTCAAGGGAAGGGCGGGGAAAGGCAGGAAGTGGCACAAAAAAGCCCGGCGCGGCGCGCCGGGCTTTTGGGATATTGGTTATCTGTTTCCTTTCATACGGTTATGCGTTTTGCAAAGCATCTCGCAGTTGGAGGCATCGGTTGCGCCGCCCTTGCTCCATGCAGTAACATGGTCGGCGTCCATTTCATTGAGCCTGTATATGCGCTTTGAGTTATTTGCGTGACCTTCAACACAATAGCGGCAGTTGGATACACCTTTTGCAATTGCCGCCTTCGTTTGCTTATCATAAACGGACTTCTTTGTCTTTTCATCAAAAACGCGAACGTTGAGCAGGGTGGTGTCTTTTTCGCCACCGAGAATGTATTCAAAGATACCTCGCTTATTTGTCACCTGCGTATCAGCCAGCAGTTCATCCACTCGCTTGGTCACATCGTCCTTTGAATAAGCGTTGGTATGATACTGGCGGTAAAGCCGCCCCCATTCAAGGCCGCAGACTTCGCTGCCTGTGTACTCGAAAACAGAGTCAACCCAATCGATGACCGTATCGAAATGGTTCTTCAACTCGTCGATATTGGTATCATAACGATGCTTTGCCATATAATCATCAATATCGCCGTCACTTACCCAATCCAGCGCCGTTTCAAGAATCGCCTGACGCTTTGGATCACCCTTCACATAGGTCTGCCAGCGGTTCATATTGGCGTTGCCCGTGTTGGAAAATACAGCGCGCGCTTTGTTGACAAATGGCCCATGATACGACGCATTGCGGAGCTCCTGCTTCACCAGCGGAACACCAGCAATATTGATTGTCTCGAACCATTCCTGTATCTCGGACGGCTCGCCTTCACAGACATAGATTGTCAGCGGGGCTTTTGTAATCTTGTCCTGCTCGTCTTTGTCCAGGCTACTAAAATAACGAGGCTTACCTTTACGCTCTACGGCAAACGGCCATGACTGATTGACGAAGCGGGCGAAGGATGTAATACGCTGCTGTCCGTCAAGGACTTCGTACATTCCATCCTTATTCAGAACAAAGTAAATCAAGCCAAGAGGATAACCTTTCAAAAGAGACTCCACGACAGCAACATCTTTCTTTCCGTCGCCGTAGATATAGTTGCGCTGATACTCCGGCTGGATAATTAGCTTTCCGCCAAGACCAAACAGGCCCTTGCCCTCGTTCTTGTCATAGATAAACCCCTTGCAGACGTCACCTACAGTCCAGTCAGTATGAAGCGTAGTTTTCATCAGGCATTGCCTCCCTTCTTCGGACGGATAAGAATGCGCGGATATGTTTGAACAAACATCACATCATCCACAATATAATAAGTCTTACCTACGGGTGGAGTGTGTATTACAATATCAGCGCCGTCGTTTAATTTTGTAACAGAAGAACGCTTACCTGTTTTATCAACTTGTATCTGTCTCGGATACTCTTTTGTTTTAGTCTTCGGATTTCCAGCGCCAGCCTTTGTAATATCAATTATCACAAACTGGTCTGGATTATACTTATCCATGAATGTTATAGGAACACCCATGATACCACTATAATCAGACGGAATGCATTCAGTGAAAGGCACTTCAATGGCATCATAATTATCATAATGTGGATAATCGTCAACGCCGAAATCTTCGGTTAATTTCTTTTTTAGTTTCTTGTTAAACTTTAAATTATGGGCTTTAGTGTCAAGTTGTAATTCTTCATGCCGACCGCCATGGTCAATGTTTGTAAACCACCGAACACCTTTTACGCGAATGTATTTCCTCCCGTCAGGATCAACGCCACACCCTGCAGCTTCTAATGGATAATCTTCAGGTACATTGAATTTTCTATCTCCTGAATGAATTGAATAACCAAGCCACATCTTATTGTCTTTCAACAAAGGAAACGCTTCTTTGTATGTAATAACATTAATATTCCCAATTATGATAAAATGCTTTCCGGCCGCCATGATCCACGCCAGAAACTCTCTGAACTGCGAAAACGGCGGATTAGTGATAATAATATCAGCCTCATCGCGGAGCTTACAGATTTCGGTAGAGCGAAAATCTCCGTCACCTTCCAGATAGCCGGAGAACTCAATGTCGTCAGTGTCAATATTGCCGGAACTGTCCACGTCGCGGGTCAGCGTGAACAGTTTTCCTCGCGTTTCATGCTTTTCTGCGTCATAAAGAGGGGACTCTTTTTCAAACAGAGTTAATTGTTTATTCCCCGCCCCTTTCGCATAAGAAGTAGAAATTAATTTTTTCAAGCCGAAGCGTTCAAAGTTAGCAGCAAAGTACTTCGTGAAATTGGACCACTCTGGATCGTCGCAGGGGAGAAGGATAGTTTTGCCGCGGAATACGTCGGGATCATACTCAACGTAGGCATTCATTTCAGCTTCGATATCGCTGTACTGAGTATAAAACTCGTCGTTTTTTGCGGCCTTGGCAGCGCCTAAGCTTCCATTATCGGCCATCGTCTCTACCTCCTTTACACATACTATAACGTGAATAACGGAGGATTTCAATATCTGGAAACACAAAAAGCCCGGCGCGGTGCGCCGGGCTTTCGTTTTGCCGTATTGATTTGCCGTACTGATCTGCAGTACCGGACAGACGTCAGTCGTCGCCCTTGACGAGGCGGACGGCGATGCGCTCCTCGGGGTCGTCGATGCCGTTTTCGCTCAGGGCCTTGCTGCAGTTCTCGATAAGGTCGTAGTAAACGTCCCAGTACTCGGGCGTATTGCACCAGGCGCGCACGGAGAAGATATAGGTATCGTCGTCCACGGCGGTCATGCGGGCGAAGGGCGCGGGCTCGGAGAGAACGCCCTCGGTATCCGTCGCGGCGGCGAGCAGAGTGCTCTTTACAAACTCGGCGTCGATATCGTTCGTTATCTTGAAATCCTGGTCTATGCGGCGGACTTCTGCCGTTGAGAAATTCGTTACCGTGGCGTTCATCAGCTCGCCGTTCGGGACGAAGATCTGCTTGTTGTCAAGCGTGCGCAGAGTGGTATAGAAGATGCTTATATCGTGCACAGTGCCCTCCGCACCGCCGGACTCGATATAGTTGCCTATTTTGAAGGGCTTGAAGATGAGTATCATCAGCCCGCCGGCGAGGTTGCTGAAGGCGCCCTGCAGCGCAAGACCGACCGCCAGGCCGCAGGAGGCAAGCACCGCCACGACGCTCGACATCGGAATGCCGAGGATGCCGACCACGCTCATGATGAGGACGACGTAGAGAAGGATCTTTATAATGTTTACGAAAACGTGCTTTATCGTCTCGTCCAGCTTCGTTTTGCCGATGGCCTTGCGGCAGAGCTTTACAAGCAGGCGCACGAGCAGATAGCCGACTATGAGCACGACGATGGCGAGGGCGATCTTGCCGCCGTAGGTGCTGATGAGATCGATGGCCTTGTCTATGAATTTATCCATTTCAAACCTCCGAAGGATTATTATTTACCAAATTTTACACCCCCGCCGCGGACTTTGTAAAGCGTTTGTTTTCCAGGCACAGGTAAGGATGCGGGAGGTATTTAATATATTATGGAAACCTCGGGCCGGACGTGGTAAAATAAAGCACAAGAGGCGGCGCGCGCCGCCGAACCGAAACCGGGAGGGCCGAGAAATGAAGGAAGTATTCAAAAACAACGTATATATGGAGCCGGCGCAGGAGGTGCCCGTTGCCTGCACGGCGGACGTTATAGTGGTAGGCGGCGGACCGGGAGGCATAGGAGCGGCGGTATCCGCCGCGCGATGCGGCGCGAAGACGGTGCTGATAGAACGCTGCGGATATCTCGGCGGCATGGGCACCGGAGGACTGGTGACCATGTTCCCGCATATGACCGGCGGAACGGACGTGCTTATGCCGGGCGGCATAATGGAGGACGTTATACGCCGGCTCGACGAGGCCGGCGCCTGCTGGCATCCGCCGCTCGATATCCTCGGCTCGGACAGGCCTGAGGACGTGGAGCACTGGCGGAAGGAGGGCATGTGGTTCGTTTCCGACGAGGGGCGCGTGCGCCTTACGATGTATCACGACGTGAACATGCTCAAGTGCATTTACAACGATATCGTAACCGACGCGGGCGTGAGGCTCTATCTGCACGCCTGGGGCACGAAGGCAATAGTGGAAAACGGTCGCGTGGCCGGGGTAGTCTTCGAGAGCAAGAGCGGGCGCATGTGTGCACGCGGACGCATGGTGGTAGACGCCACGGGCGACGCGGACCTGCTGCCCTCGGCCGGGATAGAGAGCACGAAGAAGATGGACTTCCACCTGCGCATACGCAACATGGCGCAGTCGTTCCACATAGGCAATGTAGACGCCGACAGGCTTGAAAAATGGGAGAGCGAAAACCCCGGCGCGATAGACGAGGCTTCCCGCCGTGCCTTCGAGGAGGACTGCTTCGTGGCGCCCTCCACGGGGCTGATATCCCGCGCGCGCTCCGGCAGCATATGGGTAAACAACTTCATACCCGGCATGAACAGGCCGCTGGTGGATTCCTCGAACGTGGAGGACCTCACCTCCGTTTCCGTATACGCCTACAAGAAGATGGAGCGAACGCTGCTGTTTTACAGGAGAAACGTTCCCGGCTTTGAAAACGCGAAGATAATATACTGCGCGCCGGTGCTCGGCATACGCGGCGGACGCAGGCTCGTGGGCGAATACACGCTCGTTGAGAAGGATATGGCCGAGGGACGGGATTTCCACGACACGATAATCGCCGTACCGCACCTCGAGCACGACGTTTCCGAGCAGTTCCCACTGCGCTGCGTACCCTACCGCTGCATAGTTCCGAAGAAGGTGGACGGCCTGCTCGTGGCCGGCCGCTCCTTCAGTTCGCAGGACAGGGTGAACGAAATGATAAACCTCATGCCTCACTGCATGGGCATAGGCCAGGCGGCCGGCACGGCCGCGGCGATGGCCGTGCGGCAGGGAATAGAAGCGCGCGCTGTGGATACGAACGCGCTGCGCGCCAGCCTGCGCGAGCAGGGGATATACCTGCCGCTGCACGAGGACGAAAAGGAGTGAGCTCCCGGTGCGGAGAAAGCGACCCGCAGAAAGACAGCAAATCTGATAGCAAAAAGCCCCCGCAGATAGCGGGGGCTTTTCTTATGCTTTTTTTAAGCCTTTAAAGGTGGGCTTATTCCAGCTCCTCGAGGGCGTCGGCGAAGGCGTCGAGCGTCTCGGAGGAGATTATATCCCTCATATGAGGCAATTATGTGACAGGGCGACAGGCAGGTACGGAAAGCTGAACAAATACGGGTTATTCTAAACCGAATAAATAGAATAAAGAGTGACGAGTCTGTCTGTGGATTGGCTCGTTACTCTTTTTTGGGCGAACGGAGAATACTTGACTTTCACGGTGGCATCATTTCAGAAAGTAAATCAAATTTGAAGAATAGCCTTGATTTTCTTACGCAATTTGAATATTATAATTATTAGTTAGATATGGCTAACTGACGTATGATAACGGGTGCATCTATTGCAATTATGTTCAGAAAAAAGAGATACACAATGAAAGGGCATTTATCAGTTCAGCAGACAGCTGATAAATGGGGCGTCTCTGTACGTTGAGTGAATCAGTATATACGGGAAAGGAAAACACCTGCTGTAAACGCTTTGATCGGGCATGGGATGTTTCAGTGGATGCATTAAAGCCGGGACGGCTTACACCGGGAGCAAAAGCAAAACGGCCGTCTTATGCTCGGAGTGCCGAAGAAAGCACTCGAAAGTAAAAAATATTTTTTTATCCGCAGGTTAGCTGAGACTAACAAGAAGAAGGCTTTGTCTTCATCAATGAGCGCGGAAGCAGGAATGAGCCTCTCTTACTGCTCCTTGCCGCAAAGGCGGTAGCGGGCGAGGATCTGTATCAATTAATGCGCCCGGTTTTTAAAGATAATCATTATTTCATTGCCCCGGACCAAGTGGGTCATGGGAAAGCCGAAACCTATATCAGCGCAGATGAGGACTATAAAATGCTGAAAGGCTTACTGCCTGACGAGGGCATACGGAGATAGCACTGGTGGTGCATCCTTAGATGTGGCGCTCAGAAGAAATACGTGCTTTGCCGACTGGTTTATGGAAGCTTTCCGTGTTGGTTGGATAGGCCCATCTGATACGCAGTGGAGTATATATGATAGTTTTGGCATATGGCGTGTGATCAGAGAACGGCTTATGCGTTCGCTTTCGGCCGACGGCAACAGTGTGACGGTGATCACCAGAGGCGCATGGGCTTTTAAAGGCTTTGGACAAAATGTTTTTCCCGTCAGTTCCGAAGAGACTCCTGAGTTTATGAAGCCTGGAAACGAAGAACTGTTCTACGGCGCCGATGGGATGGGCGCTGATAATCATCAGCGTGCGGATGATACACGGTACTTACGGCCGTATTGGGCTGTATGTATATAATACAAAATAAAGCAAAAAAACAAGGAGGAAATGAAAATGACTATCGGTGGAAAAATCGCTCTGTTTCTCGGGGGCACGCTTTTTGGATCGGCAGGTCTTAAGATCCTTTCCAGCAAAGACGCTCGAAAGGTCTATACACACACTACTGCTGCTGTGCTTCGCTGCAAAGATGAGGTAATGAAGCATGTAGAGCTTGCCCAGGAGAGCTGCTCGGACATCCTTGCCGACGCAAAACAGATCAACGCAAATCGTAAAAAAGCTGAAGAGGCAGAGTTCATCGAAGAAAGCGCAGAAGCATGAGGTTTCGGATATTGCACGAGTCGCCCGGAAGAATGCGGCTCAGGGCAGAGGTGCGCTTTATGAGCCTGCAGCAGGCGGATCTTTTGGAGGCCTGGCTTCGCGTTCAGCCGGGCATAGATGCGGTGACGGTTCATGAGCGGACATGCGGCATTACTGTGATTTATCATGGAGAGCGGACAGCACTTTGCAGGCTCCTTTCCGGCTTTACCTACAAAAAGGCGGAACAGACGGTGGAGCCGCAGACCCGCAGCGGCCGCGCTATGAACAGGGCTTATAAAGAAAAGCTCGTGTTTCTCGTTATCAGGCATTTTATAAAGCGCATTTTTCTGCCGGTACCCTTTCGCAGGGCGATCACGATCTGTCAGGCGATCCCGCGGTTTATACAGGCTGTGTCCGTGCTGGCGTCAGGAAGGCTGACTGTTGACGTCCTTGACGGTATTGCCATCGGCGCTTCGCTTTTGACAGGAGACCATCATACCGCAGGGTCTGTCCATTTTCTGCTGAATGTGGGTGAAACACTTGATGAATGGACCCACAAAAGGTCCGTGGAAGATCTGGCAAAGAGCATGTCTATCCAGGTGGATCAGGTCTGGCGCCTGGACGGAGATGGCAGGCAGAGTATCACTTCGCTTGACAGTATCGTTCCGGGTGACAGGATCATTGTACATACAGGGCATATCCTGCCTCTGGACGGGATTCTGGAGGATGGCGATGTCATGCTGAATCAGGCGTCGTTGACCGGAGAGAGCGTGCCGGTGCCAAAGCGTCCGGGAGCGGCTGTTTATGCCGGTTCAGTAGTGGAAGAGGGCAACTGCGTGCTCCGTGTGACCCATTCCACGGGAGAAAACCGGTATGACAGGATCATCCGTATGATCGAGGACTCCGAACGACTGAAATCTGCAGTGGAAGGAAGAGCGACTAACCTTGCTGACAAGCTGGTACCATGGTGCCTTTCCGGAAGTCTGCTCACCTGGCTGCTCACGAAAAATGTTGCCAGAGCAGTATCGGTTCTGATGGTGGATTTTTCCTGTGCTCTCAAGCTCTCTATGCCGCTCAGCGTATTGTCAGCCATGCGGGAGGCCGGCCGCCATAAGATAACTGTAAAAGGCGGCAAGTTCATGGAAAAGATCAGCCAGGCCGATACCGTGATCTTCGATAAGACGGGAACGCTGACAAAAGCGTGCCCGACAGTCGAGAAGGTTGTGGCATTCGGTGGAGAGAATCCACAGGAAATGCTGAGAGTTGCTGCATGTCTCGAAGAGCATTTTCCGCACTCTGTCGCCAACGCGGTCGTAAAGGCGGCCGCCGATCAGGGGCTCGATCACAGCGAGATGCACAGTGAGGTTGAATATGTCGTTGCGCACGGGATTGCAACAAAGATCGGCGGAAAACGCGCCGTCATAGGCAGTGCGCATTTCATACTGGAAGACGAGGCCGTAGCGATTCGTCCTGAGGACCAACCTCTCTTTGACAACCTCTCGCAATCGACCTCATGGCTTTATTTAGGTATCGACGGTGTCCTTTCCGCGGCGATCGGCATATGTGATCCACTGCGGCCCGAGGCGCATTTGACTGTTAGGGCGCTGCATGCGCAAGGGATCAGCAAAGCGGTCATGCTGACAGGAGATAACCGAAGAGCTGCAGAGGCCGTCGCGGACGAGCTGGGAATCGACGAATACCGGGCAGAGGTGCTTCCGGAGGATAAGGCGGCTTTTATCAGAGCAGAGCATGAAGCGAGCAGAACCGTGATCATGATCGGCGATGGCATAAATGATACCCCGGCGCTTTCGCTGGCTGACGTTGGCATAGCTGTGGGCAGCGGCGCAGTCATCGCAAGAGAAGTCGCGGATGTTACCATTGCAGCAGAGGACCTTCGCGAGCTGGTGTGGCTGAAGCGGCTGAGCAATGCGCTTATGCGGCGCATCAACCGGAACTACCGATTTGTGATGGGCTTTAACGGAGCTCTTATCCTGCTTGGTGCGTTGGGCCTTCTCGCTCCGGCGGCAAGCGCGCTGCTGCACAACGCCTCGACAATACTGCTGAGCATGGATTGTCTAACGCAATTGCTGGAAGATGAGGAGGGAAATAAATGAAAAGACACCGCTTTTTTGCATGGATGACAATCGTTTGTTTTCTGCTGACCATGGTCACCGGTTATAAGAAGAAAAAAGGCTTCAAAAGCAAGGCATAGATAGAAGGAGAACCGCATGCTTTTAAAGGTGTTTTCTATTATTTCAGGACAGAAGATGTAAAAAGCTGTTTCGTACCATGGCAGAACATTTCCCCGGAGGCGTGCTGGCCTTTGACACCTGCAACAAGCTTGGCGCGAAGCTCGCGCGGAAGACGTGGCCGGAGGAGATGGTATCAATGAATGTGAGGCTTTCTGCATAGGTTTGCGGTTCGGCACCAGAATCGTATATATGAAATGGAGGGGATTAAATCCCCTCCATTAATGATTATTGCGACATTGGGCACGTTTACGAAATGCCTGAGACGATGAGGCAGAGAAAGAAATGCCAAACCAAGCAGAGATGGTATAAACGGAACACGGGGCTATGAAAAACGACACAGCCACGCAGGCGAACAAAGCCATTCAATTCGACTCTTCAAAAAGTTTACCTATGATAGGTGCGGGGATACCGCGGGAATTTTTTCAAGCTGCAGAGGCCGCTTCCGTTTATTAACAGATTTTTTACAAGATATGCCGCCCCGCGCGTTGACAAACCGGGCAGGCGGACTATAATTGAGCATGTTAGGGAACTAACATGAAAGGAGGCTGCCGGATGAAGAGCAGAGAGCTGGGATTTCAGATAAAATCGGTATCCAACCTGATGCTGCGGAAAATGCGATCTGAAGCCCCGGATAAGGAAAACGGCGAGATAACCAGAATGCAGGCCTGGATAATAGGCTATGTATATAAATGCGGCGACAGGGACGTATTCCAGCGGGACCTTGAAAAAGAATTCAATATAAGGCGTTCAACAGCCACGGGCATACTCCAGCTCATGGAGCAGAACGGGCTTATAACGCGCAGCAGCGTGCCATACGACGCGAGGCTGAAAAAGCTCGAGCTCACGCCGAAGGCGCTGAAGGTGCAAAAAGACATAGCCGCCAAGATCTCCCGCCTGGAGGAGCTCATGGGCGAGGGGATAAGCGAAGAGGAAAAGGATACTTTTTTCAAAGTAATGGAAAAGATAAAGGCCAATCTGGCCGAAAAGCCCATATAAGCGCAAGGGCATATATACTATGAAAATAAATAACAGGTAGATGGAGGAAGAGTATGTTAAAACGGCTTGCGCTCTGCGTAAGGGAGTATAAGAAGGACACCATAATTTCGCCCATTCTCGTGGTGGGAGAAGTGGTGCTCGAGGTGCTCATACCGCTTTTGATGGCCGGGCTGATAGACAACGGCATAGAAAAGGGGAATATGAGCTACGTTTTGAAGATAGGGGCGGTGCTGCTCGCGGCGACGGTCGTATCGCTGCTGTTCGGTATGCTTTCGGCCAGCACCGCGGCGAGAGCGTCTACGGGGTTTGCGAAAAATATGCGCAAAGATCTTTATTATAAGGTGCAGGATTTTTCGTTCTCGAATATAGATAAGTTTTCAACCGCCGGCATAGTAACGCGCCTGACCACGGATGTTTCGAATATACAGAACTCCTTTATGATGCTTATAAGGGTAGCGGCGCGCTGCCCGCTGATGCTGATATTTTCGCTTGTTATGTCCTTCAGCATAAATTCGCGCCTGGCGCTGATATTTGTGGCGATCATGCCTTTCCTCGCGGCGGCGCTCTATCTTATAGTGCGAAAGGCGCATCCTCTTTTTGAAAAGATTTTCAAAACTTACGATAAGCTCAACAACGTTGTGCAGGAGAACCTGCGCGGGATAAGAGTAGTTAAGGCGTTCGTGCGCGAGGAGCACGAGAAGGAAAAGTTCAACGCGGTATCCGAGGATATATACAGAGACTTTTCAAGAGCCGAGAAGATAATATCCTTCAATATGCCTGTAATGCAGCTCGCGGTAAACGTGGCGACCATCCTCATAGCCTGGTTCGGGGCAAAGATGATAATAAACGGCGCCGGCTCGATGACCACAGGCAAGCTCATGAGCTTCATGACGTATACGATGCAGGTGCTCATGAGCCTGATGATGCTCTCAATGGTATTCGTTATGATAGTCATATCCCGCGCTTCGGCCGAGAGAGTCTGTGAGATACTTGACGAGGAGCCGGAGATAAGAGATCCGGCGCAGCCCGTTTATACGGTCGCGGACGGCAGCATAAGCTTTGAAAACGTATCCTTCAGCTATACGAACGACAAAAACAAGCTCTGCCTTTTCGATGTTGACCTTGACATAAAAAGCGGCGAGACAGTCGGCATAATAGGCGGCACGGGCAGCTCGAAATCGACTCTCGTGCAGCTTATCCCAAGGCTGTATGACGCCACGGAGGGCACGGTAAAGGTCGGCGGGCTCGACGTAAAGCAGTATGACCTGCAGGCGATACGCAACGCCGTGGCGATGGTGCTGCAGAAAAACGAGCTGTTTTCCGGAACGATAAAGGAAAACCTCAGGTGGGGCAACGAGGAAGCGGACGACGAGGAGCTCGTACGCGTGTGCCGCGCGGCGCAGGCCGACGAATTCATATCAAAGCTTCCCGATGGGTATGATACGTACATAGAGCAGGGAGGCGCCAACGTCTCCGGCGGGCAGAAGCAGAGGATATGCATAGCCCGCGCCCTTCTGAAGCATCCGAAGGTGCTGATCCTTGACGACTCCACAAGCGCCGTGGATATGCATACCGACGCGCTCATACACGAGGCCTTCAG
>Ga0208297_1000469_pt1 | contig 79619 bp, 76 predicted proteins | sample LMS_cellobiose_e_FD_187367 | JGI IMG/M metagenome (GOLD analysis project Ga0208297, IMG submission 187367) | Rumen-fistulated moose microbial communities from Alaska, USA - LMS_cellobiose_enrichment (SPAdes) (version 2) | ecosystem: Host-associated > Mammals > Digestive system > Stomach > Rumen...
GCTCGTCCGTTTATCGTGATTGTCGTGACCGCACGGCCATTGACGGTAATCTTTCCGTCCTCATCGACCGTCACACCGGGAAGCCCCTTCAGGAACTCCGCCCAATCGGTCTTCTCTTTTTTCGTGGTAATGTTCATGACGACTACGTTCTCGCCATATTTCTTCTGCTCCGGAGAGCCATCCTTTACCACGGTAATGTTTTCAATGTCGAAAGGAGAAATGGAGTTGAAGGCCGAAGCATCTTCGTGCGGTACGCCATCAATGACATAGATAATCTTACGGTGTGTGGGCTTGATGACAATCGACGAATCGATGGGAGTCAAAGGCTTCAAGGGCGTGAATGACCCCGTGACAGAAAACACCGAGGACGACGTGGTGATGGCGTGGACCGTAATGGCATTGCGCCCGGAACCCTTCGTGGTGATCTTGTAGTCCCGGATGGTCCTGTCCTTGAGCTGGGATCCGTCGAAATTCTCCACGGTCTCATTATCGATGATATAAATGGTCTGCTGGGCACGCAGTGTCCATGCTCCTATCAGCAGGCAGACGGAAAGAAGTATTATCTTTTTCATGGGTGATCTTCTTACTTGTTCAATGCAACGAGATTAAAGGATTTGCCCCCATCCAGCGGTGTGAGGATGTAAGAGGCAGTCTGCCCATCGGGGAAATGGGCGGTCATCACAAACCCGTCCCCGACGGGTTTGAATTCCAGGTTCTCGGCTTCCGCCGGGTTGAAGTTGGATAAAAAAGCTATCTGCTGAATCAGCTCAGTGTAGTCATTCAGAGGCATAGCCGGCACGCCGGGTTGTTTAGGCTTGCCCGTAAACAGGACCACGGCAGCAATGGCAGCAGCAACACCGGCCAAGGAAAGGCCCCAGGTATAGAAAGGCCGCACCCTTGAAGGCCTGACCATCCGGTCATACTCATCGCCGGCTTCCGGTAGTTCAGGGAGTTCGATGGGCTTGACAGCCTGCATCATCTTATATACCGCCATCTCTTCCTCATCGGCAGGAGGCGCAGTGGCAAAGGAGGCGGCAAGCTCCTGTTCCTGTTCGCAGGTCGTTTCTGCGTCCAGATACAATCTAATCAAGTCTTTCCGGTCCATTGTATTACTTCGAGTTAAAGGTTTTCATCAATTCTTGGCGCGCGGCTGATATGGCTGTTTTCACGCCGCCCTTAGTCCTTCCTGTTATGACAGCAATCTCATCCAGAGAAAGCCCGGTGGCACGTAACTGCAACAAGCGTCTTGTGCCTGCAGGAAGCCGTTCCAGCGCTTTGTCAGCAATCCTTTCGGCCTCGGATTGCTCTATTTGCGTGGAAGCATCCCTGCCATCCGACAACCATTCCGGATACACCCCGCTTCTCACGGGGCCTTTTTTGCGCCAAAGCGAAATGCAACTGTTCTTGGTAGTAGAAACAGCCCAAGCCTCGGCACTGCGAATCTGCACACCATCACGTCTTGCCACCAAAAGCCGAAGCAGCACATCCTGCACCACATCCTCCGGATCACCGTCCAGCCGGGATGCACGGAAGAATTTCAGTGCCGTCGCCAGGACTTTGGGCCTTATCTCTGTGAGTTCTATTTCAAGCGTTTTATCCATACTCCACAGATATAGACGCAAAAAACGTGAAAAGTCAAGGAGAAAAAAGGAATTCTCGCTAGACAAAAGGAGACTGAACGACCTACTCTTTTTTCCTGAACTGCCACTTAAATGGGCATTTTACATACTTGACACCTCCGATAGTAAAATGATCTTTCCCAACTATGTCGGTATTCTTCCTCCATTGACCTGACTTATTCTTAACGAACTCCGCAACGTTTCTACGTCCGCAACATTCAATGCTTTTCTCATCAACCTTTCCACCATCGTGCCACTCTATCCAGTCGCAGTCTTCCAGCGGTATTCCTTGGATTAGCATATCATCGTAGATCTCTGTGGAGTTCTTGACGTTGATTGGCGGCTTTCCATTTACATATACAACATTGTATTCCCGAATGAGAAAAGAAGCGCGATACTTAAGATCGGGGTTCTCAAAGGTGATGTCAATACCAGATGTATGCGGATGGAAGCTTCCTATTGGGAAATAAGGAATACTGTCTATACCTCTTTTTTGAAAGAAATCCAAATGCTCGGCTTTCTTGCGATCGTCAGTATGATACATGATTGGATCTTTGAACCTATCATCACCTTCTTCGTGATAGTAGAGCTCAATTGCTGTGGGATGGATTTCACGAATGACCTTTTCTACGCCTTCCTGATTAGTCACTGTGAGATAACCAGCCAGGATAGATTGGGCACAAGGCATAAAGCAATCCCCAATGACCTTGGCATAACTCTGCCTCTCTGACGGAGAAGGGAATATTGCCTTTTCGCGATTCTTCTGGAATGTCTCCAGATGTGCTTTTAGTGCGGAAAAACCTTTCATTTTGTTTGTTGTTTGATGTCTTTCTTCAGTTTTTCCAAAACCACCGGGCCCATCAGGCCGGAGGGGGTAAGCGGCATGCCGGCGCGATAGAACGGCATAGTAGTGTAGGTTACTTTTTCCGTGCCGGGTTCCGCATCACCGATGAGCCGGTTGGACCAGGTGTTTACGACCTTCACCTCAATGGTGTTCTTCCCGGGTTTGAGTTTGCCGGACCATTCAACTTTGTAGGGGGCTTTCCAAAGGAAACGTACGTGCTCGCCGTTTACGAAGACATCTGCCATCTGGCCCACGGCACCGAGGTCGATGGACAGGCCGTCGACCTTCTCCTTTTTCCCTAGAGTAAAGGTGTTTGTATAAGTGGCGATGCCGGAGAAAAACTTCACGACAGGTTCATCGGATTCCGTATAGGAAGCAAGTTCCGAAAAACGCCGTGAGCCTTCCGGGGCGGCCAGACCGTCGAAGGTAACCGTCCAGGGCCCGTCTATCGACAACTCCCCTGCCTGAACCGGAGCCACATACGCCGGCTCGGGCTGTGCTTTCCGGTCGGAGACTACGAAGAGGGCCTGATTGGCCTCCAGCCGCAGCCGGTTGCCATCCAGCACGCCGCGGAGGACCTCGCCGATTTCCGGATCATAGACCTTCATGGGCCCTTCCGCGTCCCGCAGCGTCAAATCAGCCGTGACGGCCGCATCGCTGAAATTAAGGATCCAGTATATCTCCCGGTCGCCGTCGTGCCGGTGAACGAACTTCAGTTCGGCAGGAGCCACATACTGGAAATCCGGTTCCGTGCCGGTTGCCTTCAGCACGTTGGTCAACTGACCGGTGAAGACATTGGGGCGTCCGGCCCGCCAGATGTCAGCGACCAAACGGTCAAATTCCGCCGGATCGTCAGTGAGGCCGGCAGGCTTCTCGGGGATGGGGCCGCAGATGACGGCACCGGCCCGGGCCAGTTCGTCCAGTTTGCGCAAGACTTCCAAGGACATCACCTTGCAGTGCTCTCCCAACACCAGAACCTTGTACTCCATACCGGACGGCGTGACGATGTAACCGTCCTTCATGGAAAGCAGATTCTTCACTCCGTAGGGATTGATGAAATCGAAGGAATACCCTTCCGGGATAGCCGGAAGTTCATGCCCATAGATTCCGGCGATGTTTGTATCCTCGCCATAATACCACAGGATATCAGCCACATAGCGACCCTGCTGGAGCATGTAGCAGCTTCGGGCCAGATAGTCTGCCCAGTAACGGGCATATGGCGCCCAAGTGTCGTGGCGGTTGAACCATTGGCCGAAGATCATCAGCCCCAAGCCGGGCTTGTGCGTATCGGACGGCTGATGGGCGCTCTCGTGGATGACGAAGCGGGTGACGCCGCTGTAGAGGGCCATGTCGGCCATGAACTTCAAGTTGCCGGGATAGTAGCTCCAGGCGTTGCCGGAGAGGCCGGCGGCGGTAAATGATTCCGCTGCGGCGATATTCTGCCCATAGACATGGGCCACGGAGGCGGATTCGCGGATATCGGCCTGGGCCATTTCCAACGTCGATCCACCACCGGTGCCGGGAATCCAGAACGCGCTCATGGGCACGGCGGCGCTCATCTTGAGGTCCATGCCGTCGCCGACGTATACGCGGCCGTTTTCATGGGACTCCGTATAACGGCCTTTCATCCCGTATTCGCGGACGATGTCGTTGATCCGGTCGTAATTGGCCGCAAAGAGTTCCCCGAGGGTCTCGCGCCAGTCGAAAAGGAACTTCTCGGAGGCCTCGCTGCTTCGGACAATCTCGCCGGCAAGGACGGGTAGCCAGGGGAAAAGGTCGTAGCCGCGGCGGGCCTTGAACTCCTGGGCCATGGTTTTGGTCCAGGTCATCTGTTCGGCCTCATAACTGTCCGTCAGGATATACTGGATGCCATGCTCCCCCACCATCTCGCCAGCTGCCTCTTTGTACATGTCCATATATTGGCGGAAATAATCCATCCAGGCCTCCTTGTCCAGTTTGTCCACCTCAAGGCCGGTGGCTTCCGGTGGTGCAGGATGGTTCTGCTTACCCGTCAGAGATGCTCCGAATCGATAAATGCGCCAGCGTCCTGCCGGGACCTGCCAGGTAAGGATTCCATCCTTGACAAAGGGGGTCAGGTCGATGGTCTCAGGGACCGGAGCATTGCTTTCGGGCGTGGGATTCTCCAGTAAGTCATGGGGCGCCGCAAAACCGGCCTTCTCCTCGGCGTGGTTCACCTTGGTCACCGTATGGAGCACCCACTCATGGACGGGCGTACTGTCGGTGGCCTCTCCGCCGAAGCCTAGGGCGGCATAAACCCGGTTCCCCACCGGATTGGCGACCTGCAGCCGGAAATACCGGGCGGTCGTCACGGGGATGTCGATGGTCTGCTGGGGCGCGGAACCGGAAGGAATCCGGCACACTTCCCGCCAAGAGAGGCCGTCATCGCTGCATTCCAAGGAATTGCGGTACGTCGGTGCGGCCGCATCCCACTGGCTGCGGACATCGCCCCCCACCAGGGACATGGAACGGACAGTAACAGCCTTCGGGAAAGCATATTGGATCCAGGAATGGGTGCCGGAAGGATTCTTGGGCAGCCCGACGCCATCGGCCAAATCACCGTTGGAGAGCATTTCCACGGTGAAAGCGCCCCCGCTGGAAGTCACCTCGGCGCCCAGTTCGGAGAGCGATTTCTCCGCTTCCGGAACCCGGATGGCCACCACCGCCACGTCCTGATACCAGGGGTCGATTTCAGCGCCGGCGGCGAGCGTCTCTTCCGAAGCGGCATTCTGGAACTTGCCGATGGTCTTGAAAGGCTCCGGAAGGACAATAGATTGTGGTTTCCGAGCCTTGGGAGTCCCCGACACTTCCAAAGTCCGCCAGGTCAGTTTCTTCATCGCATTCTCCGGCTTCACCCACGGCCCGCCCGTGGAACTCCATCCCGGGGCAGAGGCGATGGCAAACTCCATCCCCAGGGAATCGGCATAATGGACGGCATAGCGGAAGGCGTCCTTCCAACTCTCCTGCATATAGGGCTTCCGTTCTACAATGGGTTGCATGCCCATCATGAGGTCGCCGCCCGCATCGAACTGCTGCACCCCGGCAATGCCGGCAGCCTTCATCCAATCCAAATCGGCCTTGATGCCATCCTTGGTGATGTTCCCATCCATCCAATGCCACCAGACGCGGATCCGTGCATCTTGTGGAGGATTCTTAAAACCTTCGTATTGTTGTGCAAAGGCCGTTCCGGAAAAGAGCAGCATCCCTGTCAGGGAAATGGCTGATAGTATAGCTTTATTCATGGCTCATCCTTTTCGGTAAAGATACGCAATTTTTCACGCGCACCTGGCAGTCTGTCAGTAATTCTTCCGCTGACTTGCCGAAACAGAAATGATAGGCCCCTTTCGCGGTTTCCCACCGTCCTTTCCTTTCATTCCAGGAGGCGATGTCATATAGGGATACAGGGATTTCCATCGTTTCGCTTTCTCCCGGAGCCAGCATGCGGGTCTTGGCAAACCCCTTGAGTTCCCGCACAGGCTTGTCCATGCCTCCTGCAGGAGCCGATACATATAACTGCCCCACTTCGGACGGGAAGTTCTTGTCGGCAAGGGCATCGCCGTAACGGACCGGCCAGGTGTCGGCCAGGCGGCCGGAAGGGGCCACGGTTCCGGTGAGGGCATCGGCAATGCTTTCACCTGCTCTTTCTCCGGGCTGCCCCACCAGGAGGATGGCATCCACCTGGTCTCGCCAAGAAGCGGTTTCAATGGGCGCCGGGACATTCAGGAGGACGATAACAGGTTTGCCGCTCTGATGATAAGCAGTTGACAGGGAATCTATCAGCATCTTTTCCGACGCCGTCAGTTAAAACTCGGAAGCCGCACGGTCGAAGGCCTCTCCGGTACTCCGGGACAGTGTAATGATAGCGGCCTCATTCGCCTCTGCCTGTTCCATCAACGACTGCCGGGGGGTATTGGAGCGCTGCTTCAGGCCAAGATCCACGGTGAGTGCGCCCAGGTCTTCAGCGGCCGCCTCTCCAGAGTCCGGAATGATCTCTTCCAGACGCGGATAGCGGAAAAACTGCATGTAGACAGGCGGATAAGCCGATGCTATCTTTTCTTTCTCCGCGGCGATATAGGTGGTGTATTCCCGAAGGACGGAAGGACATACCGTGAATCCGGCTTCCCTCAGCCCCTGGACTAGCGACACGTGGTACACGCCGTTGTTGACACCATTGACACCCATGTTGGCAGGTATCAAATCGTAGGAAGAAACACCGTACAGCCCCACGGCACCCGGTTTCAAGGGCAGGACGCTTCTCTCATTCTTCAAGAGCACCATAGATTCTGCGGCAATGCGCCTCAACAGTTTCCGATGGCTCTCACGGTCAATATTGTTGCTATATTGATACCCGGAGAAGCTGGGGCATTTCACCACCAGTTCCAGGATGTTCCGTACATTCCGGTCCAGGGCTCCCATGGCCAGGGAGCCATCTTCCAGTGCTGAAAGAAGGGCTTCACGGTCGGCATTCGTGCCGGGTTCGATGAGTTCGCAGCCGGCCGATACGGCATCGGCCTGCCGGACCACGCCGTCCCAGTCGCTCATCACGACACCCTCCCAGCCCCATTCATCGCGCAGGACCGTCGTCAGAAGCCATTCGTCTTCACAGGCATGGACGCCATTGACGTAATTGTAAGAGCCCATCACCGTCCGGGGCCGCCCCTCTTTCACGGCGATTTCAAAGCCTTTGAGATAGAGTTCCCGAAGGGCCCTCATCCCTACACGGGAATCGTTTTCCTTGCGGTTGGTCTCCTGGTTATTGACGGCAAAGTGTTTCACGGAGGTCCCCACGCCTTCCGACTGTACACCTTTGACCATGGCGGCTGTCATTTTACCCGCCAGCTGCGGATCCTCGCTGTAGTATTCGAAGTTGCGCCCGCACAGCGGGTTCCGCATGATGTTCGTGGCCGGGCCCAGAATCACATCGACACCGTATTCCCGTGTCTCTTCGCCCATTGCTTTGCCGACATTGTAAACAGTCTGCATATTCCAGGTCGAAGCAAGCAGGATTTCGACCGGAAATCCGGTACAGTAGTAAGACCGTTCCTCCCCTTTCCGGTGCGGGGAGATCCTGAGTCCGGCAGGGCCGTCGGCCACCACGGTAGGCGGGATGCCCAGGCGGGGAATGGTCTGTCCCCCGGCTCCGGGGACACGCTGATAACCGGCTTCATTGCCAGTAGGCATGGGAACGCCCGTATAATTCATTCCCTCGATGGAGCCGACCAGGAGTTCGGCCTTCTCCTCCAGCGTCATCGCCTTCAGGACTTTGTCAATGTTCTTTTCCGTGAGCAGCGGCTGCGCCCCTGCCATGACAGATACGGCAGCAGTCAGGAGGATGGTTGTCAATCGTTTCATGCGTATGCGGTTTTTGACGGTGCAAATATCTTTTGATTTCCGCCCGCATACTGGACCTTCCGTTCAATCTTCCCGACGATTTGTTCAAACAGCCCTGAATGGCTTTTTCACTTTATTTTTATAAATTATCTTTGTGCCATGAACTGGAAGAACATCACCATCGCCCTTGCCGTTACCCTGTTTACGGCAGCCTGCGCTCCCAAGTCCGAAATGGACAAGTACATCGACGGCCTGATGTCCCGGATGGCCCTGGAACAGAAGATCGGCCAGTTGAACCTGCATTCCGCACCGGGATTCATCTCGGCCATCCGCGTGACGGAGGAGGACGAGAATGTCAAACTCCTGCGGGCGGGCCAACTCGGCGGTCTGTACGGGACCGGCAACACGGAATATATCCGCGACATCCAGCAGATCGCCCTGGAGTCCGGGGCGGGCATTCCCCTGATCATCGGCATGGACGTCATCCACGGATTCCAGACCGTGTTCCCGGTGCCGCTGGCCCTGTCCACGTCCTGGAACATGGACCTGGTGGAGCAGACGGCCCGGGTTGCTGCTACGGAGGCATCGGCCTCGGGCATCAACTGGGTCTTCAGCCCGATGGTTGACATCTGCCGGGACGCCCGCTGGGGACGGATCGTGGAAGGTGGCGGTGAAGACCCGTATCTGGGCGGAGAATTGGCAAAGGCCTATGTACGTGGCTATCAGGGAACCGACGGGGTTTATGACGACCACGATGTGATGGTGTGTGTCAAGCACTATGCGCTCTATGGCGGCGCCGAAGCAGGTCGGGACTACAATTCCGTGTTCCTGAGCCGCCAGGAGGCCTTGAATGGTTATATGCAGCCGTATCAGCAGGCTGCCTACGCCGGCGCAGCGAGCTATATGTCCTCGTTCAATGAGTTCGAGGGGATTCCCGCCTCGATGAACAAGTACCTGATGGACGACCTCCTTCGCAAGGAATGGGGCTTCGACGGTTTCATCGTCTCCGACGCTACGGCCATCGCCGAGGAAGTGAACCACGGCATCGGCGACCTGCAGGAAGTATCGGCTCGCTCCCTCCAGGCGGGGCTGGATATGGACATGAACTCCGACGGTTATGTGGGAACGCTTCAGAAGTCCCTGGCCGAAGGCCGCGTGACCGAGGCCGATATCGACAAGGCCTGCCGCCGCATCCTGGAGGCGAAATACAAGTTGGGCCTGTTCGAGAATCCGTTCAAGTACCTGGATTCTTCTCGGGCGGCGAAAGAAATCTATACTCCGGAACACCTTGCTTTCGCCCGCAAGGCGGCGCAGGAGTCAATGGTGCTCCTCAAGAACAACGGCGTCCTCCCGCTTTCCAAGAGCCAGCGCATCGCCGTGGTGGGTCCGTTGGCCCAGGATGCCTCTGCGATGGCGGGAACCTGGTCCATGTCCGATCACAACGGCGAGAGCGTCACCCCGTATCAAGGCATCGCCGAAGTCGCCAAGGCCTCTTATGCCGAAGGAAGCTGGCTCTTCAAGGACAAGGAACTGGAAGAATCCGTCCGCTTCGGCCTTTACAAGATCTTCATGCCGGGGTTCCAGGCGCCTGAGATCCACACCGTACCGCAGGAAAGGCTCATCGCCGAGGCGGTCGCCAAGGCACGCCAGGCCGATGTGGTCGTCGCCTGTGTGGGCGAGATTGCCAATCTCAACGGCGAAGGGGCCTCCCGCACGGACATTTCCATTCCTGACGCCCAGATAGAGCTTCTGAAGGCCTTGAAAGCCACGGGAAAGCCGGTTGTGATGGTCCTCGTGACCGGCCGTCCACTCACCCTCACCTGGGAGGATGCGGAGATGGACGCCATCCTGAATGTCTGGAGCCCCGGTTCCGAAGGCGGCCACGCCATTGCCGATGTCCTCTTCGGCGACGTGAACCCGTCGGCGAAACTCACGACGTCTTTCCCGCGTAACGTGGGTCAGTTGCCGCTCTATTACAACCACAAGAACACCGGCCGTCCGCACCCGGACGATAAGCCCTACCAGAAGTTCGTCAGTTGCTACATCGACGAAATCAACGCCCCGCTCTATCCTTTCGGATATGGGCTCAGCTACACCACCTACGCGTACTCCCCCGTCACCCTAAGCGCTTCGGAAATGCCCATGGATGGCTCCGTAACTGCCTCCGTGACTGCCTCCGTGACCGTCACCAACACGGGCTCCCGCGCCGGCGACGAGATTGTCCAACTCTATATCCACGACATCTACGCCACTTCCACGCGCCCGGTCAAGGAACTCAAAGGCTTCCGCAAAGTGCACCTGGAACCTGGTGCATCGGCCCAGATCGATTTCACGCTCACCAAGGAAGACCTCTCCTACTACAACCACGATCTCCAGTGGGTCTGCGAGCCAGGTGACTTCGAGATCATGATCGGTCCCAACAGCCGGGACACGGAGGGAGTGACCCTACGTGTTCAATAGAGGAATCCGGCTAGCCAGAGGGGATGTTGGGATTGTGGACATAAACTTTATCGGGTTTCTGCATCTTCGTTACCGAGTCATTGCTCGAAAAGAAAAGGTTATCCGGATAACCAAGTTATCCACAAAAAGGTTATTACAATAACCGATTTTTGAAATTACTGGTCAAGCTTATAACAGGCATTTTCGAAGATTATAAACTATATCTCTCGAAGTTTGCAAAATGGATGGAAATTGGTTTTGCCACTGCAAATTCATAGCTTTGAAACAGTAGCAACAGAGGTAATAGGCGAATCCTTATGACCGTTTGCAAGTTTCTATCTTTATTCTGGTAGAAGAAAAAAAGAGAATCTCGGCAATCTGCCGGTATAGTCCAGTCATGTATTAGATATACCAATCTGGCTACAAGAATGGAAGCGATCCGTGGGTGGTTTACTCCCCGGTCTATCTGGCTTAACCAAGACTGTTCAGCCCCGACAGATACACTCTGCCGGGGCTGTTTGATTATTCCGCCGAAAGGTGGTAACATACCACCATTTAACGGATTTTTTGTGTAAAATATCCCAGAAAGCCCATATCTTTGCTTTGAATATCAAGCAAGAACGCACTATAACGAAACAAGGTTACCCGAAGGTAACCGTTGTTGAAAGTCAGGAAGATAGATATGGAAAATAATTATGTAAAAAGATGGACTTCTTCTCATTGAAAAGACAATCCCCGACAGGCAGGCCGTGTCAGTGAAGGCGGAGAGCCTTTCTGCGATAGCGGGCACCTTCGGCCTGCATGGCACAGATGCAGAAACGCTCTATTATCAACTCATTTCTTCCCTACCAGCAACGCCGACCCCGACAGGCCCATCCACTTGGCCTCCCATGGAGACATGAACCGCCCGGCATCGGTGGGGATAAGTTCCACCTCCTCGTAACCAAGATCCGTCAGCTTTTTCACAAATGCCTGCATGTCGCCGTATTTGTCCTTCGAGAAGAGATCGTGGATGGCGAAGGTCCCTCCCCTCTTCAGCACGCGCAGGGTCTCCAGCAGGATTGCCTGGCGGTCACGGCTGGGGATGTTGTGATAGACATAGTTGGACGTGACGGCATCGAAGGTCCCGTCCGGGAAATCAAGCTTCTGTGCGTCTCCCCTGGCAAAAGATGTCCTCTCCGCCACGCCTTCCGCCTTGGCGTTGTCCTCGCAGAGCTTCTTGCTGAAGGAAGCGTATTCCGCTCCCCAGCGGTCGATGCCGGTCACCGTGCCCTGCGGGTTCCGCCTGGCCACGGCGTTGGCCAATGCTCCGCTGCCGCAGCCCACATCCAGGCATCGGCCTCCCTCCGGCAGTTTGACATACTCCGCTACGCCGTCGATGATCTGGCGGGACATCTGCCGCTTCCCGTCGTAGGAGAAAGCCCGGTACATCAGTACAGTCCAGACAGTTACCCCCGCCAAGACCAAGGTAAGGATCAGCAGGAGGATCTTCAACCAGCCGACACCGATGACCAGCGTCAGAGCCAACGCCACGGCTGTTCCTGCCGCGAAACTCCAAATCATGCCTTTCGGCATCCAGTTCTTATAGTTCGCTTTCATTTCAATCCCTCCGTTTGTTTCTTCAGCGACCGTTCCGCCAGGCGCATGGCCAGGATGGCTACGGGAACGGTCAGGACCAGTACGGCAATGAACACGGGGATGTTGTTGATGACCGGAATCATCAGCTGATCGTATCCGGCGGGCATTTCCTCTGCGGCTGCGGCAAGGGAGCCCTCCGTGTCTGTCCACCAGTGGGAGGTGTAGGCGAAGAAGGAGAACGCAAAGGGGATGAAACTCCAGCGGACGCCTTTCTTCGTATCATAGCCGAAGACCTTCCTGAGCAGCTCTGCCAGTGCCGTTATGACAACCGTCGCAATAATATAGCCGAGATCGGCTTCGCCGGCGACCAGGAACAGGATGAGAATGAATCCGTTCAGCGCCGTCGCAGCCCCGAATCCTCGGATAATGGAGCAGGTATAAAGATAGATGAATGCGAACACCAACGGCAGAATGGCGCCGATATAGGCATAGCATGCCGGATGGATGGCGCCGGTGCTGGCGCCCAGAATAAACGTGGCCAAATAAGCAACGGCCATCAGAATGACTTTGAATACGGGTTTCATATGCATTTAAGGTTTATATATTCCATTCCAATGCTCCCTGCTGGATGTCCTGCATCCGCTTGTAAAAGCCGCCGGAAGCCGTAAGTCCGGCTGGCGTTCCGCACTCTTCCACCTTGCCTTCCTTCAGGACCACAATCTTGTCGGCACCGGCTACGGTGCGCATGCGGTGTGCGATGATGATCACCGTCTTATCCTTGACCAGCCGCGACAGTGATTCCTGGATGAACGTCTCGTTCTCCACGTCCAGGGAAGCAGTGGCTTCGTCCAGCAGGATGATCGGGGCATCCTTCAGGAAGGCGCGGGCGATGGAGATCCGCTGGCGCTCTCCTCCCGAGAGTTCACATCCATTTTCGCCGATCATGGTTTTCCATCCCTGCGGCAGTTTCCCGGCGAAGGCATCCACGTGTGCCAACCGTGCGGCGGCAATGGCCGCCTCTTCCGAAGCATCCTTGCGGCCGATGCGGATATTCTCCAGCACGGTGTTGTTGAACAGCGTGACGTCCTGGAACACGATGGAATACAGATTCATCAGCGTCTCGGGGTCTATCTTGGAGATATCCATCCCGCCCACCGTGATCGTGCCGGAAGGAATGTCCCAGAACCGGGACGCCAGGCGCGATATGGTGGTCTTGCCGGATCCGGAAGGGCCGATGAGTGCGGTCACCTCTCCTTGCTTTGCGGTAAAAGAGACACCGTCCAAAACCGTCTCGGACGTATCATATGCGAAGCGGACATCCTTGAATTCAATGTCATATCCCTTGTTGGAAAGGGTTTCCTCTCCCCGCTGCTCCGGGTGATTGAGGATTTCGTCCATGCGTTCCGACTGGACACCCAGCGACACCACGGCCCCCAGGTTGATGAGCGCCCCGGACATCGGGTCATACAGGCGGGATGCCACAAGCAGGAACATGAAGAATGTCAGCACATCCAGGCTTCCGGCGGAAAGCAGCATGGATCCGACCAGGGCGATGGTCGCTATCCCCAGCTTCAGGATCATCTGCCCGCTCACCACAAAGATGGCAACGCCCAACTCGGCCTGGATGGCCCGTTTCTCCACCAGGTCGATGCGGGGCCAGAGACTTTGCAGGTATCTGTCTTCCGCATCATTGGCCCGGATGTCCTGGAAGGCCTCCAATCCCTCCTGGATGCTGTCGGCCAGCGCCACCTTCGCTTGCGTACTGCGGCGGTTGAAACGGTTCTGGAATCTGGACGACAACAGGACGATGCTGATGGCGATGGGAATCACCCAAACGGCGGCGATCGCCATTCTCCAGTCGAAGAAAAACAGGCTGATGCCGATGAGCGTCGTGGAAATCATCGATCCGATGAGCTCCGGCACCCAATGCGAAGTCCCCGTTTCAATCGTGGCCGCATCGGCCATGATGGTGCTGGTGAGGTCGGCCAGGTCCTTCTTGCCGAAGAAAGACAGCGGCAGGCGACGCAGTTTCTCGGCCAGCGAGATCCTCCGGCGGCCGCTCTCCAGATACACAGTGACGAACTGATAATTGTACTTGACATATTCCATGGCCGCCACGGCCAGCAGGCAGGCGCCGATTTTCCAGACATATCCCCAGATATTCAATGCTTTGCCTTCCATCAGGTCCCTCACCAGGAAGAACAGAAGGCCTACCGGCAGCATGAGGACGATATCCATCGCGGCGCTGGCGAGGCTGGACTTCACAAGATCTTTCGCGCCCTGCCGGGTAAGGGCATATTTGTGCCGTAGTGTTTCTATGATGCTCATTTGATGTTCCATTTAACAGATTCCACATACTGTTTCCACATAGAGGCGTACTTGCCGCCTTTCTCCAGAAGATCCCCGTGCGAACCGCTTTCCGTCACGCGCCCTTCCTCAAGCACGAAGATGCGGTCCGCTCCGGTCACGGAAGAGAGCCTGTGAGCGATCATGATGACGGTCTTGCCGTCGGCGGCCATCTCGGTGAAGGCCTGCTGCACGCGGGTCTCATTGTCCGGATCCGCGAAGGCCGTGGCCTCATCCAGAATGACGATGGGCGTGCCTTTCAGTATCACGCGGGCGATCGCCACCCGCTGCTGCTCGCCGCCGGAGAGATAGGTCCCTTTCGTGCCGATGACTGTGTCGATGCCATCAGGCAATTTGTCGAGGATATCGTCGCACTGGGCTTTGTGCAAGGCCTCCCGCACCTCTTCACGGGTGGCGTCGGGCCTGCCCAGGCGGACATTCTCGAAGATGCTCGTCTTCAGCAGGCGGCTGTCCTGGAACACAAAGGAGATACGGTCCATCAGGTCCTTTTTACGGATATGGCGGATGTCTGTGCCGCCCAGGGTGATGGCCCCTTCCGTCACGTCAAAGAAACGGGCGATGAGGCTGGCCGTCGTGGTCTTTCCGCCACCGGAAGGGCCCACGAAGGCGATCTTCTGCCCGGGCTTGATGCCCAGCGAGACACCGTCCACCGCAAAGCGTCCGGCTTCCGGATAGCGGAAGCGGACATCCTTGAGCTGAATCTCATTGTCTTCCGGCAACCTGGCTTCCGAGGGATCTGCGGATCAATCGCCAGGATCCGCCCAGTCTTTTCCAACGCTTCGGCCACGATCATTTCGTTCTCGCTGGCGAACATGATGCGGTTCAGCGTGACGGCGATGGCCGGGGTGATGATGATATAATACAACAGGTTCAGCAGGAACCCGGGCGAATATGTCCCGTTCTTCACGACGATCAGCGTCAGCGCGATGAGCACCGCAAAGGAGGCGTTGACAAGTGTCGTGTACAGGGTCATCGGTCGCCGCAGATCGATCGTATAGGCGATCACCCACTGTTGGTATTGGTCGATGGCTTCTTTGAAACGCTTGAAGGAGAAGACCGACTGGCCGAAGGTTTTCACCACCGGGATGCCACGGACATACTCGACGGCCTCGTTGGACATGGCATCCAGTGCCTTGTTGTATTCCCCCAGCTTCCTTCGGAGCGTCGGGCCCGTCATCAGGGTGACCATCACGATGATGGCCAGCAGGACCGTTCCCAGGCACAGCAGCCCCATCCGCCAGTCAAAGAGGAACATCAGCACCGCCAGCCCGATCATCGTGGCGTACATGCCGGCCTTGTCCGGAAGCTGGTGTGCCAGAAAGGTTTCCGTGGATTGGGTGGATTCCTGCACCCACTTGCGTACCTTGCCGCTTCCCAGCGTGTCCAGGAAGCCTGTCGGCAATGTCATGATATGCCGCATCAGCGCCTTGCGCATATTGGCGGCAATCCTGAATGCCGCCAGATGCGAACACATCAGGGCGCCGAAATACACGATGATGGTGGCGATGGCAAAGGCCACGGCCATCCAGCCGTAATGGGCGATGCGGCTGTAATCACCGGCGATCACATCTCTCAGGATGGCCCAGATATAGAGGAAAGGGACCAGGGCGAGCAGCTGGCTGATGCCCGAGATGACCATTGACAGGTAGGTCAGCACCTTTCTCTTCCCCGCGTATGCGAGAAGAGGTTGCAGAATCGGTTTCTTCTTATCCATATCTCCGTTGCAATCGTGAACAATGTTTCTATTTGTCCCAAAACATAAAAACGGCCGCCTCTGTGGCGACCGTCCGGTTAGTCTTTGGATGCGAAGTGATGGCACAGGTTGCTCAGGTTGATTCCCGCCTCACGGGCATTGTCGCGCGTATTTGTCTTGGGCGTCTGCATAGGGAACACTGTTCCTTTTTTCCGCAGCAAAGGTACCCCCTTTCCAAGATCGCCGCAATCCCCATTTATTGCGATTTGTCGGATAAGCAATCCGTCAGGACCCTGTTTATTTAATTGTTAAATCCATCCGCTGCCTGAGCTCCCGGATCATTTCAGAAGTGACAGTGATGCTGACGTCCCCATAGGGTTCTTTCAGGACGAGCGTCTTGTTTCTGCGCAGCGTGGGTTTGATCATCATGACTTCCGCCAGGTTGACTATATGGGTCCTGGAAACCTTGATGAAACCGGCGGGATCCAGCTCAGCCGCGAGCCTGGTCAGAGACAAGGATGTGGTTCCCGACATCCCGTTCCGGCAAAACACTTTCACATTGCCCAGATCATACTCCACGTAGCAGATGTCCCGGGTGTCAACGATCATGGTCGAATCTATCCTGTTCAGTTCCAGTCTGGAACGGAAAGGCTTGTCCCTGGTGAACAAACGGGAAGTACGCTAATGGTTTTTTTAAGCGGCCTGGTCAGGAGCCAGGGGGATGCAGGTTCGAATCCTGTCTTCCCGATAGCCTGCCTTTACCTGATCACGCCCATCTTCGGCCTGAACGGAGTCTGGCTCATGCCGACCGTCTCCGCCGTTGCCAGCGGCATCCTGACGGTCATCCTGGCCTTGAGTTTGAGAATCACATCGGCAAATAGCTCCCTTTTATTTCAGTATCCAGCCAAGCATATTGACACTGAGGCCAAAGTTGACGGTCCAGGAGGGAGCAGGCGTCGGGAAGGCGGTATGTGACACATAGAGACGAGACCTGACGGAGAATTCGGAAAGACCTTCCAGGGCTTGAACGCAGTCCACTACGCGGGAGAACTTGAGATCAGCCGAGAGTCCTGCCTGATAGCGGAATCCGGAGATCTCATCGGATTTCTTGTCCGGATTGCCGGGATGGGATGGATAGTCGATAAAACCGACACCGATACCGGCAAAAGGAGCGACTTTCCACCATTGAGAATCAAATACAGTGTACCCGATTGCCGCCCTTCATACGCTCCCCCGCGTTCCATCGGTAACCATCTCTGAGAATGTCCTGCTTATAACGGCCTCCAAAGCCAAGCAGTCCACCCAGGAAAAGGTTGACCCGGCTGAAACAGAAATCGAAACCGAAATCGATACCGGCAATCGGAGTCACATAACCGGCCAGCGGACCGGTATAGAACTCACTGCCGATGCCCCAGTGCATACCCATGCCGAATCCACGGGGATCGATTCTCAGGTCGTCATACAGAACCTCTTCTGTCTGCGCCAATTCCACTTTCACCCGACGGGCATAATCCTGCACAGCCACGGCATCCTGCCCCTGCTCCGTTTCATCCTTCATCTTCGCCATGAAACTATCTGCAACATCGAGATGGAATCTCATGATACTTCCCTGACCGAAAGATGATCCATTCATCATTTCCCGCATGGCACGACGGCGGCATATCTCCACATAGTCGAATCCGGTCTGGATATACTGCAGCATCGCATCCGTCCGGAAATCCGGATGCACCCAGGATGAATAAGGATTCATATAAGCCCGTGAAGTGGGTACCCGGAACCGGGTATTACCCATCTTCCAGTCCTTCGTCGTCCAGGAGATGTTATATTGGAACTCGGAAATCTTGGGCAATTCGCTCTTCCGCGAGGACAGGTCGGCATAGGTCAACGGCCCTTCATCCCAGTACCGGACCGTTTCTTCCATCGTCAATCCCGGATTGCGACTTTGCCCCACATCGACCGGCGCAACATGGATATCGGTTTTGTCTGCTTCTCTGGCTGTCCTGACGAACCAGCCGATCTTTGGCGTCATCGTGTAATCATTCGGATCTTCCAGAACGCCGACAATACCGGCGACGAGTTCAAGCGATGTCTCTTCCAATATGACGCCATCCCTGTTAACGACCTGATACTTAAAGGGAACCACCACCGTTTCCGGCAGCATGGTCTGCGTGATGTCCGCTTTTGCAGGAGTCTTCCCCGTATTGTCATACGGGAAGAACTTGAGGAACCACCCGTCAAACTTGGTCAGCCTAGGTTGGCGCTTTGCGCAGACAGGACCTTGAATGGTCCTGGGGCGGGTCTTGCAGACGATGTCCTTCCAGAACCAGTAGTCCGGCTGTCCTTCCGCAGCCTTGACGAACTCCTGAAGAATGGGCTCCAGGTCAGTTGTCCACCAACCCAGACCGAAAGCTTCCAGCGCACGCGTCTTATCCAACACCTTGCGCCAGTCGTCCGGCGTTCCCGTCAAAGTGATGGAAGGGATACCGCAGATCGCATAGACGGCAGTATAATCGAAATAGGGCTTGACCACATCCATCAGCGTCACTTCTGAGGCGATGCGCTCATCCGTTCCGGTAGTGGAGAAATCGGCAACCAGCGTCGTTGCAAGCCCATTGTTGGTATACTTGTCAATCTCAGCGGTGAATCGATCGATGAGACCTTTCCAATCGGCCTGCTTTGAGAACAGGTCATTCGACTCAACCTTCAATTCTTTCTTCCCTTCATGATTCACCAACACGCCGCCCCGGTACTGTTCCGGATTCTCATTGACGATATGGCTGAACTGTTGGCAGATAATCAGCCAGATGGCATCCGGCGTCAGGACAACGGGACGATGCTGGCACCAAGCCTTCAGCAGCATCTGGAATACGACGTCCTCACCGATTTCGTACAGGTTGTCCACATCGGCAAAACTGTTGGCTAAGATTTCTGCTTCCCAGTCCGAAAACATGTCGCTATCGATATTCCTGTTTAGGTCGAGGGCCAATTCAGATCCCGTCGTCTTCCAACCACAATGATTGTCTGGAAGGTCCACTTCATCAACTGCGAACGTGATGCGACCTTCTTCCTGGCTCAGAATCAACTGAACAGGCTGGGCATACAGATGAACGGAGGCGATTAAGCCACTAAATATTAGTAATAAACGTTTAATCATTTAAAGTCCGAGGCTAGTTATTTAAAATCAAGGCTTGGTGAAAGAATTGAGCCACAGAATCCAAATCACTTCGGTTCGGACGACGCTTCGTATATTTTCGAAACCTTTTCATCAAGCGGCGAACTGGGGAAATTCTTCTTATACTCTTCCTTTCCGCAAGCCATAACAAGCACTGCTGCAATCACATACAATGTGCAATCCCTCTAAATCTCATATGTATTTTATTGAAGTTATTAAGTAAATCACTAATCCTTCTTATAAATTATTAGCAAATTTACTAATCTTTGAGTGGAAATTCAAATCCGTCTTCAACGTCCTTTCCGAACCAATTCAAAACGGAAGGGCCTATCAAACTGGCGGCGCGAATAATATATGACGGAAGGATGCGTTAGGTCCATCACCATGGTCCAGCATGTGCCGGAATGGGAGACAGATTGGATGGCTTTTTGCAAGCCATCCTCGTCCATTGTACCGCCTGCCTGGTCGAATCGCTCACAGAGTTGCTCGTAACGGTGATCTCCCTCGAGTAGCCCGACACCCTTCTTGGCATCGCACAAATAATGGTTGGCTACGGCAGGAGACTCCACCACGACAAGGTCATTGTCGACATATTCCACCACCACACTCCGGCCGGAAGCATCCGATATGGCATAATGATGCGCAGAACCGATGTCAGAATGCATATCGATGCCCCGGAGCAATTCCAGAGCCTCGTCCACATCGGCGGCGTTCTTCAGCAGGTAACTGATGGCCGTGGTCGTGGTAAGGGCCGGCTTTCCCGTATTCTGGTGTGTCTCCACCTGGTCCCCGGCCATGAGGTCGGCGATGGCCAGGCCCTTCTCGTTCATCCCGTCCAGGGCGAAGAAGAGTCCGCTTAAAGCCATATACTGGTTGACGAACCCCTCCGGCAGCCATCCTTCGCCGAAACCGAAGAAATCCCCGTCGAATGTGGTGATGGTCTCATAACCGTGCTTGGGGATGGTGTGAAGGATGATGCCCGTTGCATCCGGCTCTCCCGTCGCCGTGCCCCAATCGTAGTTCCGACCCATCATTACCCCGTTTCCCGAGGTGCGGACTGTCAGTGCGGAGCAACCGTACGGCACAGCCGCTGGCGCAGGTTTTGGCGGATTGTAGAAACCTTTCGACAGGAAAGAAACCACGTATCCAACCAGTTCGCCGGAACTGCGTCCACCGCCCTGTTCGATCATTCCTGCGAATCCGTCATCTCCCTTGTATTCCATATAGTAGAGACCCTCATCCAGTTTCCGGACGGACATGGCACCTTTAACCAACGGGCCGAAGAGTATCCAGGAATAAACGAAAACAACGACAATCAGGCCCAGAAGAACCCATAGCGTCAGTTTGATTGCCTTCTTCATCTCAAATTCCGATTAATCGGCCCAAAGATACACATTTTCAGCCACATGCTTTCACATCTATTCAATGATGCTTTATCTTTGTTTTAAGGCAGTTACGCAAAGCCAGTGCTTGGATTCGCCGCGATGGACAGCGATATCCCTGAACCCCGCCGCCATGAGAAGCATCCCTGGCAGTTTCGCCGAAAAATGAGTAAATTTGAGCCATGGAATACCTGTCAAAGCAACGATACGACGAGATTGCAGCCGAGTTGAACCATCTTGTCAACGAAGTTTACCCCAAGATAAAGGACGACCTCGCGGAAGCCAGCGCCCAGGGGGACCGGAGCGATAATGCAGGCTACCGCGAAGCCAGGCGCAACCAGGCGAAAACCATCAGCCGCATCCGTTTCCTGCAGAAGGTCCTGGAGCATTCACGCGTGATCGACACAGCCAATCTTCCCAAGGACAGGGTCTGCCTTCTGAGCCGGGTCGAATTCACGAACCTGTCGACAAACGCCCGCATGAAATTCGAAATAGTCAGCCCCCATGAGATGGACCTCGAAGCCGGCAAGATCTCGCTGAAATCCCCGATCGGCGCTGCCTTGATGGGCAAGAAGGCCGGCGAAATCGTCGAGGCCCGGGTCCCCTCCGGAACCCTGCGCCTGAGAATCGACAGCATCACGTTCGACTGAGGGTGATCTTACTGGCGAAAGATCCTCCGGATCCTGCCCGCCACCTCCTCCGGATGATCGACCAGAAACTGTCCGTGATTCATTTTGGGAAAGACCTCGATGTGCGCTTCAGGGCATAGCGTCAGCAGATGATTCGCCTGCGGCCGGGCCACAAAGGCTTCTTTGGTGCCATGCCAGTAGTGGATGTCGGCGCCATGGATGGATTCCAGCTTGTGGGTATAAACATCTTTGTAGCCGTCCCGGACGGCCTTGCCCTTGCCATAGGGCCAGACTTTCCTGCACTCATCAAGCAGCACATCGAAATAATGCGAATGGAACAGCCATTTCCAGAAACCGGTCCAGTGATAGCAGGTCCATACATTCAGGCTCTGGTAATAGCGAAGGGGATCTACACACCATTTCGGAAGCGGCAGCAGCGGAGCCGCATCCATGATGGCATGGTCGATGACAATCTCATTCCGCTCCAGCATTCTGGACAGGATCTTTCCGCCCAGAGAAAGGCCATAGGCGACATCGAGATGGCCGTGCAGGTGCTCCTGCACATAGCCGATGGCCTGCGCCGCCTGGTCGTCGACCGAAGTGAAACGGGATTCCCGTCCCAGGAGAAACCCGTCGATGCCCGGGGCAACGATATGGAAATCTTCCTGCAGCAGGCCGATCAGCGGCAGGAAGATCTCATACGATACACCCAGTCCCGGAATCAGCAGCAGGGAGGGCGCCCCTTCTTTCCCGAATACCTTGAAATCCACGATCGGCTAACGGATAAAATGCATCGGCTCCCACGGCTCTTCGCGGGGCGGGAGCGGCTTCCCTCCAGTGGCCTTCAGCAAGGCGGCCATGTTGTTCGCCAGGGTCCGCATGGTCTGCATCCCTTCGGCATCCAGCGCAGCCTGACCCGGTTCGCGGCCGTAAACGATGTTCCAGTACTGAGAGGTCACCACAGGCATGCTCATCATCTGGAAAGGCATGTTAAGTGCCTGGAATGCAGCCGTCGCTCCCCCTCTGCGGCACACCGCGACGGCCGCCGCCGGCTTGCCGGCGAACACAGCCCCGTTGGAGTAGAGCATCCGCTGCACGATGGAGAGGACAGCTCCGTTTGGCTGCCCCCAATAGACGGGCGAACCTACGACGAGGGCATCGGCCCCTTTCATCCTGGCCGAGATCCCGTTGCAGGCATCGTCGTCGAACACGCACGCACCGGGATTAGCCTTGCACTTGTTGCAGGCAACGCATCCTCTGACCGGCTTATTGCCGATCCACACGATCTCGCTCTCAATGCCATGCTTCTCCAACTGCCCGGCGATTTCAGCCAGCGCGATGGAGGTATTGCCCTTCTGGCGGGGGCTTCCGTTGATCATCAGCACTTTCATATCTTCATGGACGTTTGATTTCGCATCTCATCACACGCATGGGGCTGTCCGTTCCAGCCAGGGTCCGGTCGATGCAGGTCTCCCCCGTGGGGATGAAGCCGCATTTCTCCATCACGCGTCCGCTGGCAGGATTGTCGAGGAAATGGCTGCTTATAAACGACGGGATCTCCGTATCCTTCCGGACATGGTCGATCATCAGCCGGAGGGCTTCGGTGCAGATGCCCCTGTTCCAATAGGGTCTTCCTACCCAGTAACCGACCAGCGGCTCCCCCTCCCGCGACGGCAGGCTATTGCCTTCGGAAGACATATAGCCCATAGCGCCAAGCGGTTCTCCCGTCTCCTTCAACACGATGGCCCAGGTCGTATCGTTGTGGAAGATGGTCCGGATGACGTCCCGGCTCTCATCCACGCTCTTGTGCGGCGGCCAGCCGGCGCGGGGCCCGACTTCCGGATCGGAAGCATACTTGAAAAGGGCGGCGGCGTCACTTTCACGCCAGGGACGCAGCAGGATCCGGTCCGTCTCCATGAACACGCCGTCATATCCCAGCTGCCCCGGTATGCGGAGCTTTTCCTTGGGCGGGAACGCGGCTTCGTAAGCAGCGAACGCCTCCGGGTCCTCGTCTGCGACAAAGTAACCCTTCGGCGGGCAGTAAGTTGCATCCTCGATGCCATTCTCTTTGAGCCAGCCGGGAATGAGCTCCTTGGCCAGGAAGAACGGGACATCCTCCTCCTTGGGGAAGTCGTGGTAATGGATGCCCCGCTTGCAGGCCAGGTCGAATCCCGCGTGGCGGTAAAAGTCGATATTGCCCTCCATGCAAAGGAATCCAACCCCCATCTCACGTGCCTTCTCCATAGCTGACTGCAGCATCCGCAGTCCATGTCCTTTCCGCTGATAATCAGGGAGGATACTAATCGGACCAAAGGTCCAGGATGCTTTGCGCGTACCGTCCGGAAGCACCAGCTCGGCCTTGGAGAACATCACCTGGCCGATGATCTTTCCGTCATCCTCCATCACGAAATCCAGTTCCGGGATGAAGTCGGGATTGCTGCGATAGCGGTTCAGCACATAATGCTCCGTGCATCCGGGGCGATACACATTCCAAAATGCCTCGCGCGTAAGGTTCTCCACCTCGCGGTAATCGGCAGGGGTTTCAAGTCTGATCATGGTTTTCTAAAGATACTTGCTGATACGGAAAAGCGCTGTCGACTGCCGGACAGGCACGGCGCCACCCTCTTCGAAGAGGGTCGTGACGGGGATCATCCAGATGACGGACATCCCGACTCCCCCGACCTTCACGCCAAGTTCGGCGCTCACGCCGAAAGCGTCCTTGTGTACCGTCTGCGGGACGGGAAGGGATGCGCTGAAACGGTGATTGTAATATCCGCCGACGCCCAGGAACAAGCGCTCCATCCCCTTCCCCTGGTAAACCAGACCGACGGGAACGAACAACTCGCCGCCCTTGTACTTCAGGGAGGAGGAGAAAACATCCGCCTCATCCGGGAACGGGGCAGACGTCATCGCATAGATGCCTTCCGCCTTGAGGCCGAACCGGCTGTGATGCCCGAAATTCAGCTGAGCAGACAGCCCGGCCCCATAAGAGAAACCGTTCTTCCCGCGATATGCGGCATCGGGGAATACGAAATGACTGCTGCCGGCACCGAGCGAAAGTCCCATCTCGAAGATCGGGAGGCCGTCCCGGTGTTTTCGGGCGACCCTTCCGGAAGGAGCGAAAGCCTCGTCAGAGGCGACCTCGAGGGTCAGGTCGGTGAGATAGTCCGTGACCCTGTCAAGGCCATCATAATCAATCAGTTCGGCATCATCCTCGGGCTTGTGGTAGGGAGACTTGAGGCCCGTGGTCACGGCCAGCGTGGGGACGCCCCGCTCGGCGAAGCCTTCGGTATCCGTGGCCGTCAAGATGGACTTCTCGAAATTCACCAGTTTGAGGTTGAGTTTCCCGCTCTGGACGACACTTCGGCCATTCCTGATGGTGGAGACGCCTTCGAGGGTCAGATTTCCGCTGGCCTTGTACCAGCCGACCATGTCCACGCTCATCATCAGCCTCACGTCGAGTTTATCCTCATCCAGCATCTTCTTCGCCAGGGCCGTCGAGCCGTAAAGGCCCAGCTCCTCTGCATCAAACGCTGCGATGACCACCGTCCGTTTGAGTTCGTCGCGGAGGCTGCACAGGGCACGGGCCAACTCGATGACCGCGGCAGAGCCGGAAGCGTTGTCGTCCGCTCCGTTGTACACCTTGCCGTCCCTGATTCCAAGGTGGTCATAATGGGCGCCCACGACGATATACTGGTCTTTCAGCTGCGGGTCATTGCCTTCGAGAACGGCGACCACGTCCCTGTAGGCATCCGTACCCGGGCCGGCGAAGGGCAGGAACCAGTCCTCATAGAAGGGCTTCAGTCCCATCGACTCGAACTCCCTGACGATATAATCGGCAGCCTTGTGCGCACTGACGGTGCCGGCTCCCCGGCCTTTAAGTGAATCCGCCGCAAAAAAGTAGACATGCCTGGTCAGGCGCTCCTTCCGGGTCTGCGAAAACAGCGGCAAACACAGTGCAGCCAGGACCACGCACAGGATAAGTCTCTTCATAATCATGCCTGTCGGATGCCTTACTTCAGCTTCAGGCCATCCTTGAATGCGTTCCCGACCGTCTCGCCGAGGACCACATATTTGTTGTTGAACGGATCGAAGGTGATGGGCTGCAGCTTGGCGACGTCGACGTTCCCGTCTCCGTCCAGGATGCATTCGTCGGCGCTCACGTTGACGATTTCGCCCTTGAGGATGCCGGTCGTCTCATCGTAGGAGACGAGCTTGCATTCGAGGGTGAGCGGGAGCTCCTTGATGACGGGGGCGTCCACGAAGGCGGATTTCTCCACGTGCCAGCCAGCCCGGGCAACCTTGTCGGGGACCTTGTTGCCGGAGACGACGCCCACGTAGTCGCAGGCGACCAACTGTGGCAGGGTGCCCATGCTCACGGAAAAAGCGCCGCGGGCGCGGAGGTCCTGCACGGTCTTGTGGCCCTTGGAGAGGTCCATGGTGATCTCCTTGTAATCGGAGATGCCTCCCCAAGCGGCGTTCATGGCCGAGGGGATGTCGTTCTCGCCGTAGGCGGCGATGATGAAGACTGGTTGGGGATAAGTAAAGGGCTTCGCCCCGAAATTCTTTCTTGCCATAACTCTTATATGTGTTTAGAAACTACTGATGTCTGGTCCAGGAAGGACAGCACGGCTTCGTTGAAGGCTTCCGGATGCTTGCTGGCGATGAAGTGGTCGCCGGGGATGATCTGCAGCCTGGCGCCGGGAATCCGCGCTGCGATCAGGCGGGTGTGGGACTCCTTGATCATGTCCCTGTCTCCCGCAAGGACGAGGGTCGGGGCCTGGATTCCGGCCAACTCCTCCGGCCGCACGGCCGGGTCGTTCACCATCAGGCCCAGCATCTCGGCGTGCCTGCGGGCCTGCGGGCTCCTCTTCGCAAACATTCCAGCGATCCGGTAGCCGATCTCGATGGGGATCTGAATGCTCCGCTTCACCCCGGAAGCATCCAGGTTGGCGCCGTCGAGGATGAGCCGCCGCACACGCTCCGGATGCTTCATGGCGAAGACCATGGCGATGTTGCCTCCGTCTGAGAAGCCCAGGATATCAGCCTTGCCTATCCCCCGTGCGTCCATGAAGCCCAGCAGGTCATCGGCAAACTGCCGGATCGTGAAAGGGGCGTCACCACGCGGGGTCTGCCCGTGTCCCCGGGTATCCGGGGCGATGACCCGGAAATGCCTTGCGAAAGGTCCCATCTGATGGACGAAATAACCGGAATCTTCCCCATTGCCATGGAGAAGGATCAGCGGATCGCCGGCACCGGCTTCGACGTAGTGGTGTACGATGTCCATATTCTGCAACAAATGTACGGAATAATCTTTTTTTATCCATTCCAATTCGTACCTTTGTCCAAGTAGTTAAAAGTAGTGTATGAAAAAAGTCCTTGTCACCTTCTTGTCCGTCCTCGCGCTGTGTGCCGCCCAGGCTTCTGCGCAGACCGTCTCCGACCTCGGAACCTGGAGCAGCATCCAGCTCGTCAAATCATTCGGCGCACCCTACGCCATGGCCCGCCTGGAGCACCGCTCCTACGATCATATCCACAGCACCGAGTGCTGGTTCGCCATGGCCGGCGGCGGATACAACTTCAACAGCTGGCTCAAAGGCGACCTGAGTTACGAGTACTGGCGCATCCCGGCTGCAGGTGACATGGTCCAGCACAAAGCGGTCCTGAGCCTCACTGAGACCCTGAAGCGCGAAGGCCTGGCCGTCTCCCTCCGGGAAAAGTACGAACTTGCTTACAATCCGGGCGCAAAATCGTTCAGCAACATCCTCCGTACCCGGATCCGCGGGCAATACAAAGCCCCCGAGAGCATTCTTACGCCTTATCTGATGTTCGAGTTTTTCAGCAGCCTTGACAATGGGAAATGGGTGCGTTCGCTGCACTATGCCGGTACGGAGATCAGCCTCGGAGGCGGCCACTCGCTGGACTTCTTCTACATGTACCACCTGTATGACAAAGGCGGCCTGACGGCCGCCTGTCACGTGATGGGTTTCGGATATACGCTCGTTTTCTAAACTATTCCGCCTCGTCGGCGAGGGCTTCCGCGGCACGGACCGTCACGGTCGTGTCATAGCAGCTGAACATCCGCTCCACCTCTTCTTTCCGGCGGACCTTGGTGAAGAGGCTCACTGCGGGCACGATCACGAGGCCAAGTACCATCGCCAGCACGCCGGCATTGATCGGTGACGTGAAATACGGGCTGATGAACGTCTTGCCCGTGAAGGTGCAGTACATGCAGCCGATCATGACGCAAACGCCGGCGATGAAGGAGGCCCAGACCGCAGCGGGCGTGGTGCGTTTCCAGTAAAGGCCATATAGGAATGGCGCCAGGAAAGCGCCGGCCAGGGCGCCCCATGAGATACCCATGAGCTGGGCGATGAAGGTCACGGAACTCTTGGCCTGGATGATGGCCAGGACGGAAGAAACGATGATGAAGAAAAGGACCAGCAGACGGATGCAGAGGAGCTGGCTGCGGTCGCCCAGATGGGCCCCTTTGCGCACCTTGGCCATCGCCGGGTCGATGATGTCCAGCGTCAGGGTGGATCCGGACGTGAGCACCAGCGAGGAAAGCGTCGACATCGAGGCCGAGAGCACCAGGATGATGACCACGCCGATCATCATGTCTGGCAGCGAAGCCAACATGGACGGTACGATGCTGTCGTAGACCGGCGTGCCGGCCGGCGTGTATTCGATGCTCTGGCCGTAAAGCCGTCCGAAACCGCCGAGAAAATAACAGCCGCCCGCCACGATGATGGCGAAGAAGGTAGATATGATCGTGCCCTTCCGGATGGCGGCTTCGCTGCGGATGGCGTAGAATTTCCCTACCATCTGCGGCAGTCCCCAGGTACCCAGGGACGTCAGCAGCACGACACCCAGCAGATAGATGGGCTGCGGGCCCAGGAAAGACACGAACGCGCCGTTCAGGGCCGGTGCGGATTCGGACGGGATCTGCGACAGGCTCTCCAGCGCCGCACTGAAGCCACCGTTGCCGTTGAGCACGGAAGCGATCACGGCGCAGATGCCCACCAGCATGATCATGCCCTGGATGAAGTCGTTCACGGCAGTCGCCATGTACCCCCCTACCAGGACATAGACACCGGTCAGCACTGCCATGCCCAGCACGCACCACACGTAATCCACGTTGAAGGCCATGCTGAACAGCCGGGACAGGCCGTTGTAGAGCGAAGCGGTATAAGGGATGAGGAAAATGAACACGATGACGGACGCGGCGACCTTGAGCGCATCGCTGAAGAAACGCTTCCCGAAGAAATCGGGCATCGTGGCGCTCTGCAGGTGCTGCGTCATGAGACGCGTCCGGCGGCCCAGGATCCGCCAGGCAAGCAGCGAACCGATGAGGGCGTTGCCGATGCCGATCCACGTGGCGGCAAGGCCGTACTTCCAGCCAAACTGGCCGGCGTAGCCGACAAAGATAACCGCCGAGAAGTAAGATGTGCCGAATGCGAAAGCCGTGAGCCAGGAGCCGACATTGCGGCCTCCCAGGACGAACCCCTGGACGTCAGATGCGGTCCGCCGGCAATAGATGCCGACACCGATCATCACGGCAAAGAACAGGATAAGGAGAATACACTTGACTAACATATGCCAAAAGTAACAAAAAAAACGTATTTGTAAAACCTTTTGGCATATGTCGCCAGGATATTTCTACCTAGTTGCCGTACTGCCCGTCGCTTACCGGTTCCAGCCACTCGTTGGAGGCGCCTTCCTGCACGTCGATGTGACAGGTCAGATGCTGGAACCAGGAATCCTTCGCCGCACCGTGCCAGTGCTTCACCTCTGCGGGGATGGCGATGACGGTGCCGGGTGTCATCGGCACCCGCTCCTTCCCCCATTCCTGATACCAGCCGCGGCCGGCGACGCAGATCAGCACCTGAACCTGCTTGTGGTGGATGTGCCAGTTGTTGCGGCAGCCGGGCTCGAAGGTGACGTTGACGATGCCGCCTTCCAGCGGAGCCAGGTAGCTGTTTCCGATGAAATACTGCGCGTAAGCGGTATTGGGCTCCCCTTTCGGCCAGACGGAAAAATCGACCGTCTGCACGGATTCGCAGTTTCCGCCGAAGACCGTCGCCAGCGCACCGCGCAGCCGCTCCGCTTCCGCTGCGCCCACTTTTTCTTCCAGCAAATCCGGAAGCATACGGAGTTCTTCGTCAGAAACGCCCATGTTGCGGGCACCGGAGACGTGTGCGGCAAGTTGCGGTTCGCAACCGGGGAGCGCCGAGATGGCGCTTACCGTGACGATCTCCCTGTCGGCATAAGAAAGGTTGTTGCGGACGAAGATGTCTCCGAACAGGTGGGCTTTCAGATAATAGTCCGTCGCCGGGGCGAAACTGTAATTGAAAGGCGCTCCGGACAGGCGCGTCTGGACCTCCGTCCCCTGTTTCAGGGCATCATAATCCGCCGGCGGCAGATCGGCCGCCTTGCCGGGCTCGTCGTGGATTCCTGCCTCTTCGCGCTGCTTCAGGACGCGTTGCAGCGTCCCGAGCGCATTCAGGGACCGGGGGAAACCCGTATAGGCATAAAGCTGGGACAGCGCTTCTTTGGCTTCACTGATGGTCAGCCCTTTGTCAAGCGCATCGGCAAGGGCCGTTTCCAGGCCGGCCTGGTCGCCCTTGGCTTCCAGCGCGGCAATGACGGCAAGACCCTGCCGACGGGGAGCAAGTACATTGTCCATGGATTGAGCTTTCATTGTCACGCAGAGAAGCAGCGCCAGGGCTGCAAACATGAAACCCTTCTTGTTCATTTCCTTAACGCAATTCATTCACCCAGGCCTGTATATCTGCCTTGCCGGCATGATTCAGCGTCTTCCCGGCTTTCCAGTGGATATCCGGATAGGCGGCCTTGAATTCCGCATTGGCCTTGTCGATGCTGCTTCCGCCGGAAGTGGCGAAGAAAACGACGGTCTTGCCCTTGAAGCCATAGGCCTCGATGAACGTATTGATGATGGTAGGAGCCGTATACCACCATACGGGGAAGCCGATATAGATAAGATCATACGTGTCGGCATCGGCCAGGTCCTTGACGATAGCGGGGCGGGAAGATTTGTCCTGCATTTCCACGCTGCTCCGGGATGTCTTGTCGGTCCAGTCCAGGTCCGCAGCGGTGTATCTGACCTCCGGTTTGATTTCGTACAGCGTCCCGCCGGTGACGGCGGAGAGTTCTTTTGCCACCGCCTCGGTCGTGCCGGTGGCGGAGAAATAAGCTACCAGTGTCTTCATGTCTTTTGCTTTGTTTTTACTTCCCTGGCCGCAGGCGGTCAGGGAAATTGCCATGATTGCCATGGCGAGAATGATCTTTTTCATTTGATGGCGGATTTGTTCAATGTAGCGGAAACGACCGGGAGGGTGTCGATCAATTCCAGGGATTTGACCATGTCGGCCGTCCCCTCCTTATATTTCTTGAAATGCGCGGTCTGGAGGTGGTTCTGATACGCCTCCTGATCGGCATAGACTTCCAGGATGTAAATCTTGCAGGGATCGTCTTTATCCTGCATGGAGAACAGGCCGATGACGCCGGGTTCCCCGGCCATGGACACGATGCCGATTTCCCTGGCATAGGCGATATACGCGTCCAAATGCTCCGGATATGCCTCGATCCGGGCAAGGCGTACGATCCGCCGCCCGTATTCGCGGACAGGGACATCGGCGCCGAAAAGGCGGGCTGCATTGTCGGCCATCACATCCTGCGGGTCGAGGCCGTGGGCCGCGAGACGGATTCCGAGCGCCGTCTTGGCCCCGACAAGGGCCGTTGCGGCGACATACGGGTAGTCGGAGCCGTACAGGATATGGGACGGCTCGGTGATGGTCAGAAGCGATTCGATCGCCTCGTCCGTGGCGGCACCGGCCAGGTCGAAATACAGGCGGGAGAGGTTGGCTTCCACATCCACGGGCTGCATTTGTCCCTGGGCCACCATGACGGGCATCAATCCCTTGAAACGCGGCAACGCGTTGGGAAGGAATGAGCCGCAGTGCGGAACGACCACCTTCAGTTCAGGATAGCGGACCAGCACGTCATGCGCCACCATGTTCAAGATGGTGCGCGTAGTCTCAGCAAGATATTCATAAGAAGCCAAGGGGACGGACGAAACCAGTTCGTCATTGACCGCAGACGGCTTGTGCGGGTGGGTGATGATGACGGCCTTCCTGCTGTTCAGGTAGGCCATCAGCGGTTCCAGTTCCTCGTCGCCCAGATACTGCCCGTAACTGTTGGTGGCCAGTTTGACGCCATCTGCCCCGAGGATTTCAAGCGCATACTTCGCCTCTTCGACGGCAGCCTTCACATCGGGAAGGGGCAGGGCCGCACAGAAAAGGAAGCGGCCGGGATGCAGGGCTTTCACTGCAGCGGCCTCTTCGTTGAACTTGCGGCAGACAGCGGCCGATTCCGCCGCATCCCCAAAGTAAGGCTGCGGCGCAGGCATCGTCAGAACGGACGTCCGGATGCCCGCATCATCCATGAACTTGAGATGATCTTCCACACGCCAGGAAGGGATGGGATACTTTTCGTCCATCTCCATCCCATGTGCCTTGACCGCCTGCAGATAAGACTCCGGGATCATGTGGCTGTGCATGTCGATGGCGCGCTGCGCACCGGCTTGTTGTGAAACGATGGCCATAAGGAACAAACCGAACAATGCTTTTCTCATTGCTTTTCGAATTTGACGGATACACTGCCGGCACCCAGGGCGTCCGCAAGTCCGGTCACATCTGCAATCTTCCCGATCCGTGTATAGTTGTAACCACCTGCCGGGCCATAGAACACGACGATGCAATTGCCGCTGTAGAGCATCAGATCCCCTGCCGCAATGCTTTCGTAATGCTTGTCATTTCGGGGCAGAGACACGCCGTAGCAGTATTTCTCATTGCCGTTCAGCTCGGACATGTCAAGCGTCAGCGGCAGCCTGTCCCAAAATGCTTTTCCGGTCTCGGAATTCTCTATTTCGGCGACAAAGCTCTTGCCGCCGGCGGTAATCTTCACTCTCATCATTTCGTTTGCAGACGGATTTACCTGCTCTTCCTCCAGCGTTTCCGGAAGCGTTGCGGCCGGGATTCTCTCGCAGGAGAAGAGCACGGGAGAAAGGAGGGTCAGGATACCGATGACTAACGTACGCAGCATGCTACTTCAGGTTTTCTTTGAAGAAAGACTCCATCTTGTCGTAAGGAATCACACCGGCAACGTCGTCATAGAGGTCCACATGGGAGGCACCGGGGATGATCATGAGTTCCTTGTTGCTGCCCGTCATCAGGCTGTAGGCGTACTCGCTGAAATAGCGGCTGTGGGCCTTCTCGCCATGGATGAGCAGCACGGGATTCTCGATTTCACCGGCCCAGGCGAGCAGGGGCTGGTTCATGAAGCTCTGGCAGCCGATGACGTTCCAGCCGTCATTGGAGTTGCCGCTGCGAACATGATAGCCGCGCGGAGTCTTGTAGTAGGAATAGTAATCTTTGACAAACCAGGGCGCATCGTCCGGAAGCGGGTCGACGACACCGCCGGCGCGCTTGTACGTGCCCGTCCTGTAATCTTCGGTACGCTGTGCGGCAAGTGCCCGGCGCTTTTCCATCCGCTGGGCCGGCGTGTCCTCGCTGGCGAAATAGCCTTCTGCGTTGACCTTGCTCATGTCGTACATCGTGGAGGCCACGGTGGCCTTGATGCGGGGATCGAGGGCGGCCGCATTGACGGCCATGCCGCCGAAACCGCAGATGCCGATGATGCCGATGCGTTCCGGATCCACCAGGTCGCAGGTGGACAGAAAGTCCACCGCGGCCAGGAAGTCCTCCGTGTTGATGTCCGGCGAGGCCATCCTGCGGGGTTCGCCGCCGGATTCTCCGGTATAGGAAGGGTCGAAGGCGACGGTCACGAAGCCCCGCTCCGCCATATGCTGGGCATACAGGCCTGAAGACTGCTCCTTCACGGCGCCGAACGGGCCGCTGACCGCGATGGCGGGAAGTTTGCCTCCGGCCTCTTTCGGCACATACATGTCGGCCGCCAGTTCGATGCCGTAACGGTTGTGGAAGGTCACTTTGCAATGGTTGACCAGCGCGGATTCCGGGAAAGTCTTGTCCCATTCCGGGGTAAGGGTAAGCGTGCTCATTTCTTCTGTCTTTGTATTGCAGCCCAGGATCATCAGGGATGCCAGGACTGCGGGGATAACATGTTTCATGCGTTAGGTTTTTGCAAAGATAAGCGCTCCGTCCGGGTTTCTTTAACCGATTTTTGCCATTTTTCTACCAAGAACGCAGGAATTTTGATCATAATGCAGGAATAACTACCTTTATAGCCGATATGAAGAACATCCTGCACGTTTCCTTCCCCAATGTCTACGCCGACTTCCTGGGCGCACCCGTCCTGCATCCGCTGGTGAGCGTCATCCACTATGACGAGGTATCGCCCATCCACTCCAGCCTGAACCGCTATGGCGTCTACGGCCTTTTCATCCAGCGGAACTTCCCCAAGAACCTCACCTACGGCATGAAGATGTTCGATGCGGCGGACGGTTCCATCATCGCCGTGGAGCCCGGACAGATCGGCGGGAAAGAAGATGACGGAGAGGAAATTACCATCAGCGGCTGGGCGCTGCTCTTTTCCCCGGAACTCCTGCACGGAACGGACCTGGAGGCCCGGATGAAAGATTACCCCTTCTTCTCCTATTTCGCCACGGAGACTTTGAGAATGGAACCGGCGGAATGGAGCCGCATCACCCAGCTGCTCACCCAGTTGCGGCATGAGTTGCAGGAGAACGCCGACTCCCCCGCCCTCCGCTCCGTAATCCTTGGATACCTGCGCCTGATCCTGGAGTACTGCCACCGGATCTACCTGCGCCAGCTCTCAAAAGAGGACAAGACGTCATCGGACCTTCTCAAACGGTTCCACAACCTGCTCCGGCAATATTATCTGGACGACCGGCAGCTGGAAGAAGGCGTCCCTTCCGTCCGGTATTGCGCGGACCAGTTGGCTTATTCAGCCCGATATCTGGGCGACGTCATCCACAAAGCCACCGGCGGCACAGCCATCGGATACATCCATTCCTTCGTGGTCGAGCAGGGCAAGAACCTGCTGATGAACGGGCACAATATCAACGAGACGGCCCATCTGCTGGGCTTCGAATTCCCGCACCATTTCACCCGCCTGTTCAAGAAAGAGACAGGCATTACGCCGTCGGAATTCCGGGGGAAGTAGCGTTACAGCTTCTTTGCGACCATCCAGGCGATGGCGCCCACGGCAACCGCCTCCGCCATGATGATCAGCTCCACCGGGACCATCCCGACAGACTTCTGGAGCATGACGGCGCTGCCGTCAACAAGGGCGTGCAGGAGGATCGCCGCGGGATACAGCCACAGCCACTTGCCCCCTTTGCGCACGGCTGCCCATACCAGGACGGAAAGGCCCAAATGCAGGGCGAGTGCCGAGAAACGCTCCCAGAGGCCGATCAGCCAGGCTCCCGCCTTGGTGGTCTGAAGCGCCTCCAACTGCACCTGGAACTGCGCGGCGGCCTCGGCCGGAACCTGCGAGGCGAGGGTTTCTGCCTGCCCGGAATTGATCATGAGCGCCAGGGCCAGGTTGGAGACCATCGTCAGTCCGAAGATGACGAGCATCTCGACGCCCCCATGGCCGACACCGTAGGCGATGCCGGGCAGCGGAGCCGTGGGCTCCTTCTTCATCAGGAACTTCATGGAGAGGAAGCGGCCGGTCTCCTCGAAGATGCCGGCGGCCAGTCCGCCGTACAGGGCGTAATAAAGCGTCTTTCCCTGGATGGCCGCGCCGAGCGGACCCCGAAGGATCAGCTGGTGCATGATGCTCTCCAGGACCAGGGCGAAAACGATAAACGTAGCCGCACCGATCAGGATGGTCGAAAGCCGGGCATGATGCCTGCGCACCAGGTACCAGGACAGGCAGACGGGGATGATGACGCCCAGCAGGGCGTTGACAGCCATCAGGACAAGCGAACTGACAGGAACCATTTCTGGATGATTAAGATTTGTTAAACATTTCCCTTCTTCTCCGCTCATAATAGGCGTGCCTCTCGGGATTCTCCGGGAACCATCCCTTGAGGACCCTCTGTTCCTGCTTGAACATCTCGAGGATGGACCAGAAACAGGAGAAGGCGAAGCCGCCGAGGATGGTGGACAGGATGGATTCCTGCACGAGAAGGGAGGCCACCGTGCACAAGAGGCCGACGGCAAGCCAGATCCACCAGCTCCCGCGCCCCCACTGATATTCGAGTTTTATGACAGCCGGGTGGCAGATCCCGATGCTCAGGAACACTGCCGCGCCCACGATGATACCACTGAAATTCATTTTTCGTCTTCGATTGATGGGGTCAAATGTAGTGATTATTTCGCTATCTTTGTAGAAATGGACACAACGATTACTTGCATATGAGAGAGGACGGTATTTTGCGCGTCGGCATTGTCGGCGCAGGATGGATTGCCGAGAAGGCGGCCATCACACTGAATGGACTGCACGAATGCGAATGCCGCGCCATCGCTTCGCGTTCGTTGGAGAAAGCGCAGGCCTTTGCGTCGAAATGGGGTATCCCGGCCGCCTACGGTTCATACGGCGAACTGATTGACGCGCCGGACATCGACCTCATCTATGTCGCCACGCCGCATTCGCATCATTACGCAGTCACGAAAGAGGCCCTGCTCGCCGGCAAGCCCTGCCTGGTGGAAAAGGCCTTCATGGCCAATCACCGCGAGGCCGCCGAGATCGTCCGCATCGCGCATGAGCGGAACGTCTTCCTCGCGGAAGCCATCTGGACGCGCTACCAGCCTGCCGTCGGGATGGTCCGCGACCTGATCCGCAGCGGCAGGATCGGCACGCCGCATCTGCTCACGGCGACGCTGGGCTACTCGATGGGGAACAAAGAGCGGATCTTCCGCCCCGACCTCTGCGGCGGGGCCCTGCTGGACCTCGGCGTCTACGCCCTGAACTTCGTCCGGATGTTCTTCCCCGCCGACATCGTGAACATCGAGAGCCAGTGCGTCAAGAGCGACACCGGCATGGACCTGACCAATGCCATCAGCCTCGTCCTCGCCGACGGCATGCTCTGCAACCTGCAGTCGAGCGCGAGCTGTGTGGGCGACAACATCGGGGTCATCGCCGGCACGCTGGGAAACATCATCATAGACAACATCAACAATCCGCAGACGATAACAGTGAACGGTCCCGACCGCACCTATGTCGAGACGCTCCGCGTCCCTGCACAGATCACCGGCTATGAGTACCAGTTCCTGGCCTGCCGGCAGGCGCTGCTGGACGGCCGGACGGAGCCGGAGGAGATGCCGCACGAAGAGACGCTCTTTGTCATGCGGCTGATGGACGGCCTCCGGCAGAAGTGGGGCGTCCGTTACCCGATGGACGATTGCCTTTCGGGATGCGACAGTTAAAGGCAGCTAGAAGCGGCGCGTCCGCCGCTGATAGTCCAGATACTCCTGGCCGAACTCCGCTTCCAGCCGCTGCTCCTCGGAGAGGACCTGGATCATCATGAGCAGCAACACGGCCAGGAAGATGACCAGCGCCCACAGGCTCCACAGCGCCAGGCCAAAGCCGAAATAGTACGTGAGCGTGCCCGTCAGCATGGGGTTCCGGTTCAGCCGGTAGGGCCCGTCGGTCATCAGCTTCCTTGTCCGGGGAGCGACCGCATGCCCCATGGCATCGAACGGATTGCCTTCACCAACCCGTTTCATGTACACGATGCTCCAGATGCTCAGGGCCAGGCCCGCCAGCATGAACAGGGCGGCCAGGCACAGCCTGGAAGTGGGGATGTCGGCAAAAGCCGGCGTGCCCGCCACCCACCACATGAGCAGCGGCACGCCTGCGACAAAGAGCAGGAAACCCAACAGATATCCGAGAAACACCCTAGCCATAGGAAATGAATCATTTTGTTCCGGTGTAAAGATAGAAAAAAAAACAAATCGCAGTATCTTTGCACCGAAATGAATGTACCCGCCATCCTTGCCGCCCTGCTCATCCCCTTCGCCGGGACCGCCCTGGGATCCGCCTTCGTCTTCTTCCTGAAGAAAGACATCGCGGCCCCCGTGCAGAAAGCGATGCTGGGTTTCGCTTCGGGCGTGATGGTGGCCGCTTCCGTCTGGTCGCTGCTGATTCCTTCGATGGAGATGGGTGCCGGGAGCGTCTGGCCGGCCGTGACCGGCCTGCTCGGCGGATTCGCCTTCCTGCTGCTGATCGATTACGTGACCCCGCATATCCATGCCTCCGGCCAGGCCGAAGGTCCCAGGAGCCGCCTCTCCCGGACGGCCAAGCTGGCACTGGCCGTCACCATCCACAATTTCCCGGAAGGGATGGCTGTGGGCGTGGCCATCGCCGGCGCCCTGAATTCCGGTTTCTCCATGGCCGGAGCGCTGGCGCTGTCGCTGGGCATCGCCATCCAGAACATTCCGGAAGGAGCCATCATTTCCATGCCGCTCCGCGCAGCCGGCAACAGCCGCTGGCGGGCGTTCGGGATCGGTGGCCTGAGCGGGATCGTCGAGCCGGCCGGCGGTGCGCTGGTGCTGTTGCTGGCGTCGGTCGTGACACCGCTGATGCCTTACCTGCTGTCCTTCGCGGCCGGCGCCATGCTTTATGTGGTGGTCGAGGAGCTCATTCCCGAGACATCGCAAGGGACGCATTCCAACATCGGAACGGTCGGATTCGCGCTGGGATTTGCCCTGATGATGATGCTCGACGTGGTGATGGGATGATTTTTTTTGCCTTTTTCAAAATATCGCTTGCGATATAAAAATAAAGCCGTATATTTGCATCGTGAACGATATAATTAACGATTTAAAATAGATGTACCATGGCAAAGATTTATGATTTCAAGGCCCTGAACAACAAGGGCGCCGAAGTGGACTTCGCCCAGTTTGAAGGCAAGGTCCTGATGATCGTCAACACGGCTTCCAAGTGCGGCTTCACCCCGCAGTACGACGGCCTCGAGGCCCTGTATCAGAAATATAAGGACCAGGGACTGGTCATCGTGGGCTTCCCCTGCGACCAGTTCGCCCACCAGGAGCCCGGCAGCAACGAGGAGATCGCCGAATTCTGCCGCATCAACCACGGTGTCACCTTCCCGCTGATGGCGAAGACCGACGTCAACGGCAAGGAGGCCTCTCCCATCTTCGAGTACCTGAAGGCCCAGGCCCCCACCGAGGAATACAAAGGCCTGAAGGGCAAAGCCACGCGCACCATGCTGAAGGGAATCAGCAAGAGCGTCGAGAAGGACAGCGACATCCTCTGGAACTTCACCAAATTCCTGGTCAGCCGCGACGGTACCGTGATCAAGCGCTTCGCTCCCGTCACGACGCCGGAGGACATGGAGAAGGACATCAAAGAAATGATCTGATGACCCAAGAGGCATTTCTGCTGGACAACCAGCTCTGCTTCCGGCTCTACACCGCTTCGCGCCTTCTCACGCAGGCATACCATCCGCTGCTCTCAGCGTATGGCCTGACCTACCCGCAGTACCTGGTGCTGCTGGTCCTGTGGGAGAAGGACGCGCAGCCGGTGAACGACATCGCCAAGCGGCTGTACCTGGAGACCAACACGGTCACTCCCCTGCTCAAGCGGATGGAGGTCGAAGGCATCCTGACGCGCACCCAGGGCAGGCGGGACGCCCGGCAGACGATCGTCCGGCTGACGAAAAAGGGGCACATGCTCCAGGAGAAGCTGACCAATGTCCCCGCGAGCGTCGGCCGTGCCGTCCTTTGCGAGAGCATCACGCCGGAGACCGTGCCGGGCCTGTTCCGCATGCTGGACGACATGATTGCCCGGCTGCACCAAGAATAGCATATGGAAGAGAACAGGTTTGACCTCGCCGCCTACATGGCGGACGGCATCCGGGAATTCATGGCGGACGCTTACCGCAACGTACTGTCCAATCCCCGGGAAGCCCGCTTCGTGCACCGGATGCGCCGGGTGGCGGAGAAGTCGGAGCGGAAAAGGCGCGAAGTGCTGAAGCGGGACGCTCTTGCCGTGCCTCCGTTTCTGATTGCCAGCATCGCCACCACCTGCAACCTGCACTGCAAGGGCTGCTACGCCCGAAGCAACGGCATCGCAGAGGATGACGCGGCGCAGCGGAAATCCACCCTCACCCCGGAGCAGTGGCGCGGCATCTTCGCCGAAGCCGCCGGCATGGGGGTCAATTTCACCCTGCTGGCCGGCGGCGAGCCCATGATGCGGCGGGACGTTATCGAGACCGTGGCGAGCGTGAAGGACATGATCTTCCCGGTATTCACCAACGGGACGCTGATCGGCCCCACGTATCTCGAACTCCTGAAGCAGAACCTCAATATCATTCCCGTCATCAGCATCGAGGGGACGGCGATGGGTACCGACGAGCGGCGGGGACGCGGGGTTTTCGAGCGCGCCATGCTGTCCATGGACATGCTCGGCCGCGAAGACCTCATCTTCGGCGCCAGCATTACGGTCACCACGGAGAACATGGACCTCGTCACCTCCCCGGGCTTCATCGACAGCCTTCGCAAAAAGCACTGCCGCCTCCTTTTCTACATTGAATACGTACCCACGGAGAAAGGGACCGAAGACCTCGCGCTTGACGAAGATCAGGCGGCACGCCTGGCCCGGATCGTGCTTCAGCGCCGCCGGGAGTACGGCGACATCATCTTTTTCTCCTTCCCCGGCGACGAGAAGGAAACCGGCGGATGCATCGCCTCGGGGCGTGGCTTCTTCCACATCGGTCCCGACGGCTCCGCGGAGCCCTGCCCCTTCTCGCCCTTCTCCGACAGCAATGTGCTGGAACTCGGGGTAAAGGGCGCCTTGCAGTCTCCCCTGTTCCGGACGCTGCGCGACGCCAGCATCCTGGGCTGGGAGCACACCGGCGGCTGCACGCTCTATGAGCACAAAGACGAGGTGGAAGCCATCCTGCACGGACCAAACAACAAATCAATCCAATAACACACATCAACATGAAAAGAACCATGACCTTGATGCTCGGCCTGGCAGCCCTCCTGTTCACGGCCTGCAACGCCAGCCAGACGACGACCGTCTACGACTTCACGTCCATCTCCAACACGGGAGACGAAGTGGACTTCTCCGCTTACAAGGGGAAGGTCCTGCTGCTCGTCAACACCGCTTCCAAGTGCGGCTTCACGCCCCAGTACGAAGGGCTCGAAGCCCTTTACAAGAAATACAAGGACCAGGGCCTGGTCATCGTCGGCTTCCCCTGCGACCAGTTCGGTCACCAGGAGCCCGGCAGCAACGAGGAGATCGCGGAATTCTGCCGCGTGAACTACGGAGTCACCTTCCCGCTGATGGACAAGGTGGACGTGAACGGCGAGAACGCCACCCCGATCTTCAAGTGGCTCTATTCGGAGCAGCCTTTCGCGGGTTTCGGCGACAGCGAGCGGGGCCAGATGATGGACCGCATGCTTTCAAGCCAGAATCCGGACTATGCGTCCAATCCCGACATCAAATGGAATTTCACCAAGTTCCTCATTGACAAGAAAGGCCGCGTGATCGCCCGTTTCGAGCCCACGGACACGCCGGAAGCCATCGAATCCGACATCAAGGCGCTGCTGTAACTGCGCCGGCACTACCTGGAAGGGCAGCATGGACGTGCTGCTCTTCTTTTTTGCTGAATAATTTTGAAATTCAATAGAATCTTTTGGAATTTAAAATTTTCTGTTTATTTTTGCGTATGCGAATTTTCACGGAACAGCCGCTGAAGGAGTATATCCACAAGCACCCGGAGTCCAGGACGGCCCTCCAGGAATGGGCTTCCATCGCCAAAAAAGGGCAATGGACCTGCTTCGCGGACATGCAGCGGGACTTCGCCGACGTCAGCAGCGCGGGCGACCGGCAGTATGTCTTCAACCTGCTCGGCAGCAGCCACCGGCTGACCGCCGTCATCCTGTTCCCCATCCAGCTCATAAGCATTAAACTAATCCATTAATAATCAGCACTATGCTCAAGAAAGTCCTCACCCTCTCCGCATCCCTGGTCCTCCTGGCAGGATCCCTCCTTGCACAAGACAGAACGGCCGCGCGCTACGCCCCCGGGCGCGAGCAGCTTGCCGAAGACACCTTCAAGCAGCTGGTGGAAATCTCCTCGGGCTACGACCAGCTCAACATGGCCGCCGACCTCGCCGCCTGCACGAAGGCCATCGAGGATTATCCCGAACTGCGCGCCGCGCTGCTCGAGAACTTCATCTTCGCCTACTGCCACGTCCCCGATTCCCTGAAGACCGAGGAAAACTTCCTGGTCAACAAGCTGGACGGCAAGCGTTTCTACGCCGCCCGCTCCAACGAGAAATGGACCGAGCTCGGCGAAGCCTATCTCGCCAAGCGGATGGAGATCAAGAAGGAATCCGCCGATTATTAGCCGCATGACCCGGATCACCACCAAAGAACAGTACGAGTGGGCGATACGCAGGGTGGAGGAGCTCCTCCCCCGCGTCAGCGACGACACTCCGCGGAACGATCCGGCCAGCATCGAGCTCGAACTGATCTCCAACCTGGTCGCGGATTATTCGGAGGAGGTCTTCGATATCGGCGAACCCAGCCTGCGGGACGTCCTCCGGCTCCGGATGCACGAGCTGGGGCTCAGCCAGAAGGATCTCGCCAAATTGCTGGAAGTCAGTCCCTCGCGCGTAAACGACTATTTCACGGGGCGGGCTGAACCCACCTTGAAGACAGCCAAGAAGATCTACCAGAAACTGAAGATCTCGCCCGCAATCATCTTAAGCAACTAACCTATCGCAATATGCAAACAAATGCCCGGTTGACTTCAACCGGGCATTTGTTTGCAAGGGAGCCGCCATTCCGCGCGGTCAGCCGCAGTAGAAGAAGTCGGCCACCAGCTTCCGCATGAGTTTGGCGTCGCTCTGGGCGTCGTGGCGGAGCCGTTCGTCATGGTGGGAGCGCAGGGCCTTCAGGATCCCGTCGATCATGCGGGGACGGAAGACGTCGGCTTCCTCATATACGGCACGGTCCTTCTCGAGGCAGTCGGCCGACTGCATGCAGGAAGAAGGCAACTGTTTCAGCGTGGAGAGGCGTGCAGCATTCTCGCTCTTGTGGATGTCCATGTCCACGTAGGTCTCCCGGGCCAGCTTGAGGGCTTCCTCCCGCGGCATTTCCAGTCCCTTCCGCGCAGCGACACACAGGCCCGCCATAAGCTGATACACATCAGCGGAGCAGTCCGGACTGCGCATCTCGAAAGTCTGCTTGGAAGTGGTGTCGCGGTCCACGGAACCTTCCAGCGGGTTGGCCCGGGAACACATGTCCACGCCCGAACTCCATCCCAATGGCACACGCACGAGCGCGCTGCGGTTGCAGTCGCCCCAGCAGACATTGGTAGGTGCCTCCTGATGGGGCACTAGGCGGAAGTAAGAGGTGGGATTCTTGTTGCCGAAGGCCGTGATGGAAGGGGCCAGGGTCATGAGCCCGGCGATGGCGGCCCGGGCTTCGTCGGAGAGTTTGCCGCCGGCGCCCAGCGTCACGTTCCTGCCGTCGCGCATCAGGCGCATGTGGATGTGCATGCCGCTTCCGGCCTTGCCCATGGTGATCTTGGGGGCGAAACTGACGTCCAGTCCGCGGCGATAGGCCAGGTTGCGGATGACCCATTTCGCCAGCAGAAGCTGGTCTGCAGCGGTGTCCAGGGGACAAGGAAGGAACTCGATCTCATTCTGCTCGTAGACCTTGCCGTCCAGGGTGAAATTGCCCACTTCCGAGTGGCCGTATTTGATCTGTCCGCCCGTTTTGGCCACATTGTCCATGCATTCCCGGCGGAAATCGTTGAGCTTGGCGAACGGTTCGCTCTCATGGTAGCCCTTCTGGTCGGTGGCGGGGAATTTGGCGTCATCCGCACAGATGACGTAGTACTCCAGCTCTCCCATCGCCTCGAACTGCAAGCCCGTCGAAGCCTCGAAAGCCTTCTCGGCACGCATCAGCGTGGCGTGCGGGCCGCAGTCGAAGCTCTCTCCGCTCTTGTCGTAGAAATCACAGAGCAGGCACAGGGTAGGAATCTCGTTGAACGGGTCCACGAAGGCCGTCCGGTAGCGCGGAATCACGTAAAGGTCGGAATTTCCGGCCTCGATGAAGGAAGGGAACAGGCTGGATCCGTCCACCCTTTCTCCCTCTACAAGGACCGTCTCAGCATAGGCGAGGCTGTTGACGGTGAAATTCAGGGTCTTGACCCGCCCGTCCTCGGCGGGATACATGAAGTCGATCATGCGGATGCCCCGTTCGCAGACGAAGCGCAGGATGTCTTCGCAGGTAAATGCTTCGGGGGCTTTCCCGAGGAAGGAGACCACTTCGTTCGGGCTCAGAGCCAATGTCTTGTCCATAGGATCAAATAAACCCTAGCTCACGTCGGCGCGGGCCATGGAATCCTTGTAGTATTTCTGATTGACGAACACGTCTTCCTTGTACGGGTTGATGTGGCGCTTCTTAGACACGGAGATGATGTAGCAGATGGCGATGACGTTGGTCACGAGGGCCAGGGCGCTGATGACGGTCATCATCGTCGGATTGGCAGCCACGACGGAAGGATCCACGGTCGTCCCGACCACGGCGGCCTCACCGCCCGCAGCAGCGTAAAGCTTCTCGATGGTGGCGACGCCTTCCGGATAGAGGACGGGAAGCGTGGCCCAGGAGAACCACTGCCGGCCGTCCTTGAAGGTCTCCTGGAAGAGCGGGAACACCTGGGCGAACATGCACCAGATGGCCAGGGTGTTGGCGCGGTTCTGGATCCAGCCGCCGCGGTTCCAGCAGAGGGCCGCGATGGTCGGGGCGAGCAGCAGGGCGATACCGCAGTACCAGGAGTGCGTAGGCAGGCAGTTGTAGGTGTAGGCGAAGTTCCAGATGTCGTAGATGACGATGTAGACCCAGGTCATGTCAGCCCAGATCATGTCTTTCTTGTCCTTGGAAGGATAGACGTTCCACCAGGCCGTCATACACATGATGTTGATCAGGCCGGCCACGCCGTTCATCACGTTGTGCCAGCCGCCGTACTGCCAGACACCCTCGGAGGTGAGCCACCACTTGTTCCAGCCCATCACGGCGCTCTCGAAGTCGGAGACGCAGGCGATGAGGATGTTGATGCCCACGATCACGAAGGGGAACGGCTTGAACCAGTGCTTGGCACCGACGCCCCACTTGTATTTGATCATCATGAAACCGATGCACCCGGCCGTGGCGGCGTAGAGCTTGGCATAGTGGAACCAGCCCTGCATATAGACGTGGGTCTGGTTCTCCAGCGCCCACTGCGCACCGCTCTTGACGCCGATCCAGATGGCGACGAAGTACGCGGTGAGGGCCAGCGGGATGGCCAGGAAGGTGATGATGCCGCCGAGCTTGGTGCGGCGGGCGAATTCATTGAAGAGGATGAGGCCGGCCAGCACGACCAGCAGCATCAGCCATTGAGACAGGGCGTTCGCCCCATAGACTTGGAAAAACATAATAGATTAAGTGTTATTGATTGATGGTTGGTATTTCTATGCAGCGAGACGGGCTTTCCGCGCTTTGACGAGAGCCCAGGCCGCCCAGGCGGCGGTGAGGACCAGCGCCATGGGCACGCCCGCGGTGAGCATCTCGCGCAGCATTACGGCGCCGCCGCCTTCCAGGCCGAGCGCCGTGAAGAACGGGAAGCGCCAGGTCAGCTCCCCGTTGATGACATGGTCCACGACCAGCATCAGGGTGCCACCCCAAAGCATTTTCTCCAATGCGGGAAGCTCCCGCCACACGGGATGCGCGGACTGCACGGCGCGCTTGCGGCATGCACTCACCACGATGGCTTCCACCAGAGGTACGACAAAACAGGACATAGCGTAATGGATTTAATTACAAACTTCTATTTCTTTGATTTCCACTTCATTGCCACGAAGCAGCCAGGTATGTTCGCCTTGGCAGTAAGGACAGGTCTTCCCATAGCGGACCGTCTCGTATTCCCGTCCGCAGTCATCGCAATGCGTCACGGCCGGAATGGTCTCGATCCGCAGTTCGCAGCCCCGGAGCATGTCCTCCTTGTCGGCGGCCCAGCGCCAGCAGTCGGTCAGGTACTCGGGAATCACGGTCGAGACTTCCCCGATGTTCATGACCACGGCGGACACGTGCTCCACGCCGTGCTCCCCCGCCGCCTGCTTGACGTCGCGGATGATGTAGAAGACAATCCCCAGTTCGTGCATCAGGACCTTTTTTTGAAAAGAATCTTGCCGGTGCGCTGGAGCATGTACGGGAGGATGCCGCTGAACTTGTCCTCGGAGGTGCGCATGTGGCTGGCTTCCGGGTTCTTGCGGAAGAGGTGGATGGCATCGAAACCGCACTTGGTGGTGCAGACACCGCAGCCGATGCAGCGGTTCTCGTCCACGACGGAAGCGCCGCAGCCGAGACACCGCGCCGTCTCCCGGCGCACCTGCTCCTCGGTAAGCGTGCCGTGGTACTCGCGGAAGTTGTCCCTGGCCGGCACGACGCCGGGATCCTGGCGGGAACCATTGTCGTAGCTCTCCAGCCGGATGTTCTGCTTGTCCAGCTCGATGAAATCGCGCCGGTTGCGGCCGATGGTCATGTGCCCGTGCTGCACGAAACGGTGCAGCGACTCGGCGGCTTCCTTGCCGGCCGCAATCGCGTCGATGGCGAACTTGGGGCCGGTGTACACGTCGCCGCCCACGAAGATGTCCGGCTCCGCCGTCTGGTATGTGAGCTTGTCAGCCACGGGGTACACGCCGCGGAAGAATTCCACCTTTGTGTCCTTCAGCAGGTCCTTGAGCACGACCGTCTGGCCGATGGCGAAGATGACCGTGTCGGCGTCGAGCGTAATCAGTTCGCCTTCGTCGTACGCCGGGGCGAACTTGTGGTCCGCATCATAGACGGAGGTGCACTTCTTGAAGACGATGCCGCCCACCTTGTCCGTGCCGAGGACCTCTTTCGGGCCCCAGCCGGGCATGATCACGACGCCGTCTTCACGGGCTTCCGTGCGCTCTTCGAGCGAAGCGGGCATGATATCCTCGGTCTCGAGCGAGAGCATCGTGACCTCGGAGGCGCCGCTGCGCTTCGCCACGCGGGCGGCGTCGATGGCCACGTTGCCGCCGCCCACCACGACCACCTTGCCGGAGACCTTGATCCGACCGCAGTTGGCGTCGTGCAGGAAATCGATGGCCGTGGCCGTGCCGGGGAGCGTCTCGCCGGGGATGCCCGGCAGGCGGCCGCCCTGGCAGCCGATGGCCACGTAGAAGCCCTTGTAGCCCTGCTCACGCAAGCCCGCAATGGTGACATCTGCGCCCACTTCAACACCGCAGCGGATCTCCACGCCGATCTCCTTCATGATATCAATCTCGGCGTCGAGCACATCCTTCTCCAGTTTATAGGAAGGGATACCGTAGCGGAGCATGCCGCCCGGCGCTTCGTTTTTCTCGAAGACGGTGGGCTTGTAGCCCATGGTGGCGAGGTAATAGGCACAGCTCAGGCCGGCCGGGCCGCCGCCGATGATGGCGATCTTCTCCTCCCAGCGGTCCTGGACGTTGGAGCAGATGTTGACCTCCGGGACGAAGCGCGTCTCCGCCTTGAGATCCTGCTCCGCGATGAATTTCTTGACGGCGTCGATGGCGACGGGCTGGTCGACGGTCCCGCGGGTGCAGGCGTCCTCGCAGCGGCGGTTGCAGACGCGGCCGCACACGGCCGGGAAGGGATTCTCCCGCTTGATGAGCTCCAGCGCCTCGGTATATTTGCCTTCGGCGGCCTTCTTCAGGTAGCCCTGGACGGCGATGTGCGCCGGGCAGGCCGTCTTGCACGGAGACGTTCCGGTCGGATAGCAGTTGATGCGGTTCTTGTCGCGGTAGTCCTCGTCCCACTTGTGCGGGCCCCATTTGGCGGCGTCCGGCAGCTCCTGTTTGGGATACGCGACGGGCCCGTCCTGGGTGCAGAGTTTCTGCCCCAGCCGGACGGCGCCGGCCGGACAATATTCCACGCAGCGGCCGCAGGCGACGCAGTTCTTCGGATCCACCTCGGCGACGTATGCGCTCCGCGACATGTTCGGCGTATTGAACAGCTGCGACGTGCGCAACGCATTGCATATCTTGACATTGCAGTTGCAGATGGCGAAGATCTTCCCCTCGCCGTCGATGTTGGTGATCTGGTGCACGAATCCATGGTCCTCCGCCTTCTTCAGGATGGCCATGCACTCGTCGTAGGTGATGTAATGGCCGCGGCCCGTCTCATTCAGGTACTCGGCCATGTCACCGACGCCGATGCACCAGTCGTGATAGTCGTCGGCACAGCCCTCGTCCAGCAGTTTGCGCCCGATGCGGCAGGAGCAGATGCCTACAGCGAGATGCCCCTCATAGCGCTTGAGCCAGTAGGAGATGTGCTCAATGTCCACGGACTGGTTCTCCATCGAGATGGCTTTCTCCACCGGAATGACATGCATGCCGATGCCGGAGCCGCCCATCGGGACGAAGGGCGTGATCTTCTCCAGCGGGAGGAAGGTCATGCGCTCAAAGAACATGCCCAGTTCGGGGTGCTTCTTCATCAGCTCCTCGTTCATGTTGGTGTATTCGGCGCTGCCGGGAACGAACATGGGCACCCAGTACACGCGGTCCTTCCGCTCATACGTGGTGCCGGGGACGGGGCCGTCTTTGGTGTATTTGTCGTCGTAGTCGTATTCCATGACGCCCAGCCGGGCCATCAGGTCCAGCAGTTCATCCAGGGCTTCGTCCGAGGGGACAAAATGCTTCTTGCGGTTCAGTTCGTGAAGCGCGTCATAGCTCCAGTGTTTCCGCACCCGGACAGGGTTGCCGGGCAGCATCGCCAGCATCAGGTCCAGCGCGGCTTCGCGTGTCACGGCATCCATCTCGTCCTCGAAGATGCAGGCGAGCCCCCAGTACTCGGGGGCCTCGGTGGTCATCTTGATCTTGCCGGGAATACGGTCGGTGACGTGCCGGACCAGTTTGATGAGCTTGGGATTGGGGTTCTTGTCTCCAAAGTGCTTGGGGACAAATTTGGTGGACATCTCAGGCATAAAGTATTGGTTTTAGTGTTTTTTCCAGTCGGTCACTTCCTGCAGCAGCCAGTCGGCGAAGGCTTCCATGCCCTCCCCCGTCTTGGCGCAGATGGGGATGACGGCGGCCTTGGGATTGCGCATGCGCACATGCTCCCGGCAGCGGTCGAGGTCGAAATCGAAATACGGCAGGACGTCCGTCTTGTTCACGACGACGATGTCGCAGACGGAGAACATCAGGGGATATTTCAGCGGCTTGTCGTCCCCCTCCGGCACGGACAGGATCATGGCGTTGCGCACGGCGCCCGTGTCGAACTCGGCCGGGCAGACCAGGTTGCCGACATTCTCCAGGACGACCAGGTCGAAGTCCTGCAGGGGCAGGTTGTCCAGGCCCTGCCGCGTCATCTCCGCGTCCAGGTGGCACATGCCGCCGGTGTGGAGCTGGATGGACGGGACGCCGGTCTCCGCCTGGATCCGGCGGGCGTCGACGTCGCTGTCGATGTCCGCCTCCATGACGGCGATGCGGAGCCTGTCCTTGAGGAGATTGAGGGTGCGGATGAGGGTCGTGGTCTTGCCGCTGCCCGGCGAAGACATGAGGTTCAGCAGATAAACCCCTCTGTTTTTCAGTTCGTTACGTAGCGCTGCGGCATCCTCGTCGTTCGCCGCAAACACGCTCTTCTTGATCTCGATGACTTTCACCTCGTCCATGACGGAAGCGCGGAAATGGTTATTGTTGATAAGTGTCGTGGTTCAGTTCCGAAAGTTACGAATTATTTTGTATTTTTGTAACCCGTATTCACAACAATTCGATTCTCATATGCAATACGGGTACGACAACGAGAAGTATCTCAAGATCCAGTCAGAACACATCAAGGACCGCATCGCCCAATTCGGCAACAAGCTGTACATGGAGTTCGGCGGCAAGCTCTTCGACGACTACCACGCCAGCCGCGTCCTGCCGGGATTCGAGCCGGACAGCAAGTTCAAGATGCTCTACCAGCTGAAGGACGACCTCGAGATCGTCATCGTGATCAGCGCCGTCGACATTGAGAAAAACAAGATCCGCAACGACCTGGGCATCACCTACGACGTGGACGTGCTGCGCCTGCGCGACGAATTCATGTCGCGCGGCTTCAGCGTCAACAGCGTCGTCGTGACCCACTACAACGGCCAGTCCAGCGCGGACGCCTACCGCAAGCGCCTGGAGCGCATGGACATCAAGGTGTACTACCACTACACCATCGAAGGTTACCCCAACAACGTGGCCCTGATCGATTCCGACGAAGGCTTCGGCAAGAACGACTACGTGGAGACGACCCGGCCGCTCGTCGTCGTGACGGCCCCCGGCCCCGGCAGCGGCAAGATGGCCGTCTGCCTGAGCCAGCTCTACCAGGAAAACAAGCGCGGCGTCAAGGCCGGCTACGCCAAATTCGAGACCTTCCCGGTCTGGAGCCTGCCGCTGAACCACCCTGTCAACATCGCCTACGAAGCCGCCACGGCGGACCTCGACGATGTCAACATGATCGATCCCTTCCACCTGGAAGCCTACGGCGAGACCGCCGTCAATTACAACCGCGACATCGAGATCTTCCCGGTGATGAACGCCCTCTTCGAGGACATCTACGGCGAATCCCCCTACAAGTCACCGACCGACATGGGCGTCAACATGATCGGCTCCTGCATCAGCGACGACGAGGTGTGCCGCGAGGCCTCCCGGCAGGAGATCATCCGCCGCTACTACACGGCGCTGTGCAAATTCGCCGACGGCAAGGCCACGGAGGGCGAAGTCAACAAGCTGGTCCTGCTGATGAAGAAGGCCGGCATCACCACCGCCGACCGCAAGACCACCGTCGCCGCGCACGAACGCCTGGAGAAGGCGGGCGGCGCCACGGCGGCCATCGAGCTGGAGGACGGCACCGTCCTGACGGCGGAGACCTCTCCCCTGCTCGGCCCCAGCGCGGCCCTCCTGCTCAACGCGCTGAAATACCTTGCCGGCATCCCGCACAACATCAAGCTCATCCCCAAGACCATGATCGCCCCGATCCAGAAGACCAAGGTCACCTACCTGCACGGGCACAACCCGCGCCTGCACACGGACGAAGTCCTGGTCACCATCTCGATGATGAGCCTGCTGGACGAGAACTGCAAGCTGGCGCTCGACCAACTGCCCAGGCTGAAAGGCGCACAGGTGCACTCCACGGTGATGCTGAGCGAAGTGGACCGCAAGACTTTCAACAAACTTGGGGTCGACCTCACCTGCGACCCAGTCCGCAAGATGAAGGACCCCAAGACCTGCGTCGAAGAGGAACTCTAGCGCACCAGGTTCTGCAGCGCTGCGCCGAAGATCAGGTAAGAGGTATTTCCGGCAATCGTTCCCTCGTTCTGGCCCCAGAGGAAGGGCCAGTCGTCATAGTTCTCGAAATGGTCCGGATGGCGGAACAGCACGCCCGGCGCCACGTTGCCCGGGATGAAGGAGAAGTCCGCCCGGTTGTTGCCGTAGAACACCTCTTTGGGACGCGTCGCACCGACGGCGGCCACCAGTGAGTAGTTGTGGTACGGATGGCAGCCGAAGAGGTAGCCGGCGGCCTTGAGGGCATATTCCGGCCCGATGATCTCGGGGAAATACTTGCTCGCGAACGCGGCGGTGGTGCCGAAACTGACCACGTTGCCGCTGCCGGCCCAGTTGCCCAGGCCGATCGGGACACCGTAAGGATTGTCCTGTTCCATGCTGTCCAGATACTCCTTGTACTGCTCCACGTACGGGACCAGGCGCTCCCGGTAGGCAGCATCCAGGTACGGGATGGCATCCAGCGCCGCCGAGATGGCCGATTGGACGTTGCGGTCCAGCGCCGGCCAGATCTGCTCCTGGAAGTCGTCCAGGTAGTGCTGCTCGCCGGTGGAGACGAACAGCTGCAGGTTCGTGGACATGTTGCCGAAGCCGCCGCGGCCGCGGTTGCCGCCCATGGGGTTATTCTGCATCAGCTCGGTCCCCTCCTTCATCAGGCGCTTGGACTGCGCCAGGGCGCGGCGGGACAGGTCGTCGTCATAGCCCGCCAGGGCGCGGCTGGCCGCCGCGAACATCGTCGCCGCCTGCAGGTCGAGGTAAGGGTTGCGGGTCGTGAACGCCCACATGTCGTCCGGCGTGCCGCTGGACCTGCCGTCCGCCGATTTCTCATACGGTTTCAGGCGCGGATCGTAGTGCAGGCCGTCCGTGATCGCCGCAGCGTCGCCCAGGTGGTGGTAGTTGTCCAGGACGGAGTTGGACAGGGTCTGCGCCATGTGGCCGATGTTCTCGGCCTGCGCGACCAGGTTCAGCGTGCCGTGTTCGATGTACTGCAGGACGTCGGGAACGCCGTCCGGACGGTGCAGGTCCACGTAGCGCTGCTTCTCGCTGACGAAGGTCTCGTCACGCATCGGCTTGAAGCGCTCCCATGCGGAGACGAGGTTCTGCACCACGCTGATGTTGGAGCCGGTCTCGATGTCGAAGTCGCCGGCATCGAAGAAGCCGCCCACATTGAGCCCCGGGATCAGCTGCAACGCCTTGAATTTCGTGTCGATGGCGCCCTGGCTGTGCAGGTCGAAGTGGTCCGTGTTCGCCGGAGCCTGCAGATACCCCTCCTTGAAGGGTTCGCCGTGCCAGACGCGGTACCCCTCGTTGACCATCATGTGGTTCATGTGGATGGGGATCCAGACATCGCTGGTCGCGTCCGTGATGCGGTCCAGGACATCCTCCCCGATGATGAAATTACCGGTCTGCACGTCCCCGTAACGGAGGAAATACACGCCGGGATCCTGCACGGAGGAGAAGTCGAAGCGGGCGTAGTGATACTTGTAGTAATCGCCCCAGGAGCGCACCGGGCCCGAGAAAACGCGGGCCGTGGAGCCGTCCTCCTTCACCTTCCAGACCTCGGCGGAAGAACGGACCTTGTCATTCTTGTCAAGCTCCACGACGGCAACCTTCGGCTGCGCCGGCAGGTAGCCGACCTGGGAGTAGCCCACGTTCGGCTCGCGCACCCAGCCCGGGACGGCGTTCGGCTCCACGGTCCAGCTCAGGACCTTGCCGGTCTTGCCGGCGGGCAGCAGGCTGCGGAGCACGTACCAGCCGTTCTGCGCCAGCAGACGGCCGTCGAACAGCATCAGTTCGGCATCCTCGGAGCAGACCTTGACCATGCGCTCCGGATCGTCGGGCGCCGCCACGAGGCAGTGGCCGGTCGAGATCGGGAGCGGATCCACGAAGCGGCCGGTGCCCCGGTCATCGTAGGTCCGATAACCCTTGAACTGCTTGACTTTCTCGTCGTTGGGGCGCGTGACGGTGGCGCTGGCGCTATAGCGCGGGAAACGCTCCGCCCGGCCGTCCATCACGTAAGCCTTGTTCCAGTACTGCGAGGGCAGGAATTCGAGGTTCAGGCCGGCATCCCCCTCCAGTTCCGCCGGAAGCGGCTTATCAAGCCAGACGTCGATGCGGAAGGCATTACCCTCGGCGGTGACGACCAGCCGGGAGTCGAAATCATAGTCCGGATAACGGAGACCGACCTCGACCGTGCCGGCCGCGGCGTCCACATTGCGGAAACTGGTCTCCGGGACCAGGTCCCACTGTTCCGGGGTGTTCACGAGGCGGATGGCACCGCCCTGTACGGTCCGGACACCGTGGTGGATGATCTCGATGCCGGAGTTCTTCTCGTCGTTGAAACCGCCGGAGAAGGTGTTGCTGTACACGAGGACATTGACGCCGCGCCGCTCGAAATACTCCTGTTCATTGAGTTCGAGGCCGGAGTCGGAAGTGCGGGCGCAGGCCGCCAGCAGCAAAGGAAGAATCAAGAAGGCTGTTTTTTTCATTTGGAAAGGGCTTTAGTACTCAAAGATACGACAAAATGGAGCATTTGAGTGCTCCATTTGCGTCAAGTACTTTCACTATCGTTTCAACGCTTTTCGAAATGCTGGTAATCCTTGCGGTCGGACCAGCTTCCGCCCCAGGTAAAGCCGTGTTCGAGGAAGAGCCGGCAACAGAGGTCGTCCCGGGTGATCTTGTGCGGGAAGTCGCGGCTCCGGTCCACGTAGGGCTGCCCTTCGGCGGGCATCACCACGCCGCTGCGGTTGATGTACGGATTCTCCAGCGGGTTCACGTCCACGGCCATCCCGAAGGCGTGGCGTGAAAGGCTCTTCGAGCCGGGCACCGTCCGGAAGTTGAAGCAGGACGTGTTGTCCGCCTTCATCGACTCGTCGTCGGAGCCGCCGAAATCGTCCACCAGCCGGATGCTGCAGATGGGATACTCCGCCTCATACAGGGCCTGGAAGATCTCCAGCAGGTCCTGCGCGATGGCGGCGTTGCAGACCAGCTCCCCCGTCTGCGGCTCCCCGTCGAAATCCACGTACGACAGGCGCAGGTAGCGCAGGTCCGACAGGGCGATGGACGCTCCTTCGGGATATGATTTCCCGCGCATGCGGGCTTCCACCTCCGACGGGATCGCTTCCGCCGTAAAAACGGGCTGGAAAGGTACAGAGGCCGTCTCCACCTCAGCGGCCGGCACCTCCGGCGGGGTCTGTGCCGGAGCGGAACCGCGCTGGCGGCAGGCGGCGAAGGATACAAGGGCGAAAAGCAGCAGGCCGCGGACGGCGAAGGAGACAGCAGCAGACATGGACTTTCGGATTTTTTACAAAAATACGAAGAAAATTGCTAACTTTCCCTTGTGAAACCCCGCACCTTCATCGCCATCGACCTGAAATCGTTCTACGCCTCCGTGGAATGCGTGGAACGGGGGCTGGATGCCCTGACGGTCCACCTGGTGGTGGCGGATCCGACGCGCACGCAGAAGACCATCTGCCTGGCCGTCTCCCCTTCCCTGAAAGCCTACGGCATCCCCGGCCGTGCCCGTCTCTTCGAAGTGGAGCAGGCGGTCTCGATAATCAACGCCGGGCGGCGCCGGAATGCGCCCGGCCGGCGTTTCCGGGGCAAGTCCAGCGACAGCAGGGCGCTCCAGGCCGACCCTTCGCTCGAGCTGGACTACATCGTCGCCCCGCCCCGGATGGCCCGCTACATGGAGGTCAGCGCCCAGATCTACGGCATCTACCTGCGCTACATCGCCCCGGAAGACATCCACGTCTATTCCATCGACGAGGTCTTCATCGACGCCACCGACTACCTCAAGGCATACAAACTGAGCGCACATGACTTCGCGCGCAAGCTCATCAGGGAGGTACTCGCCGAGACCGGCATCACCGCCACGGCAGGGATCGGTCCCAACCTGTACCTCTGCAAGATCGCGATGGACATCGAGGCCAAGCACAGCCCCGCCGACGCGGACGGGGTGCGCATCGCCGAACTCGACGAGATGAGCTACCGCCGCAAATACTGGACACACCGGCCGCTGACGGACTTCTGGCGTGTCGGGCGCGGCATCGCCGCCCGGCTCGAGGCGGCCGGGCTCTACACCATGGGAGACATCGCCCGCTGTTCGCTCGGCCAGCCCTGGGAGCGTTACAACGAAGACGTGCTCTACAAGATCTTCGGCGTCAATGCCGAACTGCTCATCGACCACGCCTGGGGCTGGGAAAGCTGCACCATGGCCGACATCAAGGCTTACAGGCCAGCCGCCAACAGCCTCTCCGTGGGGCAGGTGCTCGCGGAGCCCTACCCCTTCGACAAAGCCCGGCTGATCGTGCGCGAGATGACCGACCAGCTCGTGCTGGACCTCGTGGAAAAGGGGCTCGTCACCGACCAGATCGTGCTCAGCGTCGGCTACGACGCGGGTATCATCCGGCAGACGGGTTCCGGCGGCTATCGGGGCGCCGTCGTGGACGACTGGTACGGCCGGCCCGTGCCCAAGCCGGCCCACGGCTCCGCCAGGCTCCCCCGCCCCAGTTCCTCCACCCGCCTGATCACGGATGCGATGATGGACCTGTTCGACCGCATCGTCGAGCCGTCCCTGCAGGTCCGCCGGGTCTATGTCGTCGCGGCACACGTGGTGGACGAGAAGCAGCTGGACGGCATCCAGCTGGACCTCTTCGAGGAGCCCGCCGAAGACGAGGGACGCGAGCGCAGCCGGCAAGAGGCCATCCTCGCCATCCGGCGCAAGTTCGGCAAGAATGCCATCCTCAAGGGGATGAATTTCGAAGAAGGCGCCACCGGGCGCGAACGCAACCAGCAGATCGGAGGACACAAGGCATGAGCAACGATTTCGAACACCGCTACGACGACATCATCGGCCTGCCCCGCCCCGAGCCGCAGCGCCACCCGCGCATGCCGCGCGCCGACCGGGCCGCCCAGTTCGCCCCCTTCGCCGCGCTGACCGGTTTTGGTGATGTCATCGAAAACGCTGCGGAGCAGCACCTTGCCGACCAGCCGGAGATGTACGGGGACCTGGAGGACCAGCCTTAGCCTTTCCGCTCGTAGGCAGACGTTTTAAATGCTGCCCATCAGAAGCTGAGCCCGGCGCTCACCATGGCAGACCAATCCCTGAAATGGATACTCGACACGCCCAACCCGGCCGTAAAATGGTCGAATTCAAACAACAGGCCGGACTCCAAGAGCACGCCCTGAGACGATCGGTCAGACACCCGGGCCCAATCTCCGGTAGAGTCTTCCCACAAAACCGACACATCCCCGAAACCAACGCCCACATGCAGCCGCAGGAAGTCTGCCAACCGGACCATGCCGCCGCAGGAAAGAGACAAGCGGCTGCCATGGGTGCGCCCAGTTGCCCAGATGAATCCGAAATCCGTCGCTCCGTCGCTCCTGCATTGATAATCAGGCCGGCAGGAAACGAAATTACTCCTGATACTTACATAGCCGCCGAAGCGGCCCGGCATGCCGGAGACCATAACTCCCCACGCCGGCACCCGGCCGATATCCGTCACCGCCAGCACCGTCCACCGCCACCCGGGGCCGTCGTCCCGGTCAGGATGAACGGTTTCATCCTCATGCGGAGTATGCGGAAAAAGCAGAGACCCCGAAGGGGCAGACAGATTGTTTTGACAGAGCCGGGACGGAGCAGGCAATCCCGGGAGCGGGTCCCAGGCAGGACGGGCCGGCGGACCGGCGGGGACAACGTCACTTTCCTTCGTCGCCAACGCCATGGCCGGTGCACGCTGCGCCGTCCGTTCTACGATTCCGAGGGCGATCCGGATGCCGGCTACCTCCGTCTCGACATTACGCATCCGGACAGCATCGGTACGGCCTGCGCCCAAACGGCGCCGGAGCGACGCCACGCGGTCACGCAGTTCGCTTTCCTGTGCGGGGAGCGACATCAGATAAACCGTCGCCCAGTCACAATAAGTCCTGGCAGCGTCCTTGTCTGCCCGCTGTTCCGCCTGCAATGAAGACTGGGTCAGCTCGCGTACCTTCCGCCATCGGGACTCAAAGATGGAAGGGATATCCTTCCAGGCAATATAACGAATGACAGCTCCTGAAGCAAGGGTCTGCTGTCCGCTGCAATTCCTGATATCCGGCAGATAGGTCTGCCAGACAGCGGCCGCATTCTCCACCTGCAATTCTCCTGTCGCAGCCAACTTACGGACCAGCCCGTCCAGTGCAGCATTGTCCGCGACCGTCGGCCGGCTTCCCCGGCCTTCCGCCCAGATATATGACGGATCCTCCTTGATCCTTTCTGCAGTCTGCGCATACAGCAGGACCGGGAGCAACACGGCAACACAAAGCATCCAACCTTTCCGCATCATCGATACAATGAATCAAACTTCCTCCCGATCCGCTCCAGACGCATCTTCTGCTCCTGGGTCATCGCCCCTGTAGCATCGTCGAGATACTCCCGAAGAACGGTGTCTTCATGGATGATCTGCGCGTCAGGACGGCGTCCGCCGCAGGCCAGGCATGCATCGCAAAGGACCTCCAGCTGATCCAGCACCCGATCCCAAGAAAGCAGGTCCGCATCAAGCGTTTCGGCAAGTCGCTGGCGGAACGAACGTTCCAGGCTCTCCACCTCCGGGCTTTCGGCGAAGATCCGCCCGTCGCGGGTGCACAGGTAGAACAGACCGGATTTTTGCAGCATGGCAACGTCGTCGTCCAGGAACTCGATTGCATCCCATTCCGGGACAAGGATCACTTCTCCACCTTCTCCCACCATCCCCTTCTGTCCGCCGAGGGTCACGATGGAACGTTGATTGAAGCAATACACCGAGTCTTCGTAGACCGTTTTCTCCACGGACACAAGAACAGGACGGACTTGGCATGCGGCCAGAAGCAGGGACAGGCCGTACAGACAACGATATAATCTTCTTCTGCGCATTTCGATTTCTAAATTTACGCATTTTTCCTTAAATTCGACATCTGAAACGCACAAGTCCCATGATTCAGTCTTCCGGCTTTTTTGGCACGCCCCGTCCCCTTCCCGATTTGGACAACGGAGGATTGGCGTTGTTGCATGCATCCGAGGACGGGCATTGTTGCCTGTACAAAGGTCACCGGAACGACCGTGTCGTCGTATACAAAGTCCTGAAAGCCGGATTCCGCGACGATCCCGTCCACCAGCGCATGCTGCGCCGCGAGTATGAGATCGGTGTTTCGCTCAAGCATCCGGGCATCTGCGAAGTTCTCGCCTGGACCCGGATTCCAGGATACGGTGACAGCATCGAGATGGAATGGGTCGACGGAGTTACACTCCGGAGTTATTTGGAGACCGGGCCACATCCTGATGCGGATCTCCGGAAGATTCTGGCCGACCTGTGCGACGCGCTTTCTTACCTCCACCGCAAACAGGTGGTACACAAAGACCTGAAGCCGGAGAACATCCTGATCACACGCCAGGGCTCGTATCCGAAGCTCATTGACTTCGGCCTTTCCGACACCGATTCCATCCTCACGGGCAAGGATCCAGGCGGCACTTTGCAGTATGCTGCACCGGAAGTCCTTGAAGGAGGAGCGGCAGATGCCCGCAGCGACATCTTTTCCCTGGGCCGGATCATGCAGGAAATGGGACCGGAGTTCTCGCAGATCGCCAGCAAATGCACGGAATCCGACCCGTCGAAGCGCTACGCCGACGCCGAAGAAATCCGCCGGGACCTGATGGCAACTCCGAAACGCCACAGGCGTCTGCTCTGGCTCATCCCTATTATACTCCTGGCTATGGTCTTTACTGGGCTGTGGTTGTTCCTGCATCATCCTGACCCTGTCGAACAATTGTTCCACGATGCCGTCGAACAGGTCCGGAACGCGGCTACACCGTCTTGATCAGGACGATTCCTCCGTCCCGCCCGGCGATGTATGATTCTGTTTCCTGTCCGTCCCGCAGGATCGAGGGCAGGATCAGCGGGAAACCTTTTACGATGGACGCAGCCTCAAATTCATCTCCCGGCTGCAGTTTCGAATGCTCGGAAGCGGTTACACGAAAACGTCGGTCGCCAAGATAGCAGAGCGACACCACCCGGTCCGGCCGCCAGCCGATCTGAACCGTATCCCCTTTCTGCAAGGCTGCTGCATCCAGCCGGGTGGCATTGAAATACCCGGACGAAGCCATCTTCGTTGTCTGCAGATCCTCCAGGAAAGCCCGGTAATCCCGGAATCCGGCATAACGGGCCAATGCGTCCAGCGTGCTGCGGCGCGGCTCCACCTGCATGCTGACATAACCCCAGATCCGCTTCAGGGTCGAAGGCGACACCCGGTCGTCCATCTCCTCGGAGAGATGCGTGAAGTCGGCCGTCGAGGCAAGCTGGTAACCCGCTTTGCGCTCCACGGCCTGCTTCAGGAAGGTCAGTTCCAGTTGTTCTTCCATCTTTTATTTGTACTTGATTTCAACACCTTCGTCCACATCCAGGGACTCCAGTTTCACTTTCTCCCAAAGCCAGACCGTCCTCAATTCAGGATTGTCCGGAACATTGAGATGACGCAATTTGCGATTGGCGGACACATCCAGTTCTTTAAGATGCGTTCCGGTCATCCGAAGCGCGTGCAACTGGGGACATTTCGTAAAGTCCACGGACTCCAGCGGAATGCCGTACCATTCGCAGATATTCATCTCCGGGCAGTGCGTAAGATCCAGATGATGAAGGTTCTCCGCACCCACAAAATAAGTCTGGAAAAGTGCCGGGTTGTCCAGAACAATCTCTTCGAGATATGGATCGGAACCGGCTGACAGGAATTGCAGTTTCTTGTTGGCGGACACGTCAATCCGCGAAAGCGTGTTGTCGCCCATTGACAGGGATTCCAAATTGGTCAGATACTCCAACCCCCGATGAGAATCGAGCACAAGTCCGGACAGGACCAGTTCCCGGATATCCGCCAACTCGAGATCGGACAATTCCCCGTCGGCATCCGTATCATAGTTGCGGACCAGATAGTTCCACAGCACAGGATCAAACACATCGTGAGGGATTTGCTCCGGTGCCACCAGCGTCCGGAACGCCTCCGGTTCGGACCGGACTTCCTCCCCTTTCAAGGTGTACCAGACACAGAACAGATAATCCGTCTCCGGGGAAAGGCCCCGCACCTCCGCCTCAATCCGCACGGCGGCAGGTATGCACGTCACCCGAAGCCATTCCTCTGCGGAGGATACGCGGTACAAGAAGCCGCAGGGCGTGGGAACCGCTCCGTCCGGGGTCGTAAAAACGGCACTTAACAAAGCTTCGGAAGATTTCGGAACCGCTTTCATCGACAACGCTACTGTGTACGGCGCTTCCAGGGTTCGGAAAGAAGCCGGTGCGCTCTCTTGCGTCCGCTTTCCATTGGAAAGGGTAATGCTGTATCGGTAATCCGTCTCAGGCAGCAGGTCCGAGACCGTGCATACCAGCAAGCCGGCCCCGTCGGCTTCGAGCGGTGCTTGCTGACGAACCTCCTCACCTGCCTTCCACCACGTCAGCATACATTCACCCGCGAGAAACTGTTCCCCGGTCAGGCGGACCCGGAAGGTCGCATCGTAGTAGGAAGGCGTCACTTCCACCCCGGCCATGCCGGGCATCGGCAATTCCGAAGTGCTGAAACGATAGGCATTTGACATTTGCTCCGTCTGCCCGTTGCTGAAGAAAACAGCATACTGGTATTCCGTCTCCGGCTCGAGTCCATCCCACCTGACCGCCAAGGTACTCCCCGCCAGGGCGCCCACCTGCCTGCGTTTCTCCCCGGCATCGTGCCACAGATAGAACCCTGCCTGCTTCACATTCCCTGCATGGTCCAGCGTCGCTGTCAACTCCACGGAAGCGTAATTCGCCGACTCCTCGACGGAAACCACCTTCGGCATCAGCAACTGGGGGCCCGGCGACTGAATACAAGCCACAGTATTCGCAGCCAGCAATATAGGGAGAACCCACCTGATAATCAACCGAACGGACTCCATGTTCACAAAAATAATGAAAAAGAGGAACTATTCCAACCGTGGATTCATCAGAAAAGAAGCAATCGCTTCGGAGATCTTCTGTCCGGTCGTCAGTTCAATCCACAGCCACTGCCCGTTCGGATTGCATTCCAGGAAAACCACATCTCCGTCCGGACGGACAATCAAGTCGATGCAGCCGAAGTTCAGACCAAGCGCATGCACCAGCGTCCGGCATTTCTCCTGCAAAGCCTCGGGTAGCGTACAGGGCTCAAAGGTAAGTCCGGTTTCATACCCCTGTCTCCAATCCACTTTTCCCCGATCTTCCGGAAGGTCCTGCGACAGGATCTTCGCGGCAAAAACCTCTTTTCCGACAACAGTGACCCGAAGTTCATATTCTTTCGGAATATACTCCTGAACGAAACTCACGGTCTGCGAAAAGGCCTCTTCCGGGATAGATTGGATATCCTCAGAATGGATCAGCTGCGTATAGAAGACATAATCAACCCCGTTCTTCTCGTCCCAGATATCAAAACCGTCAATGCATTTTAAACAGAGCATTTCATGCCGGGATGCCAACTCGGCAACCGCAGCTTTATCATTGGCGTATACCGTGTCGGGGACAACGAAACCGACATCCAGTGCCGTTCTGTATTGAAGCATTTTGGATGATGCAACCTTATCACCGACAATGCTTCCCACAGAGGGAATATGTTCTACGAAATACCTGAGATACCGCAAGAACGCCAACGCTTCCCGCGAATTGTGAGCATCAATCTCCGGCGTATTATGAATCGGAAGGCTTTTGGGGGCTTCCGGGCGGCGGTCCCAGACTGCCGTGATTTCCGATCCCCTCAGCCGAAGTCCCGTCTGCCGGTTCTCGATTTCGAAATCACAAAAGCGTCCTTCCGACCACCACCTGAAAGAATAGTCCGTGAGCAGGTCCTCCGTATTGAGCCGGAAAAAAGGGACACCCCGATCCGTCAGGATATCTATGACCGGATTGGGGTGCGCGTCCTCTTTATTTGTAAAAAGCAGGATCATCAGACATTTTTGGTGTCGTCAATCTCATTTTTTCTGTCTGACTTTGTGCTTCTGTGCCCAGTCGTTGTCGTATAACCGGTTGATACAGTCCTCAAGCTTTTTGTTCCGACGATCCGCATATCCATGACAACCTTTTGCGCCAGCGGATCATAAAGGATTTTATGTTCAGCATTCTCGTTTTCGATGGGGGTCGGCATCGTGCATCCCATCAGCAGCGGCATCACTTGCCCGGCTGCGGTTTTGTTCTGGTTGTAAGTCATAATCATGTAGTTATAAAATGCTATTCTCCTTCATCTCTTTCAGAAGCCGCTCCACTGCGTTCTTGATGCAAGCGAGCAGTTCTTCACTGTCTTTGGCAATTCTGGCAACGGTATCTACCGTCCAATTCCGATAAATGCCGTCGAGGTAACACCACCCATAGCGCCAAGTATCATTCCCACCTTGCAGCCCTGGCAGGGTCTTCTTTATGCGTTTATCCAGTCTTTCGTCGGTGATGCCGTAATAGAACGAATTCCGGCCCTGCCGTTCGTATTGGAATACGATTGAAAGCTTCGGTTGTACGATAAACTTGAATAGCCCCCAGCTGCTCTTGGTCCAGAAACTCTCCGAAACCTCGAATCCAAGATCATTTTCTTCGGCATACTTCTGCAAAGGGACGAACAGTGCTTCCCTGAGAACCGTATTCTCCCATTCAAGAGAGGCTTTAATAATGGCTGCAACGCCTTCCGGCTCACGCAGCATTTCTGCTACCAGATCCTTACTGTTTCTCTCATCCATATCTTGTCCTGTTAATTGTTTGACCAGATTCCCGTATTGTGTCAATGACTCCCGCAAGAAGGGCTTGTCACAGACTTCCTTGATGCAGCGCCGGAGCCATCCTAGAATAGTACCCTGATAGGAGATCGTTGAATATGCAACCCCTTCCCCGCTCTTCCCGTTGGCATTGTCGCCGAAAAGGGTCAAATAGAGCAGCGCATATCTTCCGGGGCCATACTTCTTCTGTGCGAACTGATCATACCTCTTCAATTGAGCATCCTGGTCTGCCGCATAGATTTTATTCTCAACAATAATGGCATTCCCGGCCTGATCCTCCAGCAGGAGATCAAGCCTCCCCTGATCGATGGTAACTTCAGTCGAGACTTTTGCCGTTCCGGTCCGGAAGCCTCCGGGACGCGCATCGCCAACGGCATCTAGAAATAACTTGAGGAACAAGTCCCCTTGACCATGCGTTCCTTTCGGGTTCAACCATTCCGCGATGATGGAGGAATGCTTGTTCTCGTAATGGTCCACATGGCACATCCGGAAAACATTGAATCGCTCCCCTCGCAAAAAAGCCCCTCTTTTGATTGCCTTTTCACGCTCAGCGATAATGGATGCTCTTCGAAGCAAATCGTTGGCTGACACCATTTTCAAGAATTGTTTAACAGTTTTTCCACTATGTCGAGGTTTTTTACCGCCCACACGATACCGATATCCAGAAGCAATGCAACGATGACTTCAAAGGAGGTCAGGAAACGGTTGACCGTATATTTCCAAGTCGATTCAAACACATCTTTACTGCTGTTCCGGTACATCCAGCGACGGGACACCACATCATCGAAATTCCTGTTGCAGTAACGGGCGATGAAGAACGCCGGAATCAGGGATACTGCCGAGAAAACAAGAATCACCGTATTCGCTTTCTGGAAGGTCTGTCTTGTTTCAAGGTCAACCGAGGGGTCATTCGTCAACCACCATCTCAAAAAGAAATAGCCACCGACAAGAACAAACAGCACAACCCCCGGTCCCGCGGTTGGTTCAAATGAAAACATCAAGACAAATGAGACGATGCCGATTCCGACCAAAGTGATAAACCATTCCGAGAAATCGACTTTCGGTGTCGTCAAGATCGAAACGCCGATGATGATCAGCACGCATATTATGTACAGCGTTCCCAGGTTTGCGTAAAGCCAGCTTCTGAACATAAAACCATTTTATTTTACAAACGGCCGCATAACCAGTTTTCCGATTTGAACCAAGCAAAAGTAGAAACGCAGCAAGAGAAACTTTCCTTTCTCCATATACCCCATACCAGATGGAATAACAATCTGCAACTGATCCGCACCGGTTTCATAGGCGAGGAATATCAACGAATCATTCCGGGCAGATATGGTGACGCGCTTCGCAGGAATGATGATATGCGCTTCGTCCCGCTCGAAAAACAGATTATTGTCATCAAAACTGACGCGGCCTTTATTCTTTTCGTAGGCAGCGCGAAGTCCCGCTTTTTCCATCTCCGCCAACACCTCATCCGTCCTGTCTAAAAGTACCATGTTCCGATTTTTCTTTCTGAGGACAACACAGTCTTTCAGCGAGCCGAATAAAGCATTTACAGTCCTTTTCACCGAATCACGATATTGCCTGTCTGCCGGATCATCTTCCTGTGTGTTTTCGTGGATTTCCGCTTGGCTGTATAGAACGGAATAAGGCCGCCAAGGGGTCCAATACCACACGGCCGTATGATGATAACACTTTTCCTCAACGCTTTTTACGACCGAATACTCAGGAGCATATACTTCTATTTTTCCATCTCCCTGACACCTCAGGCATGGGACCCTGCCCCGGCCACCACATTCCGGACATGCGCCGGTCCTGATGCGGTCTTCTCCAGTGGAATAGTTTCCTTCAACATATTGCTCCCTTCCCGTGCCGTCACAGCGCTCGCATTTTGTCATCCCGGAGCCATGGCAGTCTTCGCAACGTACAAATGGTTCTTCATCCCTTTTTTTATGTTGGACACCAAAAATCAGGCTATTCCGGGAAACATACTCCCGATCTGCCGAAGGAAAATCCAGATTGGCAGGAGAATCCATCATCTCCGGTCTCGTTATATCTTCCTCCACCCGGGTTTCCATTTTGCCGGAGCGGTCGCAGTAGGCTTCGCAGAAAAGCGAAAGCAGTGTATCTGCCGATTCAACTTTAAGCTCCCGGTTTCTGAGAAGGAATATTTTATACCAATCTGCTTCTTCCTGCTCTACTTCAATCTCCGGTGTTTTTTTTATAAGTTTGAGAATCCTCTCGATGAATTCCGGATTCTCTAAATCTGTGAACTTCCCAGCTAAATTGATTTTATGACAGGAATATCCGTCCTCGGGGAAAAAAGAAAGCAATTCCTGGGGGATCTTGTCAAAGCCGTATTGTATATAACTTGCCATATAACGAATATAACGATTGATTTTCAACTATTTTTTCGCCAGCGAACAAGCCATTTTCTGCTCGTAGTTCTCAGGTTTTTTGTCCCTGTCCCGCTTTGATTTATATTTATACCACTGTCCTTCCAAGGCGTCATCCGTTTCATTCAAGACGAGTTCGAATTTCTCTGTTCCTTCGCCTGACAGCAATTCCATCTCCCCGGAAATCAGGTTGCACCAACCGGTAAGATCGATCGTTTTTTCCTTTGGTTGTGAAGCATATCGATATGTTCCATTCAGAATAAACTTATCATATCCGTCCTGCGTCAATTCCAACTGTGTGATAATCTGGTATTTCTTTTTTCCTTCCTGCAAAAAACCGGTCAACTGTATGACTGACTCCGAATCTTCTGCCAAGCTCTCCAGCAAAAACGTTTTTACCCGGGCCACTTCTTCCTCCTGCTTTACAATACGGGCATCAGTTGATTTCTTGATGATAGGGCGAACAATGGCGATGATTAAAAGTATAAAAAAGGCAACAACAACGCCTCCGATCAAGGCGTACACCGGCTCACTGATTCTCGTTTGGGATTCTTTCATTTTGCTTGTTTTTAACAAAAATAAGCAACATAGCACAATGAATAAGGTCCAAACAAGGTCCATTTGCAGGACCGATCAGAGATCTCCCGTTAAGTTCATTATTAATGATTGTGGGGGCCCTTAGGCCTTGCGCTCGTAGGCCTGCAGGCGGGCGTCCTCTTCGCGCTGCTCGTCGTACTGCCGGTCCCAGTCTCGGTAGAAGGCCATTTTCGGATCCTCGAACAGAGACATCTGCTCGTAGAAATCGTGCGTGAGCTTGCTCACGCCCAGCCCGACCTGGCGGATCGGGGTGACGCCGTCCCAGGCATCGGCGAGCAGGCGGCGCGCCTCATTCAGGATGATGGCGGTGATGTCCGTGGGCTGCTCCAGCTGGCACTGCTTCTGGACCACGGAGAAGTCCTTGTATTTGATGAACATCGACACCGTCGCAGCGCGGAATTGGTGGCGCCGGATGCGGTGCGCCACAATGCAGGCCACGTTGAACAGCGCCCGGTCGATGTCGCGCGGGTCGGACAGGTCCTTGGGGAAAGTCCGCTCGGCGCTCACGCTCTTGGCCTCCTCCGACTCGGTGTGCACGGGACTGTCGTCCCGACCGTTGGCGTTCTCGTGCAACTGCGCGGCAAACTTCTCCCCCACCATCTGCCGGAGCGAATTCGGCCCCAGCCGGGCCAGGTCGCCGATGGTACGGATGCCGTTGGCCGTCAGGCGCTCCTCCGTCTTCCTGCCCACCCAAAGCAGGTCGCGCACCGGCAGCGGCCACATCTTCGTCCCGACCTCGCTCTCCCAGAGGGTGTGCACCTTGTCCGGCTTCTCGAAGTCGGAGGCCATCTTGGCGAGCAGCTTGTTGGAGCCGACGCCCACGTTGACGGTGAATCCCAGCCGGATCTTGATCTCGTCTTTGAGGCGCGTTGCCACGGCCACGGCGGTGTCCGGGGTGCAGCGTTCGCTCATGTCGATGAAGCACTCGTCGATGCTGAACTGCTGCAGCACCGGCGAATAACTCCGGCAGATGTCGATGAACCCCTCGGAGCACTGCTTGTACCAAGCCCAATCGCCCCGCACGATCAGCAGCGAGGGGCAGGTGCGCAGGGCCATCGATACCGGCTGCGCCGTCTTGATGCCCAGCTTCTTGGCCGGGATCGACGCCGCCGTGATGATGCTCCGCCGGTCGGACGGGTCGCCCGACACCACCGACGGCACCAGCCGGATGTCCGGCTCCCCCGCCTGCACCATCTTCACCGCCGACCAGCTCAGGAAGGCGGAATTCACGTCGATATGGAAGATGATGCGGGGCATACCGGTTGTCCGAACAAACAAAGATACGAACTATCTGCGAATCCTTGCAAGGCGGTTATTTGAACGGTTGTCCTTACAGCTATTAAGTTATATTTGTATGAAAAGAAGGACAAGACCAGGATTCGTTCTCTACTCCATTAGGATAGAGGCACAAAGAGTCGTCAAGGTGAAGGCCTTTCAGCGGGTTTGGAGCATTGGAATCACGATTTCCCGATTATACCCCATACTTGGGTGCTGAATGCATAAAACCCTTGTTTTGAAGCTTCCATCGACGGAATATTCACAGATGCGTTGTCCGTCGGGATCGATATCCACGAAATCAAAAGGAGGCAGGTGTCGGCGGTCTTGAGGTCGAAGATGATGATCTTGAAATGAACGCGACGCACTTCCCTGCCCTTCGAGATTGCGATGTACTGGATCATAATGCAAAAAAATCGATATTTGGGATTATCTTTGTCACAAGAAGAATCCGACATGACCGACTTTGCAGCCATAGATTTCGAGACGGCGAACGAGCAGCCGTGCAGCGTGTGCTGCGTAGGGGTCGTGTTCGTGCGCGGCGGGGAGATCTTGGACCGCTATTACGCACTGATCCATCCGGAGCCGGAGTATTATCAGTGGTTCTGCCGGCGGGTTCACGGGCTGTGCGCCGCGGACACGGAGGACGCACCCTGCTTCCCGGACGTGTGGGCCGAGGTCGCGCCGCGCATCGGGGACCTGCCGCTGGTGGCGCACAACGCCCGTTTCGACGAGGGTTGCCTGCGGGCTGTGCACCGCGTCTATCAGATGGATTATCCGGATTACGAATTCTTCGATACCCTGCAGGCCTCCCGGCGGCATTTCGGACACGCCCTCCCCAACCACCAGCTCCAGACGGTCGCCGCCGCCTGCGGCTACGACCTCCGGCAGCACCACCACGCCCTCGCCGACGCGGAGGCCTGCGCCCACATCGCCTTGAAACTCCTGCAGGGCGCCGCAAAATAGTTAAAGGATACGGCAAAAAAGTGCCAATCTTCCAGACAAAGATTCAGTACTTTTGTCCGGAAAGAATTCCTTAAACCATATCCAAATGAAAAGAATCCTGATCTTTTGCCTTGCTGCGCTGAGCCTCTGTGCCTGCAGCAGCCAGCCCAAGACCCCGGGCCTCGTGAAGGTCACCGGCGGCCTTGTCCAGGGTGTCGTCGAAGAGGACATGATGATCTTCAAGGGCATCCCGTTCGCGGCTCCGCCCGTCGGCGACCTGCGCTGGAAAGCCCCCCAGCCCGTGATTCCCTGGGAGGGCGTCCTCCAGGCCGACAAGTTCGGCCCCAGCCCCATCTCCAACATGGGCTTCCCCCGCGACGCCAGCGAGGACTGCCTCTACCTGAACCTCTGGACCCCGGCCAAGTCTCCCAAGGACAAGCTTCCGGTCATGGTATGGATCTACGGCGGCGGCTTCTCCATGGGCTCTTCATCCATGTATGACGGCGCGCCCATCGCCCGCGAAGGCGTCATCCTCGTGACGATCAACTACCGCGTCGGCAAGCTCGGCTATTTCGCCCATCCGGCCCTCAGCGCCGAGAACCCGCAGCATGTCTCCGGCAACTACGGGATCCTGGACCAGGTGGCCGCCCTCCAGTGGGTCCACGACAATATCGCCGCATTCGGCGGCGACCCTGCCAAAGTGACCATTTTCGGCGAATCCGCCGGCGCCATCTCCGTGAGCATGCTCTGCGCCTCCCCGCTCTGCAAAGGCCTCTTCCGCGGCGCCATCTCCCAGAGCGGCAGCTCCTTCGGTCCCGTCCTCCCGAAATCCTACCCGGGTGAGAACATGCAGACCCTCGCCACCTGCGAGCAGGAAGGTGTCGAATACGGCAACGCCCTCGGCGCCACCACTGCCGAAGCGCTGCGCGCCCTCGATCCGACCGAGCTGAACAAGCAGACCGTCGTCACCGGCGGCGCCTGGCCGATCGTGGACGGCTACGTGATCCCGGACGACCAGTACAAGATGTACAAGGCGGGCAATTACAACGACGTGGCCCTGCTGATCGGCTACAACGCCGACGAAGGCGACAGCTTCGGCTTCACCGAAGACCCGAAGGAGCACGTCGCCGCCACGCACGAGCGCTACGAGGATTATGCGGACAAGCTGCTCGCAGTCTATCCGCTGGAGCCGGACGGCTCGGTGGGCAAGACCGCCCGCGACCTGGGCCGCGACTCTGCCTTCGGCTGGGGCACCTGGATCTGGGGACGCCTGCAGAACGAGACGGGCAGGCAGCCGGTCTACATGTACTACTTCGACCAGGATCCGATGTATCCGGAGGGAGACCGCCGCTACGGCCACAAGTCCCCGCACGGCCAGGACGTCGACTTCGTCTTCCAGAGCCTGCGGACGAACGGGCCCAACGGCAGCCGCAACCCCACGGACCAGGCCCTGGCGAAATACATGCTCAAATACTGGACGAACTTCGCCAAGTACTGCGACCCGAACGGCAAGGGCGACGACCCCGAACTTCCGGCCTGGCCGCTCTTCAAGAACGACAACTCGCAGGTCATGGTGCTGACGGGCGACGGCCCGCATCCCGCCCCGGTCGCTTCCGAGGACGCCATGTGGGTGCTTGACGAGTACTTCGCCTGGAGAAGATCCCAGGAATAAGCAGCAGAAAGAGCCTACTTCTTGAGCCGGCCGATTGCGTGTTCCAAGCTTTCGGTCGGCTCAATGATATTGTAGTCCTTCCAGAAGTCGGCATCGAAATACAGCTGCGTCTTGTCGGCCAGGACCTCGGTGCTGCGGAAGCTTTCCTTCCGGTCGATCGGGGCAACGGCGGCGCCGTTGTAGCGGTTGGTCACGACCATTTCCGCGACGGCGGTGAATTCCGTGTGCCAGAGGCGCCTGCGTGCGTCGCAGTCGAACCGGAAGAGCGTGCGGACATAGCTCAGGCGGCTCTTGCCGCCCTCGCGCTTGTAATTCAGCAGCAGCGTCATCTCCTTGGGCTTGAAACGGATGTCTGCCGGCTTGCGGACCAGCATCACGCGCGTGGCCTTCTCGGGATCGGACATGTCCAGCGAGAGCTCGATGCGCGTGAAGGACAGGGTCTCCTGGTCGATGTAGATCCGGCCCTGATGCAGGGCATACTCGAGCTGGCGCCCCGGATACACCCCGATGACGATCTGCCGGCGGTCGTCGATCATCGCCGGCTCCAGCATCTCGAAACGATAGTTATCCAGGTCCTGCAGGTTGAGCACCAGCATGCGGTTCTTGACGAGGTCCAGGTCCACGGCCTGCGTCGGGCCGCCCATCACCTTGACGGCGAGGGTGTCGGAGCGGCGCGGGCTCGTCAGCAGGCGGCTCTTCTCCACCGCGGTCCGGTCAAAGCCGATATTCGGACGGAAAGAGGTCTTGTAGAGCTTCGTGACGGCCTCGGAGATATAGATGAAGCGCTGGCGTTTCTGGGCCGTCTCCCGGTAGAAACAATCGAAGAGTTCAGGCTCGGAGGGGCAGTTGTCCTGGATCCTGTAAATGGCCTCCTGCAAGATCGTGAGCGGATCGCCCGTGAGGACCGTGGCCGGATCGAGGGTGAAAGGGCCGCGCGCCAGGAAGATGCGCATGTCCCTGTCCAGTTGGGCCGGGACGGTGGCCACCCTGTAGCCCAGCAGTGAGAACGAGATCATACCGGGCTCCGTGTCCGACTTGATGACGAACGTGCCGTCCTGGTTGGTCACGGTGGCGTAGTTCGTGCCGGGCAGCGTCACGGAAACGTAGGAAAGGGCCTTGCCGTTGTCTGCATCCAACACGGAACCGCGGACAACGAAACGGAGCGAGTCGGCCTGACCATAGGCCAGGCAGCAAGCCAGCAGGCACAGAAGGGTCAGAGAGCACTTAAAAAACTTCACGGCAAATAAATGATTATCTGCCGTGAAGATAATAAAAATCCGGGAAAAACAAGCACCTATCGGTTCGGCGTGTCCCAGACCCGGGTCTGCGTGCAATGCACCATCACGCCGAGCCCGCCGCAGGAGATGCGGAAGTCGCCCTCCTCCAGCCGCCAGCGGTTGTCATCGCCCACGAACGAGAGCTCGTCGGCGGGGACGCAGAATTCCACCGTCTTCGTCTCGCCGGGTTCCAGGCAGACCTTCTCGAAGGCGCGCAGGCGCTTCACGTCCGGGATGATGCTCGCGACGATGTCGCTGGAATACAGCAGCACCGCTTCCTTTCCGCTTCGGCTGCCGGTGTTGGTCACATCCACACTGAAGCGCAGTGCGTCGCCGGAGCGGAAGTCAACCGTCTCCGCCCGGAGGTTGCTGTACGCGAACGTCGTATAGCTCAGGCCGTGGCCGAAGGGCCACTGTACATCCATCACGGCGTCGTAGTTGTAGGACCCTTCCATCACCTCGCGGTGCTCGGAGACCTTGTAGTCATAGTTGTGCAGCGAATTGATGTACTTGGAATAAGTGAACGGCAGCTTGCCGGAGAAGTTCTCGTCGCCGGCGAGCAGCGAGGCCAGGGCGTCGCCGCCGTAATTGCCGGGAAGGAACAGGCCGACCACAGCGCCGGCGAGCGGCTCCACGTCACCGATGACGCGCGGACGGCCCTCGTTCAGCACCAGCACGACAGGCTTGCCGGTCTTCGCCAGGGCGCGGACCAGCTCCTTCTGGTTGGCGGAAAGGTTGAGGTCGTTCATGTTGCCGGGCGTCTCGCAATAGGTGTTCTCACCCACGCAGCACACGATCACGTCGGCGCGGCGGGCGGCCGCCACCGCCTTGTCGATCTGCGAGGCGTTCTCCAGCTCCCAGGCCATCGGGATGTCCATGTAGGTCACGCCGGGCTCATAGATGACGTTGGCCTTGCCGAAGCGGTTCTGGATCGCCTCCAGGACAGTGTTGCATTCCGGCACGAAACTGTCCGCGCCGAAGCCCTGCCAGGTGTAGGACCAGCCGCCGTTGAGCGTGCGGATGGAGTTGGCGTTCGGGCCCGTGACGAGGATGCGCCTGCCGGGCGCAATCGGCAGGAGGTCCTTCTCGTTCTTGAGCAGGACGATGGATTCCACGGCCGCCGCATACGAATGCGACTTGAACTCGTCCGAGCCGAAACGGTCGAAGCCGCTCACGTCCCAGGTCGGATTGTCGAACAGCCCCAGACGGAACTTGAGCCGGAGCACGCGGCGCACGGCGTCGTCGATGCGCGACATCGGGATCAGGCCCTCGCGCACCGCCTCGCACAGCTGCGTGCAGCATTCCGGGTCGTACGGGTCCATGATCATGTCGATGCCGGCGTTGATGCCCAGCGCGATCGCCTCCTTCTTGTCCGCAGCCACATGGTCGCGGGTGTAGAGGTTGTCGATGTCGGCCCAGTCGGTGACGAACATGCCGTCCCACCCGAGGTCCTCCTTGACCCAGCCGGTCAGGAGTTTGCGGTTGGCGTGGGTGGGCACGCCGTTGACCGAGGCGGAATTGACCATCGCCGTCAGGGCTCCCGCCTCGAAACAATCCTTGAAGGGGCGGAAATAGCGCTCGCGCAGGTCGTTCTCGGGCACGTAGGCAGGCGTACGGTCCTTGCCGCTGTGCGGGGCGCCATACGCCATGTAGTGCTTGATGCTCACGGCCACGTGATCCAGGTCGACATGGTTCGGATCCGCCCCTTGCAGGGCCTTCGTCTCGGCGACAGCCATCTCGGCAGACAGGTAGGGATCCTCGCCCCAGCTCTCCCAGAGACGGGACCAGCGGGCGTCGCGACCGAGGTCCATGACCGGGGAGAACACCCACGGCACCATGGCCGCGCGGGTCTCATAGGCCATCGCCTCCCCCATCTGCGCCGCATACGTGCGGTTGAAGGTGGCGGCCAGGTTGATCTCCTGCGGGAAGAAGGTCCCGTCGGTGAGGTAGCTCGCCCCGTGGATCATGTCCAGGCCGTAGATGCAGGGGATGCCGATGAGTTCCATCGACTTCTCCTGGATCTGGCGGACCATCTCCGCAGTCTCCTCGCGGGAGTGGGCCCGGTCATGCATCACGTTGAGGATGGAGCCCACCTTGTATTTTCCAAGGATCGTCTCGAGCTTCGCCGGATCGATGGCCTCGTGGGTATCATCTTCGATGGTCATGATGGTCAGCTGGACCATCTGGCCCGCCTTCTCCTCGAGGCTCATCCCGCGCAGGACCTTTTCCACGCGCGCCTCGATATCCGCGTCGCGCGGAATGGCCGGAGCGGCGGCATTCTTCTTCTGGCAGGCGGTAAACAGGCACAGCAATGCCCCTGCCACTACAAACAAACGTCTCATATTCAGATAGCTACAAATTTACAACCAATTCTTCTCCCGTATAGCGGAGTTCAATGCCGGGCGCGTCGGTCGCGCAGGCGACGGGATGCGCCGCATCCACCGGCACCACAATGAAGGTGCGCTCCGCGAGCATGCCCGGGAAAGAGCCCTTCCGGGCCCCGATGCGCAGGGTGCGTTTCGCGTCGTCGTACTGCATCGGAATCATCGCGCAGGCGCCCTTCTCGTAATTGTAATTGACATTCTCGTCCTCGTAGAGGGTGAACTGCCCATCCGCCCCGGCGTACACGAAGATGCGGATCGGGTCGGCGGCCTTCTCGTCGGACCACTGCATGTCCGGTCCGGCCGGCACGATGGAGCCTGCACGCACGTACAGCGGCATGCGTCCGTACGGGGCCGGAACCTCCAGGTCCTGGCCGCCCCGGATGAGGCGCCCGTCATAGAAGCCGTACCAGTCGCTCCCGACCGGGAAATACACCCGGCGGCTGCGGGCGCCGTATTCATAGACCGGCGCCGGCATCAACGCCGGGCCGAACAGCCACTGGTCGTCGAGGTCGCGCACGGCGGGATCCTCCGGGAAATCCATCGGCAGGCCGCGCATGATCGTGGCGTCGTCGAAGTGGATGGCACCCGACAGCGAATACAGATACGGCATCAGGCGGTAGCGCAGCTTCATGTAATAGAGGATGCTCTCATAGGTCTCGGAGCCCTCCGGGGCGATGTTCCAGAGCTCGCGGGTCGGCCACTGGCCGTGCGTGCGGAACAGCGGCACAAAGGTGCCGAACTGGTGCCAGCGCGTCTGCAGTTCACGCCATTCCTTCAGGTCCGGAGTCTCCTTGCCCGTGGCGTCAAAGATGCGCTGGGCCATCGAGAAACGGTCTTCCACGCAGAAGCCGCCGATGTCCATCCCCCAGAACGGGATGCCGCTCATCGAGTAATTCAGGCCGGCGGCCATCTGGGCGTGCATGTCCAGCCAGCTGGTGCCGATGTCGCCGCTCCAGCTGGCGGTCGAATAGCGCTGCAGGCCGGCGAAGCCGTTGCGCGTCAGCAGGAAGACCCGCTTGTCGGGATCCACTCCCCGCTGGCCCTCGTAGATCGCCTGCGCATTCACGAGGGCATAGGCGTTGAAGTATTCCGTCGAGGGGCCGAGCGCCGTCGGCGTGAGCAGCCACTTGAAATAATCCCACGGGAGGCAGTCGCGCAGGTTCGGCTCGCTGGCGTCCATCCACCAGGCGTCGATCTTGCGGCCATAGCGGGTATAGAGGCTCTCGTCCATCTGCCGCCAGAACATCTTGCGTCCGCCCTCGGCATAGGCGTCATAGAAGGTCTGGTAGTGGTTCAGCCAGTCCTTGAGGCCGGCGTCCTCGGCGTGCGTATAGGCATAGCCCGCCTCCTTGAGCTCCTTGTAATGGTCCGTATTGGTGTAGAACTTCGGCCAGACGCTGATCATGAAGCGGCCGTGCATGGCGTGCACGTCGTCCAGCATCTTTTCGGGCTCCGGATAGCGCGAAGCGTCGAATTCGTGGCTTCCCCACTGGTCTTCCAGCCAGTAGTGCCAGTCCTGGACGATATTGTCCACGGGAATGCCCCGCTTGCGGAACTCCGCCAGCGTGCCCACCAGCTCATCCTGCGTGGTATAACGCTCGCGGCTCTGCCAGAAACCCATGGCCCAGCGCGGCATCACCTGCGCCTTGCCCGTGAGCTGCCGGTAGCCGGCGATCACCCCGTCGGCGTTCTCCCCCGCGATGAAATAATAGTCGATCTCCGGGTTCATCTCCGACCACAGCGAGAGCTGGCCGCGCTCCTCCGGCGTGCGGAGGTCCGCCACGCGCAGGCCGAGGTACGACACGTCGCCGTCCGGACGCCATGAAACGCGGATCGGGGTCTTCTCCCCCGCCACCAGGCGAGCCGTGAACTTGTAGTAATTCGGGTTCCACGCCGGACGCCAGCGCTCGGTGACCACCTCCTGTCCGCCGATCCAGACGCGCTGGTAGCCGGCATAATAGAGGATGAAATTGTATTCGCCCGTCTCGGGCGCCACCAGGGAGCCCTCATACGTGACCTCCGCGCCTTTCAGGCGCATCTTCGGCAGCAGTTCCACCATCTTCTCGTTCTCGTAGTAGAGCGAGTCTTCGCGCTGCACCAGCGCATCGCCCCGCAGGGGCTTGTACGTGCCCGTCAGGGCCCCTTCCACGCCGTCCCTGTCATACAGCGTGAAGACCTGCTTGAGCTGGCGGTACGGCTCGGGATTGCCCCAGCGGCTCCAGGAATAGCTGTCCCAAAGCAAGCCATAGCCGCGCGTGCTCCAGACGAAGGGCACGGAGATCTTGGTATTGTACTGGTAGAGTTCCTCGTCGCGTCCCTTGCGGTTCAGCTCCAGGGTCTGCTGCTGGCCCAGGCCGTAGAAGGCCTCGTCGTCCGGCGAGGCGAAGACCTGCCGGACGGAATATTCCCGCTTGCCTTCCACCTCGATGGGCGTGAAGGTCTTTCCTCCTCCGGGGAGCTCGGAGAGCAATTCCCGCCCGGAGGCGTCCAGGAAGCGGACCGCGCCGGTGGTCTTGTCCACCTCGACGCGCAGCGACGGGCTCTCCGCCACCACGGCGGCGCCGGTCTGCGATACACTGAAATCGCGGTAGCCCGCCTGCGGCACCACCATCAGGCTCGGCCGGCCGGAGAACTTGCGTTCGGGCGTCGCGGACACGCGGACGATGTCTTCGTCCACCCATTGCAGCCGGACCTGGCCCGGCTTGCCGTCATACAACTGCGGGACCGCCACGGTCACGGCGTCGCCCCGCTTGCTGACGGGACCGCCGCAGGCTGCCAGCAGGCACAGGGCGGGGATCAGCAGGAGAGAAAGTCTGGAATTCATATCGTGTTTCTTTATTGGACAAAGGAAGCGAAATAGCCGTGGAAGGCCACGTTGGCGATCAGGTAGCCCAGGATCGTGGAGACGAAGACGCTGATCAGGCCCGGCATCATGAAACTGTGGTTGAGCAGGTACTTGCCGATCTTCGTCGTGCCGGAGCGGTCGAAGTTGACCGTGGCGATGTCGGAAGGATAGTTCGGGATGAAGAAATAGCCGTACACGCTCGGCAGCACGCCGAGCAGCACGGGCCCGGGGATGCCCAGCTCGTACGCGAGAGGGAGCATCGCCACCACCACGGCACCCTGGCTGTTGATCAGCACGGACACCAGGAAGAACACGAAGGCGATGGACCAGGGATAGTTGGAGACGAGGTCGGAGAGCATTACCTTCATTTCGTCGAGGTAGTTGCCGAAATAGGTGTCGGCAAGCCAGGCGATGCCGTAAATGGCCACGACGGCCACCATGCCGGACTGCCACACGGCCCCGCCGACGGCCTTCTTGGGCTGCGCCTTGCAGAAGATGATGTTGGCGGCCGCGGCCGTCAGCATGATGATCTGGATGATGATGTTCATCTTGGGCAGGTTGATGGCTTCGGCGACCGTCCGGCCGTCCTGCACGTGGAGCATCTGGCAGAAAGCGAAGAGCACGATGACGAGCAGGGCGCCCAGGAAGATGAATACGGAAGCCTTGGCCTCTTTGGTAATCACCTTGTCCAGCGTGGTGGCGCTGCTGCCGTACATGTACTGATAGGTCTCGGGATCTGCCTTGCGTGCAAGGAACGCAGGATCCTTGTCCAGGTCCTTGCCCCGCCTGAACGACGCGGCGGCGGCGCACATCAGGCCGCACAGGCAGGCCGGGATCGTGACCATCAGCACCTGCGGGATGCTGACCATGAAGCCGTTGGCGTTGGAGATGGTCACGAAGGCCACCACGGCGGCGGCGATCGGCGAGCAGGTGATGCCCACCTGCGAAGCGACGGATGCCACGCCGCAGGGACGCTCGGGGCGGATGTTCTTCTTCAGGGCGATGTCACAGATAATGGGCATGATCGTGTAGACCACGTGCCCCGTGCCCACCAGGACCGTCAGGAAGAAGGTCGTCAGCGGGCCGAGGAAGGTGATATGGTCAGGATGCTTGCGCAGCATCTTTTCCGCCACCTGGATCATCCAGTCCATACCGCCCGAGGCCTGGAGCGTGCCCGCGCAGGTCACGGCGGCGATGATGATGTAGATGACGTCCGTCGGGGGCGTGCCGGGCTTGAGTCCGAAGCCGAAAACGAGGATGGCGAGACCGATGCCGGAGATGGCGCCCAGCGCCAGGCTGCCATAGCGGGAGCCCACGTAAAGGGCGGCCAGTACGATCAGCAGCTCGATGATCATTACAAAGGACATAGGATATGCGGTTTCAGTATTATTTGTCTTATTCAACAAATATACGGTTTTTATTTATAATTTTGCCCTCCGGTTGGTCAGTATTGTATGCCGTATCTCGGAGAAATCATCTCTTTGGTCGTTGCCGTCATGTGGACGGCGACCGCCCTGTTCGCCGACCAGGCGAGCCGGCGCATCGGCGCGATGAGCGCCAACCTGTTCCGCATGATCCTGTCCGCCATCCTGTTGGCCGGCCTGCTCTGGATCGTCATCGGGCACCCCTATCCCGCCTTCGCAGACGGCAGGACCTGGCTCTGGATGGGCCTTTCCGCCCTGGTGGGCTATGTATTCGGAGATTTTTGCCTGTTCAATTCCTACATCGTGATCGGCGCCCGCTTCGGGCAGCTCTTCATGACGCTCGCTCCCGTATTCGCCGCTTTCGCCGGCTGGGTGCTGCTGGGCGAGACGCTTTCCTGGAAGTCCGTGCTCGCTATGGCCGTCACGCTGTCGGGTATCGCCATCTCCATCCTCAGCCGCTCGCAGGACGGCCATCGCCTCACGCTGCGCCTGCCCCTCAAAGGCGTGCTGCTCGGCATCGGCGCCGGCATGGGACAGGGCGTGGGCCTGGTGCTCAGCAAGATCGGCATGCAGCACTACGAGGCGGCCCTGCCGGCGGACGCCCCCGCCGCCTTCAGTTGGGCCATGCCTTTCGCCTCCACGATGATCCGTTCCCTGACGGGCATGGTCGGGTTCTTCGTCCTCATGGCCGTCTTCGGCATGCTCCCCCAGCTGCGCGCCGCCGTGCGTAACCGCACCGGCATGCGCTTCACCGCACTCACCACCCTCTTCGGGCCCTTCATCGGCGTGTCGCTCTCGCTGATGGCCGTACAGTACGCCCGCGCCGGGATCGCGTCCACCCTGATGGCCCTCACCCCCGTGCTCATCCTCCTCCCCTACGCGCTGATCTACAAGCAGAAAATCACGCCGAAGGAGATCCTCGGCGTGACGGTGTCGATGATCGGCGTCGCGTTGTTCTTCCTGCTGTAATTATCAGGCATCCATGTATTCCCCAGGCCTGTAAGGAGTGTCTAGTCCTGAAATAGGTTTACCGATATTGAGAATTAAAAAGATCGGACATTAATGTCCTGATATCAGTTTACATCGGTGACGCGAAGATAGTCTTTTTCGCGTCATTTTCGTGGTATGGGGCACCGCTGCCGCTATCTATGAAGGGGGCTCCGCCCCCTGTGACCCCTTACGGCCATAACCCCCTTTCCGACTTCCGCTTTGCAAAAGACGCGGAGTCGGCCGGTCGGCTGGTGTTTCTGGTCAGTCGTCAGTCATCGAAAAACACTTGACCCCAGGTCGGAACCGATTTTGGCGGATTTCGGCGCCGACACAGGTTTTTCGAATGGGGTCAAGACCAATATCCGCCAATTTCGGCACCGAGCGCTTTTCCGTCTGTCTCAGGCAACGGGCAGGCTGCGCCGAGCCGCCCCAACGAGCTCGGGCGCAGCCCTGCCCGTACGCGCCGCGCCCCGCTGCGCGCGGCGGCGACTGCCCCCTACCCGCTCTCCGGAAAACTATCCCCTCCCGACAATCTCGGCAACTGCCCCAAAATGTCAATGCTATATCCCGTTTTTGATAAAAGATTGTCGGTCAGTGATTTACAGGATTAACCCGCTTGCTTTTGATCGGGTTTATTCTGTAATTAACTGGTTGATAATTAGTTCTGAAAAATGGTGGTCCGGATAAGTATGGGATCATCGGAATGCGTTTCATATAAAACACTGTTGATTAATTGGTTACAAATTCAACCCGCCTCAAAATCAGCAGGTTTATTTTGTAATGGAATGATTGATTGAGGGTTGCGCAAAACACGGCATCCCGGAGAAGTACTCCCGCAGCATTTTTCCCTTGGCGCGCTGCGATGCGCGATACACTACCCCGTATTTTCCTTGCCTTTTGAGGTAAACCTTTTTAGGACGATACAGAGGCTGTTTTTCACAAATCCCTCGCTGTCAATTATTTACCCGATAAACCCGTACGTTTTTTGACAGGTTGATTGCATAAATCATTGATCCACTGTCAGATACGAAAAACAGCCGGACAACTGTCTATGTCGTCCATCAGGGAAACGATGGCGCGGCAGATGTTGGACGCGGCGACGGCAGGCTGGAGCGCCAGTGGGAGCGGCATGTCAGCCGGGGTGACCTGGACCAGCCGGCAAAAACCTGCACGGGCGAGCGCCCCGCGATCAAAGATACGGCCGGAGACAAGTGCAACGGGAACGCCAGCGGCACGGCGGACCACGCCGAACGGGACTTTTCCGGCCAGGGTCTGGATGTCGGAACAGCCTTCCCCGGTGATGATCAGCGCAGCGTCAGCCACGGCTGCACCGAAACCGACACGGTCCATGACCTCGTCGATGCCCGGGACCAGCCGCGCTCCGAAATATGCCGCCAGCGCACCGCCCAGTCCGCCGGCCGCCCCAGCACCGGGCATCTTCCGGACATCACATCCCGTCTCGGACAGCATCCGGTCTGCCAGTGCTTCCAGCCTCTTCTCCAGGACTTCGACATCCGCAGGCGACGCCCCTTTTTGCGGAGCGAAACAGCGGGCGGCTCCGCGCAGGCCGGTGAACGGGGCGTCCACATCGCAGAGGGTCGTCACCTTCACCCCGGAAAGGCTCTCCCGCAAGTCGGGAACGGACATCATCCCGGCACCGCCGTCGCAGGTCG
>Ga0208297_1000470_pt1 | contig 79232 bp, 66 predicted proteins | sample LMS_cellobiose_e_FD_187367 | JGI IMG/M metagenome (GOLD analysis project Ga0208297, IMG submission 187367) | Rumen-fistulated moose microbial communities from Alaska, USA - LMS_cellobiose_enrichment (SPAdes) (version 2) | ecosystem: Host-associated > Mammals > Digestive system > Stomach > Rumen...
TCGCTTCCAGAGAAAAGCAAACCGTTCAACCCAAACAGGAGGAAAAACCAATGAACGAAATGCAAACCCCCGTTGTGGCTGCCCCCGTCGCGCAGCCTGTAGCCCTCACCAACAACATCAACCCCGAAGTTCCCGCCAATCCGCTGGACGAGCTGGCCGCCGCCATCGAGACTTTCAAGCTCAAATTGAAAGCCTCCTTCGATGAAGCATCCACCTTGGCCCGCAAGGTCAAGGAAGCCCAAATCGCCCGAAAACAGAAGTTGACCAGCGGCACTCGGCGGCTTCGATCTTCACAAATCTGCGATAATATACCGCCTGCCATCCGTGAAATCAAACTCAAGTCTCCGAAAAACGGCGTAAAACAGGTTGATATCTCAATCAATGATCCAAATCCAGCAACGGCAAAAACTCTCCTACCATTTTTGGATCTTCGAACTTTTTCTGAGGAAAAATTTTCCTGAGCGGGCCAAAAGTGCTGTTGAAATCCGAAAACTCTTTCGGCGTCATCATTTCACCTTGGGTTTTTTCTTTCCGACAAAGGTCAGTATGCCGTATCGTTCTTCGGCGTTGAGTCCGGCGCGAAGACGCAAATACAACTCAATCAAAGGAAGATCGACCGGATTCTCACAGGTGATCTGAAATTTCAGAGAGTCTCTCGAGGTTTCTATGTAGAAATCGCCGTTGCTGATCTTATTGCCGAAAATACCGACAGAACTTGCTTCAAAGAACCAATCGGAGACGATTTTTTCGGATTTTTCAAGAGCCGAAGTGAAATCTGCGGTTTCTCCTTCCGCAAGGTAATGTGTGCGGGGCTTGAATTTCAAGGTCGCGGATATCGGATTTCCCGGCGTAAAATCTCCGGAACTGGAAACTTTCAGGAAAGTCTGATTCATGGAGTCGCCTTCCCCGTTTACCGTCCAGATTTCGATGACAAAACCTTCATACGGGAATTTCAGAGACTGATGATCTATGAACCAGGAATGACTCCGACCGAATTTTCGGTAAAAATCGCGTAAGACGGCATTTTTTTCATCATCCTCAGGAGTATAGTCAATACTTCGAGGCGGGAGCAGGATATAAAAATCCCGATTTTGGTTGAGCGTGCCGCAAATCCAACCGAACCGTTCCGGAAAAAGTTTTTTCGTTTTGCCCAATATCTCCTGGGCCGGGTTCTTGAGGAACCCCTGCGTGTAAATCAAAAACTTTTGATATTGCCTCGTCAGCGGTTTCTGCACGGTGTTTCCTCTTTCCGCCGGATTTTGCGCCGGAGGCATTTCATGCCGGGGACTTGCCTGATTTTCTTTGCGGGAATCATCCGAAAACCCTTCGCGCGCCAGACATTCCTGCGCCATCTTTTCCATTTCCGGACGGCGTTTTGCCAATTCTTCGAAAAAACTCAAGTCATCGTCATGTCTGTTGAGCAGAGTTTCGAGGATTCGAATTTTCCCTAAAGCGTCGGACCACAAAGCGTCGGACCACTGCTCTGAAGACGGGGGCTCCGACATCCGTTTTGACAGTGCTCGCGTTTCCGCCAGAACTTTCATGACGGAAGCCAGATCGGACATCCGGTCTCCGGCGGGAATCTGTTCCGAGGGCGGAGCGGAGGGTGCCTTTTTCGCCTTTGCTTTCATCATCCGCGCAAACCGGGCTTGAATTTTACGGCTCGATGCATCTTCATAAGAACCATCTCCCGCCGCCCCGGTGTCGATCGTCCACCCGGCAAAGCAGATTTTGGCAGGCCGCCCGTTTTCGTACAATGAAATGGCGCGTGCCTGTCCACGGTCGAAGGATTCCCAGAATTCCGTGCAATTCCGGATTTCGTCCAGCGCGGGACGTTCCGTGCCGAAAAAGCTAAGAAGTTCAGCCCCGGTAAGCGCATAGACCGAACAGAAATCATCGGGCCCGCCCACCGAAACGATGTCCAGCAGCGACCCGGTTCCGCCTTCCGGATCATGCGCCCAAGCCTCCTGAAAAGTTGCCGGATACAATTCCGCCCCGATGAACTTGCCGGAGAGGAAAACCTCGTTCCGTGCTCGTTCCAGCGCCTCGGCGAGGTTTTTCCGGTATCGCGTCACCCAAATATAACTTTCCGAACCCATGATCTCCTCTATATTGACTTTTTATGTTCAGTGAAGGAACGGCAGGTGCATAACTTCTTCAAAAGTCGAACAGTTCAATATCTCTTTTTTCAATTCTTCCGGTTCGTCGATTTCCGACCACCATTGGGTTTCTTCTTCACATATGTCGATCGTTTTACAGATCAACATCTTGAAATCCTCTAGAGAAATTTTGGACTTGAATTCATAACGGAGGAGTTTTACTTTTACTTTGCGATTTATTATGAATGAGAAAAATCTATCAAAAAAAGTTATTTTTGGAACTGTCGTTGTTTCTTTCACCAGAAAAACATTCCCAGCCGAATCGACGAGTTCCATATTTTGATACCACCCGGAAATTACTCCGTGGACGTTGCTGTCACCCCAGTAATCAATATCGGAATAAACCCCCATCTTACCATCATCAGAGCAAGAAATTGCCGGCCATGATATTTTTATCTCGTCCCCTGTCCCTGTATTCATTTCCAATCCTCCCGCCGTGTTAAACACCGATAATATACTGCCTGCCATCCGTGAAATCAAACTCAAGTCTCCGAAAAACGGCGTAAAACCGGTTGACATCTCAATCAATGGTCCAAATCCAGCAACGGCAAAAACTCTCCTGCCATTTTGAGATCTTCGAACTTTTTCTGAAGACGATTTGCGGATAATTGCCCGTTCCGATGCAAAAATCCGGCATCTCCGATTGCAATCGACGCGGCGGGAGAGTATATTACATTGGAGGTTGGTTGCTTGGCAACATGATGGAAAATGGATTATCTCGGATATTACAAGCTCGCACTGGAAAAAGCCTACGGCTGCGAATTTCCCGGAATGAGTTCGGAGGAATTCGACCGCCGGTGTCCGCTGGAAAAGGTGCCCGCCGCACTGAAAGCCCTGTATATGGCGCTGGGGACGCAGCGGATCTGCCGGATGCATTCCCTGATCCCCATACCGGAGGAGTTGAATGTTTTCGGAGCGGTGGTGGTCGTCCATATGGAGCAGGACCGGGTCTGGGGCATCAGCGCCGAGGATCTGGCGGAGGAAAATCCGTTGATCCAGGTCAAGACGGGCATAAAGACGGAAGAGGACGGAACGACGGCCACCGAATTCGCCAACGACGGGCAAACGCGTCTGGCTGTGCAAATGGCAAATCTGATCGCCTACAGTGCGAATTTCACCCGCGATATCCGGAAAAGCACCGAAAAAGGCTTCATCAACAGGATGCGGAACGCCTTCGCCCTGATCACCCGCAAACGCGAACTGCTTCTGGACTTGCTGTGTCTGGTTCTGATCTTCATTGTCGTCAAGTCGAGGATCCTGTTCATCCTGAGTGAAAAAAATCCCGATCTGGGAGTATTGTCGGTCGTGTGCGTCTCTTCCCTCGGAATCCTTCCGATGTACAGTCTCCTGCAATGGCATTTCTACTGGAATGTCCGGCTCGGCTGGTGCGACAACGTGCGCTTTGTTAACCAAGAGGACCAATGTTTTCTTCTGACCCAGGACCTGACTTTGCATTATCTGGTTTGGAACAGCCCGGATCTGTGGTTCGGAAGCGGAGACGGAAACGCGGGACTGCATTCGGAAGTGGCGCTCAGCAACGGTCCGGAGCGTTTTTGTCAATGCCGCTATGAACTGATTTCAGGGGAATCAGGGACGCTGAACTTCCCGGACTCGCCGCCGATTTCCTATACGGCGGAAAAACAGAGTTCCATCCTGATGCGGACGACGCTGGATGATTCCGGCTGTCTGCGATTTGTCCATGTCGATGCGCATTGCGACTGGCGGCTGCCGACGCGCCGCCCGCTGGCGCTTAAGCGGATCGTTTTTCCCGAAGAGACTTTGCAGGAAGACATGTCGATCAAAATGGCCTCTCCCGAACTCGTTCCTGCCGACCTGCGGGATTTGCTGTGCAAATTATGCGCGGAATTTCCTGGAATCAGGACCGCATGGTGTTATCCGGCGGTCATGGAGGGAAATGAAGTTTATCTTTTGTCCGTCATTGCCGACGGAGAGGTCGACTTGCGGCTGCTTTTGAGGAAGGTGTTCATTTCGGATCGTCCGGTCTATGGGGTGGTCCATTCGGAAGCGGGAATTCTGGAATCGATCAGGCCGCTTTATGCGCGCGGTTCATCGAACGGCACGACGGGAAATTGAAACTTGACGCGAAAGATCAAGCACAGTATTATGCGTAAAAAGACAGAAAGCAACACTTACTGTAATTTTCGAGATAGAACGAGTTATTATTGGGAAGTGATTTATCAGAGGAGGAAGGCAAAATGTTAATATATATTTTGTTAGCAATAATTAGTCCTGTTTTATTAATGTCATATATTGTAATAAGAAAAAAATCGGAAACGAACAAAAGTTTTTTTCAAACAATTAAAACATGTTCTGACGAGAACTTTATTTTACAATGTGGAATAATTAGCAATACAAAAGATGCTTTGGTTGCTTTAAAAATTAGAAATGTGATAGCTAAATTGGGAAGAGTTCCACCTGAATATATTTCTCCCCATTTCAGATTTACAAATGAAATGTTGCATTTTTATTTTTGGAATAATTTTGACTCCGTCATCTTTGCAAATGAATTACAAAAAGAAATTCAGATCGATGATATTGATTTAGAAAAAATAAAGCATCCATATAGCTTAGATAAAAATTATGATGTTAAAGATATGATTAACATTATATTGAAACTGAGAAAATGAACTGCTTGGAATTTGGATGAAAAATCTTCTATTGAACAGAAAGGCTGTTATCTGCAAAAGTGTTCAACGTTTTCCCTCAGGAAACGCAAAAAGGCGGCAGGATTTCTCCTGCCGCCAAGCGGTTCCCGCTATCACCGTTCCGGGAAGCCGTAGAGCCGCCGTTGTTCGTTCCAGTCCTCCGGGATCGGCTGCTCGGTCAGCTTTGCGATGGACAGCCCATCCGGTTCGGTCCCGGCGAGGATCGCCTCGACGATGTCCGGCGCGAGACTGTTCAGGGAAAGGATGCGGCTGACGTAGCCGGTTTTCAGGCCGAGCTGCTTTGACAGGTCGGTGACGTTCGTCGCCTCGCCGTTGATCAGCTTGTCCATCCAGAGCCGCGCGTTGTTGATCGCCCGGAGGAGCGAGGTCTGCTTCAGGCGTTCCGCGCCGGGAGCCGGGATCACCACCCGGCGATGCCCGTCGATTCGCTTCGAATCAACGTTCACGGTCAGCTTGATGGAACCGTCTTCCAGAACTTCCTGTTCCGCTTCGGGGAATATCTCCGTGTTCTCCTCGTGCGTCATGTTGAAGAAGCCAGCCATCGCCATCTCCTCGGCGAGGTCTTTCAAGCCTTCCACTTTCAGGACAAAGGAAATCTGTTCCGGAAAGACGAGAATCTTGCCCAGCACCATCCTTCGCTCGGCAGGGCCGAGCTACGGATGGCGTGCCATCCGTACCCGAGCGAAGCGAAGGGGAAGGATGTCCTACGCAGCGTCGATCATCCGGACCAGCGTTATATCGGCAGTACCGCCGACTTACGCAAACGCCTCGCTGCGCACAATGCGGGTAGTGTTCCTCATACGGCAAAATACCGGCCGTGGAAAATTGAAACCTATATCGCGTTTGAGACCGAAGAACGGGCCCGTGCATTCGAGATTTATCTTAAATCCGGCAGTGGACACGTCTTCGCCAAACGCCACTTCTGATTTTGGGCAAAAATGGTGAGCGAAGGAGGAAGACTTCACTTCCTTGTCCGCCGTAGCTTCAGCGAAGGAGGAACGCGCCCTCAGCCGCTCTTCACTCAAAAGCCGGAGGCTTTTCTTCACATCTTCACCGAAGTCCCGGTGAAGCCTTGTTTGTGAGGTCGCTCCCTTCGGTCATTTGCTCGTCCCGCCATAGCGCCGCAGGCGCGACGGCGGATGAAGTCGCTCACTCTGCCCGCTTGCTTGTCCGTCGCAGCCTCCGGCGGAGGCGGATGAAATTTTCTCGCTTCGCGAGTATGGTTGGTGTAGAGTCTCCCACGCGGCTCCGCGCATTCCGCGAGGGATGCGGGCGCGAATTGTCCGACATTTACGAAATTTGCCTTATTTTTCCATTGCTTTTTGGAGTTTGGGGCGCTATATTATACAGTGTTTGTGTGTCGCTTTCCCCCCTTCGAGGAAGGTGCGCAACCGGGGAAAATTCGGTGCAGACAATGAAGTTCATTCTGAAACAATGCGATATTAAGTTAAAACCTTAATAAAGAAGCCTGATGGATCGATTTTACTATCAAAACAGTGTTGCCGGATTTCTTGCCGACTCCGAGGATGCCGTTCTCGGGGCGCTGGCGAGAAGCAATACTTTTGATCTGGTCGATCTGCAGCGCAACGCGTGGCTTTATGAGATCAGACTGCTGAAAGACATGCTGCGGGCGGAACTTGCCGGGCAGGTCGTCTTCGAATACTCAATCCCCCGTTTGGGCAAGCGCATCGACGTAGTGTTGCTGCTCCACGGTATTGTCTTTGTCCTGGAGTTCAAAGTCGGCGCGGAGGAATATCTTCGTCAGGACTTGGAACAGGTGTGGGACTATGCACTCGACCTGAAAAATTTCCACGAAGCCAGCCGCGATTTACCCATCGTCCCGATTCTGGTCGCCACCGATGCGGACAGCGCCTCGATCAAAAAAGAGGTTTCTCATTACGACGATCAGGTCTTCGAACCGATTTCCGCCAATGCTGAAGCGCTGCCGGGAATCATCGCGCAGTTTATCGCCGATTACGCTCGCGACACCGATTTGAGCCGCTGGGTGTTCAGTCGCTACATGCCGACTCCGACAATCATTCAGGCGGCAAGCTCGCTCTATCTCAATCACTCCGTCGCCGATATCACCAAAACGGAGGCCTCCGGCGAAAATCTCCAGCGGACGAGCGAATTCGTGATGCGCGTCATCGATCATTCTCGGGCTAACCGGGAAAAGTCCATCTGCTTTGTTACCGGCGTTCCCGGTGCGGGAAAAACCTTGGTGGGGTTGAATATAGCCGTGCGCCAGTTCGAGAAAAAGGATCTGGCGGTTTATCTTTCCGGGAATCAGCCGCTGGTTGCGGTTTTGAGTGAAGCGCTGGCGCGGGACAAGAAGCGCCAGGAGGAAGAGCGCAATCCGGGAAAACGTTACAATCTGACCGATGCGCGGCGAAGCGTGAGATCTTTTATCCAGATCGTTCACCATTACCGCGACACTACCTTGGATAAGCTCAAAAAGCCCGTTTTGAACGGTATTCTGGAAATCGATCCGGCGAAAGTCGATAAGCACAAAAACGATGGCTATTCAGAAGTCGAGCACGTGGCGATTTTCGATGAGGCCCAGCGGGCGTGGACCAAAGATCATTTGGCGAACTGGCTGAAGCGCAAAAAAGGCTTTGCCGACTTTCCCATGTCCGAGCCGGAGTTTTTGATCTGGTCGCTGAACTTGCGCGAAGATTGGGCGGTCATCGTCTGCTTGGTCGGCGGCGGACAGGAGATCAACACCGGCGAGGCGGGGATCGGCGAGTGGCTGCGGGCGATCAACGCAGGCTTCCCGGACTGGAATGTGTTCATCTCGGATGAGCTGACCGGCAAAGAATATGCCGAGGGCGAACTGGAGGATTTGCTGCAGGCCAACAGTCATGTGGAGCGGAGTTCCGAACTGCACTTGGCGGTCTCCATGCGGTCCTTCCGGGCGGAGCAGCTTTCCACCTTCGTGCGCCACTTGCTGGAGGGCAATGTCCCCGAGGCACAACAGTTGCTCGCCACTTTGAAGGGAAAGTATCCTATCGTATTGACCCGCGACCTCGATGCGGCAAAGAACTGGCTGCGGAAACAGGCTCGGGGCACGGAGCGTTACGGCATGGTCGTTTCCTCTCAGGCACAGCGTCTGCGCCCGCTGGCGATCGATGTCCGATGCAAACCGGATACAGTACACTGGTTCTTGGATGACATTACCGACATCCGCTCGTCGCAGTTCCTGGAAGACGCCGCCTCGGAGTTCGACGTCCAGGGGCTGGAGCTGGACTGGACCTGTCTCGTCTGGGACGGCGATCTGCGCAGGAACAACGGTGCGTGGCAAAACTTTTTCTTCACCGGCAACTGCTGGCAAACCATTCGAAAAGAAGAGCGCAAAGCGTATCAAATCAACGCCTACCGGGTCCTGCTGACGCGAGCTCGGCAAGGTATGGTAATCTGCATCCCCGAAGGCGATCCCAACGACGCCACCCGCCTGCCAGCCTTTTACGATGGGACCTATCTGTACTTAAAGGACATCGGCATTCCGGAAATATGATTATTCTGATGACAACGGGAATGTCCGGGGAGGCGTCGTTAAAATTATGAAGTTGCTTTGCCTTTCAGATCTCCATTTACGCTCGGGAGCGGTGGTTGCGGCTATCGACAGGAAGTGCCTGTCGCCGTTTCTGGCGCAAATTGCGGCGACTGTGGCCGACGTTTCCCCGGATGCCGTAGTCGTGACGGGGGACACCGTTTCCCCGGCGCAGGTGCGCCTGCTTTCCGCAACGCTCCGGACGTTCATCCCTGCCGATTTGCCTGTGGTCGCCACCTTGGGCAATCACGAGTTCTAGGGCCGCACTTTCGAGGACACGCTGGCGAAGCTGAAGGAGCAGACGCTGGCTGGCCCGAACATCTTTTATCTCGACCTGATCGGCGCGGTTGAACTCGGCGGCGTGAACTTCGTCGGCGGGACGCTGTTCTTCGACGGATCCATGCGGATTCGGGACAGCCAGCGGGTCGACCAGTGGGACGGCTGGCAAGACTGGCGCATCGTCGACATCGAGACCAGCTATATGGAAATCAACTCATACTATGTGGACATGATCCGCGCGAAGATGAAACCGGGGATGCCGACCACGCTCTGCACACATCACGTCCCGCACGTTTCACTGAACGGGCATACCCCGAGCCATTACAGCTTTTACACCGGCATGAAGGATCGCGTCCGCGAGCTGCCCTTCGACCCGGCGTACAGCAACTGCCTGATTTGCGGACACACACCGCCGGTTGATCGGCGAGGTCGTCCCGGGTTTCATGGGCGTGAACATCGGCAGCGACTACGACGATTTGAAGACTTTTACGCCGGAAGTCTAAATGAGTACGATAAGAAAAGAGCATGATACGAAGATTATCGTGGTTCAGGCTTCGGAGAAAACAATCCGGGTTTTTAGTCGACGAGTCAAACTCGAATGGTAGGGACGTACGAATCCGCGAAACGAATTTGGAATTAATCGCATCCGGGGAAGAAAACGACGCGGGTCTTTTATAACCGCTTATTTGTCGTCCTCAATGATTCTTCACATGGTGTTCGGCGCCACCTCAGAGGCGGCGTGCCAGCGGCAATACCGCGGGACTGTGAAGAGTATCTTCCCGAGGGGGACTGTTGCTAAAAAACGAATTTCTGCCTTAAAAAGGCAATCGTGTCAGACAAGGCTGCTTTCTTTAACGGAATCCCCAACAACGTAACGGTATTGACCAACCCGTTAATAGCGCTATGGATGCGCAATGTGCGCTCTGTAAGCTCTTTTGCCGGATATATTAGAAAACCAAACTTCTCCTTTGATAAGGAGAAGGAGCTGTACGCCAGGAGTTGATGCAGATCATTCCGGAAGGCATCTCGCAATTCATCGGTATTGCCAGCAACATTGTAGATATGAGATTTGTATTTTGCGTCGACCACGTATTGCTTGCCATCTTTATAAAGTACCAAATCAGGCTCCAAGTAACGAAGCGTCCATTTGGGCAGACCAGAACCAGTGATGCCATATTTGGGGTTAGCCTGGTCATGGGCGCCTTTTCGGATCGCCACCGTATGTATCAAATACTGAACATATCGCTCGAAGAACTCTGCAAAGTCCAGACGCCAAGCCTTTTGGTTGTTAGCCGTGTCATTGAGAATAATATTCCCAATGTCCTTAAGATCTTTGATGACCGGAGGATCTGAGACATGGGGGTGCAAGTGTGTTGTTTTCTGCGTCGCATGCTGCCCCAGGAGGGCTTTCAGGCGTGAGATCTTTTCTGCATACGCGGCCTTTGTCCGTTGGGAAGTGCGCGGGGCCTCCAATTCGACAATGGCAAGGTTTAACACGTAATTTAGCTGGCACCACTCGGGGTGGTCATTGGAAAGAAAATTGGTGTGGTTAGGAAAAAGCAACGTCTCCCGGGGATTTGCACTTCTGGCAGCGTAACGTATCCAGTCTGTGCCGGAAGTGGGTTTCCTCTCGATCTGTAGTCTTGAATCAAACTTCCGCCAATTGGTATGTAGGGCTTCAAGGTACTTGTCGATGAAATTGGCGCATTCAAAGTATAACGGAGGCTTGACTAACTCATTGGGGATGATAGTCAGGTCATCACTAAATTCCGGAAGAATGGTATCACCTATGATGGACAGCAGTTCAGAGATGTCCTCATTAAAGCGTCCAGTTACCGATAAATTGCTGACAACTTTTCCTGTGACTGGAGATTTGATGGGAACGCAACCGACATAACGCGATGATGTTAACACCAGCGTAGCGCCATCGTCTTCATAACTCGCAGTTATCTCAAGGAAGGCTAATGCCTGCTTGTTAAGCTGAAGAAAGCGCTGAAATGCTGCCGAAAGATAGCGTTTGTCAACACCGAAGATTGGCTGGAAAGTGCGAAGGGGTATTCGCAGGCTTTCCAGCGTCTTAAGTTCCTTGAACAAAGAGGTCGTTGATTGTCTGGACAAATTCCTGGCATTAACACCGCTTCGAGGCTGGAGCACTTTGGCAAACTCTCCAAGTGCCAGCGGAACGAAATTATGTTGGCGTTTCGGAGGCATGATTACAGGTACAATTGCTTCTGCGTCAGGTTAAAAAACAGCTTACTAAACTCGTCACGAGCCTTGACCAATAGTCCTTCCGTGAAATATTCCTTCATCAGCGGCATCAACTCGTAAATAACACGTTCCTTGAACTCGACTTCGTGTTCTGGCCCATCGGTAATGAAATAAGATGGCCCAGGTTGCAGATTTAGCTCTTCATCAGAGGCATACTTGTCAAAGAGGCGCGCGACGTCATTAAACGCTTCCTTATGAAAAACTTGGCCACTCTTCACCGGTATCTCATGAGGCATGATGGTGTACCAAGCAAAACGGCGCCGCAGGGCAAAATCCACGACCGCTAGACTGCGGTCTGCCGTATTCATCGTGGCGATAACACAGAGGTTTTTCGGTAGCTGCTTTATCTCCAGATCACCGATTTTGACAGCAGCAGGACGCTCGTTCTCGTTTGCCTGGTATTCAAAAAGGTAAAAGACAGGTCCAAGCACATTAGAGAGATTAGCCCTGTTGATTTCATCGATAACGAGCAAAACCTTTTGCTTGTCATTGTCTTGGGCATACTTGATGGCCTGATAAAGAATACCTTTGTTGGCTTCATATTTCAGATTGTCACTTTGCAGGGCGGGCTGAATACCATAAACAAAGTCTGCATACGTAGTTTCGGCATGGAATTGGACGAAGAAAGTCTTGTCAAACTCGTGGGCAATCTGCATGGCATTGTAAGTTTTGCCTGTTCCCGGCGCCCCCTGAAGTACTACAAAACGGCGTTGTTTCAGCAAGCGACGGATGTCGCCCAACTCATCAACATCAGGTTCCTTGATGCACGCTGAGATAGCTTGACTGATGGCCTTGACTTCGTGCTTTGCCCGTGCCCAGTCTCGATAGTAGGCATAAGTGGCCAACCATGCTTTGAGTATCGCCAGGTCGCCAGCGTCATCAGGATCCAAAATTCGACTTGCTAGGAGAACAGTTTCGTATCTCTTGATCTGGTTACGCAGGTTGGCGTAGACGTCGTCGCTGCCATTGCTGACCTCCGGAAGGCTCAGGCATGAACTGGTCAAATCGGTGAATGACGTCTTACAGAAGGATTTTCCATCGTCCGACATCAATTTCAGGAATGAACGCCGCAAACCAGGCAACTGCGCCAGCGGATAATCATTACTGAAGCCCGAGGTACCAACACCCAACGCCACCACACAGACACCACTATCCTGCTGAGGGAAGACAACCAGTGATAAGTCTGAATAGGCCCCGCGAATGTCCTCTTCAGCGCGAATGTAACCGAAGTAGGCCTCCTCTGCCCCCTTCTGAAAAGCCACTGGATCGATGTTCCTACGAACTATGGCATTGCCCTTGCTCGTGTCGTTTTCCTTGTTCTCCATCCCGAAGGATATCGCGGCCTCATTGACTTTTTCAAAAAGTTCAGTTGCGTTCATTTTTCTTCCTATTTTCGCAAGTTAGTTTTTTCGTAGCTATCGTATACCAGCTGGCACACGAATCACAGAGAGCCAAACACAGCACGGCCTCTCATGATTCTTTATTAGAACCGCCGTGTGACGTGAATAACATACTTCCACCAAAGCAGTTTTGCAAGTTCAGTTTCAAACAAATTTACACTTTTTTGAGCTTTTCATCACAAAATTTGGAAGTCCGGAGACAAAAAACTCCGGCAAGGCGGTATTTCACGGGGCTTTGTTGCAATGAGTCAAAAAGATTCGGGGCGATGGGTTGAAAACGTTCCTCGGTGGAGGTATATTATCGGCAGGGATGACCGAAAGCGTAGACTGATCCGAATTTTGACTATGCGGCGGCATCTACTTCCGGGCTGCCTGAGGTGCAAGGCCGCAGGACAATTGGTGAGCGAAAACAATGAAACAGGGCGAAATACGGCGAAGATTCCAATGTGCGCTGCGCAGCTTCTACAGAAAGGAAGCGCTGCTGGTGAAATATAGGGTTTCCGAGCGGGCGTTGACGCATAAGCTGGCGGAACATCTGCAGAAACTGTTTCCGCGCCACAACGTCGATTGCGAGTACAATAAAGTCGGGTGGGGCGACCCTAAGCGCCTGTGGCTGCTGATGGCCGCCGATCCTGATTGTCCGCAGGATTGCGCGCGCTGCCCGAACAACAAATGCGTGATCTTCCCCGACATCATCGTCCACCGCCGCGGAACGGAGGTCAATCTGCTGGTGATCGAAGCCAAGACCGCATGGCACAGACGGGCATCAGAGCGCGATCATGAAAAACTCGCGGCGCTGACCGCGTCGGGAGAATACCATTATCAGTCGGGCATAGCTTTGTGTTTTACCGAAAGTTTCGCCGATACCATGAAAACCATAAAAGAGTACCCGGCGGAACGCCCGGCAGTGATTCAATGGGAAAATCAGTGATTTTTGCATGCTTCGAGAAAGTGCTTAATCTCAAGTTCCAATACTGGAAAAAGCCACGAGCGGCAGATGGGGGGGGATAAAATGGGTAATGAGCAAAATTTGCCGGTGAAATTGCTGACGGAGCTCATCAGCCCCGAGGAAAGAATCGTTGCGGAAAACGTGAAAGAAACGCACCAGGTGCATTATTGTCCCATCGGGATCTCTCTGCCGAATGAATCCGCTATCGCGCTCAAATACAGTTGCCATGGTGAACATTTCAGCGAGTTTCGGTATACCCCCCGTGCGTATTTTGCCGTCGAGGTCTGGGAAACCGCCCGTGACAATCTTTCGAAGCGTCCGGAATTCGCCGGAGCCCTCGACATCGAATGGTATCCGGTCGCGGCGACATTCCGGTCGGTCCGCTTCGTGAACGGCGGCACGGAACGCTTCATCGCCGCCATGTTTGAGGAAATGAAGAGAGTGGCCGACTCCCGTACGATCGATATCCGTTACGGTCGCTTCGATATGCCGGCGCTCCCCTCACACCCCGACTACCCCCGCCGTTATTATATCATGCCCGAAAAACTGCTGATCGAAAAGGGCGGCTATGCGATGCAAGACGAACTGGAGCCGCTGCAAAACACTCCGGCAGGGACGTTTTCCTGGGGCGACATCGAAGATGCTTTCGTCGTTCTGAAGCCGATCCAGTTGGCCTACATCGCCGGTGACGAGATGAACAATCACACGCCGCTGGACGAGGAATTCCTCCGTGCCTGCGGCGATTTCGACATTGCGAAGGTCAAGGAGCTGGTGGCGAAAGGCGCGAATATCCATGCCGCCGGGCAGTATGGCGAGACCGCCATGGAGATTATGATGATGTCCTATTTTGACCTTGCCGAGGGGGACGAAAATGAGCATAGCAGCTTCCATGACGAAGACCGCAAAAAATTCATCGAACTTGCCCGAAATCTGCTTTCGCTCGGCTACAATATCGACATTTCGGGGTACTGCACATTGACCTGTCTGGGTTATGCGACGCTCGTCGACGATTTGGCGATCGTGAAGTTTCTGCTCGACAGCGGAGCGGATCCGAATGTCGGTTCATTCATCGGCGATGCAGGTAACGTTTGGGGGACGACGGTGCTTGCGCGTGCGTGGAACATGGGTGCGTTCGGGGATTGGAATTTTACGGAGCTTTCCAACCTTTTGCTGAGATATGGCGCCCTGCCGGTTACCAAGGAAGAGCAGCCCAAGGGAGGCGAGCTGAATACGCGGGTCGAAAAGCTCAAGGCTGAGGGCCGCTGGAACAGCACCCACTGCGCCGGGTTGTCCGAGCTTGATTCCATGCTGGTCAACTGTGCCCGGAACGTGTTTTTCTATTACGTGGCACTGATCGCGCAAAATGGAGGCAACATCGATGTCCGCGATTCACTGGGGCGAAATCTTCTGCAAATCATGCTCGAAGATGCCGGGCCGACAGAATCCAATCCCAAATATTTTCAAGAAAATTTGGCGGAAATGGCCCTCATGCTGCTTTGCGGATTGAAGTTGAAACTTTCGGATGCGGAAATCGAGCGGGCAAAAGAGATTTGCCGCTCCAAGGGGTATACTGAAGCGCTGGACGCGATTTCGTCGGTTGTCGGTTCATAAATCAAATTACGCTGGGAGTGTGAATCATGAAATGGAATTTCAAAAACGTGAAACGGTATGGTGGGGCGCTGGCCTTCGTGATCATTCTGGCGCTGGGGTGGCGGTATCCCTGGCTTGCCTACTGCATGTTCCTCAACGTGGCGGTGGGGCTTTTCGATGCCGTGAGGCACGGCGGACGCCACGGATGCGGCAACTTCTGCCCCCGCGGGGCTTTTTACTCCCTTCTGCCCGATACGGGGCGCAAAGTTCCCGCCGGGCTTCTGAAACGCAGAACGTCGCTCCTCGTGATGCTGGTGATGGTGGCCGGACTGGCTGTCTGGCTGCGTCCGACCACCTTCCGCGAGGTAGGAATGCTGCTTTACATCATGATCGTCATCACCACCACGGTCGGGCTCGTCGGCTGGCTCGTTTTCAACCGCTATTTCTGGTGTTCGATCTGTCCCATGGGCAAGATCTACAAGATGATCCAACCGGGGAAAAGCGGCATCCGAGTTGCCGATTCCTGCGTGAAGTGCGGGCTGTGTGCCAAGCAGTGTCCCTTCGGATTCTTCCCGCCCGAGGCGGCGAAAGATGGGGTCTTCCGCGATCCCGACTGCATGCACTGTCTCCGCTGCGCCGAACGCTGTCCCAAGCACGCGCTATCGCTTGAAAAATGAAGGGTACGTTGCGCAGGGCGTAAGTGTCGCAGGATGGAATCATGGTAACTGCAGGATATGGCGACCCGGATGCCCCGACGGTCCTGATCCAGATGGTCGATGACCACGATCTCGAGGGCATGGGATCCGAAGTCGCCGAAATACGGAAGCTGACGGAGAAAAGGTTTTATCTGATCGCGTTGAAGGTGCAGAACTGGAATAGCGATCTGTCGCCCTGGAAAGCTCCGGCCGTTTTCGGCAAAGAGGCGTTCGGAACAGGCGCAGCCGATACGCTCGGGGCGGTGCTGAAACTCTGTGCCGATCGGGAGAAGATCCATATCATCGGCGGCTACTCGCTGGCGGGACTGTTTGCCTTGTGGGCGGTGTATCAGACAGATGTGTTTGCGGCTGCGGCGGCGGCTTCCCCCTCCGTCTGGTTCCCTGGTTTCGTCGAATACATGAAGGAACGCAGACCGCGGGCGGGCTCCGTCTACCTGAGCCTCGGTGATAAAGAGGAGAAAACCCGGAATCCCGTGATGGCCGCAGTCGGTTCCCGGATCCGGGAGGCCCATGAGCTGCTGAAGGGCCAGGGAATCGACACCGTTCTGGAATGGAACCCCGGCAATCATTTCAGAGAAGCGGACATCAGAACGGCGAAAGCCTTCGCCTGGGCGATGAAGAGAACGGAATGAATCGGAAAGAGATAATTTCCGGCTGGCTGAGAATCATATTCGGCCTGCTGGTGTTTGCCCTCGGCGTCCACCTGACGATCCGAGCCGATCTCGGCGTCGCGCCGTGGGATTGCCTCGGCATGGGGCTTGCCCGTCACACTCCGCTGAACTACGGTCTCGCCATGACGTCGATAGCCGTGGTCGTGTTGCTGATCGATATTCTGATGAAGGAAAAAATCGGCTTCGGCACGATCATAGACGCCCTGCTGACCGGAAACTTCATCCAGCTGTTCAACGATATCGATCCCTTCCCGGAAACCGCCGGCGTATTGGCCGGGATCATCATCATCGTCGCCGGACTTGCCCTCATGGCCCTCGGACAGTTCTTCTGCATGTCCTCCGCGCAGTGCTGCGGCCCCAGGGACACGCTGCTTGTCGGACTCGGGAGGCGGCTCAACAAACTGCCGATCGGAGCGGTGCAGGTCATTCTTCTGGGGACCGTGCTTCTCGCCGGATGGCTGCTCGGAGGACCTGTGGGGATCGGCACGCTGGTCAGTACCTTCGGCGCCGGGATCGTCATGCAGATCATATACGATCTGATAAAGTTCGAACCCCGGAACGTCGAACACCGGAGCGTGATCGAGACGGCGAAGATCCTGCGCGGCAAGGTCCGGAACGAACCGTAAGCGTTTTTTTTAGCCAGAAGCGGGAAAAATAACTGTTATGGCAAAGTTCGCAGTATAGTGAGAACTTTTGCTTGACATCTGCAAAGTTCGCAGTATATTATAAGAAGACAATGAAAGAAAACCGGTAAAATAATAAGCGTTTATGCAGGAAAACAAGATGTTGAAAGAATCAGGTCCGATATCAAGGCTGCGTCAATTCGACAAATTGACTGTCGGGCTGAGTGCCCTTCTGCTTCTTCTGGTGCTCGTGATGGTGACCGTGGTTCTTTCCCTGCATTTCCGCAATGCAGGGAAGAAGACTGATCCTGAAGTGACTTTACGTGCCGGAAATTGCTTCCCGAGGACGCTTCGAGTCGTCGGAGACATGGACTACAAGCCCTTCTCATATTTCAACGAAAAGTCCGGCCCCTGCGGTTATGACATCGAGCTGGTGATCGAACTTGCCAATCGACTGCATTGCAACGTGAAATTGACGTTGGTGAACTGGAACGATGCGGTGAAGATGATCCGGGAGAAGAAGGCCGATGTGATACTGGGCTGCGATTGGCAGGATGCCACGGTCATGGACTGCAACTTCACAATACCCACATTCGAGGAAAAATTCGTTGTCTTTCAGGAGAAGCCGTTCAATGTGTTCAGTGATTTGTATTCCAAGAGGATCGCGGTTATAGAGGGCTGCGGTCTGAAGGGGACGCTGGAAAAATATCAGCTCTGGAAGCGTTGTGTGGAGTATCCAAGCGTCACGGATTGCGTGCGCTCCGTCCTTGACGGGAAGAGCGATTGCTTCATCGCGCATCACACGATCGGCGAGATCAGCCTTCGGGAGTTCGGTGACAGGGGAAAACGGTTCAACGGCCGGATGGACTTCGCCAGCGGGCAGATGTGCATGGGCATAGCGAAAGATGAGCATGAGCTGTTCGAAAAAGTCAATAAGGAGTTGATCGAAATACGTGCGGACGGAACATTGGATCGGCTGGAGCGCAAATGGATCGGGCACTTTGTGGAGGAGGTCTCCCTGGGCAGCTACCTGCGCAAACATCCCCTTACGATGTTCGGAGTCATCAATTTGTCCGCGATCGTGGTTCTGGTGCTGATAATCATGTACTTTTCCATGAATCGCATCCGGCAGGAAAGGAATCGTGCCATAGCGGCGGAACAGGCAAGAAATCTGTTCTTCTCGACCGTCTCCCATGACATACGCACGCCGCTGAATGCGATCATCGGCTTCTCCGAGCTGCTTAAGCAGGGCATGGATGACAAAGCGGAACGGCAAAGCGCACTGGAGGCGATCACCACAAGCGGAAATACGCTTCTCGAACTTGTGAATGACATCCTTAACCTCTCCAAATTGGAGACGAACAAGATGGTCTTCAATTTGGAAATGACGGACATGGCGAAACTGGCCTCCGGTGTAATGCATTCCTTCGACATCGCCGTGCAGCCGGAAAGGGTCAAACTGGTGGCGGACTTCGACACGCTTCCGTATTTGCTTGTGGATCCATATCGTATCCGGCAGATCCTTTTCAACCTGATCGGCAATGCGGTGAAGTTTACGGAACAGGGCGAGATCCGCCTGAAAATCAGGTTTGAAAAGGAAACCGACGGGGATGATGGCTTGGGGAAACTGACTTTTTCAGTGTCCGACACGGGCTGTGGCATCTCACCTGAAAATCAGAAGATGCTCATGCAGCCGTTCGTGCAGGTGCAGGGGCCCAACGCCCAAAAGGGAACCGGACTTGGCCTTTACATCTGCAGGATGCTTGCCATACGTATGGGCGGTGAATTGACGCTGGATTCCGAATTGGGAAAAGGCTCCACTTTCACGGTTACTTTGCAGAAGGTGGGATTCTCATCGACAAAGCCGGTTGAAGCTGACGATGAAAGGGAACAATTCGCGGCGCTGCCCGATAAAAGGGTCATGGTCGTGGATGACATGTCCGTGAATCGTCTTGTCATGCAGGCAATGTTCAAGCGCGTGGGCATAACGGACATCACGACTGCGGCCAATGGCGTCGAGGCGCTGAAGGCACTTAATGATGCGCCTGATGCATTCGACGTCATTTTGACAGATATGCTTATGCCGGTGATGGACGGCAAGGACCTGATCCGCGAAATAAGAAAGAACGCACGATGGAAGGAACTCCGCGTCTATGCCGTGACGGCAGACGCGGAGGCGCAGGGCACTTGCGAGCAATTGGGCTTCACGGGATTTCTGACGAAGCCGATTACCATGGACAAGCTGCGCAAATTGCTGTCCTGATTGCTCCGACCATAGGAGTAGTTCCGCAAGTGAGTTTTCAAACGATATTCAAAATCCCCGCTTAAAAAATAACAGATAGAATGCTATCTTATAGAAAGGAAATTTGAGAATAAGGGCCGATTGTATGACTGATAACGTTTATCCTCTGCTGATGGTCCCGCAGGACGTGATGCGCGAGTGTGCCATACGGGTTCGCGAGCTGCGCATCCGGCGGAACATCACCCAAAAGGAACTCGCCGAGCGCGTCGGCGTGGCGGAGGGCACGATCAAACGCTTCGAACATACCGGAGAGGTCCAGTTCCGCACACTGCCCGGCATCCCGGTGGTAAAGGGGCGGCTGGAGGACTTCACCGGGCTCTTCAAGATACCGGACGTCCCGACCTCGCTTTGTCGCCCCGAACCGGAGAACCCCCGGCGGCGAGCGAGGAAGAAATGAGGCTCAATGTTATTTCTCAACAGTTACTGCACTCGCCGCGAAGCCGGGCTCGACGTCGAACACACGGCGATGGTCAGCGGCAAGGGCCGCGACATCACCGCCGCCGGCCTGACCGCCACCGCCGCGACCCGCGGGGTCCCCGAAAACAAGGTGCGGGCAATGTTTTTTCTGAGGTTGGAGAAGGACTTCAAGCATTTTTTTGAATATTTTTTCACAAATCGACTTGCAATTCCGAGAAATGGTGGTATATTAGAGAAATTAGCAAAACTGAAAGGCGAAAAAGGAGAAGGAAAATGATGAAAAAGATTGCGAGCATGATGTTGCTCCTGGCGGCCGTCTCGGTGCTGGCTGGAGTCGCGGAGCCCTTCAGGCAGTTCACCCAGGCGGATTTTTCGGATGCCGCGAAGCCCGGGCAGGGCTGGAGTTCGGCCAGGGTTTTCACCTTGAGTGTGAAAGCCAATACGTCTGTGTGGCTCTCCAACTATGTGAGGAGCTTTTATGAGCCGATTCCCGATCTGAACGGCAATGTCTACAACATGGCAGGAGGGAAGTACGGCTACATCCTCAAGAACGATCTTCCCAAGCTCGATTTGGCGAATGGAAGTTATGATTCTCTGATTCACTGGGCCAACGGCAAAACCAATACCATCACCTACACCAATTCCACCAACTCGGTCACGAACTCTGCGACGGGATATCTCCTCGATGAATTCAAGGAGGACGCCGATATCTATCTGGTCATGACCACACTTGCCGGTGACGGCGGCGAGACCGTTGACACCTACCAGTTTGTGCGGGATGCCGACCATGACACCACTCTGCAGTCCCGTCAACACAACACTGTGGATTTGGCGGGGAATGTGCGCATCAATTTCGGGATTAACGACGTCGGACATGAATTTGTCGCGGTGTACGGCGGTGTCGAGGGCTCTTCTTCTCCCTCCGGACAGCCGCTTCCCGGGCTGTTGTTTGCCGGCATGCTTTCGCTCGGTACGGTGTTTGCTGCCTTCAAGGTGCGCAAGCGCTCCTGACCCCCGAGTTGATTTTCGTAATGTAATTTGAACAGGCTTTCTTACACAAGAAAGCCTGTTTCTTTTATAGAGAAAATGCGAAAGAAGACCTTATCCACCTTGTTTTTGGTAGCCGGGGCAGTGCTGGTGCTGGTGCTGTGCGGTGTCATGGGATTGCAGGCGTACCGTCACCAGACCCGCAAGAATCTGTTCCGTGCGGCAGAGGAAGCGTTCCGGAAGGGGAACTATGACTTGGCCAAAAGCACCCTTGCCGCCTTTTTGCGGGTAGACCCCAACCATGAGAAGGCGTGGGAGTATCTGGCGGAAATCTTCGAATCTTCGCAACAGTGGGAAAGGGCAGGAGCCATTTGGTATCGCCTTGTCAATCTGAACGTGCTCAAGGAAGAATATCTCAAGCGGCATATTCTGGCAATGTACCGGGCGCACAACTTTCAACAACTCGACCGGGTTTTTTCAAAACTCCCCGATGAAAAGCGGAATGAATACAAGGAAATCGACGCCTTGACCCAGTTCATCGTGAACCCGCGGGAAAAGAAGACGGACCAGCGCATCGCGGGACTCCCGAAAGCAAGCGATACCCTGCGCCTCATCCAGGCGATGAAGCAGAACGGTCCCGTCAAGGAACTGGCGTTTTTGGAGACAGTCTCCGACCCCGTCATCCAAGTCGAGGCTTTGCTGCTGGACGCCTATCTTGCCGAGTTCAAGGAACGTCAGTTGAAGCGTGCGGAAGAATGCTACCGCAAGGCCAGTGAAATCTATCCGGAGAAATACCTCTCCGCACTGGGGAGGTTTCTGTTCCGCCACACCCGGTATAAAGAAGCGAAGGAAGTCTACGAAAATCTAAGTTTGGTGATGATGTCGGGTGAGAATATTGCCAACTATGCGGAAATCCTGTTTTTCCTGAAAGAGAAAGAGAAACTCGGGAAATTGGAGCAGAGGATTCCGCGCCGGATCCGTGCATCCTTGCCGTTGCGGGCCTACATCATAAGCCTGCGGGCGTACATGGAGCACGATTCGCAGAACATGGTCAAGAACTACCGTGTGGCACAGATAGAGCGCAACACGCCGGTGGGACTCCTGCTGAGTTATGCGGTAGCGGTAGAAAGTTCCGATTTGCGGCTGATGAGCAAGGTCATCGCTCAGTGGAAGCAGACCAGGCTGTTCTAGAAAAAACTGGCGAGCATTCTACCGCAGATGCGCACCGGAGTGGAAACGGCGATGAAGGAGAAGAAACTGGAGGACGCCGCTCGTCTGGGAGTGCTTTTCCTGGAGGTGTCCCCGCCCGAGCTGCTTGCCTGGCGTGCCGTGATTCAGTATCAGGCGGTGCGCGGCTGGCTTCCGGATAAGCTCATCCACGAAGCGATCAAGCGATTCCCGCAAGAGGAGTTCTTCCGCAAACAGGCACTGGAACTCGCCCTGCAGCGTCGAAACAAGGAGCAGATCCTGTCTTGCTACGACCAACTGATCGCCGTCAGCAAAGAACCCGCCTCGGAACGCTACCGGAAAATCATCTTCCTGGAACAGCAGGGATCGAAGGAGGAGGCGGCGGCGGAACTCAAGAAACTCCTGAAAAAGGAAAAGTCCCTTGTCGCCGCCAAGCACGCCCTCGCGTTCGGTCTCCGCACCGGCAATCAGGAAGCCCTCCGTTTCGCGGAGAACTACCCCGAACTGGCCGACATCGTCAAGTTCGAACAGGCACGCCGCAACGGCAACGTCGACAAGGCGATCCAGTTCCTGCGCGACACGCCGGTCGAGCGGGCTCTTTCCTGCGAACGGCAGGAGGACCGTGAACTGCTCTTCCCGCTCGCCGTCTACCTCGCCCTCGCCCATGTCACAGACCGCGCCATCAAAATCTACACCGACCTCATCCCCTATATGGGAAATAATCCCACCGTCGAACTCAATCTCTCCGAAATCTACGCCGATGCCGGACAACCGGAGCTTGCCCTCAAATACGCCGCAGACGCCCTCCGGAAGGCTCCCTCCTCCAATATCGTGAAAGTCGTCTATGCCCTCCGTTGCGCGGACAAGAAAGACTACGCACAGGCGCTCACCTACCTGCCCCTCAACGTCGCCGACGAGGACCTCAAGGCCATCCTTGTCGACTGCCTCGAAAAATCCATTGCGGACGCCTTTTCAAAGCAACTTTTCGCCACCTGCCGCACCTACGTCCAGCGCCTGCAGCGCCTGCAGCCGCAAAATCCCGTCGTTCAGGAATATCTGGAAAAACTGGACCAGCGTTGACGCGGTATGGACTTCGATCGTCACTTTCCGGCACTCCCGCTTCTCCGCAAAAACTTTCTTGCGGCAAAGGCCAGCGCATCCCTGCTGATTGCCGCCATCCTCTTCGGAACCATCGGCTGCCTGCTTTGGGGACGCGCCCACTGGGAAGAAGGAGCCTTCCTTCTCGCACTCCTGCTTCTTGCGTCCTTTGACTTGGAAAACGCCCCTGTCCTCACCTCCAAACCGTCTCGGCGCAGCCGCGTCTTTTCCTGGCTCATCCTGCTTGGCGGCTTCCTCGGTCTGCTCTTCTCCTGGCAAACCCATGCCGTCCCCTTCTCCAACCAGGATTTCTCCAGCCTCCTCTACAAGCATGGCGCGCTGTTCTTTCTCGCATTCGCCATCGCCTTGCGATTCGACGGGACACGCACCGCTTTCACCTTGCTCCCGCGGCTCCTGCTCGGCTTCGTCCTTCTCCCCTTGTATGAAGTCATTCTCCTGGAAATCAGCTACCCCCTGCGACTCCTCTCCACCTCCGTGACCGTCCTGGTGCTGCGCCTTTGCACGGTTCAAGTCATTTCGGACGGCACAACCCTGCTCTGGGGAACGAAAGTGATTTCCATTACCGACGCCTGCAGCGGCATCTCTCTCCTGAGCTTACTGGCCCTCCTGGAATATCTGATCGTTCGCCGGATCGATACAGCGGCCTGGAAGAAATGGTGCTGGAGTTCCCTGCTCCTGCTCTGGATCATCCTCGGCAACGCCCTGCGTCTGCTGCTGACGTTTGCGCTCCATGCCGTCATGGGAGATGCCGTTTTCGAGCGGATACCGCATTTTCTGCTGGGATGCTTCTTCATCGTCGTCACGTCTCTTCTCATCTGGTTCAGTTCCTTTGCCCTGTCCATGGACATCCATCCCCGGGAGCAGCCATGAACAAACATCTCAAACACATCCTGTTCCCGGCGGCAGCCTCACTCCCCTTTGTGTGTGAACTTCCCTACGTCTGGCGCGCGATGCGGGTCTCCCCCGCCGAACGCTGGAACTGGTGCTTTGCGCTCTGGGCCATCGTTCTTTTTCTGGCCGGCGCCGCCTGGAACCGATGGAAGGAAGCACCCGCCGACCGGAAATCCACGACTTCCAGCCCGTGGCGCTTTGCGCTGCCGGCTCCCGCCGTGCTGCTGCTTTCCCTGGGATACTGGCGTCACATCCACCTGGCGATTCTACTGGGAGGGATTATGCTTCCGATGAGTCTGGCAACCATTTTCCACGGCTGGCGAGTTCTGCGTGTGCTGTTGCCCGCTTGCGGCGTTCTGGTCCTTTTCTGCCCCAGCGTCGGCATCTGGCTCTCCACGCTCCTGCCTTTGGACGGCACCCTCCTCAAACTCCTTCTGGCAGGCGGTTTCACCCTGCTCTTCCCCCTGCTGGTCAGCAGTTCGCCGGCACACTTCCCCGTCGAAAAGATCCTGTTCTGCGCGATCGCTCTCCTGCTGGCCGCCGGCTACTGGCTCAACGGTCAACTCCTCACGCGCCAACCGCCCCTGCGCCCGCAATTCGATTCTCTCCTCTCCCCGCAATTCCGCGGCATCCAGGAACCCGAAGACGAACGCGACCGCCAATTCTTTGGCGACAGCGGCATTCAACGATACCTCTTCCAGGACGAAAAGAAACATCCCATCCAAGTCCTTGCCATCTCCGGTATCGACAACATCCACAACGTCCACCCGGCCGTTTACTGCCTCCGCTGCAGCGGCTACCGAATCCTTTCCGAAACCTCCCGTCTCTTCCCGCCTGACGGCCACCTTCCGCAAATCGAGGTTCTGGAGATCCTGGCAGAATTCCACGGCGAAAAAATCCTCTTCTGGCAGTGGTACAGCACCCCCTCCTTCTCAACCTGCAACTTCCTCCTCTTCCGAATGCTCTACTCGAAAAAGGACGACTGGTCCGTCTTTGTCCTCAATACCCCCGTCCGGTCTTCCCTCGAAGCCACCCGGTTTCAACTCCGGGCCTTCCTGCAAGACTTCCTGAAGTAACGGCGGCGGGGCGCCGTCGCAATGAATCGAAAAGATTCGGGGGGCGATGGGTTGAAAACGTTTCCCGGTGGAGCTATATTATCGGCAGGGATGACCGAAACCGCAGACTGAGCCGAATTTTGAATGTGCGGCGGCATCTGCTTCCGGGCAGCCCGCGGGGCAGGGCCGCGGAACAATTGGTGGGCGAAAGCAATGAAACAGGGTGAAATACGGCGAAGATTCGAATGTGCGCTGCGCAGCTTCTACAGAAAGGAGGCGCTGCTGATAAAGTACAAGGTTTCCGAGCGGGCCTTGACGCACAAACTGGCGGAGCATCTGCAGAAATTGTTTCCGCGCCACAACGTCGATTGCGAGTACAATAAAGTCGGTTGGGGCGATTCCAAGCGGCTGGGTGTGCTGATGGAAGCCGATCCCGATTGCCCGCAAGATTGTGCTCGCTGCCCGAACAACAAATGCGTGATCTTCCCGGACATCATCGTCCACCGCCGGGGAACGGAGGTCAATCTGCTCGTGATCGAAGCCAAGACCGAATGGAGCAGACGGGCATCGGAGCGCGATCATGAGAAACTCGCGGCGTTGACCGCGTCGGGTGAATATCACTATCAATTGGGCATAGCTTTGTGCTTTACCGAAAGTTTCGCCGACACCATGAAAACCATAAAGGAGTACCCGGCGGAACCCAGGCAAACAGGACGTGTAGTGACAGGGGCGTGTGAATCATCAAAAACGTGAAACGCTGCGACCGAGCGCCGGCCTTCGTGATTATTCCGGCGCTGGAGTGGCGTTATTCGTGTCTCACCTGCTGCATGCACTGTCTCCGCTGCGTCGACCGCTGTCCCAAACACGCTTTTTTGCCGGAAAAGTAAGGGCGAGAGGCTGCTTCCGCATTTCCGACATCACCGGCATATTCGTTTTGCGGCCGGGGAACGTTCCCATATCCCGACGGCCATGCCGAATTACGTCCGCCGATGGCGGGTTTGCCGTTTTTTAAGACGATATCGGGGAACAGGGCTTGAAAAAAACGTTGAAAGATGGTATAGTAATAGCCCGTCAGCCCGGCGGTGCGGACGGGTGTGCTTTTCATTGTGCTGGTGACGAATATGATGAAAGGATGACGGATATGTCGAAACACTGTCCTCTTTGCAGAACTGAAATCAGGGAAGGCGAAAAGGCCTGTTCGTTCTGCGGGACCGCGGTTCCCGATACTCCCGAAACCCCGGTCGCGGCGCCGATGACTTTCCTCCCCGGCAAGATGGTCGGGAAGCATGTCTGCTCCGGCTGCGGCAAGGAGTATCCGAACGGCAAAATGTTCTGTCCCGAGTGCGGCGGAATGATCGGGGAAAAGGTCTCCCGCGAGGAAGTCTCCGGCCCCGTGCACGATGAAAGCGGAAAGGCCGCGGAGAAAAAGGCAAACCCCGGAGAAACCGCGAAAACCGCCGGGCGGGAGGGCACCTATGATGACTGGTGCAGCATCGGCCACTTATACCAGAAGGGCCGCTGCGGCTTTCCCTTGGACATGGCCAAAGCCCTGGAAGCATACAGAAAGGCCGCTTCTTTGAATGAGTGCCGCAACGGCAAGTATCGTGAGAACGGCTACGCCGAATGTTGCCTGGGTTTCTTCTGCCAGAGCGGAAACTGTGTGCCGAAGGACGCCGCTGCCGCCCGGAAGTGGTTCGAAATCTCTCATGCATGCGGAAACGAACATGCCGGAAGAGAACTGAGGAGATTGGGGTATCTGAAGAAACCGGAGCCTCCGAAGAGTCCGATTTCTCCGAAGAAATCGGGTTCGGGTCACCATTCGCGCGAAAATCACGGGTGCCTGGGCCTGTTCCTCCTCTTCGTTACAGCCGGCATCGTCGCAGCCATCGTTTTTGGGGCCGCTGTCGGTTTTTAATATCTTGAACTGAACTGAATACAATGCAGCATTTGAGTGCCCGGCTTCGGAACAAACTGAAGTTCGACGAAATATATCAACGGGAGACTCTGTACCGGAGCGCGCTGGCGCTCTATACCAAGTCCCTGTTCTTCCGGCGCAAGGCCCGCACGACCTCCTGGGACGGGGGGACTCTGTACGATTTCGCCGGCGACGCGCCGAGGGAACTGGACCGGTTGCACAAGGAGCTGGTCAACCGGAAATTTTTCTTTTCGCCGGCCAAGCCGCTGAAGATCTTCCGCAGCGGCAAGGAGCGGACCGTTTACATCTGGCCCTGGCGCGAACGTGTGGTCGACCTGATGCTCTATCAGCAGCTGAATCAGCGGTTGGATCGGTACTTCGCCCGCTCTGTCTACGCCTTCCGGTGGCACGGCTACGGCATCGATCTGTGCCAGAACCGGGTGGCCCGGTTCATCGGGAGACACCGGAACGAGACCGTCTACGTGGTCAAACGGGATGTCGCGAACTGTTTTCCCAGTCTGCCCCACGACCTGCTCCGGGAGGTCGTCGCCGCCGTGACCGATCCGGAGGATTATCTGGGGAAGCTGCTGCTGGACCATATCGAATTTTCCTATCTGCCGGAAGAGGACGGCGAGCCGGTCACGGCCGACGCGGGCGTCCCTTTCGGCGCGCCGACCGCCTGTCTGCTGGCCAATCTGGCGCTGACGCCCTTCGACGAGGCGCTCGACGATCTGCCGGAAAGCCGCTACACCCGCTATGCCGACGACATGCTGTTTCTCACCACGGCCCCGGAAAGCGCCCGGAAGGCGGTCGAGACCTTCGCCGCCGTGTTCTCCCGGCTGGGGCTGGTCAGCAAGGGATCGGCCGCGATCGACGGTGTTCTGACGAAGGCGCCGGAGTCCGTTCCCGCGGAGCCCTTCGCCGCGCTTCCGGGGCTGAAACATCTCGGGATCTATTTTCAGCCGGACGGAACAGTTTCGCTGGCGCTGGAAAAACAGCGCAAGATCTGCCGGCTTTTCCGCAAGTCCTTCATCCGCTGCCGCCGCCGTCTCAAGCGAATCACCGATGCCAGGAAGAGGGCTGCCCTGCTTTGCCGCGCCGCCCGGAACATGCTGGAACAAATGCAATCGCAGGTGGCGGTCATCGATTATTATTTGAAGCATGTCTCCGATACCCGTCAGCTTCAGTTGCTGGACCGCTGGCTGGCGGAAGAGGTGCTTGCCGTCGCATTGGACACCGGACACAAGAAAGGAAATTTTGCCAAAATCAGTTTCAAGGAGCTGCGGGCAATGGGACTGCCGAGTCTTGTCCATCGGCGGCTTCTGCTGCGCCACGGACACATCGACAACTCATTTTTACGTTGGAAAAGTGCACTGCAGGGGTGACCGGAAGGCATACGGCCATCCCCGACCGGGGATTTTCCCGGGGTCGAAGACAAAGCCTTTATCGAGGTGCGGAAACACCGGCTTTTGCAGGCGACTACGGCCCGTCAGGACGCAAAGCGTCCTGACGGGGGCCGGGTATCATTTCGATGCTCGAAATGATACCCGATTATGCAGCGTATGATTTCGGTCATCCCTGCAGTGCATTTTACGATTTGGGGAAGTTTTTGCTGCGCCATCCGGTAAAACGGATTTTCTCCGCAACTGCAAGCACGGATCCGGCCGGGAACATCTCCCGGGCTCGTGGGAAAGGGCATCCGTTGCAGGCAGTTCGTTAACAGTTCTCCGACAACGCGGAAGAGCTTCCGCGCCCGGAGAACGCCCCTTGCGGCAAAAACTTCTTTTTTTTGTGCCGTTTTTTCCCGCCGTGCCTGAACCTCCGGCATTGCCGGCGGTTGCGGGCGGCACGGAAGGTGAGGACTTCGGAGTCCTTCCTTGCATTTGGGGAACTGCCGTGCTATATTATGGCGGACATCGGTGGAAAAATACCATTTTCAAGGAGGGATCATGCTCAAGAACGCACAATTGAAACCCATCACGGGCAGCTTCGTCAACATGCTGATCACGGATACCGGGATCACCAACTCCGGTTTGAAGGAGTGGGAACAGGATTTCCGTATGATGAAGGCCATCGGCATGGATCACATTTTCGTCATCCTGACCGAATATGAGCAGGGCGGCATCTGCCGTTCCGGCGAGGATCCCCGCTCCACCACCTGGCCCGAGGACGAGTGTCTCCTCGATATGGTCTTCCGGCTCGCGGACAAGTACGACATGACGCTTTTCCTCGGCGGTCCCCTGGGGATCTCCAATCTCCACCTGGGCGACTGGCAAAAGGAGGTCGATGACAACAAACGCTACTACGATCACGCCGTCGCCAAGTATGCCGGGCACAAGTGCTTCAAGGGGCTGTACGTGACGCTGGAAGCTCTGCCGTGGCATTTCAATTTCCTCGACATCTGCACGGAAATATTGAAATTCATGCGTTCCGATTTCCCCCAGATGAAGACCTTCATGTCGCCCTCGTTCCGCGGGCCCCTCGGGAACATGTCGAGCCAGTACACTCCCGATCAGTGGGTGGATATCTACGGCCGCTACTTCTTCGAACGGATCGCCGGCATGCTCGACTACTGCGCCCCGCAGGACAAGATCGCCATCCCCGCCTGCCGCTACGGCAAGATCGAGGACAACGGCCTCGCCGAATGGTATATCAAAGTGGGGAAACTTTTCGACAAGTGCGGCATCGAACTGTGGAGCAACGTCGAAACCTTCCAGCGGCCCTTCCCCGGCCACGGGGAACCCCCCAACGTCTTCCGGCAGGGCGATTACCGGACCCTTTACATGAAGCTTTCCGAAGCCTCTCCGCTGGTGAAGCGGATCATCACCTATGATTTCTTCACCTGCATGAGCCCCAATACCGAATGGGGATCCTCGCGGCGGCTGCTGGCCCGCTATCTGGAAATGATCGGCCGGGATCCGGCGCTGATCGACGAGATCTACGGCTGAGCGTTCCGCACTACCATTCGGCGACGACGCCGTCGGCCGTGCGCCAGACGGGGTTCTTCCAGTCGTGGCCGCGGGCCGCGGCTTCGCGGACCTTTTCCTCGTCGACGGTGACGCCCAGCCCCGGCAGGGCGTTGCGGTAGACGCAGCCCTCGCGGTAATCGAAAACTTCCCGGTCCGTCAGGTAATCGAGCAGATCGGCGCCCCGGTTGTAGTGGATCCCGAGGCTCTGCTCCTGGATGACCGCGTTGGGCGTCCCGTAATCGAGCTGGAGACTGGCGGCGAAGGCGATGGGGCCGAGGGGACAGTGAGGCGCCACCGCCACGTCGAAGGTTTCCGCCATGGCGGCGATCTTCCGCACCTCCAGGATCCCCCCCGCGTGGCAGAGGTCCGGCTGGATGATGTCCGCCACTCCACGGGTCAGGATCTCCTTGAAGCCCCAGCGGGTGAAGTTGCGTTCCCCCGTGGCCAGCGGCGTCGACGTGTGCCGCCGGAGCTCGGCGAAGGCCTCGATGTTTTCGATGAGGACCGGTTCCTCGATGAACATCAGGTGATAGGGCTCGAGCTCCTTCATCAGGACTCGGGCCATGGCCTGGTGCACCCGACCGTGGAAGTCCACCGCGATGCCGAAATCCTTTCCCACCGCGTCGCGGATCGCCGCCACGCGCCCGACCGCGGATTCCACTTTGGCCCACGAGTCGATGTAGTCGAGTTCCGCCGTGCCGTTCATCTTGACGGCCCGGTAGCCCTGGGACGCCTTCTCCTTCGCCGCCGCCGCGGTGTCGTCGGGACGGTCCCCGCCTATCCAGCAGTAGACCTGGATCTTGTCCCGGACGGGACCGCCGAGGATGTCGTATACCGGCAGCCCCAGGGATTTGCCGCGGATGTCCCACAGCGACTGCTCGATCCCGGAAAGGGCGCTGGTCAGCACCGGGCCGCCCCGGTAGAATCCGCTCCGGTACAGCATTTGGAACAAGTCCTCGATATGGGCCGGATCACGGCCGATCACGTAAGAAGACAGTTCCCGGACGGCGGCGGCGACCGTGTCGGCGCGCCCTTCGATGACGGGTTCGCCCCAGCCGCAGATCCCCTCGTCGGTGACGGTCTTGAGGAAAAGCCAGCGCGGCGCGACTTTGAACAGTTCGAGAGAGGTGATTTTCATTTTGAAATTCCCTTGATGAGTGAGTTCGATTATCCGGAGATGCGGGTCATTCCCGCGGCATTTCCTCCAGCTTCAGGTCGTCGAACCAGACCGTCCCCGCGGCGCGGTAGAGGTAGAGCCGCATATAGGAGATTTTCTTCCTGTTCTCTTTCGGCGTGGTGAAGATCCACCCCTGCCGGGTCCAGGGCATGGTGCCCATGTACCAGTTCCGGGGATACCACATGTTGACGGGGGTGGCGATGTTGACCGCCGCGCCGCTGGCGCTGCCGGTCTTCTTCACGTTCTCGAGTTTGACCTGATAGGTGAGCTTGTAGGTGGTCCCCGGCTTCAGCGGCGGGTTGAAGAAGTAACTGACGCCGACGGCGTCTTTGCCGGTCGCGGAGGTGATTTTCAGGCACTGTCCCGCGGTCCGGAAGGTGGTCTTGTCCAGGGAAACGCTGCCGTTGTCAACATCCCGCTGGTTGGTGATCCACACGCGCCCGAAGGTGCGGCCGCTCCGGGGCGCGGCGAAATCGGCGTTTTTGAGCAGATTCTCCGCAGCGGGGAGCTTGTCGGCGAAGACGAAGATGCCGTAGTTTTCCAGATTGTGGAAGCCTTTGATGTAGGGCGACCAGCTGAAGATCTCCGATTTGCTCTTGAGCACCCGGTATCTGCCCACGTTGGCGACGAATTTCGCCGGATCGATTTTGCCCAGGTCGGCGAGGGGCAAGGTGAAGTCCGCCTGCCAGTCCGTCTTGTTCACGGTGACCTTGACGGCGGCGCGGGAGTTCCACTTGACGTCCGTGGTTCCCTTGGCGCCGTGGTTCGTGATCTTCGAGTCGTAAAGCTCCCCCCTGGAGTTGACGATGAAGTGGAAATAGACCTTCCGGTCGCCGGAGGGGTTGAGAAACAGTTCGACCACGGAATCCTGCCAGAGGTCCGGGTTGTCCCGGCCGGAGCGTTCTGCGACCATGTTGGCGGGATCCGTTTCACCGCAGACGATGCGGAAGTAGAGATTTTTCTCATCCCGCAGGACCTTGAAGCTGGTTCGGACGTCCGAGAACTCCGAAGGCTTCCACGGGACCAAAAAGGCCGCGGGCGCCTTGGCCCACGCCTTCTCGTCCGGGGCGGAGGGGACGGGCAGTATGGCGTAGCGCCAGTCGTCGACGGCGGAGCGGGTGGCGAGATACTTCTGCGCGCCGGCCTTGATCTGCCCGATGAGGTGACGCTCGAAGTAGCGGATCCGTTTCGTCGCCGCCGGGTCGTTCGCGGCCAGCTTCAGGGCCTGGGCGATGAGGGCGTCGAAACGCCTGAACTGTTCGGGCGAGTAGAGCTTTTCCCACACCTCGTAGTCGCTGGGGGGAACGGCGTTGGACCCGAGCGGCGTGTCCACGATCCTGCCGGCGATCTTGCCGACCCAGATGTTTTCCATGGTTTCGAAGATCTCGGCCATGGGCCTGGCGGCGGCGCCGAACATGAGGGAGTAGAATTCGCCGAGGAGCCGGTCCGCATCGGTGGAGTTGTCCCAGCTGACCTTGGTGAAGGCGTAGTAATTGAGGAAGGAGAGGATCCAATGGTCGGTCTCGGACTCCATGAAGGAGCCGCACAGGTCGTTTCTGTGCCGTCCGAAGTAGCCGATGATGGCCCGCGGCGTCGAGGGCGGAACGTTGGGCAGCGCCAGTCCGCCGTACTTGTAGACCGCGCTCCAGGTCCAGGGCTTGTGTCCGGTCTTCCTGTACCAGTCGGCGATGAGGGCGTCATGCTTTTTCCGGGCCGAAGGATTCCGGTCGCCCCAGGGGCCCTGCGCGGAAACCATCACCAGCACGTTTTCCGGGATGGCCCTCGCGGGGACACGGCAGTAGTGCGCGTAGGCCAGAGCGGTGATGTAACCGGGGACATTGTTCTTCTTGAGCCGGTTCGCGATATCGCAGATGAGGTCCCAGACCAGGTCGGCCCGGTCGAACTTCTTGCAGTTGGGGCAATTGCAGTCCCTGAAGTGGTCCTTGGGCATGATGTTGAAGAATCCCCTGCGGGCGATGCTGTGATCCCAGCGGGTGAGGCCGCGGGACTTGGCCGGCTGCCCGGTCAGGAAGGCCACCGCGTCCTTGTAGAGTTCGTTTCGGAAATCGGGATTGGTCAGGCAGAGGTTGCCGCAGACCGAAACGCCGGGGTCGAGGTAGCGGCTGCCGGTGGGCGAAAGGGCGAAGAAATCCGGACGGCTCTTGCCGAAGCGCTGAACGTACTCCAGCCGTTCGAGGCTGTGGCAGACGGGGACGTAGAAGCTTTCGCAGCGTATCCGCAAACTGTGCCGCCAGAGATTCTCTTTGGCGTCGTTTTCGGGGAACCAGCGGGCCTGGGGGCCGGGATAGATGCGGCGGCGGGGGTAGTCGGGCCGGTCGAAAATGTCGATGCTCCCCAGACTCAGGTCGGGGTGTTTCGGAATGATGGTCCCGATCTCGCCGGGGAAGTAGAAGCGGATCCCGAGAAACTTTTCGAGGAAGCCGTAGACGCCGAAGAGAGTCCCCCGGTCGCCGTCCCCGTAGCCGTATCCGAAGTTGACCCGCGTGTCCTTGCCCGCGATGAAGATACGGCTGCCGTCGGTGCGGATGATGAAGCTTTCGATCCACATCTTTTCGGGATCGACGCCCAGCTTGCGCAGTTCGGGATGGTCGCCCAAGTAGATCTTCGTCGGCGCGGGGCCGGGAGCCTTGCGGATCTCCACCTTGCCCCCCAGCGAGGCCGAGAGGAAGTACTGCAGCTCCTGCGCGGCCAGGCGGACCACCGAAGGCGCATTGGCGGCGATGACGATCTCGACGCAGGGTTTTCCTTTCACGCTCAGGGGGAGGATCTTTTCCGCCCCTACGCTGATTTTCCGCGGCGGCGGATTTTCGGCCAGCACCCGTCTGGCGTGGGAAACGTTGTCGGAAACAGCTCCCGACAGCAAAGCGGCAGTTCCCAGAAGCAGCAGAAGAACGGTTTTTCTCATTATTGTCTCCTTGTGTTCGGTTGTCGACGCGGGCATGATATGCCGCCGCTAATATACCCCGCCCCGGCGGTTTTTTCAACCGCGAAACGTTTTTTTCGCGGAACTTCCGGCCGGGGAAGGCGAAAAAACTTGAAAATCGGAGGCCCGGAAGATATATTATCCGCCGGAAACGAAACGGAAGGAAACGGCGGGATTGAACATTTTCGGGATTTCCGATCTTCTGCGGGGGAGCGGGTACGTTTTTTCGGGATGCCGCGCCTTTTACGGTGACCGGCGGGCGTGGAAATATGCGGTCCTGCCCCTCGCCGTCATGACGGGCGTGTACGTTCTGCTGTTCCGGGTGATCCTTCACTTTTCCCGCCGGGGAGCGGAGGCGCTCAATCAGGAGCTTGCCGGATTGCCGGCGCAGCTCCAATGGCTGACCTCTTTCGTGAGCGGTCTTTCCTCGTTCCTCGGCCTCCTCTTCGCCCTTCTGGTGATGGGGACCACGGTGAGTACGCTTTACGAAATGTTCGGCGGGTTCTTTTTCGATCCCCTCATCGAGTATCACCGCAGGAAGCGGTACGGGCTCCCTCCCTGCGGGCAATCTTTGAGGCGCGGTTTGAAATACTGCCTCGACTCCCTGTTGTTCGGCATAAGAACTTCGCTTCTGTTCCTTTTTCTTTTCGTCCTCAGTCTGTTCTTTCCCGTCGCGGGACAGCTCGTTCTGGCGGGCGTCATGGGATATTGCGCCGGGATCGCCTATATGCTGACGCCGGCCAACCTTTCGGGCCTCACTCTCGCCGACATGCGCGCCCGCATCGGGGGCAGGCGGAGCGTCGTGCTGGGGTTCGGTCTGACGGCTTATCTGCTGCTTCTGATCCCCTTTGCCACGCTCTTTCTTCTTCCGGGCCTCGTCCTCGGGGGCGCCGACCTCGCGGACCGTGAACTTGCGGAGCGATTTTCCCGCCAGGTTTGACTTTTTGACGCAGATTCTTGCAGGAAAAACACTTCCGCACTTGACTTTTGGCGTTCCGTGTGCTATATTGAACTCCCGGAGCCGCCTTTGCGGGGAAACGGAAGGGACCGCCTTTCTTCCGGCATTCCCATTCGGCGGAACTCGAAGAAGTGTACTTTGAGCCTTCACCCCTTTGCGGTGGAACAAAAGGAAAGGAATTTTGTCATGGCGGGTAATTTTTGCTTCAATCATTCCGAGGAGCCGGCGGTGGCCCGGTGTGCCGTCTGCGGGAAAGCCGTCTGCGCCAAGTGCGTCGTCAGCAAAAACGGCGGAAACTATTGTTCCGAGGCCTGCGCCGCCCGTGCCGAAAGCGCCGCCGGACGCGTGGATACCGCCATGGGCGACAAGAAGACGATCGACGCCAGACGCCGCCTCCGGGCGATCATCGTCGTCGTCGTGCTGATCGCCATCGTCGCCGCGGGCGTCTTCTACTACCGGAACAACAAGGACGACGTGGACCGGGTCGCGAAGGACATGGGCCGGGCCGTCAAAAAGGCCGAAAAGCAGGTCACCAGCGGCGCAGCGGACGCCAAGAAGTCCATCCAGAAAGGCATCCCCACCAGCTCCACCTACAAGAGGGAGAAGGAAGGTTTGGTCAAGTAAGAGCGCTTGCCGCGGCCCGTCTCGCCCGGAATGGGGAGGCGGGTCATTTTTTTTTCACGCTCCGCAGGCTCGGGAGCGCTTCGGCGGGATCCTCCGGCCAGAAGTGTTTGGGATAACGGGCCTTCATTTCCTTGCGCACCAGCGCGTAGGTGCCGTGCCAGAACCCCGGCAGATCCGAAGTGGTCTGGATGGGCCGCAGGGCCGGCGAAAGGAGCTCGATCCTGAGGGGGAGTTTCCGGGTCCCCGTCACGGGATGGACCTTCACCCCCAGCATCTCCTGCAATTTGACCCGCAGCAGGGGCGTTTCGCCCGAGTAGTCGATGGGGTGTTCCGCCCCGGCGGGGGTGCGGTATTTTTCCGGATACGCCCGGTCCAGTCTCTCCATGACTTCCCGCCCCGCCAGGGTTTTCAGGAGCGGCGCCCAGCCGATCCCGGAGAGTTGTGAAAGAGTTTTCAGTTCCGGCAGCAGCACCCACGCTTCGGCGGCGAGTTTCTTCCCGTTCCACTCCGGGAAAAGTTCCGGCTCCGCCCGGTGGGCGAAACGGAGCCGTTCCCACAGGGCGTTCCCGGTCTTGTCGCCGGGGGAGATCAGGCGGATCCCCTTGTTCGCGGCATACTCCAGAAGGGCCTTGGGCAACTCTCCGGGCTCCGCCGGAACGGGCCTTTCGGCGAGCACGATACTGCCCACACAGCTCAGCTGCCGCACCTGCACCCGCGAGGCGCTTTCGTCGAAGGAACAGAGCCGTTTTTCCTCGATCTCGTCCGCGATGAGGGGCATGACCTCTTCCCGTGTGAGGGGTGCCGCCCGCAGGATCGGGGCGTCGCCGGAACCCCGGCCCCCCAGTTCGGCCACGGCCAGAAATTCGCTTCCCCGCAGGATGTCCCCCTCGGCAAGCGTCGCTCCCCGGCCGTTGCGCAAGGTGTACGAAAGACCGTTTTTCCGCCGGAGTCCGGCCAGCCGCTCCGGGAAGGCCGCCAGCAGAAGTTCGCCGCACAAACCCATGTCGCCGGAAAAGGGCTCCGCATGGAGCATGCTTTTGAGCTGGTCCAATATCACCCGGTGCCCCCGGTACGATCTCAAATGCTTCCGCAGGTGGAGCAGCTGGGTCTCCACGTCGGCCGTGTCGGGGAAAGAGGTGTCGGTGCGGTTTTCCAGCAGGGCCGCCAGGCCTGCGGCCACTCCCGGAGCGTTCAGTTCTTCGCCCCGGAGCAGCATGGCCGCCAGCCGGGGATGGACCGGGAACGAGGCGAGGCGCTTCCCCTTCGGTGTGGGGCGGCCGTCCCGGTCCAGCGCGCCGAGGGATCTCAGGAGCGCGACCGCCTCGTGCCAGGCGCCTTCGGGCGGGGGATCCAGCCACTCCAGCTGACCGGGCTCCGCCCCCCATAAGGCCAGTTCCAGCGCGAGGGAGGCCAGTTCGCAGCTGCATATTTCGGGCCGGCGGAAGGGGGCTCTCCCGCCGTGGCTTTCCCTGTTCCACAGCCGCAGGGCGATGCCGGGGGCCACCCGTCCCGCCCGGCCGCTGCGCTGGGTCGCCGAGGCCTGCGAAACGGGCACGGTTTCGAGAAAGGTGAGGCCGCTTCCGGGGTCGTAACAGGGACGCCGTTCGTAACCGCAGTCGATGACGCAGCGCACGTCGGCCACGGTGAGACTGCTTTCGGCGATGTTGGTGCACAGCACGATTTTCCGGGTCCCCGGCGGGGCGGCTTTCAGGACCTGCGACTGTTCCCCGAGGGGCAGGGCCCCGTGGAGTTCCTGCACCGGCACGTTCGCGGGGGTTCGCCCCTCGAGAAGTTCCGCGCATCTTCCGATCTCGCCCGTGCCCGGAAAAAAGGCCAGCATGTTCCCTTCCGTTTCGGGGAGCGCCCGCAAGATAGCTCCCGCCATGGTCTCGGGGATCCGTTCGCGGGGACAGACGGCGTCGCTCCAGCGCACTTCCACGGGGAATTCCCGGCCCGGAACGACGAGGGGCTCCCCCGCTCCCAGCAGCTCCCGCGCCCGCGCGGTTTCGAGCGTGGCGGACATGAGGACGATCTTCAGGTCGCTCCGGAGCGCTTTTGCGCTGTCCAGAAGCAGGGTGAAAAGCAGATCGCACTCGGCGGAGCGCTCGTGGAATTCGTCGAAAATGACCGCAACGGCCTCTTCCAGCGCCGGGTCCTGCTGAAGTTTCCGCAGCAGGACGCCGGGAGTCACGGCCATGATCCTCGTCCGGGAAGTGCCGCAGTGTTCGCCCCGGACGGCATAGCCCGCCGTGCCGCCGGGCTCCTCGCCCAGAATTTCGCTGATGCGCCACGCGGCGGCCGCGGCGGCCACCCGCCGGGGTTCCACCAGGAAGATCCGTCCTTCCGGGAATTCGGCGGCCAGCGCGCCGGGGACGCAGGTGGTCTTGCCCGCTCCGGGCGCGGCGGTGAGGAGCAGACGCCCCTCTTCCCGGACCCGGCGGCGGATCTCGCCCAGAAAAGGCTCAATGGGGAGCTTCATGCTCCTGAGGACTCCGGACCCGATGACCGGTAGTCGTCCCAGCAGCGGTAGATGCGGGGCGCCAGATACTTGATCACCGACGCCGCGGGCAAGGCCAGGATCATGCCCGCGATGCCGGCGAAGATCGCCCCCAGCAGGACCACGATGATGGTTTCGAGGGTGGTCAGCCCCAGGGACTCCCCGATGACCAGCGGGTAGAGGATGAACTGTTCGATGACGCCGTTGTAGAGCAGATAACAGCAGCCCACGAGGACGAGCTGGGCGAAGGAGGCGTCACCGGCAAGCCAGGTCACGAGCAGCGTGACGCAGCACGAGAAGATGGGCCCCACGTAGGGGAGCAGGATCCCGCACCCGGCCAGCACCCCCAGCAGGGGGAAGCAGGGGACATCCAGCAGTCCGAAGAGGATGGTGTAGACCGTGCTGTCGATGAGCATCAGCGTGAGATAGCCCCGGACCCACACCCGCAGGCGGGAAAAGACGCCGCCCAGGATGTGTTTCGCCTCGCTCAAGGTGGATTCGGAAACGTTGGGGAGCCAGTTGCTCACCAGAATGGTGTGGACCGCAAAGTCCCCCTGCGACCCCTGCCCGGAGCTCCGGAACTCCGCGAGCTTCATCAAAAAGAGGAGTCCGAAAAAGACCGTCAGCAGCAGATCGAAGATGAGGGTCCCGAAAAAGCCCATGATGCCGAAGAGGAAGGAAAAGATGCCCCCCGAGCGGCGGACCACCATGGTGAGAAGTTCGTTCCGGGCCTTCTCGTCTTTGAGGGTGTGTTCCACCTTGTCGATGATATACTTCATGGCCGGGATGGCCAGCAGTTTCTCCCTGGTCTGCCGCAGAAAGGTGGTGGCGGGGGAGTCGCCCTCCCGCCCTTTCGTGGCGTTGAGTTCCGCCGCGGCGGCTTTGATGCGGAGCCCGACTCCCTGCAGATAGTCGGTGGTCACGGTGGAAACGGCCCAGGCGAAAAGACATACGGCGATGAGCGCGGTGAAGACCGTCTGGCTCACGGCGCGGCTGATGATCCGCTGTTCCTCCTTTTTGCGGAGCTGTTCCGGGGTGGGCGGATCGCCCCGGCGGCCCAACGCCGAAGCGATGGTCCGGGGCAGCCAGGTCAGGCAGGTGCCGAGAGTCCCGAGCCAGTAGCCGGGCCCCCGTTTCCGCCGCCAGCTGTTTTCGTAGAGGCGTTCGAGGGGCAGCAGCAGGTAGGCGAGGATAAGCCCGAAGATCACCGAACGCAGCAAGGTGGCGGTGAGGATGAACACCGCCAGCACGATGAGGGCGGCGATGATCCCCGTGCCGGACCGGAAGACCTTTTCCCGGCGTTCCTGGATCTTGCGGATCTCCTCTTGCGCGGAAGTGAATTTCGGCTCCTCCATGCCGGAGTCGAGGGAGATCTTCTTCAGAAGCTCCATCGTTTCGGCGTCCGCCTTGAACCGGGCGGCCAGGGCCAGCTGAAAGGTGATGCACTTATCCCGTTTTTCCGGGGGGAAAGTCCGCAGTGAGGCGAGAACGTCCTCATAATCCGCAACGGGGGTTTCCTCGAGTTCCCGGAGGACCTTTTCGGGATTGGCTTCGGGGGCGATCTCTTCGAGGAGGTCCTTGAAGGCTTCGGTCTGCCGGGCCGACAGCCCGCCGTTCCGGATGAAGAGGAGCTTCACCAGAGGATAGACGCCCCGGCGGACCTCATCCCGCTCCCTGCCGCTGCCGAAGAAGGAGGAAAGCGAGGCCAGGGATTCCCGCAGAACGGTGCCGCTGCCGTGGCGCAGAGCCCTGAAGCGGGTCCTGATTTCCCGGAAAATACCCATGGCGTTGCCCTTATTTCACCGTGACGCCGCATCCGGAAACGACTTCCCCGATGCGGCATGCGGTGAACCCCTGAGCTTCGATGAGGCCGACGGCCCGGTCGGCTTCGGCTTCGGGCACGAACCACACCATGCCCACCCCCATGTTGAAGACCCGGTAGGCCTCTTCATGACCCACGGCGCCCTTTTCCACCAGCAGTCTGAAGATGGGGGGAACGGGCACGTCGGCGGGATCGAAGACCACCCCAATGTTTTCAGGCAGGATCCGGGGCACGTTGTCGTAGAGACCTCCGCCGGTGATGTGGGCGATGCCGTCGAGGGAAAGTCCCGACTCCAGCGCCGCCTTGATGGCGGGATAGTAGCAGGTGTGGGGCTTGAGCAGCGCTTCGCCGACGCTTTCGCCGCCCAGTTCGGCGGGGCGGGAGTTCACCGTGAATCCGGCCTTGTCGAAAAGGATCTTCCGCGCCAGGCTGAAGCCGTTGGTGTGGAGCCCGTTGGAAGCGATGCCGATGGCGGCGTGTCCGGGGGCGATCTTTTCGCCGGTGATGATCTTCGATTTCTCGATGATCCCGGTGATGACCCCCACCAGATCGAAGTCGTTGCCGTACATGCCGGGCATTTCCGCCGTTTCGCCGCCCAGCACGGCGCAGTTGGCCGCCTTGCAGGCGTTGGCGATGCCCGCGAGCACCTGTTCGTAGAGGGGGGAGCGCAGTTTGCCGATGCCGATGTAGTCCATGAAGTAGACCGGTTCGGCGCCTTGCACGGCGATGTCGTTGATGCAGTGGTTGACGATGTCGTAGCCCACGGTGTCGTACTTTTCCATCATCATGGCCACCATGAGCTTGGTGCCCACGCCGTCGATGCTGGAGACCATGACGGGCTCCTTGTACTTGGCGAGGTCGATCTGGAAAAGTCCGCCGAAGCCGCCCACGGGGGCCAGCATTTCCGGGCGGCGGGTGGCCGCCAGCAGCGGTTTCACGTCCTGAAGCAGATCGGTGGCAAGGTCGATGTCCACCCCGGCGTTTTTGTAGAGTTCGCTTTTGGCCATGATCAGAAGTTCCAGAATTTCTTGGTGCCGTCGTAGGCGATGGAGCGGGCGATGTTTGCGGCGATCTCCTCGGGCATCTGGCCTCTTTCGGTCAGGTCGCCCAGCACGTCCGAAAGGACCCGGCGGAACATTTCGAACCGGGAGCCGTAGCTGAGCAGCTTGCGGGAGTCGGAAACCATCCCTGCGAAGTTCATGAAGGTGTCCACGGCGCCGATGTATTCCAGCTGCCGCCGCATGCCGATGGGGGTGTCGCAGAGCCACCAGGCGGAGCCCAGGGCGACCTTCGCCCCGAAGGCCCGGGAGATGGTGGCCAGCGTGGCCTGATGGCCCTGATCCAGACAGTAGAGCACGACTTTCAGCTTGTCGTCGAAACGGTTGAGGAAGCTGCACAGCGCGGGGGCGTAGTCCAGATAGTGGTTGCTGATGTCGCCGCCCACGTCGGGCCCCATGGCGTCGAAGAGGCTCTTGCGCACGTCCCGGACGGCGCCCAGATGGAGCTGGGTGACCCAGCCCGTTTCGCTGTTGAGCCGGGCGCATTCGGTGAGGAAGGCCCCCATGTAGCAGTTCATTTCGTCATTGGTGAGTTTTTCCCCGGCCAGAGCCTTGAGGAAGACCTTGTCGGCGTCGGCGTACTCGTAATCGCCCCGCAGGGGCAGTTCGATGCCGTGGTCGCTGGCCACACAGTGCCGGGCGGCGAAGTAGTCGTGGGAGCGCTTCACCGCGTCGAAGAGGTCCTTGAGGGAAGCGAGCTTGATCCCGAAACGCTGTTCGACTTTGCCCATGTAACTGCGCCAGTCGGAAGCGAAGATCTTCATCGCTTTGTCGGGGCGCCAGGTGGGCCGCACCAGCACCTTGCCGAAGGCGGCGTTGGCCCGGTCGTGGTCTTCGAGGGTGTCGATGAGATCGTCGGTGGAGCACATGGCCTCCACGTTCAGGGGCCCGGTGAGGAGCGCCTGAGGCCGGTAGGCGTCGGTGGCGAGTTTCGCGTTGACGGCGTCGAAGATCTTTTCACCGGTCTTTTCGCTCAGGAGCTCCTCCACGCCGAAGTAGCGCTTCAAGTCCAGATGGATCCACTCGTAGACGGGATTCCCGGCGAATTCGGGGAAGACCTTGGCCAGCGCGAGGAATTTTTCCTTCGGCGAGGCGGCTTTTCCGGTGATGAGGGATTCGGGCACGCCCCGTTTCCGCATGATCTCCCACACGTAGTGGTCGGTGGCGGCGAAGAGCTGCCAGGCGTCGCGGTAGCAGGCGTTGTCGGCGATCTCCTTCACGTTGGCGTGGTTGTGGGGGTCCACCACGGGGAGGTCTTTGACGGTCCGGAAGAGCTTTTCCCCCGTCGCGTTGGTGATGAGATAGCGTTCGTCCATGAAGGCCATGATGATTTTCTCCTTATCTGATGTCTTGCGAATTACACGTTGACTTTGTCCACGGTCACATTGCCCAGAAGCTCCTTTTCGGCTTCGAGGATGGGGTCGACCACTTCGGCGAGGAAGTCCGCCACCTGTTCCGGGGCCCGGCCCACGAATTTGGCCGGATCCACGATGGAGTCGAAATCCTCTTTGACGCAGGCGAAGGCCGGGTCGTTCCTGAGCCGTTCCAGAAGATCGTTGTCTTTCCCGAACTCCTTGACTTGCCGCGAGGCCTCCATGGAGTGGCTGCGGATGACCTCGTGGAGCTGCTGGCGGTTGCCGCCCCGCTTCACCGCTTCCATGAGCAGATTTTCCGTGGCCATGAAGGGCAGCTCCGCTCTGACGTGCTTTTCGATGACCTTGGGCCACACCTGGAACCCCGAGGAGATGTCGATGAGGACCGACAGCACCACGTCGGTGGCGAGGAAGGCTTCGGGGAGCGAGAGCCTGCGGTTGGCGGAGTCGTCCAGCGTCCGTTCGAACCACTGGGTGGCTTCGGTCATGGCGGCGTTGCCGGGCAGGTTCATGACGTAGCGGGCGAGAGAGGTCACCCGTTCGCTCCGCATGGGGTTGCGCTTGTAGGCCATGGCGCTGGAGCCCACCTGACTTTTGCCGAAGGGTTCTTCGATCTCCTTCATGCTGGCGAGCAACCGCACGTCGGTGGCCATCTTGGAGGCGGACTGGGCGATGCCGGAAAGGACGCTCAAGACGAAATAGTCGATCTTGCGGGTGTAGGTCTGGCCCGACAGGAAGATCACCTTGTCGAAGCCCATGGCTTTGGCCACGCGCCGTTCCAGTTCCCTGCATTTGGCGTGGTCGCCGTCGAAGAGTTCGAGGAAACTTGCCTGGGTTCCGGTGGTCCCCTTGACGCTGCGGAAGGGGAGTTCCTCAATTTGACGCTCCACCCGTTCGAGGTCGAGGACGAAGTCCTGCAGATAGAGGGCGAAGCGCTTGCCCACGGTGGTGAGCTGGGCGGGCTGGAAGTGGGTGAAGCCCAGCGTGGGGAGGCTCTTGTACGTGTCGCAGAATTTGGCCAGCTTGCTGATGAGCAACAGAAGCTTGCCGCGGATGATTTTCAAGCTCTCACGCTGCTGGATGAGCTCCGTGTTGTCGGTGACGTAGCAGCTGGTGGCGCCCAGGTGGATGATGGGCGCGGCCTGGGGGCAGAGCTCGCTCAGGGCCCGGATGTGGCTCATGACGTCGTGCCGGAGCTCCTTTTCGATCTGGGCCACCCGCTCGAAGTCGATGTCTTCGAGGTGGGCCCGGAGTTCGGCGATCTGGGCGTCGGTGACAGGGAGGCCGAGGGCCTGCTCGTTCTCGGCCAGAGCCAGCCACAGCCGCCGCCAGGTGGAGTGTTTGTACTGGGGCGACCAGATGCGGCTCATTTCCTTGCCCGCATAGCGTCCGGTCAGCGGATTGTCGTAGGTGTCGTATTTGCTGTCCACGATCATTTCCCTATATATGAAAGTTGTTGGTATGACGCACACCCCATAATGTACACCACAAACGCGGAATAAACAAGAGAAAACTCCGCGAAAACCTTTTTTTTCTTTGTTTGGGGCGGGACCGGCCGCCTGTCGCGGAAAGGTCAGCGGCCGCCGAAGGGGATGAAGAGGATGTGCCCGCTTGTTTTGCCGTTGCGGCGGCTCAGACTGAAGACCCGCCACAAAAAGCTGAAACGGGAGTCTTCCCCGTCCCGCACCGTGCTGATGAAGGGGAAATAGAGCGTTTCCGAGCGTTGCCCTTCCCGCCGGTGTCGGTAGAGCAGATGGAGCACGTGGGTCGACTCCCGGTCGCCGGACTTCTGGCCGCCCGCGAGGAGCCCCAGCAGATGCCAGTGATAGTCCCCGTTGCAGTAGCTTTCCTTGCGGAAGAAAAGGCCGTTGCCGATGTCATGATAGCGGCGCTGTTCGGTGCATTTTTCGATCAGTTCGTCCGCAGCCTTGCGGGAGGCTTCGGCGCTGCCGAAGGTCGAGGCGTCAACTTTCACCCCCAGAGAAGCGGCGATTTGGACCGCTTCGGAGACTTTCGCCCGGTATTTGGCTTCGTTTTGGGCGAGCTTTCCGCGCTCCAGCTTCAGTTCCTCGTAGCGGATGAGTTTTTTCAGCCGTTCGATCTCGCCCTTGGTCTTCCAGCGGTCGGTCTGGGAGGTCTGCTTGTCGAGCTCCGCCTTCCGGCTGTTCAGCCGGCTCCGCTCGCCGGGCAGAGAAAGGAGAGCTTTGCGCAATATCTCGATGCGCGAAGCGTCCAGTCCCTCCTTCGCCACGTTGAAGCCGAAGCTCCCCCGGTAGAAGAGGCCGCAGAGAAAATAGCTGTCGTCGAGTTCGGTACAGCGGCTTTCCGGCACGGAAAGCTTGTCCCGGCTCGTCACGGGGTATTCCCGTCTTTCGCGCCGGGTGGTCTTGCCGTAGTAGACCAGCGGAGTGGCGACGACGGAGCGGTCTTCCTGCGGCGTCCGGGAAATGAAGGTCATGAGGGGCAGGGAGTTGAAGGAAGATTCCCGTTTCCCCGTTTCCCAGCCGGTCAGCAGCACGGGGAAGATCCAGCGGCGGAACTCCGGCGTGAACTTGTAAATGAAAAGCGGGACCGTTCCGCCGTTCCTTTCCTCGCGGAGGAGGGATTTGTACTTCTTCCACAGATTGTCCAGAAAGAGGCCGTAGGTCAGGTCGTCCACCACCGTCGGCGGCAGTTTGAGGGCGGGATCGAGTTTTTTCAGCGCGTCTTCGATGGCGGGCCTGCGCTGGCCGAAAGGCGTTCTGCCGTACCTGTAGCCCCCGAGCGCGATCAGCTGCTTGTGTTCCGGCGATTCCGCCGCGGTGCGATCCACGGTGTAACGGGAAAGGAGCACCGGCGAGAGGAAGTCCCGTTTCAGAGGCTTCGACGGGTCGTCGGGATTTTCCGTCACCTGATACCGGGCAAGCACCGGGCCCAGCAGGTCCCACTCGAAGTGTCTTCCGTTCCTTTCCATGCCGAAAAGGAGCAGAAGACGGACCAGAAAGTCGCCGTCGTCACCGACCGTGTGCCACCAGAGGGGGATGAATCCCGCCGTGCGGGTCTCCACCCGGGGAAGCTTATCGAAGATCGCCTGCCGGAATTTTGCGAACTCCATCTTGCTTGCGGGGAAAGGTTTTTTGCCGTTGAAACGGTAGTTCCACTCGTTTTTCATCATGGCATAGTCCCGTGCATAGAGCCACGCCCATTCGCCCTGCTTCACGGCGGTTTTCTTTTTGCTCAGGGCAAGGCAGCAGAAGAGAAAATGGTCGGTCCGCGACCAGCGCGGGGCTTCCCACCACCGCCCGTTCTGCCTGTTCAGCCGGTACTCGAGAGGATTTTCGTCGTAGTTGTAGATGAATAGGGGCGTGTAGTAAGCGCCGCCCTCCTTGCCCCCCTTCCACTGCCAAGTCAGGGGCACGAAGCCGAAGCCGGAGCTTGTCCAGGCGAGGAGCGTCACCCACCCGTGTTTGGAAACGGGGTTCCACGCCGACAGGGGGAAGAGGATGCTGTATTCATCCCCCTCGTGATTGTAGAAGGGCCGTATGGCAAAGCCGTAGGGGTCGCAGTCGATGAAGGGCCAGAGAACGGTCCAGTAGGCGTTGGAACGGAAGAAGAAGGGCCAGATGTTGATCAGCGTGTCGTCCAGACCGGAAACCTTCACCTTGTTGCTGCGGACGGAAGAGGAAAGCTCCCTGCTCACCCGCTGGTATTTTTCGGAACGGATTCGGGCGCTCTTCGGCGCGGAGTATTCGCTCAGGACGCCGCCCGAAGTCCGCAGCATGCGGTCGCTGCTGGCGCATCCCGTCAGCAGCAGAGCCGCCGCGAAGACGGCGAAACAGATGGTCTTCCTCATGTTCGGTTCTCCTCGTTCGGGCCGCTTTGCACGGCATCGGTCTTCTCTTCCTTTTTAATAATATAACACCGTTTTTTCGATTTTCAAGAAGATTCGGTCCCTGCGGCACTTTTCTTGACAAAAGGGGCTCCCGGGTGTATATTGTGCGCCTCGCATGTGTATTTGTCTGCGGCAGGAGATCCTTTTTCGATGAAAAATCCCGTATGGGGAAGAGCTTTCAAGGATACGCTGCCTGTCCTCATGGGCTATCTCGCCATGGGGGCGGCGGCGGGGATCCTGCTGGCCGGGACTTTGCCGGAACTGCCCCTGCGCCCCGTGTGGGCGGCCTTCAGCAGCGCCTTGAGCATCTCCGGGGCGCTGCAGTTCATCCTCGTGGGCTGGATCAAGGAGAGCACCCCCCTCGCCGACGTGGTGCTGCTGACGATCGTTCTCAATCTCCGGTACGCCCTCTACGGGTTTTCCCTGCTGGAAAGGTTCGAGGGGATCCCCTGGTGGAAGAAGTGCTACCTCGTCTGGACTCTCACCGACGAGACCTTCGCGCTCCAGTGCGCCGAGCCGGGGGCGGACAAGGCCCGTGCGGTGGACTACTCCCTGAAAGTGGCCTTCCTCGACCACTGCTACTGGATCGCGGGCGTCACCGCGGGAGCCCTCATCGGAGGCGCGCTCCCCTTCAGCACCAGGGGGATCGACTTCGCCATGACCGCCCTCTTTCTCGTGATCCTCATCGACCAGCTGAAGGAGAAGAAAAACCGCTTGCCCGCGTTGACCGGCCTCGCGGCGGCCGTCGCGGCCCGGCTCTTTTTTTCTCCCCGCCACATGCTCATCCCCGCCATGGCGCTGATGCTCTTCGTCTTCCTCGTTTTCCGGAGGGAATTCGAAAGCGCCGAAAGGAGGCCCCAATGAGCACGAATGAACTTCTTTACGCGCTCGCCGTCGTCTTCGCGGCGGGAGCGGTCACGGTCCTGCTCCGGGCGCTGCCCTTCATCGCCTTCAGCCGGAGCCGGGAGACCCCTCCCATCATCCGTTATCTGGGGGGCGTCATCTCCCCCGCCGCCATCGCCATGCTCACGGTCTATTGCCTCTGCGTCCATTTGCAGACGCCGACCGCTCTCCGCGGCGGCGCGGAACTGGCGGGGTGCGTCGTCGTGGCGGGGCTCCACCTTTGGAAGCGCAATCCCCTCCTTTCCATTCTGGCGGGGACGGGCGTCTACATGGCGCTGGTCCAGCTTTTCTGATTTTTGACGCGATTTCCGCCCCGGAGGGCTTTTTTTTCGAAAAAAAACGGAAAAAACGGCGAAGTCGTGAAAAAAAGCTCCTTGTGCCGACGTAAAAGATGATGAGAACACTGCTGCGCAGCGGGCCGCGCGGCGATTCGACAAAACTTCAAACCAGGGAGAAAAAAAGATGGCAGAAAAGAAAGCGGCGGAAAAGAGTGTCGGCAAGAAGAACGAAACGGTGCAGGTTTCCCGGATCCCCATGACGGGGGCGACCTTCGAGGAAAAGGTCCAGGTCGCGAGCCGCGGCAACAGCCGCGACGACAATTTCCGCGCGGTGGAACTCGCGGGGACCACGATCCAGAACAAGGACCTCAACGATGCGGAGTTCCACTTTTCCAAGTTCACCGATGTGGTTTTCAACGCCGTGAACCTGCGCGGCGCGGAGTTCTACTTCGCCGAATTCGAGAACGTGCGGTTCGTCGGCTGCTCCATCGAGCGCGGATACTTCTGCTACGCCAAGTTCAACGGCGTGACCTTCGACCACTGCCTGCTCGACGGCTCCGAATTCAACATGGTCGCCGGCAAGGCGGACTTCATCGAGTGCTCCATGCGGAGGACGGAATTCCCCATGGCGTCGGCCGAAATGACCATGACCCGCTGCGCCAACCAAGGCAGCGAGTTCAACGGCTGTCTCGCGCTGAACCTGACGGCGTCGGAGAGCGATTTCCAGGCGGCCGAGTTCAACGACTCCAAAATCGTCGGCAAGTTCACCAAGTGCGTCTTCACCGACGCGGAGTTCAACGGCAGCGACGGCGGCGAAGCCGTTTTCGACGGCTGCGCCATGAGGTCCATCGAAACCAGAGGGGCGAGCAGCATCGAAGTCGCCGACAATGACGACGACGACGACGATTTCGAACTCTGAAGACGCTGCCGCGTTTCCTTACCGGGGCCGCTCCTGACTTCAGGGGCGGCCCTGTTTCATTTTCCGGAGCTCATCCAGGGTCCGGGCCACGGCCAGATCCCCCGCTTCCGGGTCGGTCACGTAGGGACGGATGGTCTTGCGGCAGGTCGCTTCGTAGCCGCCGCGGGCGATGGCTCCCCGGTCGGGCATGTAGGCGTTGCGCCCGTTGGTGTTGCTGCACAAAAGCGTGTATTCGAAAGGACCGTACTTCCGGAGCCGCAGCGAGAAGACCGAGAACATTTCGAAGGGGAAGGGGGCCAGCGCCAGCGGACCGAAAGAGAGGAGCGTCTGCTCGAATTCGAATTCCGGTTCCGGCGGTTTTTTCCACGTTTCCAGGGCGATCTTCGCCAGCTGGAAGTCCAGGGGCGGCTCCGCCGTGTCGGTTTGTTCGGGAGCATATTTCGCGATGATGTCGCGGGCTTCGGCTTCGCTCATGGGGATGGACTGGGGCAGGCGGATGACCGAGTTCGAGACCCGCAGGGGCAGCTCGGCGCGGAAGTCCCGCATGTTTTCCAGCAGATCCAGGGCGTCGCCTGCGGCGCACAGCCCCACTTCGAGGGCGGAGAAGGCCCCGTCGCCGCCGCCTGCGCTGAAGCCGTGGCAGCCCGGCCGGACGACCCGGCGGCGGGTCCGGGGGCCCACATCCCCCAGCGCGCCGTTGATGAAGAGCACCGGCACGGGGAAGGCGTCGTGGATGCGCCGTTTCATGACGCCGCACCAGTCGCTGGAAATGTTCCTGTCGGCTCCCATGGCCGTGTTGTGGGCGCTGCAGTGGACCAATATCCCCAGATCTTCGCCCGTTTCCCGGTCCCGGAACCGGACGGCCGTCATGTTGTCGTCGTAAACGGCGTCCGGGTCCCCCGTGAAGAGGGAGATCTTGCCGTTTTCGTCCATGCCCCGGCGGGAGACGCCGGTCCGGGTCTTGCCCGCGCTGAAGCAGGCCTCCGTTTCGCGCAGGGATCCCTGCGCCCGGAAACAGGCGTCGGCGATGACGGGCGTGACGCGGCGGACGTAGTCGATCCCTTTGTTTTCCGGGTCCACCGCCACCCGGCCCAGGGTCCGCATGAAGGTGGTGTGGGGCGCGGAATGGGTGTGGGAACAGCAGAGCAGGATGTTCTTTTCGGGGATGTGCGTCTTTGCGAAGATCGCGCGCCGGATCTCCTGCGTGAGCGGCCAGTCCACGAAGCACCAGTCGAGGCCGATCACCGCCGCCTGCAGATCCCCTTCGTTCAGGACCATGACCGCGGCGGTCAGGGGCGAATGGACCGATTCCGCCAGCCGCTCCGGCATCCCGTATCCGGTGAGGTAGATCCCCGTTTCGGGGGTTATGTCGCATACCGCAAATCCGATTTTCATTTTTCCCGACCCTTTCTCTCGTAAGCAGGCTTCGGGTGTAATATACAGGCGGGAAGAGACAAATACAAGGGGCGGACCGCCGGAAGCCCCTCTTTTTTGTTTCCGCTTGAAAAAAACGGGCGGAAGTGGTATATTATCACCGTAAGTGTGTGAGACGTGTAATACTCGAAGGTCGAAGCGCCGATGCTGGAATTTTTCGCCAAACGCAAGAAACGCAAGTTTCTTTCCGAACTCCGTTCCCGCCGCCGGGCCGAGGACGATCTGCTGTCGCCCGCGGAACGGGAGCGCTTCGACGCGGCCCTGGAACGGTTCGCCGCCAGCCCTCCGGGTGAGTTCAAGGCCGCTTCGGCCCGGGCCTGCGACGAGATCGCCGCCATCGTCCCGGACTATACCTGGATCCGGAATCTGCTGGACCTGCTCATCGTGGTGGGGGCCGTGGCCTTCGGGATCCGGGGGCTTTTCTTTCAGCCCTTCAAGATCCCCACGGGCTCCATGCAGCCCACCTTGTACGGGATCCACTACATGTACACCACCCCCCTGGGCAAGAATCTGCCGGGGATTCTGAACTACGCCTTGTTTTCCGCCCGCCGGGCCCGTCTGACGGTGGAGGAAACGGGTGAAGTCTCCTTCCGCGCCTACCGGAGCGGTCTCTTCAGCGACGCGTCGGAATTCGCCATCGGCGACAAAATCTACACGCTCCCCGGCGCTCCGCGGAAGGCCGCCTCCTACGCAGGTCTCCGGGAGGGCATGGTGTGTCAAAAGGGGGAGGTCAAGGCCGACGGCTTCCTCTCCCTGGGGGATCATCTTTTCGTGGAACGCTTTTCCCTCTACCTTTCCCCGCCGCGCCGGGGCGAGGTCATGATCTTCACCACCGAGGGGCTCCGGGTGGGGGAAGAGCCTCTGAGCGCCTCCTCCGGCTACTATTACGTCAAGCGTCTGGCGGCGCTGCCCGGCGACACGGTGCGGCTCAGGAACAACCAGCTCTACGTGAAACCCGCGGGAGAAGAGAAGTTCCGCAAGATCCAGGAGCTGGCCCCCCGGACCGCCCGGCTCTACTCCGGCAAGGGGGGATATCAGGGGCACCTGAGTTCCATGGGCGATTACGTGCTCTTCGGCGCGGGCGCGGACTACGTGGTCCCCGCCGGGCACTACTTCATGCTGGGGGACAACTCGCAGTTCAGTCTGGACAGCCGCTTCTTCGGCGCCGTGCCCCGGAAGAATCTGGTGGGCCGCAGCTGGTTCGTCTTCTGGCCCTTCAGCCGCCGCTGGGGCTTCACCGACACCCTGGAACCCGTCGACGAACCCACGGGAAAGCCTGAGGGCGACACCTTCCCCGTCATGGCCCGGCAGTGACTTTCGGCCGGAAAAACCTCTTTTTTTTGCCGGAGATGACTTGACAAATCGGCAAAAAGCATGTATCTTAACACGTTGCGGTGAAAAAAGACGTCAGGACAAGAGAAAAATGGAACGCAAGACTTTCAGCAAAGTTCAGATCTACGTGCGCGACAGCTACAACCGGGCGGCGAAGATGGCCTCCAAGGGCGACTACGCCGGTGCGGTGGATGTGCTGCTGCCGGTCATCAAGGACAATCCCGAGGTCCCTCAGCTTTTCGAACGGCTCCGGGAATACGAGATCGCCTGGCACAAGCAGAAGAGTATTTTTCCGAAGATGGGCGGGCTGCTGATCTCGCTTTTCGTCGCTCCCGTCATTCTGGTCATGGTCTTCATCAACCCCGTGACCGCAATGGCCATGTGCGAAGGCCCCCTGGCCATGTGCGTGGACAACCCCCTGATCCTCCGTCTCATGGCGATGGCTTCGGACGCCGCCGACGCTCCCTGGGGCACGGTGACGGCGCTCAACGTCATCCACGTGCTGCATCCCAACAACATGTCCATCTTCAAGCCTCTCGCCGAGGCCATGCAGAGGAACAATCAGGCCGGCGAGGCCCTGCGGCTCCACCAGAAGATGGTGGAGGCCACCCCCACCAATCTGGCCGCCAAGGAGGAACTGCGTTCCGCCATGGCTCTGGCCAGTCTCGAGCGGGGCAACTGGGAAAAGGGCGGCACCACCCAGGAAAAGGCCAAGGACAGCGACGACGCCGTGATCCAGCAGATGCTCGAAGGCACCATCCACGATGCGGATCAGGCTCAGAAGCTCATCAGCAAGTTCACCGCGGACCTGGCCAAGAGCGACTCCGTGGATATCCGGCGCAAGCTGGCCGACGCCTACATGGTGGCGGAAAAGTTCGAGGACGCCTTCCGGGAATACGAGACCGTGGCCAAGAAATTGGGCGTGGATGACCCCGTGCTGGACAAACAGATGGAACGGGCCTACGTTTCCCACATGGATCAGGTGGCCGCCCGGCTGGAAAGTTCCGGAGACAAGGAAAAGGCCGCCGAGGTGCGCCGGCAGCGGGAGCAGTACCGGGTCGAGCACATCGTCAGCCGGGCGAAGAAATTCCCCAACGACGCCCAGCTTCAGTTCGACCTCGGCGAACTCCTCTTCGAACAGGGCGAGATCGAGCAGGCCCGCGAGATCTTCACCAAGACCGCGGACTTCGCGCAGAAGCGCCGCCCCTGTCTGGTCTATCTGGGGCGCTGCGCCATCCACTTCAACGACCCCGCCACGGCCATCGAAAACCTCAACACCGCGGTCAACGAAATGTACCGCATGGACAAACACAAGCGCGAGGCGCTCTATTTTCTCGGCATCGCCTGCGAACTTGCCGGAGATACGGAAAAGGCCCTCGACTGCTACCGCAAGATTACCCAAAGCATGCAAAACTACCGGGATGTTCCCCAGCGCCTCGAGAAATTGGCTTCCGCTGCGCCGACGGAACAGCCTGAGCAAAAGTGAAAGGGCGTGATTCCATGGCTGATGAAGACAAAACCCCGGCAGCTCCTGCGACACCCGATATTCAGGACACCAGGACGAGAAAGACGGTCCGGCTGCGCACGAACAGTGCTCCGCAGACTCAGGATACTCCCCTCAGCGACCCTCTGACCACGCGGGATACCGATACGGGCAATCTGGAGATCCTCGACGATACCCAGACCCGCAAGACCTTGAAGCTCAAGCCCATGGCTCCCGGAGCCGGAGCGCTTCCGAGGGTCAGCATCTCCTCCTCTCCCGACACCAACACCCGCAAGACGGTGGTGCTGCGTCCCGTCAGTCCGGGCGGGGGAGCCCCGACTCCTCCGCCTGCCCCGGCTCCGGCTCCTGCGCCCGCCGCTGCCGCAGTCCCGCCTCAGACGGCTGTTCCCCCTGCGCCCGCCGCTCCGGCCGCCGAAGCCGAACCCACCGGGACTGTCAAGGTGAAGCAGGTCAAGCCTCCCAAACCGGGCGTCGCTCCCGTGAGCGTCTCGCCTCCCGGAGGCGCTGCCCCCACGGTGAAGCTCACCCCGCCGCCGGCCGCCGGGCCGCAACCCGGCGCCCCTGCGACGGTCAAATTGACTCCGCCCACGCCGGCCCCGGCTCCGGCCCCGGCCGCTCCCGAGGCCAGTGATCAGACGGCGGCGGTGCCCCGGCCCGCCAAGGCCGCGACGCCCGCCCCCAGCATCACCCCCAACGCCGAAGGGGAGACCGAAGATCAGACCGTGAAATTGAAGCGTCCGCCCCGGCTGACGCCTCCCCCGCCCCCCGCCCCGGCGGCGACCGCCGCGGGAGCTGCCGAACCGGCCGAAGGCGGGAACGCCGAAGATGTCAAGGCGACGGTGAAACTTTCCCGGCCGCCGACCCTCAAAGCCCCCACCCTGCCGCCCAAGCCTCCGGCGGCTCCCGTGGCTAAGCCCACGCCGCCGCCGAAACCGCCCACCTTGCCGCCCAAGCCTCCGGCGGGGCCCGGCGCCGCAACGCCCGCTCCGGAAAAGGCGGAACCCGAGGAAAAGCCCGCCGAGGATGCTGCCGAAAAGATCGAATCCAAGCCCGTGCCGAAAGCGCCGGCTGCGGCCGATTCGCCCTCGATCTTCTACCTTGCCGTGGCGGTTATCACCCTCATCTTCGTCATCGGGGCCGGAGTGATCTCGGGGGTCCACTATCTGGACTTCGAGCATGGGCTCAAGTATGCCGACAAGGTTCCCGGCCTGCCTCTGGCCAAGTGACGGGGAGCTTGCCTTGCACCGGACGGCGCAGTCGGGGGGCCGTGCCGGTTTCCGCGCCTCTTGCGGGAGTGGGGAACGACTCCTTTTTCCGCAGGGCGGCGCGGGGTTCGCGTCGCTGTTTGCGACAGTATTCACTTACGACCTGACGCCGGAGCTTTCCGGCGTTTTCCGCAAAGACGGGGGGATCAAGGGATCATGGCTGAAGTTTCCATCGAAAAACTGACGAAAAGTTACGACGGCAAGACCCAGGTGCTTTCGGGACTCGATCTGCATATCGGTCAGGGAGAACTGGTCTTCATGCTGGGCCCCTCGGGGTGCGGCAAGTCCACTCTTCTCCGGATCCTCGCCGGACTCACTTCTCCCGACAGCGGCGCCATCAGCTTCGACGGCAGGAACATATCGACCCTGCCGCCGGAAAAGCGGAACGCCGCCATGGTGTTTCAGAACTACGCCCTGTGGCCTCACCTCAACGTCTTCGAAAACGTGGCCTTCGGTCTGCGGATGGCCCATCGCCCCGGACCGGAGATCGAACGGCTCGTCATGGCCGCTCTGGAACAGGTCCGGATGGAGGGCTTCGCCAGGAGCGCCGTCACCCGGCTTTCCGGCGGCCAGCAGCAGCGGGTCGCGCTGGCCCGTGCTCTGGCCGTGGAGCCCGCCCTGCTCCTGCTCGACGAACCCCTTTCCAATCTGGACGCCAATCTGCGGGACACCATGCGCCGGGAGATCAGACGCATCTGCACCGAAAGAAAACTCACCGCCCTCTACGTCACCCACGACCGCCGCGAAGCCCTCAGCATGGGCGACCGGGTGGGGGTCATGCACCGGGGGCGGCTTTCCCAGATCGGCACCCCGGAGGAGATCTACGATCATCCCGCCGACGGCTTCACCGCCCGGTTTCTGGGCGATGTGAACCGTGTGCCCGAAGGGGGCATCCGCCCCGAACGGCTCAGGATCACCGATGGCCCCGGAAAATTCCGGGCCAGACTTCTGGAACGGGCCTTTTTCGGCGACAGCTGCGAGTGGCTCTTCGAGGGACCGGGGGAGGAGCGGATCCTCGTCCGGGAGCTGGGGGCCCCCGACCGGCAGCTGGGGCGGGAGTACGCGCTGGACTACGATCCGGCCTTCCTCATCCCCGTACCGGAGCCCGGCGATGAACAATAAGGCCCTGATCCCGGTGCTGGTGCTGCTGGGGGCGCTGCTGGTGCTCCCCTTCGCCCTGGCTCCGGCGGAGGAAAAGAGCGCTTCGGGCGGAGACCGGGCCGGGGAGGAGACCCTGGTGGTGGTTTCGGCCCACAACAAGGCCCTGCGCGACGAATATCAGCGGGCCTTCAGCAGCTGGTATTTGAAGAAGTACGGGAAAACCGTCCACATCGATTTCCGGACCCCCGGCGGCACCAGCGACATCATGCGCTACATCGCCGACCGCTACGAAACCGAGTTCCGCCGCCTGTGGGAGTCCCATCCCGAGTGGGGCCCCTGGACCGCGGCCATCGGCACCTCCTTCGCCTATGAATCCGCCTGCCGTACGCCGGAACAGAAGCTGGCGCGCAAGCGTTTCCTCGAATCCGACGTCGGCATCGGCATCGACATCTTCGCCGGGGGCGGGGTGTTCAACCACGAACAGACCGCCGCCCGCGGCTACGGCGTGGACGCGGGGCTGGCGCAGAGCCATCCCGAGTATTTCAAGGTCATCCCGCCCTCCTTCGGCGGCGACCGGCTCTACGACCCGAAGGGCCGCTTCTACGGGGTGGTCCTCTCGACCTTCGGGATCCTCTACAACACCGCCCGGCTCCGGGAAATGGGCGGGGGAACTCCCGTGTCGTGGGCCGATCTGGGCGCGGGGCGTTTCTTCAATACGCTGGCCGTGGCCGATCCCACCAAGTCCGGCTCCGCCAACAAGTGCTACGAGATCATGATCCAGCAGTGCATGGCCCGGCACGGCGACCCCGTCCGGGGATGGCAGGAGGGCATGGAACTCCTGAAGCGGATCTTCGGCAACGCCCGGAGCATCTCCGATTCCGCGGGCGACGTGGTCCGGGATGTGGCCACGGGCGAGGCGGCGGCGGGGACCGCCATCGACACCTACGGCATCAGCGAAATGCTCTGGAGCATCCACGTGAACGGGAAACCGGACTGCATCTACGTGACGCCGAAGGGCGGCACCGCCGTTTCCGCCGACCCGGTGCAGATGCTCCGGGGAGCGCCCAACAAGCATGTCGCCAGGGCCTTCATCGCCTTTCTCCTTTCCCGCGAGGGCCAGCTGCTCCACTGCCTGAAGCCGGGGACCCCCGGCGGGCCGGAGCGCAACGGCATCAACCGGCCGCCCATCCGGCGGGACCTCTACACGCCCGAACTCCGCAAGAACTTCTTCCTCCCCGACTACGATCCCTACGCTTCGGGGGCGGATTTCGTCTATCGCCCCCAATGGACGGGCCGTTATTACTCCCTGCTCCGGGTCCTCCTGCGGACCGTCGTGCTGGAGCCGCATCAGGAACTCAAGGCGGCCTGGGGGGCCATCATCGCTTCCGGCGGCCCGGAAAAGGTCCCGCAGGCGGCGGCCAGATTTTACGAACTGCCCTTTTCGTACCGGGAGATCGACAGGGCCGCCGCCCTGCTCCGGGTGACGCCGGAGCGCACCCCGGCTCAGATCAGCGCCACCCTGCGGCAGTGGAGCGATCAGGCCCGGAACAACTATCGTGAGGCGGCCCGTCTGGCCGCTCTGGGGAAATGAGGTGACGTCATGAGATCGCAGCTGTTCGTACGTTATCTGCTTCTGGGCGCGGTCCTGCTCTTTTTCACCGCCTTTCTCATTCTGCCCATCGGCACCGTGGTGGGGGTGGGGTGCGACTGGCAGCTCATCGCCGAACTTTTCCGCAACAAGATCTATCTGGAAGGGCTGTGGAACAGTTTCGCCATCGCCGTCTGCACCACCGGGATCGTCTTCCTCATTTCCCTCGGACTGGCGCTGCTCTACGACCGTTTCGACTTTCCCGGCAAGGGGCTGTGCAATACGGCGCTGCTGCTGCCCATGGTCCTGCCGCCCTTCGTGGGGGCGCTGGGCTTCAAGCAGATTTTGGGCTATTACGGCGTGGTCAACGCTCTCTTGGGCCACCTGGGGATCCCCCCCGTGGACTTTCTCGGCGGCGAAGGGACCTTCTGGGCGGTGTGCCTCATCGAGGCGCTGCACCTCTATCCCATCTGCTATTTGAATCTGGTCACGGCGCTGGGCAACATCGACCCGGCCCTCACCGAAGCCGCCGCCAATCTGGGCGCGTCGCCGTGGCAGCGGTTCTTCCGGGTGCGCCTGCCCCTCATGCGCTCCGGGATCCTGGCCGGGTGTTCCATCACGCTGATCTGGAGCTTCACCGAGCTGGGGACGCCCCTCATGTTCGGCTTCACCCGCACCACGGCGGTGCAGATCTTCAACGGCCTTACCGAATTGGAGACCAACCCCATCCCCTACGCGCTGGTGGTCATCATGCTGGTGGTTTCCTCGCTGCTCTATCTGCTGGCGAAGTTCGCCCTGAAAAGCTCCGGGAGCGCCTCCGGGAGCAAGGGCATGGTGAACTCCGGCACGGTGGTCCTCACTTCGTGGAAGAAGTTTCTCCCCTCCGGAGCCTTTCTGCTGGTGACGCTCCTTTCGGCGCTGCCCCATCTGGCGCTGATCTGCTGCGCCTTTTCCACCCGCTACAGCGGCACGGTGTTCCCGCAGAATTTCACTTTCGAAAACTTCGATCTGGCCCTTTCCAACGCTCTGGTGCTGCCCTCCATCGCCAACAGTCTCAAATACTCCGTCTTCGCCATGGTCATCGCCTGCGCCGCGGGGCTTTTCACGGCTCTCGCCTCGGTGCGCTGGCATCTCCGGGGGAGTGCTCTCGCGGACCTGCTGGCCATGCTGCCTCTGGCGGTGCCGGGCGTGGTCGTGGCTTTCGGATTCTTGGGCATGCCGGTGAAGTTCGACTGGGCCGCGCGGATCTTCGACCCCGTGAACAACCCCGTGTGGCTCCTGAGCATCGCCTACGCCGTACGGCGCGTTCCCTACGTGGTCCGGGCGGTGGCCTCCGGCCTCGAACAGACGCCGGAAGAGCTGGAAAACGCCGCGCGGAACTTCGGCGCGGGCCCTTGGCGCACCCTGTGGCGGATAACCTTGCCCCTCGTCACGGCCAATCTGATCGTGGGCGGACTTTTCGCCTTCAGCTTTTCCATGCTCGAGGTGTCGGACTCCCTGATTCTCGCCCAGAAGCAGGAGTTCTTCCCCATCACGCGGGCCCTGTATGAGCTGGCCCAGATCCTCGGATACGGGACGGGGGCGGCCTGCGCCTTCGGCGTCTGGGCCATGTTCTTCCTCGGGTTGACTCTGGCTGCGGGAGCGATCCTGCTGGGCCGGAAGGTGGGAGCCGTGTTCAAATTCTGAAACGAAAGCCGGTCATGCCGGAAACAACAACATAAGGAAACGAAAAATCATGAGAAAGACGATTTTTCTTGTCGCGGCGCTCCTCTGCGCGGGAACGCTCCTCGACGCAAAGGAACTGAAAGTGCTGATGATCGGCAACAGCTTTTCCAACAGCGTGCTTGCTTATCTGCCCAGGATCGTGAAGATGTCGGGCAAGCATCAGCTGAAGCTGGCCAACGCCTACATCGGCGGCTGCACCCTCGAACGCCACTGCGGCAACATCGACAAGGAAAAGACCAAACCCGACTTCAAGCCCTACACTTTTCATCAGATCGATTCCCGTGACCTGAAGCTGAAGAGCACCAGAAGCAACCTTTCCGGCATCATCAAGGCGGACAAGTGGGACATCATCACCATCCAGCAGGGGAGCACCCACAGCCCCTACAAGGAAAAGACTCAGGAGTTCGCCAAGAAGCTCATCGCCCACGTGCGGGCTCTCGCGCCTCAGGCGGAGATCGTGGTCCATGAGACCTGGGCCTACCGGGCGGACCATCCCTGGTTCACGGGGAAGCAGGCCAAAATGACCTGGAAGGAGATGGACGAGAAGGTCTCGGCCAACTACAAGGAGCTGGCCGCAAGCAACAAGTTCCGGATGATCCCCGTGGGCGGGGCGGTCCATCTTTTCCGGGAGAAGCTGCCCGTGAAGCCCGCCGTCTACACCCCCGAGGACCTGAAGAAACTCGTCAAGCCCAAGACCATGGACATCACGGGCGGCGACGTGGTGGGCTCCATGAGCTGGGGTTCCGACCGCAGGAACAAGAAGAACATCGTGCTGAGGATCGACCGGATCCACCTCAACGACAAGGGCAAATATCTTCAGGGCTGCGTCTGGTACATGGTCCTCTTCGGCGCGAAGCCCGAAGAGATCAAGAGCGACTTCGACAAGCCCGGGGAAAAACTGCTCCGGGAGTGCGCCGCTCAGGCGGTCGCCGAGTGCGAGTTCAACGCCCGGTAAGAAAGATCATTTCGTCAGCGCTTCGGCCTTGCCGCTCGCAGCGCCCGTCTGCCAGACGGCGGGCTTCCCCTTGCGCTGTTTCATGAGCCACACGAAGGCGGTCCCCGAAAGGATGTTGTGGCCGCCTTCGAAGATGGTGATCCGGGTGTTGCCCGAACTCTTGCGGTAGTGGATCTTCCGCTTGCCGTAGGAGGGATCCGCGAAGGCGGGCGTCCCTTCGGGCGCCTTTTCGTTCTTGACCATGAACGCGATCACATCGGCGGGGACCCGGTCCGCCGGCGGGACGACGACGTTGTAGGCGTTCAGCGCTTCGCTGATGGGAACGCTGCCCTTGTGGCCGTCGTGGATCCCCGTGGCGATGTCGAGAGGCAGGTCCCTGGCTCTCGCCAGCCAGGTGAGGGGCGAGCGTTTCGCCGCTTCTTCGGCGGCTTTGGCGTCGGTCCGGGGATCCCCCTTCAGGTTCCGGATGATCTGGGCGCCGTAGCCCTTGCCGTTGTGGAAGATGCACCAGGCCTTCAGGTCGCTGATGGGACACCAGGCGGAAACACCGGCCCAGATCTCGGGATGACGGCCCGCCATAAGGAGCGCCATGTGGCCGCCCCCGGAGCCACCCGTGAGATAGATCCGTTCGGGATCCACGGCGCACTGTTTTTTCATCCACTCCACCGCCGAAACGATGTCCGCCACCGCCGCGTCGGAGCCCATGGAAAGGGGATTGCCCGCCGAGTTCGGCCCCCGGAAATTCGGGGCGATCATGTGGCAGTCGTACTTCACCGCGAGGGGGAAGTAGCCCTTGGCCTGATAGTTGCAGCTCCAGGTGTGCAAAACCACCACCAGCGGGCGGGGCGTGTTGGCCTTGGCGAAGCAGACCAGCGCCTTCTGCTCCGAGTTGTCGTACGAACAGGGATAGGTGACCTCCCTGCCGGGGAAGGGCTGGGAAGCCTTTGCCTTTTTGGCCGCCCTGGCGGGGGCCGCCTTTTCCGCCGCTCCGGCGGGCAGGGCGAGGAGCAGGGCGGCGAACAGCAGAAGCGAAGTTTTCATTTTCCCTGCTCCTTCTCGAAAGTTATCACGCCGTAAACGCGGAATCCGGGGAGCGCCAGCTCTTTGCCGCGGAACGGTTTTTCTTCTCCGTCCAGAGAGCGGTAGACGCCCGAGCGTTCCTTTGTGAACCTGACCGTGACATCGCGGGGTTCTTCGGGGCTCCGGTAATCCAGAAGCTGCATGAATTCCACCCCGTCCGAAGTCCGGCGGAGCGAGGCGATGACGCCCCCTTCGACGGTGAATTCGGGCGGGTTGAGGGCTTCGATCTTTTTGAGCAGCGTTCCGGAGGTGAGGTAGCCCGGCCGGAGCATCCTTTCCGGCAGGCCGCCCAGGTGGGGGAAGCGTTTCCCGCGGGTCTTGTCGTCCCGGAGGAGATGGATGTTGCCGCGGGCTGATTCCGGTTCTTTGCCGTAGCGGCTGGTCCCGGCCAGAAGCGCCATCGGGGACTCGGTCCGCCGCCGCCGCCGCTCGTCGAAGAGCCCGCAGTCCGCGCCGACGATGAGAAGCGTCACGCCCGAGTCGGCCAGCGCCTTGAATTGCGCCGCCGTTTCCTCTCTCATGACCCTCGCCTGCGGCAGGATCAGGAGCTTCAAGCCCTCGGCTTCCTTGAGATCGGAAATGTTCCGCCAGGGGATGTTCGCGGCGGTCAGGGCCTCCGTGACGGCGTATCTCGACTCCTCGAAGACGTCGCAGTCGTAGATCCACGACAGCCGGTCGAGGAAGACCCCCGTGGTCGCCGCGTTGGAACTGTCACAGGGAAAGCCCTTGACGGCTTTCAGGACGCGCTTGAGCGCCGCCGTCATGGGCGGATATTCGAAATAGCCCTTGAGTTTGTCGTCGCCGCGGCTGCAGAATCTGTCGGGCATTTCCCGGATGAGCCAGAAGGCGCTGGCCCCGCCGCCGCCGAAAAGCAGCGGTTCCAGGACGATGGGCCCGATCTCTTCGGGCATGGGCATCCCGGTACCGTTGATCCTTTTGTCTCTCCACGCGCCGGTGACGGCCACCGTGCCGAAGCTGTCCGCTTCGGTCAGCCCCCGGTAGTTGCCGCAGGGAAGGTCCTCCTCCCACCCGGTGGTGAGGGAGTTTTCCAGATAGATGATGTCGTGGGACTCGTAGAGGGCGGCCAGATCCAGCCCGTGGGAGGGCCCTGCGGCCCAGCCTCGGTGGATCCCCGGATTGGAGGCGAAGAGCCCGTCGGGGTTGCTCTTGCGCATTTCCTCCCTGAATCCCGTGAGCAGTTCCATGCCCCGGCGGATGTTGAACTCGAAATAGATCCGGGCGATGGGATCGTAACAGGCGTCGCCGGTGCGGGGGCCGATCTCCGTCGGGATTATTTCGACCTTTTCCGGGATCAGATGCAGTTTTTCGACCACATCGGGATAATTTTCCGCAAGGTACTGCGCGAAGCGCCGACGGCACAGCGGGCAGATGCAGGGCTTGGTGTAGGAGTTGTCGATCCAGATCCCGTCCGCGCCGCACCGGGCCGCATCGGCGATGACGCCCTTGAAGTAGGACTGGAACTCCGGAGAGCTCTGGCACAGGGTCCGGCGGAAATAGGAGTAGCCCGCCCGGCCGCCGGTGGGACGTTCCGCCCAAGGGGAAAGTTCTTTTTCCCACGACTCCTGCAGGACGTTCTGGAACTGGAGATAGGGCAGCGCCACGATCTTCCGCTCATGACAGAGGGCCGCGGCCTGCCGGAAATCCTCGTGCTCCTGCGCTTCGTGTTCCGGCGTCCCGCCCAAGCTGAAGGGCAGGATGGCGAGATTGAAACCCATTTCAGCCAGCCGGTCGAAGGTTTCGGGCGAAAGCATCCGGGCATACCATTTGTCGTAGTCGATCAAGTCCCCGGGGATCTCCCCCGCGAAGATGCCGCATCTGAGGCGGAGCTTGGAGATGCCCCAGAAGGGGACCCACGCCACGGGCCGGTCGCCGAAATGGCGGCGCAGCCGGGCCTTTTTTTCTTCGATCAGTGTCATTTTGCGTCTCCCGAAGTTGTGGAAAAGATTTTCTCTTCTTCCAATAATATAGCACGGCAAAGGGGCCATTTCAAGAAACGGTCCGCGCAAGCGAAGTCGTTCTTGACAAAAATTCGGAACAAGTGTATATTAACGCTCAGTCACAACACCGAAAGGAAAAGATCATGTTCGAACAAATCAGGATCGGGACCATGGTCCGGGGAAAAGAGCTGCCGGAGATCTGCGCCTACATCGACAATCTGGGGAAATACGGCTTCGAAAGCATCGAGATCACCTTCGGCGCCGATGCCACCTGGGTGAAGGATTTTCCCGAATACGCCCGGCAGGTCCGCGCCTGCGCCGAAAAGAACGGCATGATCGTTTCCGCCCTCGGCGTCTACGGCAATCCCCTGATCCCCGACGGGGAAAAGACGCTGAAGAGCCTCGAACTCGTCATCGACAACGCTCCCCTCTTCGGAGCTGAAGTGGTGGCCGGGTTCACGGGGCGGATCCCCGACCGGGAACCGCCCGAGTCGCTGCCCCGTTTCACCGAAGTTTTCAAGCCTCTCGCCGCCAGGGCCGCCGACAAGGGCCTCAAAATCGCTTTCGAGAACTGCCCCATGGGCGGGAATTGGAAGTACGGTTCGTGGAACATCGCCGTCAACCCCGTCATGTGGGAAATGATCTTCGACGCCGTGCCTGCGGAAAACTTGGGGCTGGAGTGGGAGCCCACCCACCAGATGTGCCAGCTTATCGACCCCATGCCCCAGCTGCGGAAGTGGGCCCCGAAGATCTTCCACGTCCACGGCAAGGACGCCACCGTCCTGCGCGACGTCATCGCCGAATACGGCATCAATTCGGGCAAGAGCTTCGTCTGGCACCGGACCCCCGGCTTCGGCGACTGCAACTGGCACGACATCATTTCGATCCTGCGGCTCAACCACTACAGGGGGACCATCGACATCGAAGGGTGGCACGACCCCGTTTACCGGGATGAACTCGAGATCACCGGTCAGGTCCACGGTCTCCACTACCTGAAATTCTGCCGGGGCGAGGAGTACATCCCCAACTTCTGATCTTACCCGGAATGTGGCGGGCTCCGGTCGTTTCCGCCGTTCCGCGCCCCGCCGGGAAACAAAAAAGCCGGCGGGACCTCCCGCCGGCGGGTGTGAACGCTTTGTTTACTTGAACTGAAGGACGCTGGGATCGTAGTCCGCCGGGGCCTTGAAGCCCAGAAGCTCGATGCAGGTGGCGGCCAGCGAACTGATGCCCAGCCCGGAGCGCAGTTCCGGCAGGTACTCCCCGTGACTTTCCGGATCGTAGACGATACAGGGAACGGGGTTGAGGGAGTGGCTGGTCTTGCGGGCGATCTGCCCGGACTTGTCAAGCTTGACCTTGCCGTCCTTGCCGTGTTCGTACATGTCGTCCGCGTTGCCGTGGTCGGCGGAAATCACCAGCACACCGCCCGCCGCCTTCACTGCGGCTTTGATGCGGTCAAGACAAAGATCGAGGGCTTCCATGGCGACGATGACCGCCTCCATGTTCCCCGTGTGGCCCACCATGTCCCCGTTGGGGAAGTTGAGCCGGATCATGCCGTATTTGCCCGAAGCGACGGCCTCGACCACTGCGTCGGTGATTTCGGCGCACTTCATCCAGGGGCGCTGTTCGAAGGGCACCACGTCGGAGCGGATCTCCCGGTACTCGTCAAGGGTCTCGTCGAACTTGCCCGAACGGTTCCCGTTGAAGAAGTAGGTCACGTGTCCGTACTTCTGGGTCTCGCTGATGGCCAGCTGGGAAACCCCCGAAGCGCAGAGGTATTCGTCCATGGTCCGGTCGATCTCGGGAGGATTGACCAGATAGTGCTTCGGCACGTGAAGGTCGCCGTCGTACTCCATCATTCCGGCGTAGCAGACCGCGGGGACGCGCTTGCGGTCGAACTTGTCGAATTCGGGGCCGCCTTCGAAGGCCGCGGTGATCTCCAGCGCCCGGTCGCCCCGGAAGTTGAAGTAGATCACGCCGTCGCCGTCCGCGATGGGGCCCAGCGGGGTCTTGCCGTCACGGGAAATGACGAAGGGCGGCAGGTCCTGATCGATGGCGCCGGTCTTCTTGCGCAGATCCTCCACCGCTTCGTGGGCGGAAGCGTAAAAAGTTCCTTCCCCGAGCACGTGGGTCTTCCAGCCCAGTTCCACCATCTTCCAGTTGGCGCCGTAACGGTCCATGGTGATGACCATGCGGCCCCCTCCCGAAGCGATGGCGCAGTCGGCGCCGTACTCCCTGTTGAGATCGGCAAGGAACGTTTCGAAGGGGTCGATGTACTCCAAGGCGGAAGTTTCGGGCACGTCCCGGCCGTCCAGCAGCGCGTGGATCCGGATCTTCTTCACTCCGGCCTTCAGCGCGCTGACGATCATCCCCTTGAGATGGGAAATGTTGCTGTGGACGTTGCCGTCCGAGAAGAGGCCGATGAAGTGCAGTGTGCCGCCTTTGGACTTGACCTGTTCCACCACGGCCTTCCAGGTCTCGCCCTCGAAGAGCTTGCCTGTTTCCACCGCTTCTTCGACCAGTTTCGCCCCCTGCGAGAAGACCCGGCCGCAGCCGATGGCGTTATGGCCGACTTCGCTGTTGCCCATGTCCGCATCGGAAGGCATGCCGACGGCGGTCCCGTGGGCCTTGAGCTGAGTGCAGGGGCAGTTTTTCATCAGATCGTCCAGGACGGGAGTCCGGGCCAGTTTCACGGCGTCGCCGTCGGGATACTTCCCGAAACCGACGCCGTCGAGGATCGCCAGCACCACCGGCCCGCGCCGGGGCGTGAAGGCGGGATTTTTTTTCAGAGCTTCGATCATTTTCCGTTTCCTCCTGCTGAAGCCGGGGCTCAGGCGTGTCTGTCGTTGCAGTTGGCGGAGACCACGCCCCGCTTGGTGTTGGCGCAGAAATCCAGGAATTCCACCACTTCAGGCGTCTGAGGCAGTTCTTCGCGGATGACTTTCAGCGCATTGGGGACGGTCAGTCCGCGCCGGTAGAAGATCTTGTAGATCTGCCTGATCATCTCGCGGGCTTCCTCGGAAAATCCCGCCCGGACAAGGCCCACCCGGTTGCAGGCCTTCACGCCGCCGTTGCGGCCTTCGGCGAGCATGAAGGGCGGCACGTCGAGGGAGAAAGCCGACTGGCCCGAAATGAACGCGAAGCGGCCCACCCGGCAGAACTGGTGGACCGCCACCAGCCCGGAAAGGATGGCGTTGTCGTAAACTTCCGCATAGCCTCCCGTGCAGGCGCAGTTCACGTAAATCACGTTGTTCCCCACCTGGCAGTTGTGGGCCACGTGGGAGCAGGTCATGAACATGCAGTTGTTGCCGATGACCGTGCTGGTTTCGGGCTTGGTCCCGCAGTGGGCGGTGAAGCCTTCGCGGAAGTCGTTGCCGTCGCCGATCTTCAGATAGGAGACGGTGCCGGGTTCCACGGCATGGTCCTGGGCCGGGCCGCCCAGCGCGGCGAAGGGATGGACCACGTTGCGTTCGCCCATGGTGGTGTAGCCGTCCACGACGCAGTGAGCCATCAGGCGGCAGCCGTTGCCGATTTTGACGTGGGGACCGATATAGACGAAGGGACCGATTTCCACTCCGTCGCCGATGACGGCGCCGTCGGAAACAACTGCGGTGGGATGAATGCTCATGATCAGCCTTTCTGTTGAATGCGGTTTACAGGGTGGTACCTTTTTCATAATATACTCCCCACTGGCGGTTTTCGCAAGTGCCGAAACGCGAAAAAACCTCTTCCCGGCGCAAAAAATCCCCCGCATCGGCGGATTTTTTCGATTACGGGGCGTTTTTTTCCGGAAGTGCACTTGAAAAAAGAACGGAACGGGAGTATATTATGCCTACCCCTCAAAAACATAAGGAGAAAAAGAAAAATGGCTGCGAAAGTTGACAAAGATTCGTGCGTCGGCTGCGGTGCCTGCACCCAGGCCTGCCCCGCCGAGGCGATCAAGCTCGAAGGCGACAAGGCTCAGGTCAATGAGGATTCCTGCGTGAGCTGCGGTGCCTGCGTCGATGCCTGCCCCTGCAGCGCCATCACCGTCGAGTAATACGGTCGGGCGATCCGGGACCGCCGGAGCAGCGGTCGGAAGTTCCGCGGGGGACCGCGGGACGTGCACCGTGTTCCGAAAGCGGTCTTTCTGCGACAGGACAAGTGCCGGAAGGGGACGTTGCGAACGCCTTTTCCGGCACTTCACTTTTTACCCGATGGGAAATCACCATATCAGGGAGGCGTGATGAAAACGAAAACCTTTCTTCTTCTGCTGTTCGCGGCGGCCGCACTCTGCGGCGGCACGGCGGAGTTCCGCGGCGGCCGGATCCTGTGTGCCGAACTTTCCCGGAAGAGTCCGGCTCCCGCCGTCACCGAAAAAGCCGCCGCGCGCTACCCCGAACTGCCTCTCCCCGCCGACCGGATCTACGCCTGCGTCACCTTCAAGGGGCATGACGGCCGCAAGCTGAGCATCCACGACTACGGGCTCGAGTGTTTCGGCCGGGTGTATCCCTGCGTCGCCTTCCGCAAGAACGGCGGAGCCTTCACCGATTCCGTCCACGACGCCCCGCGGATCGATCCCAGGGCCCGCTACGCGCTGCTCTTCATTCTGGACTCCAAATTCGTGGGGCTGAACAAGATCGAAGAACTGAACATCAAAGCCCTCTTCCCGCCGGAAAAAATTTCCCGGAGCCGGGTGCTCTTCAAGAATCTGGAGGAGGGCGCTTTCACCGCGCCCGATGCGATCTCCGAATCCGGGCAGGTGGCCGAGAAAAAATGAGCGCCCCCTTTCTGCCCATGAGCCGGGCCGAAATGGACGCTCTCGGCTGGGACGAACTGGACGTTCTCATCATCACGGGTGACTGCTACGTCGATCACCCCTCTTTCGGCGCGGCCATCATCGGCCGGCTCCTCGAACACTGCGGCTGCCGCGTGGGCATCGTGGCCCAGCCCGACTGGACCACCCCCGAATCGCTCCGGGTCATGGGCCGTCCCCGGGTGGGCATCGGCGTCACCTCGGGCAACATCGACTCCATGGTCAATCTGTACACCGTCGGCCGCCGTCTGCGCAAGGAGGACGCCTTTTCCGAAGACAACATCCCCGGCAAACGGCCTCCGCATGCGACCGTGGTCTACGCCCAGCTGGCCCGGCAGGCCTTTCCCGGCGTTCCCGTCATGCTGGGGGGCATCGAGGCGAGTCTGCGCCGCATCGCCCACTACGACTACTGGCAGGACAAGATCCGCCCCTCCATTCTGGTGGATGCCAAGGCGGAGATCCTGGTCTACGGCATGGGGGAGCGGCCCACGCCCGAGATCTTCACCCGGCTCCGCGAGGGGCGGCCCCTCGACGGGATCAGGGGCACCGCCCGGCTGCTGGGCAAAAAGGCGGCCGAAAGTTTCGACTGTTCCAACTACCGGGAACTCCCCTCCTACGAGGAGATGCTGAAGAACAAAGACGCTCTCATGACCGCCACCAAGCTGGTGGAGGAGGAAATGAACCCCTACCGGGGCTGCGGCCTGATCCAGCGTTACAACGACCGGCTGCTGGTCATCGAAGCGCCTCCGCTGCCGCTGGAACCGGCGGAGCTGGATCTGGTCCACGAACTGCCCTACGCCCGCCGGCCCCACCCCGCCTACAAGAAGCGGATCCCCGCTTTCGTGACCATCGAAAATTCCGTTCAGGCCATCCGCGGGTGTCCCGGCGCCTGCTCCTTCTGCGGACTGGTGGCTCATCAGGGCCGGACGGTCATGAGCCGGAGCCCGGAATCCATCAAGCGCGAGGTGGAAACCATCGCCGATCTCCCCGGCTTCAAGGGGACCATTTCGGATGTGGGCGGCGCGGCGGGGAACACCTTCGGCAGCGTCACCGACCCGGAAAAGTGCAAACGCTGTCACCGGGCCAGCTGTCTTTTTCCGGCCATCTGCCCCAACTATCACTGCGACGGCAAGGCCACGGCGGAATTGCTCCGCGCCCTGAGCAAGATCCCCAAGGTGAAGCACGTCTACGTCAATTCCGGGATCCGGCTGGATCTGGCCCTGAAACAGCCCGAACTCATGGAGGAGATGATCGGGCATCACGTTTCCGGCCATCTGAAGGTGGCCCCGGAGCACCTTTCTCCCGACGTGCTCAAACTCATGCGCAAAAGCTCCGCCGAGGAGTTCTACGAATTCATGCGCCGCTTCGAGATCATCAGCCGCGAGCACGGACTGGAACAGTACATCATCCCCCTCTTCATTTCCAACTTTCCGGGGTGCACCTCCAAGGACATGAAGATCGTGGACGATTTTCTCGACCGCCACCGCTGGAGTCTCCAGCAGGTGCAGGATTACATCCCCCTGCCCATGACCATGGGGGCGGCCATGTATTACACCGGGAAGGATCCCGACGGCAATCCGCTCCAGGTCCAGCGGGGACTGGCGGAGCGCCGCGAACAGATAGAAGTGCTCAAGAAACGCCGTTCCGGTCCGGGCGCGGGTCCGCCCCCCTTCCGGCACGGCGGCGGCGGCAGACCAGGCGCTCCCCCGCACCCGAGGAACCATCACGACAATCCGGAGAGATATCATGGAAAATCAGGAAATAAGAAAAAAGGCGGTTGATTCCGCCCGTCAGGTCATCGTCAAGGCGGGTACGAGGCTGCTGACCAGCAGGGAATCCATCGCCGAACTGGTGTCGGGCATCGCTCGGCTCCGCCGGGCGGGGAAGAAGGTGCTGCTGGTCAGTTCCGGCGCCGTGGGCATGGGCATGGAACTGCTCAGGATCCCCCGCCGTCCCAAGGATCTGGCCGCCAAGCAGGCCCTGGCCGCCGTGGGCCAGACCCGGCTCATGGCCATCTACGCCGAGGAGTGCGCCAAATACGGATTTCTGCCCGCCCAGCTGCTCCTGACGGCGGCCGACCTCAACTCCCGGAGCCGCTACCTCAACGTGATGAACTGCATCAACGCGCTGTGGGAAAAGGAGCTGCTCCCCGTCATCAATGAAAACGACCCCGTTTCCGTGGCCGAGCTCAAATTCGGGGACAACGACAAGCTCGCCGGGCTTCTCTGCTCCCTCACCGGTTCGGAACTGGCGGTGATCCTCACCACCGAGGACGGGCTCCGGGACCGGAACCCCGACGGGACGCTGGGGGCGCGGATCCCCCTCGTGCCGAAGATCACTCCGGCGGTGAAGGCGCTGGCCGGCGGCACCGACAACGCCGACTACTCCGTGGGGGGCATGAGCTCCAAAATCCTGGCCGCCTCCATCGCCACGGCGGCGGGTGCCGCGTTGTGGATCGCCGACGGCCGCAAAAAGGGGATCCTCGAAAAGATCCTCGCCGGAGCGGACGAGGGGACATTGTTCACCCCCGGAGAGCGGATCCCCGGCCGGAAACGCTATCTGCGGTACTTCAGTTCGGTCATGGGCAGGGTGGTCATCGACGCGGGGGCCGCCGAGGCGCTGCTGGTCAAGGGGAAAAGCCTGCTTTCCTCGGGCGTCACCGCCGTGACGGGGGAATTCAAGCGGGGCGACACGGTGGAGATCGCCGACGGCAGCGGGAAGATCATCGCCCGCGGGCTGGTCAATTTTTCCGCCGCGGAGTGCCGCAAGGTCGCGGGGAAGAGTTCGGGCGAACTCCACCGGATCCTGGGCTCCCAGACCGAGGACGAGGTGATCCACCGGAACAACCTCACCCTCATGGATCCGTCTCAGGAGTGATCCCTTTCGCAGCCAAGGGAAAGGCCGGAAGGATCGAGCTCCTTCCGGCCTTCTTTCGTTCCGGGGTTTCCGGCGCTCCGGCGCAGGGTCACTTTTCGACCCGGCAGATGACGGCCCGGCAGGTGAACTGGCCGGCGGACTTGCCGAAAAGCCGGGCCGGGATGAGCTGGGAATAGAATTCGGCGGATTCTTCGGGCGTGGCGTGGAGATAGGCGAGGATCTTTTCCAGCTGGATCCCGGAAAGCCGATATTCCCCGTGCTTGAACTGGGTGACGGCGGCGGGAGAGATCTTGAGCAGCCGGGCCAGATCGGATTGATTCTTTCCGCGGCGATAGAGCAAACGGGCGATGAGCGGCCAACCGTTGAGGCAGGGATCCATAGTTCTTTCTCCATTTTTTGCGGATCCATCCGAAGACATCTTCCCTTGTCCCGGCCGGTCGTTCCGGGCGGGAGGGCGGACAACTTTTCACTCCCCGGATGTTCCGATTGCTAAAATATAGCACCGGTATCCCATTTATTCAAGACGCAGTTCAGTAAAAAGTCGAAAAATTATTTAATCTATCGGTTAATCATATTTTAACCGTTTGTTTAACGTATTTTCCCCGAGCAGAACGGGATGCACGGGAATTTACTTCAGGATCCCCGCCTGCGCGAAGGAGTAGATCGCGATGGCGGCCGTCATGGCGCAGGCGGCGACACCGCGCTTGATCCACTGACGGCGGCTGATCTGCGAATCGAAACGCGACAGCCCGACGGCGGCCAGGAGGGCTCCGACGAGGACGGAAAAGATCCCCCGTGTGGCCAGGATCACGTTGCCGAAGACGGGCAGCAGCAGCGCGAAACAGGCGAAGAGCATGACCTGGGAGCCGAGCCACAGCACCGCGTAGGGAGAGGCGTAAACGAGCTGCTTTTTCGTCATCTTCAGGAAGAAGAGGAAGGGAAGGGAAACCAGTCCCAGAGCGGAATAAACCACGGCGGTGGCGGTCAGCGAAGCCCGCGTGAGGGAGCAGCCGCACTCCATGATGCGCAGGATTATTTGCGTTTCGTAGATGTCGCAGGTGGAGTAGCACAGGAGCGTGATGAAGAGGAAGAGCCACCCCGCGGGCCGGCCGATCTCGGCCCCCGTCCAGTTGAAGCTGACGGCGGCCCCGGCGGAAAGGAAAACGGCGATCCACTGCCAAAAACCGGGATTCTGGTGCTTGAAAATGAGGAAGATCAGTGCCAGCACCACGATCTTCAGCCCGAGAAAGGAGGAAAGGCAGCTGGCGTTGAAGTATTTGAGGCACATGAAGAAACACCCCTGCCCGCACCAGAAGGAAGCGACCCAGATGAGGAGCATGACCAGAAATTCCCCCCGGTCCTGAAGCTCCGCCCAGGGAAACAGAAAGGGGAGAAAAGGCAGACAGATGAACATCATCACCAGCGAGGCGGCCACGACCAGCCGGAGCGCGGAGTCGTAGCGCAGCATGAACCTCGCGCTGAAGATATAGCCGATGGAATTCAATATGGCGGCTGAAAGTCCGCAAAACACGCCTAAAAGCATGATCTTTCCCTTACCTCAAATCTCCCGCCGCCATCATCGTGATGCCGGCGTGTTGTTTTCCGATGCTCATTCATTCCCCTCGAATCTCCGGCGGATCCGATTTTTGCCGGATCCGCCGGGTTGGAGTCTTATTTCCCGAAATTAGGATAACGCTGACGGTACACCTCGGGGCTCAGCTGACCCTCGGCGAAAGAGATGAAGTCGCAGATTCTATACCGCTTGCATTCTTCTGGGAATCGGTCAGCAGCCCGTTTCAAGGCGTCGATGAATTCCCAGCTCTGAAATTTCGCGGAAATCTCCTCGAAGACCTCGGAAAGCCATATCAGCTGCTCGGCGGTACAATCGTTGTCGAGAAACTGAACAGTCTCTTGAAGGTTTCTGGAAATCAACTCAATTTCGGTCTTGATGGTCGGTGACGTTTCGTAATAATCGGGTGCGTCGTCTATTCCGTTTTCTTTCAGACGTTGCCGAAGTATCACAGCATATTCTTCTTTGATGCTCATTTTCTTTTTCTCCTCTTATTAAGGACTGGGGTTTGGTCGGAGTCTGGAAAAACCGTCGCGATTTTTCCGTTCGTCCGCATGATTCCCACCCAAACGCCTTTGTAAGTCCCGTAGACAATAATTCTGTCCGGAATATGACGATTACCCTTCAACCCGGCGACAAGACTCCCTGCCCGCTTTATGTCTTTGTCCGCCCGGCTTGCAAAAGAACGCAGATCTACAAATGTACGAAGCATGTGACGTGACATCGTTGCCATTTTTATCAAGATATAGAAAGCTATTTTGTCCAGGCACCTTCTTGCCCAAGCGGCAGTAACCACTCAAATCGGCAATCACAGTCAGTCCCGTTTCGGAAGAATCAAAATAGATTTTTACCCCTTGAACATAACGTATTGCGGAAGGCGCGAATTTTTCGACAAATTCAGATCGAAATCAAAAATGTTTCAAATAATTTTTGCACATTTTGACTTGCTTTTATTCCTGGGGCGAAAAAGGCCCCCTCTTTTGACTCCGCAGGGAACTTTCATACGGTCCGGAAGGTCAGAGGACGCGGAACCGCGTCCGGAATTCGCCGCTCGGCGAGCGGCGGCGCATGACGATCCGCTTCAGGGGCACTTTGCGGAAGTCCACGAATCCCGTCCCCGGGAGCGCTTCGGCGGGGAAGGGGAAGAGCGCTTCCGCCTTCACTTCGGCGTTGGTGAGGATCGCTCGGGTATGGGTTTCATCGAAGGCGACTTCTACATCCGGGTGAAGGATGAAGACGAAGGCGAACTCCCGTTCGACAGGCGTTTCCACCGTGTCGGTGACGGTCAGCGCGCCCGAGGCAAAATCGAGACGTCTCCGCCACTTGACCTGCTCCCAGCCGGGAGCTTGCGAAACCATTTCGGAGGAAACGGCGTCCCCCTGCCAGGGCGAAAGGGTGCATTCGGGCGCGGCAAGCCAGGTGTAGAGCCCCTGAAGCACGCTGTCCCCCTTGCCGTCCACGAGAAGCGAAGAGTGGGCGAAACACTGCTTGAAGTATTCGGAAAAATCAGCATCGTCGTAACTGCAGCAGCCGCTGTCGGTGAGGAAACACCGGCCCTTCAGAAAGAGGACCGGGGCCTGCTTGCCCCCGTGAAAATGGGAAAGCTTGTGGAGCAGAGGCGAGCAGTCGAAGAGCAGAAAATCCCCGTCGGGGCGGGCTTTCACCGCCATTTTCGCTTCCGTCAGGCACAGTTCCACCGCCTCGGCGCTCTCCTGTTCGCCCAGACTTCGGACGAAGATCTCCATATCGAGGGGATAGCCGTCGCTGATGACGGGGGAAAGCCCGTCGGGCTGGCGGAGCGCCCGGCAGATGCCGAAAGCCTTGGCCGCCCGTTCTCTGGCTTCTGGGGTGATATCGTAGTGCTCCCGGTCGGCGAGAAAGAGGATGTCCCGGGTGATCCAGCACTCGAAGAAGTGATACGAGGGGCTCAGGTCGATCAGCATCCCGTCCGGAAGGAAATCGTTGAGGATATGATAATTGCAGATCCTTTCGGCCGTGGCGGCCCATTGATCCGTTCCCCGTTCGCCGCGGAAGAAGGCGCAGCCCAGCATGAGGGCCAGCCCCCGGAGCGCCTGATGGTTGCCGGGGCGCAGCTGGATCCCGCCGGATTCGCCCCAGTAGATGTTCCGGACGTGGATGAAGATCAGCTCTTCGAGCTCCTCCTGCTCTTCGTCGCTGAGGATACGGAAGTCCCGCAGAAAATACATGGCGTGGATCATGTGGATGATCCGGCTGGCGGGCTGGAAATCGAACCACTGGTAGGGGATGGCGGCGTCGAATTCGGGTCCGAGGGCGTTGTACTCCTCGTCCCGGCGGCGGAGCACCTCACGGTGGAGCTCCACCGTCTCTTCCTGAGTGGCGGGGGCGGCGTACTCCGGGGTCCGACCGAAACGGAGCATGATGTCGTAAACCTTGCGGGCGAGCTTTTCATCACCGCTCTTCTTCGCCCAGGCGGCCATGGGGGCGATGAAGTACATCCGGTTGATCCAGCAGCTGCGTTCGATGGTCCGCCAGCGTTCGAATTTCAGGAAATCGGTCTCTTCGAAGCCGCCGAACTCCGCCAGCGCCCCGTTTTCGACGACGGCCCGCGTGTACTCCCGGTCGTTGACGCTGCCGATGATCTCGTGATTGATGAAGGAGCCGCCCCCGTCGAAGGGATACAGGTCGAAAAAGCTGAATTTTTCGAAAAGTTCCGGGGCGAGCGGCGGCAGAAAGGTGTCGGTGAAGTGTTTCGTTTCGTTCATTTTTCAACTCCAAGACCGGATTTCAAGAAACGGACCGCGTTGGCGAAACTGGCCGGCGGGATCCGGTGTCCCTGACCGTGGTGGTCCAGCTGGAATTTTCCTTTTTCGCCCCGGACCGCCGCCGCCCGGTCGAGGAAGGCCGAAGCCCCTTCGTCGTCATAGTGTCCGGCGATGACCAGAAGCGGCGTACCGTAGACGGCCAGAAGCTGGGAGTGCTCCATGTTTTTCCTCTCCATCTCCTTGACCTTATCGCCCCAGTACCAGATATCCTCCCAGTTGGTCTGGTGCCAGCCCAGTCCCCAGTCGCTGGCCACGCTGCACTTGATCCGGGGCTCCAGACAGCCGGTGTAAAAGGCGATCTTGCCCCCCAGGGAGTGGCCCATGATGGCGATGCGGTCCCGGTCCAGCCGGGGATCCGTTTCGGCGAAGTCCGCCAGCAGCCGGTTGTCGGCCACGAGCTTCCCCACGCCGCTCCAGCCGGGGTTGTCGCGGAGCAGGGCACGGGCGGCGCAGGCCCAGCGGTCGAAACTTTCGGGCATGTCGTTCTGAATGTAGGTCCGGTAGTAGGACTGGCAGGTGAGCACCGCGAATCCCGCCTCGGCCAGCATGGCTCCCCGTTTGTAGACTTCCGGAGGGCGGCCCCCCGTCACCGGGATCTCTTCGCCCGTCTGCGGATCGAAGCCGATGATGTGGGAGGGCACGTAAAAGGGCATGATCACCACGGGATAGGGCGGTTTGCCCTGACGCGGCAGCAGCAGCATGGTCTCCTGGACCTTGCCGGGAGCGTTGTTCTGGTGATAGAGCTCCCCGTCGTAGCCCGGCTGGGAAAACTTGAAGTACAGTTCGCACTTCCGGGGAAATTCGTAGTCCGGAGCGGGTGTGCCGAGCATCCCGGCCCACTCCTCTTTCCACCTGGCCGTCTCGGCCGGACCGGGCAGGGGGCCGTTGAGCACGTTGAGATAGTAAAATTTCTTCCCGTCGGTGAACTCCCTCACCCCGTCGGGAAGCGTCGTCGTGTCGAGCGGCTTTTCGCTCCAGGCCGGCTTGACCACGCCGGAAACGGTTTCTCCTGAATGCACCTCTTTCATGGCAAATCGATCCTCCTGCTCATGATCAACTTCATCCGTCCGGCTCAATCCTCCTTGTTGAAGATGTTGCCTTTGACGGTTTTTTCCAATCCGCGGCCCAGATCGAACATGGGCTGATCTTTGGCCGGCTTGGGGAGGGCCTGCCGCGAGGCGTTTTCCAGCTCCTCGTCGAAGAGGAGTTTGGAGCCCGTACGGTTCCGGCCTGCGTCGATGAAGTCCCTCCCGGCGATGGCTTCGACCCCGCCCAGCCGGGTGACGACACCCGTTTTCGGATTCCGGTAAAGCTGGGGGATCGTGTTCGAAGTCTTCCAGAAGCTGTTGTTGATGTTGGCTCCGTCCAGACTGAAGGAAAGGTAGTGGAAGACCCGCGGCGACACGGGCACCAGCAGATGAATCCGGCTCAGCATGTCGATCTCGACCTGGAGCTTTTCGTAGCCCACCTGGTGGCCGATGCGGACCACGCCGTACACGTGCTTGTCGTCCGACACCACCAGATAATAGAGGCGGCGGCGGCCTTCGCTCATGGAGCGGATCTCATAGGTGCGCTCCTCGCTCTGGGCCCGGATCTTGCTGTAGAGGTCGGGGACGCCCACGGTCTGTTTCCAGACTACGCCGCCGTACTCCACCCGGAAGAAGACGGCGGGGCTCCGGTACTCCTTCTTGAGCATGGCATGGGCCACGTAGGCGTGGATCTCATACGTTCCCAGCCGGTCGACATCGTAGTACTCGTTGACCGGAATGATGATGGAACGGATCTCCCCCGGCCCCAGCACCAGTCCGTCGATGGAAATTTCCTTGCCCTTCCGCTTCGGGACCAGCTTGGTGCCGCTCTTGATCTCCAGCATCAGAAACCCCTGCAGCTGGGGGGATTTGCCGAAAAGCAGGGCCTTGCCGGTGTCGTTCCGGAACGTTATCCTGGCGAAAATCGGCTCGTACTGCATGTACGCCGTGCGGTTGACGCTGATGTGCATCCCGATCTGAGCCTCGAGGGAAATCCCTCCGAACGTTGCCGCCAGCAGCAGCATTGTCAGCAGTGATCTTTTCATGTTGTCTCCTTGATGTTCCGAAATTTCAGCGGGCCTCCCCGCTTCCGGCCGAAGCGACGAACGAACCGATTTCCCTGCCGACGGCGGCCGGATCGAGGGCGTGACAGGGGATGTCCGGAAATACGCACTTTCTCTTCAGACAGCCCAGACACGAAAGACCTTCCTTCCGGAAGATCCGGTGCCGGGCGCCGTAAGGGCCGGTCCGCTCGGGGAGCGTGGGCCCGAAAAGGGCGAAGACCCGTGTGCCGACCAGGGCCGCGACGTGCATGGGGCCGGAGTCGTTGGTCAGGACGGCGGCCGCCCTCTGCATGACTCCCGCCAGCTGCAGAAGCGAGGTCCGGCCCGTCAGATCGATGGCGCCGGGGAGTTTTTCGGCGATGGCCGCGGCGAGGGGCCGATCGGATGCGGCGCCCGCGATGACGGCGGTCAGTCCCGGAAGGGATCTCCGCGCTTCGTTCACCGCGGCGGCGAAAAAGGCGGGCGGAAAGACCTTCGTTTCCCACCGGGCTCCGGGAACGAGAACGAGGAAGCGTTCAGGCAGAAGGTCCCGGAGTTCCGACCCGAGTTCCACCTCGGGGAGCGTCAATTCGGGAACGGCCAGATCGGTCTTGCAGAGCTGATTGGCCAAGGCGGCATAGCGCTCGACGGCGTGGCGCGTCGGGTCCGCGGCGAATTTCCGGGAATAGAAGAAGGCGGCGGTTTTTTCGCGGGGCGAGGCGAATCCGGCCGTCAGTTCGCTTCGGGCGCACCAAGCGAGAAAGCCGCTCCGGAAGAGCCCCTGGAAGTCGATGACCATGTCGTAGCGGCTGGAACGGATCTCCCTCACCAGCCGCCGGAAGGCCGGGAAAAAGGTCGCGAGCGACCCCAGTTCCTTCCGCCGGAAGAGGATCTTCTTCGACACAGGGAAGGGGGAAAGGTCCAAAATTTCCGCAAAGGCTGGATGGATGACGAAATCGAGCTCGTGATCGGGGAAACGCCGCCGGAGAATTTCGAGGGCGGGGAACACGTGCACCACATCCCCCAGACTGCTGGGCTTGATCACCAGGATTTTACCGGGAAGTTCCATCGCCGCCGCCCGTTCACGAAGAAAAGGTCACGACCCGACGGCCAGACGGTCGGAAAGACGGGTGGGCAGCCCGGCGGCCAGGATCTTCTGCTGAGTGGTCTTGATGTCGTAGGGCAGCCGGTAGCGGCTCACCTTCATCGCTTCGGTGTCGAGGACCACGAAACTGGCCCGCGGGTCGCCGTTGCGGGGCTGGCCGATGCTGCCCACGTTGAGCAGATACTTGTTGTTCTTGCGGTATTCGATGGTGATGACGTCGGGAACGGTGAAATCCTCGTCGAAGGAGCTGCTCCACTGGACGATCCGGTCGATGGGCCGTTCGCCGGGAGCGGTGATCTGCTTCTTGATGAAGGCCACGGGCACATGGGAGTGGCCGCAGAAGCAGAGGCAGGTCCGCTGATAGAGGAAGTTGTCTTCGGCGTGGAAGGCGTCGATGATGTATCCCCAGTTTTGAGGCGTGTCCAAGGTGGCGTGGACCAGGGTGACGCCGCAGGAAAGCCGGGCATCGTAGGGGGCGCTCTTGAGCCATTCGCGCTCCTCTTCGGTCAGGTGTTCCCTGGTCCAGAGGACCGCCTTTTTGGCGTTGGGGTTGAAGCCCGACTCGTCGAGGTTGCCCGACGAGGCGTAATCGTCATGGTTGCCCTTGACCCGGGCGATGAGGTTGAGGGAGCGGACCAGCCTCATGCACTCGGCAGGGTCGGCGTTGTAGCCCACCACGTCGCCCAGCGAAATATACTCCTGTATACCCAATTCGCGGCACTTGTCGAGGACGACGGTCAGCGCCTCGAGGTTGGAGTGAATGTCACTCAATATCGCATATTTCGCCATTTGGACCCTGCAATCCCTTCAAAAAACCACTTCCACAAAGGGGGGCGCCGCGGACGCTGTAAGCCGGATTCCGTATCCTCCCCGAGGGAAGGACGGCTGCCATCTGTCTGTGCGACCAGAACCCGGAACTTCATAACGCCGAAGAGCAGCGGCTCGTTCCCTATTTGGTCTTGCTGCGGGAGGAGTTTGCCTCGACAGCGCGGCTCTCGCCCACGCCCGGCGGGCTCTTGCCCCGCCATTTCACCCTTACCTCCGGAAGACTTCCGGGGGCGGTATACTTTCTGTTGCACTGGTCTTCCCGCGGCTTATCGTCCGCGGTATCCTTCTTTTCAAAAGGACTCCCCGCTCCTTGCAGTCCGGACTTTCCTCAGGAAAAGTCTTGCCGCCCCCCCGAGAGTTTCCCCTCAAGGAGACTGCTTTCCCCGCGGCAGCCCGCGTTCACAGCACCCCTTATACATGTGAAATATAGCACATGATTACAAAATTTCAAGCCTGCAAGCAAAAAAACTCATGGAAATCCCGCAAAAAGCCGCAGCCTGCGTGGCATTTTCCGGGGACCCCGCTCTCCGTCGATCTGCGCAAATAGGCGTGACTGGCGATTGGCCGACAGGCCGGATAGGCATGATAAGCCAGGGTGTGTAAGTGTGCTGAGCCCCTGCGGTGGTGTTCGCCGCAACGTTTTTTGCGTTAGTGGGTGAGGCACAGACCAAAACTACCCCAAGCGTCGCGAAGGCGCCGCGGGCGCTCGGCAATACCTCCGGGCCGGTTGCCGGTCTGCGGGCGAGACGCTGAGTGTCACACGCCGCGCGTATCGGCCAGTGGTGAAGGAGCCCGCTCTCCTGGGCGTGTCGAAACCTATGGCAGGGCCGCTCCGGCGAAGGCGCTTCGCGCCGAGCGCGCAGGAGCCGAGCGAAGCGAACCGCCGCCGCATCGGGGCCGAACGTCGGCCTCGACTTTACGCGGCACCTGTCGCTGCGCTCACGAGGTGCCGCGGCTCGCAACCGCAGGTTTGCGGTAGCGGGTGAGGCACAGACCATGACTAAGCGGGCACAGTATCCGTAGTATTCGTAGTATTCATAGTTCTGCGGCGGCTCATTTTTCTCGCCTGAGAGAGGTTTCTTTC